>Ga0182030_10002254_pt1 | contig 40832 bp, 29 predicted proteins | sample 812S3MmetaG_FD_121299 | JGI IMG/M metagenome (GOLD analysis project Ga0182030, IMG submission 121299) | Permafrost microbial communities from Stordalen Mire, Sweden - 812S3M metaG (Illumina Assembly) | ecosystem: Environmental > Terrestrial > Soil > Wetlands > Permafrost | place: Sweden...
AAAAACACTTTAAGCGAATCGACAAAGAAATCCGCCCCAGGCACCTCCACCCCGCTCGACGGAATTCTATCGAAATGTCCTCACCCTGCCACCTCATACCACCCCATAACGGAATATCACCATCCCCTCCCCGCCCGGATGGAATTCTATCGAAATGTCCTCGCCGTACTACCTCAGACCACCTCATACCACCCCGTAACGGAATATCTCCATGCCCCCCCGCCTTCTGTGGTTTCAATGGCTCACTTTCGATTCGATCATCGCGAAGGCGCGAGTTCGCATTCAGGTGGACCGGCAACGACAGGCGTGCCTGTGTTGTCCGGGTGCGCGAGCGCGGCATCGCGAGCGCACAGGAAGCTGCTCCTGACTTCCGTCGCACGGAGTGCGACGGCTATCACTGGAACCGACGGCGGACGCAGACCGCCGCAACCGCTGCCGACCGCAGGTCCGACGGCTACCCTCAATACCCCGCTGCTAGCGGCGGGGTTCTTTATTCGCCAGCGGCATGGATCAAAGCAAAGCAGAGCAGAGATGCTTGCTCGGACTGCTTGAAACTGTTGGAATGCCAGAAAATTAAACCTCGCAATCACGGCTGAATTGTCAAAGCCTGACCGTGAGTCGGATACTATGAATCGATGAAAAAACTCATTTTGGCGGTAAGTTTTCTTCTCTTGGTTGGAGTCGTTGTGTCACCGGCTTCGGATGATAAGCCTTCGTTAAACGGTCAAACCGCCCATCCCGCGCTTGATCCAAACCGGCCGGTCATCGGTACGTTGGAAAGCAAACTGGAACGAATGAGCGCTACGAGCACTGCGGGCGCGCGCGGAGTCGTGGTTGGAATCAGTTGGGACCGTAGTGAACCGCAGGATGGCAAATTTGATTCCAAGTATCTCCAAAGCATCAAAGATAAGATCGAGGCGTTCCGTGCCGGCGGGAAGCTCGTGGCCATCGATTTGGGCGTGCAGTATCCCCCTCAGTGGATTTTTGGCGTCTCTTCCTCCCATTTTCTGAACCAGAACGGTGAGTCGTTCGACGCAGCTCCTGGAAAGGGAGATTGCGGGGTTAACCTGGTCTATAGCGAGGAAATGCGGGAAAAATTCGACGGTTACGTGGCTCATCTCTTCAGTGAGCTGGGAAGTGATTTCTACGCGGTCCGTCTCGGTGGCGGCCGGTACGGAGAGCTCGGTTATCCGATCAACAAGTACAAGGAGTCCACGAATTGCTACTGGGCGTTTGATCCCATCGCGCAAGGGCGGCAACCCGGTCTGCCGTCCGGTGTGAAACCATGTCCGGTTCCCGGCTGGATTCCGGGCGCACCAAGTCCGAATCATGAATCGGCTCGCCGGTTCCTCCACTGGTACATGGAGAGCATGCAGAACTACCACGACTGGCAGATAGCCACCTTGCGCAAATATTTTTCAGGGCCGCTTTTCATGCTCTATCCCTCGACCGGAGGTCTTCGTCCCGGTCAATTGGATGATGCCGTCAACGACGACGCCAACGGTTCCACCGGACCCGAAAAGACCGGGGAAGTGGGACGCGGCTTTGACATGGCCCGTTATGTTGCGGGTATCCGGGACCCGCAAGTTGTGGTCTACAGCACATGGATCGACGGGTTTGAGGGAAGCAACGATACGAGCGCCGATCCGAAGCGATGGAGCCCCGGCCACTTCCTCGCGAGCCTTGCGGCAGCGCATGTTCCGCCTTTGCTTGTCGGTGGCGAAAACACCGGTCACCCCGATGACCTCGCGAATATGCAACTTACTTTCCAGCATATCCATGATGACCATCTTTGCGTGATGTTTTGGGCTTTCGAACACACCCTTTTCGATAACAAAGACAATCACGCCACGATCAATGACTTCGCGAAGTTCATTTCCATCGCCAACTCGCCGGCGCCATAGGAACTTGCGACCATGCGGAATCACCTCAACTATGCGTCCATCCGCGACTAATACAGGAGCTCTTGACTGCAAGACAAATTCTGCTACGGATAGTGCCAATAAATAAAACAACAGGGGACATAAAAATCCCCGAACGCGTCGGTGCAGGGAACGCCGTTAGAATCGGCGACAGTGCCGCTACTGTGACTGGATACGAAACCTCAATAGGCCACTTGCTCTTAAAAAGAGCCAGGGAAGGCGAGGCGGTAGGTTTGAAGCCAGAAGTCAGGATATCGGCCGACGTGTGACAGAGAGAGCCTTCGTAACAAAGGAAATCATGATGCAAAATCACAGGGATAAGTCCCGAATTCACACCGTCCTGTTGTATCCATACGTCGTTTGAGGCCCGTTCCCCCGCCTCTTTTCGATGTCGAACAACGACCGAGGATGTGTGCATCCCCTACTGGCATGGCGAAACTACGCCAAAGCCGCGCCCGCTTTTCGTTCCGGCCCGATGAATGTGATCCATTCGCAACCCGGGCGAACCCAATCAAAAAAATGAAAGGAGGTGAGATACATTGAAATCGCAAAAGAAAACGCAAAAGTTAGAGGTCATTGCCACGCGCAAAACCTGCAAAGCGACCGGCGTAGGCCTGTCCCATTACGTGATGATGGAAACCAAAAAGAAGTAAAGCAATTGATGCGGCGGACCGTCCGTGGCGGGCGGTTCGTCGCGTCAAGCCAGCCCATTCCGCCACACCAACTCCAAATTTAATTTCATGAAGACCGATCAAACAACCACGCTTGCCTCGTCGCGTGGCCTCCACTTTAATTCGGGCACCGGCCATACGCTTCAACCACTCGATATCGGCCACGCCGATTATATGGGTGTCGTCGATCCCGATACGGCGTTCTGGGCCTTGGTCCGGAAAGACAAGCTGGCGGATGCATTCAGCGAAGGCCCCTTTTTGAAGAACTACCGTCGTAAATCAGATGCCTTCGCGAAGGAGATGAACATTCTTCGCTTCGGGCTGAAGCCGTCGGCGGTTTATTTCAACCCCACAGACCGTTGCAATCTCAATTGCAGTTACTGTTACATCCCGGAGACGCTGCGCCGTGACGGGGCACACATGTCGAAGGTCGATTTGTTTCGCGCACTGGAGACTTTGAAAACTTACTTTGCCGGGATACTTCCTTCCGGCGTGAAGCCGCAGATCATATTTCACGGTGCCGAACCGACAATGAACCGCGAAACGCTGTTCGCCGGGCTGGATCATTTCAAGGACGATTTTCGGTTTGGTCTGCAGACCAACGGCACGCTTCTGGAGGATGCCGACATTGAATTTCTCACTTCGCGCGGGATTGCCATCGGGCTATCGCTCGACAGCCACAGCGAAGCCATTGCCACGCGTACCCGCAAGACCTGGGGCGGCAGGAGCGTTTTTGACAAGGTGCTGTCCACGATGGAAAAGCTGCGGGGCTATCCGAACTACAGTGTCATCTGCACGGTTACGGAACAAAACATGCGACAACTGGTGCAGATGGTGGATTTCTTCCATGAACGCGAAGTGCCTACCTGCATGCTGAATCCTGTGCGATGCACCCGCGAAGGCGCGCGTAAGATCAAACCGGAAGACCACGAAATGTCCCGCTACTTCCTGCGTGCGATGGATCGCACCCGGGAGCTTTACGAAAAGACGGGCCGTAAACTTGTTGTGGCTAATTTTGCCAATATTCTTATCGCGATCCTCGCTCCGCTTGCGCGCCGCCTGATGTGCGACATCTCACCCTGCGGGGGCGGCCGCGCCTTCTTTGCCGTCTCGGCAAGAGGCGATATGTTCCCTTGCAGCGAATTCATCGGACTGGCGGAATTCAACGGCGGAAACCTGTTCGCGGATAAGATCGAAGACGTCCTTTCGACTCCGGCGTTTCGCAAGGTGACTGACAGGAAGGTGGAAGACATCGATCCATGCTGCCGTTGCGCCGTGCGCCATTTCTGCGGTTCGCCATGCCCGGCCGAGGCTCACGAAATGAATGGCGGGATGAAGTATCCGGGCGCGTTCTGCGAGTTGTACGAGGAGCAGGTGCGCTATGCCTTCCGTCTCATCGCCGACAAACAGCAGGACGCCTATTTATGGGACGGGTGGGACAAGGACACGAAGACAACATTGGACCTGACGTCGTTATAAAAAAGCTGCTGATTTCTTGCGGTGAAGTAACCCATCAAACGCAATGAAACCAAAAGCCAACTCACAGAAGAACCACGGCATTTGCTATCTCGCCGGGGCCGGACCGGGCGATCTCGGACTGGTGACGCTCAAGACGAAGGAATGTGTCGAGCGCGCCGACGTGATCATGTATGATTACCTCTGCAATCCCGAAATCCTGAAGTGGGCGCGTCCCGGCGCGGAATGCATCTTGTGCGGAAAAAAATCAGGCTCTCACACCTGCACACAGCAGGAAATCAACACACTGCTGGTTGAAAAAACGGCAGCCGGCAAGTGCGTGGTGCGCTTGAAGGGAGGCGACCCTTTTCTTTTTGGCCGGGGCGGAGAGGAAGCCGAGGTGTTGGCGAAGGCGGGTTTGAAGTTTGAGATCATTCCGGGGGTGAGTTCAGCCATCGCCGTGCCCGCCTACGCGGGCATTCCGGTCACACACCGCGAGCGCGCTTCCCAAGTCACTATTTTCACCGGACACGAGGATCCCTTAAAGCCGGAGAGCGGGCTGGATCTTGACCAGTTGGCGCGCCAATCCGGAACGAAGGTAATGCTCATGGGCGTCAATCGAATCCGGGTGATTTCCGAGGAATTGATCAAACGGGGGGCCGATCCGGAAATGCCGGTGGCGCTGGTGCGATGTGGAACAACCGAGCGGCAGCAGACCATCCGCGGCCCGTTGCGGGACATCGCCCGCATCGTGACGGAAACGAATTTTCTGCCGCCGGCCGTGGCGATATTCGGGGATGTCGTGAATCTGCGCGACACGCTGAATTGGTTCGAATCGCCGCCTGCTTTTGAAGATGCTCCCTGACGCTGATTCCGGATCGTTGCCATTAAAGCAGCCTTCCTCTCATCTTTCTTGCAATTTTGAGATATCGGCGCATACCTATCTCAGTTCTTTGAATCGAGCCAGCCTTGGCGCTGGCTCATTATTGCGGAGACTAGGGAAGGCCGTGAAATCCGGCCACAGTCGCGCTGCGGTATCGAGTTACAAACCTCCATGCATCGAAGCCTTGTTCAGGTTGCGGTGCAACAGAGCCAGCTGGTGTGGACCGGTGAAGGCGGAGGCAAGGGTGGTCATTTACCATGACCGAGATGCTCGGAGTCCGAAACCTGCCCTCCAACATTAACGCCTAACCGTCATCGCAAGAATGACAGAGGAGTATCTGTGGGAAAAGAAAGTCAGAGTCAGAAATCGTCTCGCCCTCGCGAGATCACCAGTGTTCGTAGCCGTCTCATTACCACTTACGGCATCATCTTTACGGCAACAGCCCTTGCCTGGGTTTGGGCATTCTATGCCTTTTCAGCTTACCCGTTGCTGCTGGGCACCGCTTTGCTGGCTTATACCTTCGGGCTGCGCCACGCCGTCGATGCCGATCACATCGCTGCCGTCGATAATGTCACACGCAAATTGATGCAGGACGGGAAGCGTCCGGTGAACGTCGGCTTCTTCTTTTCGTTGGGACATTCGCTGATCGTGATCCTGGCTTCGGCCGCGGTGGCCTTTACGGCGGGAGCTTTCAAGGAAAAGTTTGACTCATGGTCCGGAGTGGGCGGGGTCATCAGCACCTGCGTTTCCGCCGGTTTTCTTCTGATGCTCGCCCTGTTGAACATCATTGTTTTTATTCAAGTCTATCACACCTTCCGGCGAGTGAAGAAGACGGGCGTCTATTCGGATGAGGACCTCAACATCCTGATGGCCAAGCGGGGATTTATGTCTTGGATTTTTCGTCCTCTATTTGGGATGATCCGTTCCAGTTGGCAGATGTTTCCCATCGGATTCCTCTTTGGCCTTGGATTCGATACGTCGACAGAAGTGGCCGTACTCGGAATTTCCGCGGCTCAGGCCGCCAAGGGTCTTTCCATGTGGTCACTCATGGTGTTTCCGGTTCTCTTCACGGCGGGCATGACTCTGATCGATACAACCGACGGAGCCCTGATGCTTGGGGCTTACCAATGGGCATTTGTTACACCTATTCGCAAGCTCTTTTACAATATGACCATCACGGCGGTTTCCGTAATTGTAGCGTTGGTCATCGGCGGTATCGAGGCTCTCGGGCTGCTGGGAAATCAACTGGCTCTCAAAGGCGCTTTCTGGGAATTCCTCAGCAGCCTGAATGAAAACTTCAATACCATTGGCTTTTTTATCATCGGAATTTTTCTGGGAGCATGGCTGTTGTCCGTCTTGATCTATCGCTTCATGCGATACGACGACATCGCAGTCAAAATCGAAACAAACTAAAGCTATGACAACACCAAATGACTTTAATTCACAGGAAAGAGCCAGCTTCTACCGGCTGATCAGCGCGCGTCGTGATATACGTAAGTTCCGGCCCGACCCCATTCCGGCCGATGCGCTCCAGCGTGTGCTGGAGGCGGCCCATGCCGCTCCGTCGGTCGGCTTGATGCAGCCGTGGAATTTTCTAGTCATTCAATCCCTGGAAATTCGGCAGCAAATCAAAGATTCTTTTGCCAGGGTCAATGAGGATGAAAAGGCCAAGCTGGCTGGAACGGCCCGGGATGGGCTTTACCGATCGCTCAAACTGGAGGGAATTCTGGAGGCTCCCCTCAACATCGCGGTAACCTGCGATCCGCGGCGCAGCGGCCCTTTCGTTTTGGGCAATGCTCCCTGGCCGGAAACTGGCGCCTATAGTGTGTGCCTGGCCATTCAAAATCTATGGCTGGCCGCCCGCGCCGAGGGCCTTGGCGTGGGCTGGGTGAGCTTGTTGGAAAAGAAACGGGTTTCGCAAATCCTTCGACTACCCCGGGAGATCGATCTGATCGCGTATCTGTGCATCGGATATCCGCAGGCATTTTCCGCCACGCCGATGTTGGAGCAAGTGGGCTGGAAGCAGCGTGAGACCTTGAGTCCCCTGCTCTTCGCCGATACGTGGGGTGAGCCTTACGCCACCAACCATGCTGATTCAAATCCGCCGGTGGAACAGATCCCCCCGGTCTCCACCGAAAGCATGCATGTCGCGGCCCGGCAAAAGATCGACGGCAAGACCAAGCCGCCGGGTTCGCTGGGAAAGCTCGAAAAGATGGCTGTGCGTCTGGCGACAATCAAGGGCACTCTTGAACCGAAGGTCGACCGGCAGCGTCTGCTGGTTTTCGCCGGCAGCCATGGGGTCACCGCCCGGGGCGTCAGTGCCTACCCCTCCGAAGTTACCCGGCAAATGGTGCTCAACTTCCTCGGAGGTGGCGCGGCCATCAACGTGCTGACCCGTCACGCGGGCATTGAGCTTCATGTCATCGATGCGGGCGTCTGCGGCGACTGGTCGCAGGAAGCGCTGGCCTGTCCTCATTTTTTCGAGCGAAAAGTTCGAGCTGGCACCCGGGACTTCTCCCGCGAACGGGCCATGACAACGGAGGAATGTGAACGGGCCATGGAGGTGGGCCGCGAGCAGGTGCGGCTCGCCCATCGTGACGGGATTGAACTCATCGGCATCGGCGAAATGGGCATCGGCAACACGACTTCGGCCTCGGCCCTCTATGCCGCCCTGTTTAACATGCGGTCCGATAAAGTCACGGGACGCGGAACGGGCATCACCGATGAAACTGTATTACTCAAAGCCCGCGTGGTGCACGAGGCGCTGGACCTTCATGCCCCTCATGAAACCGAGCCGCGCGCCCGCTATTGGCTGGAGGCCGTCGGGGGTTATGAGATCGCGGCCATGGTGGGAGTCATGATCGAGGCGGCAAGCTTGAATATTCCGGTGGTTGTCGACGGGTTCATTGCCACCTCCGCCGCGGCCATCGCTTTCAGCCTGGAACCCAAATGCCGCGAGATCGCCTTTTTCAGCCATCGCTCAAACGAACGGGCCCATGGCGTCATGTTGGAAACATTGGGCGCTGATCCCCTGCTCGATTTTGACCTGCGACTGGGTGAAGGATCCGGAGCCGCCCTGGCCATGCCACTGCTGACTGCCAGCGCCAAAATTTTGTGTGAGATGGCCACTTTCGCTTCGGCGGGCGTCTCGAATCGCGCCGAGGATTCCACCGCATGAGTTCCCCGGGTCTTGTCCAAGCGACACGTCACCAATTCACCATCCTGCGGGTCGGGTTGATGTTCCTAACGCGCCTCCCTGTCGGCTCCCTTCCGGATTTTCGGACAGCGTGGCTGGCCCAATCCATGATCTATTTCCCGCTGATTGGGGCCGTGGTGGGATCGGTCAGCGCTGGCATGGCGTGGCTGCTCTTTGGACACGTTTCCATCTGGCTGACAGCTCTCACCGCTTTGCTGGCTTCCGTGTTGGTGACGGGCGGTTTTCACGAAGATGCCCTGGCCGATGCGGCCGATGGACTTGTCGGCGGCCAGACCGTGAAGCGGCGCATGGAGATCATGAAGGACAGCCGCGTGGGAACTTACGGCGTGCTCGCACTTTGGTTTTCGCTCAGCGCGAAATTGATTTGTCTCCATGACCTGGCGCTCCAGGATTTTTCCCGGTTGTTGTGTCTTCTTATCGCGGCACACGTTCTTGCGCGCGTGTCTTCGGTCGGACTGCTTTATGCCCTGCCCTACGTCCACCATGAAGGCGCCAAGAGTGGAGCCTTTGGGCAAGCTCCCTTTGGCATTCTTCTTTTCAATTTATTCGCAGGCACTCTTATCGCGATTTTATTGCTTGGTCCGCTGCTGGGATTTTCCTGCCTGACGGCCCTGATCATTCTTACTTTCGCGACCGGCTTTTATTTCCGTTCCAGGATAGGCGGAATTTCTGGCGACTGCCTTGGCGCCGCCGTTCAGATCGTGGAGCTGGGCTGTTACCTCACCGTTCTCGTTCTCACTGCACCCGTCACGCCATGAAACATTATCTCATGCGCCATCCCGCGGTCGCGACGGCCGGTCGTTGCATCGGTCAATCCGACATCCCCCTCTCCGAAGAGGGAAAGGTGTCTTTTGGTGACTTGGTTCAGGTTGTGTACGGCGTGGCTCCTAATCTTATTATCAGTAGCGATCTGCGCCGCTGCCGTGAGCTCGCGGAAGCGGCGGCGATTCAACTTGGATGCCCCGTGCGTTTGGATGCCCGCTGGCGTGAAATCAATTTTGGCATTTGGGAAAATCGTTCCTGGGATGAAATCCGACAGGTGGACGAGGCCGGATTCGACCGGTGGTCCCTCAATTATCAAAGTGAAGCTCCACCGAGTGGAGAAACTTTTCAAGACTTGCTCAAGCGAGTTGCCGCCGCAGTGGAGGACCTGCCTCGAGATCGAGCTGTGATGATCATCACGCATGCAGGCTGTCTTCGCGCCCTTGCCTGTCGCCTAAAAATAATTTCTCCCGAGATCATGTTCGACTGGAAAATTCCCTACGGCGCCCTGTTCGCGCTGGATATTGAGAATCAGACGCTTGTCCCGCAGGCGCTAGAAGAAAAACCTCAACCTATTTTTGCCCGTTGATATGGAAATCCCACTTCATCTTATTTTAGGTGGAAGCCGTAGCGGCAAAAGCCGTCGTGCCGAGGAAATTGCCGCCGTGAGGGGTGTTCCCGTGACATACGTGGCAACCTATGTCACAAACCGGTCCGATCCCGAAATGGAGGACCGGGTGGCACGGCATCGCAAGCAGCGCCCCGCTCACTGGACAACCATTGAAAATCGCTTTGACCTGAAATGCCTTTTCCAGGAGCAAAAAGATTCGTTGATTCTCCTCGATTGCCTGACGCTCTGGCTTTCCTACCGGCAGATGACCGGGTCCAGCGAAGCCGTGATCGTGGAGGAATTGGAAGACGCCGTGCGATCCATTTCCACCGGGAGCGTCGGCCTCATCGTCGTGAGCAACGAGCTTGGTCTTGGTCTCGTTCCCTCTTCGCCCGAAAGCAGAGGTTTTCGCGATTTGACCGGACGCGCCAATCAGCTCATGGCCCGTCTCGCCTCGCGCGTGGAGTTTATGGTGGCAGGATTACCGCTGCCGCTGAAGGGAGACAAACCATGAGCCAGGCCTTTCATGGCGGAAATCTCATTGCTGCCGCGCATCGCTTTAACCGCGAACCAGGTCAGTTCACCGATTTCAGTTCCAATCTCAATATCTGGCTGGAACCCGTTCTTGCCGGCTGTGAAGAAATTTTTCAGGAAGTCATTCGCTACCCCGAAGCGGACGCAGCGACCCTGCGCCGGCAACTCGCAGCCGTTTATGACGTGGAACCGTCGCATGTCCTGCCCACCGCCGGGGCGGCGGAGGCCCTTTATCTCACGATGCGTTTATTCACCGGAAAACGAGTCGGCATTATCGAGCCTGCGTTCAGCGATTACAGTCGCGCTTGCCGGGCCGCGGACATTTCCTTCGAGTCCATTCTGCTCTCCCCACACGAGTGGTTCTCGCCCGTGGCCGCATACGAAAATCGCCTCAAGGACTTTGACGTCATCGTGTTTGGAAATCCGAACAACCCGACTGGGCATTTCCATCCACGAGCCCGCTTGATCGAGTTGATGCGCCGCTTTCCACAAAAGGCCTGGGTGGTTGATGAGGCTTTCATCGAATTCGTCGAGCGGCATGAAGAGGAAACATTGCTGTCCGTCCTGCCGGAGTATTCCTCCTTGATCGTGATCGGCTCGCTGACAAAGAGCTGGCGTGTGCCGGGGCTTCGACTCGGATTTCTGGCCACGAGTCGTGGCGAATGGCTTGAAAAAACGGCGCTGTGGCAACCGCCTTGGAGCGTCAACGGTGTCGCCCAGCTCTGGGCCAAACATAACCTGACCGCCGCTGGTTGGTCTCACATGAAAAAAAGTCTGGCTGGGTTGCCCTCATTGCGATCTCGATTCATGGTGGAGTTGGAGAAGATGCCTGAAGTTCGCGTTCATCCTACCCATGTCAATTTTCTCCTTCTGGAGCTTCTCACCTCCAGCGCCGCCGATCTTTACGACTCACTTGGGCGGGAAGGCTTTCTCGTTCGCGTCTGCGACTCATTTTCGGGCGTGCCTCCGGACCGTTATGTTCGCGTCGCAATCCGAAACGAAGACGAGAACCTCGGACTCGTGCGAGCCATGGCAAAATTTTTTGCAACAACGCTTCAACCCGCATGAAAGCGATTTCCATCCTCGGCACCTCATCGAACAGTGGGAAGAGTTGGTTCGCCACGGCGCTCTGCGCCTGGTTGCGCCGCAAGGGCATTCGGGTCGCTCCCTTCAAAGCGCAGAACATGTCCAACAATTCGTTCGTGACGTGGGACGGAGGCGAAATCGGACGCGCCCAGGCGGTCCAGGCAGAAGCCGCAGGTTTGCTTCCGACCACGGACATGAATCCGATATTGCTCAAGCCCTCAGGCGCGCTCGGCTCCCAATTAATCTTGTTGGGCGAAGCTCAGGGACACATCAAGGCCGCCGATTATTACAAGAAAATCGAAGAATTATGGCCCGTGGTGGCCGGTTGCCTTGAGCGTTGGAAACAACAATGCGATGTGCTTGTGCTCGAAGGCGCCGGGAGCCCGGTCGAGTTGAATCTGATGGATCGCGACATGGCCAATCTGCGTCCCATCACGCACCTCGACGGACGCTGGGTGCTTGTGGCCGACATCGAACGCGGCGGTGTGTTCGCGCAGATTGTGGGCACGAGCGAACTGATGCCCAAGCCACTTTTGAGTAAAGGACTCGGGATTGTGGTGAATAAATTTCGCGGCGATCTCTCGCTCTTTTCCGAAGCGGGTGCGCTTTTCCATCAACGCGTTCCCGTTCCCTACCTCGGCGTCCTTCCTTTCCGAAAAGACCTGCAGCCTGAAAGCGAAGACAGTCTATGTCAGGCAGCGGAGGAGCAACAAACCGCCTCGGGTGAAAAAATGGCCTGGATTCGTTTTCCTCATGTTTCCAATTCGCAGGACATCCAACCATGGCTGCGCGACGAGGGCATCTCGGTGCGCTGGATTTCGCAGCCCAAGGACCTCGACGATGCCCGGATCATCGTGTTGCCCGGAACGAAAGACACCATCGCCGACCTGCGCTGGATGCGGGAAACCGGTTTGGCGGATGCCGTCATCCAAGCGGCCCGACGCGGAGTACCCGTGGTCGGCATTTGCGGCGGATTGCAGATGCTTGGGGAATTGTTGAGCGATCCGGAAGGCCAGGCTGGCGAAGCGGCTCACGTCGCCGGATTGGGATTGCTGCCCTTCAAAACCGTTTTTCAAAGAGACAAGGAAGTCCGGCAAGTGAAGGCGCGCTGGAATGATGAAGAATGGCTCGCATATGAGATTCACATGGGCCGCACGGAAGGCACCGCCGTTTGCACTCCGCTTCTGCGCGTTCGGGAAAATGGCGAGTGGAAAACGGAGGGCTGGCGCGCCGGCAAGATTTGGGGCACCTACCTGCACGGTCTCTTTGAATCAGCCACATTGCGTGAAGAACTCGCCCGCTCGGGCGGTCTTGCCGCCTTTCGCGCTACGCAGGGAAATTGGCGCGAGCACTTGCAATCTGTTTACAACGGCATGGCCGATCTTCTCGACGCACATCTCGATATGAAACCCTTTTGGCATTATGTGGCGGATTGATCCCTTACAACTCTCCATCGCCGTACTCCTGGATTTGCTTCTGGGCGATCCACGAGGCTGGCCCCACGTAGCCCGCGTGACAGGTGCGCTTTCGGCTCGATTCGAGTCGTGGATCACCCTGACCATAGGGCGAACAGTTTTTTCCGGAGCCTTGCTTTGGGTCGCGGTTTGCGGGGCCATGCTTTGTGGTTACGCCATTCTTTATCTTCTCATGCTTAACCTCAGCCCCATGCTCAGTTGGTGGCTGGCGATCATCGTCCTCTACCAAACGATTGCCGCCCGGGACCTGCACCGGCACGTTCGCGAAGTCATCCGCCCCCTTTCTGCAGGGAACTTACCTCTCGCCCGGCAAAAGCTCGCAATGATTGTCGGTCGCGATACGGAAAAACTCGACGAGGCTGACATCAATCGCGCCGGCATCGAGAGCGCGGCGGAAAGCATCACGGACGGCATTTTTGCGCCGCTTTTCTGGACGCTCATTGCCGGCGCGCCGGGCGCTCTTCTTTACCGTGTTTCCAATACGCTCGACTCCATGGTCGGTCATCGCGACGCGAAGTACGAGCGGATGGGAAAAGTATCGGCGCTGATCGACGATTTGCTGAGCTGGATTCCCGCCCGCCTGACCGCGCTGATGTTCTGGTTTTGGCGGCCTTCGTTACACTTGAGCGTCGTTGCCCGCGAAGCCCGTTCCCATGCCAGTCCCAACGCGGGCTGGGGAGAATCGGCCATGGCTCATGTGATGAACGTGCGGCTCGGCGGCGATAACTGGTACCAGGGAGATCGCGTCTCCGGTCCCGTTTTCAACCCCGCCGGACGCTCCGCTCAACTCCCTGATCTCGAAAATGCGCTTGGTTGGATGTGGAAAACCACCGGCCTTTTTTTCATCCTGTGTCTTGTCGGTACGTGCCTGCGAAAATATTATCATGTCAACTGAAACTGATCACCCAACCACCACAAGTCTGACAAGACCACGGCTCAAAACCGGTGCTTTTCAGATTTATACCGGCGAAGGCAAAGGCAAGAGTACGGCCTCGATGGGACTTGCCCTGCGCGCGCTTGGATGCGGCCTTCAGGTTTATTATCTGCGCATGATGAAACCGAGATGGAAAACCGGCGAACTGGCCCTGCTGCCGACCCTGCATCCCAACCTGGCCTACCGGAACGTCGAGCAGGATTGGATTTTGAGCAAGAGCAAGCACATCCCTGAACATGTCGAGGCCATGAAGCAGGCGCTCGTGCGTGAGATGGATCAATTGGAAGCCGAACTCATTTCCGAAAAATACGACCTCGTCATCGTGGACGAGATTAATTACTGCATCCATCGTGAACTTATCCCGCTTGATCGGGCCCTGGTCTTGGTCGAGAAACGACCGCCGCTTGTCGAGCTCGTTTTCACGGGTCGCTACGCGCGGGAAGAATTGATCGCGCGCGCTGGAGTGGTAACGGAAATGCGCAAGATCAAGCATCACTTCGACCAGGGCGTGGAAGCGCGCCGGGGAATTGAATTTTGAGCGCCATGAGTACATGTTCTCCTTTCACTCCTCGACCTGAAGGCCCTGCGCACGGCCTGATCCTGGCCGGAACTCAAAGCAGCAGCGGAAAAACTGCGATCTCAAGCCTGCTTCTCGCGGCCTTGACGGAGCGATGCATTCCCGTCCAACCCTTCAAGGTCGGTCCCGATTTCATCGATCCCGGTTATCACGCCGCTTACGCCGCGAATTGCTGCCGCAATCTGGATACCTGGCTGATGGGTGTGAATGAGGTCCAGAAGGAGGTCCGGCGTCACGGCGCGGGTAAAATCAGCGTGGTCGAGGGCGTCATGGGCTTGTTCGACGGCGGGCTGCCCGACTCGGCGGACGGAAGCGCCATGGAACTCGCGCAATTATTGGACTGGCCCATTCTCCTGATCCTGCCGTCGGCCAAAGCGGGCCGTTCCCTGGCGGCGACCCTGCGGGGTTTTCTCGAAGAAGCGGGACCGGACCGGATCGCTGGGGTTATTTTAAATCAAGTCGGCGGGGACTCGCATCGCTCCTATCTTTGCGAAGCGTTGGCTCCTCTGAAAACTCCAATCCTTGGGGCCCTGCCTCAGTTGGACGCGCTTAAGTGGCCGGAACGCCATCTCGGTCTTCAGGCTGCTCAGGAAAGCGCCTTGCCTTCCCGCAAGGAAATGGCTGCAATCGCGGAAGCTCATCTCGATATCGATTCTATTTTGTCCCAATTGCAACTTGCCCCCATTCTTTCCACTCTGCCTGTTGCAAAGCTTTTCCCGCGCAAACGTGTGGCTATCGCGCGCGACGAGGCGTTCCATTTTTATTACGCTTCCAATCTCGATTACCTGCGCGAGAACGGACTCGATCCTGTTGAGTTCTCCCCTTTGCACGATCGCAAGCTTCCCAGCGATATTTCCGGGCTGATCTTCGGCGGAGGTTTTCCCGAAGTCTTTGGGGCGGCGCTCTCCGAAAACAGAGCGATGCGCCGGGAAGTCAAATCGGCGCTGGAGAACGGATTGCCCTGTTACGCGGAATGTGGAGGCCTGATGTACCTTGCGGAAGAAATTATTGAACTCAGCGGAAAACGTCATTCCATGGTCGGAGTCGTGCCGGGCGCCGTGGCCATGACGCGGACCCTGCAAAACTTTGGCTACTGCGTGGCCGAGACGAACGAATCGAAGACCTACCACGGCCACGAATTTCATTACTCACGCTGGGAACGCGAAGCGGAATGCTCGAATCGCTGGCGGGTGGGTCGCCGTCGCGGCGGTCCCCGCAGATCAGAAGGCTATCAAGCGCATCGTCTGCAGGCCTCGTACGTGCATCTTTTTTGGAAACAAAGCCCCGGGTTTTTAAGTCACTTCATGCCGGAAAATATGGAGACACAGTCATGATCGTATGTATTGGAGCGGGTCCTGGTGACCTCGGATTTCTGACCCTGCGCGGCAAGGAACTTATTGAGTCTGCCGATGTAGTTGCCGGCTTCGATGCCGTGGTAAACCTCGTCCGTCCATTGATCCCGAAATCAGCCACGGTCGTGACCATGGGGTACAAGGACCAGGTGGCCAAATTGGACGAAGTTGCCGCTGCCCATCGTGAAGGAAAGCGCTGCGTGGTGGTCTTCATGGGCGACATTCATTTTTCGGGATTTCAATTTCTCGAACGGGTCGATCTGGCTTGCGGCCATCCTGTGGATACTGTTCCGGGAATCAGTTCGGCGCAGATTCTTGCTTCCAAGGGACGTGTTTGCTTCGACGAAACCACCTTTGTCACCTTTCACCGTCGTGGCGACCTCGAGCCGTTCAAAAAGCACCTTGTTCACGTTTTGGCGGATGAGCGCAACGCCATCGTCATACCCCGCCCCTGGGATTTCATGCCCAAGGATGTGGCGGCCTATTTGCTTGAAAATAAGATTGCGCCCGAGCACCCGGTCGAGGTGTGGGAGAGACTCACCCAGGCGGAGGCGACCTGGAAGGGCACGCTTTCCGAATGCACGAAAGAGTTCAGCGACATGAGCATCATGCTCATCCGCAGCCTGCGTCCTTTCCCCAGTCAAATTTGATCTTAAGCGCATGAATCCAAACCTAACCGATTACGGGATTGTGCTTGCCGGCCATGGCAGCCGGGACGCGGATGGCGTGCGCGAATTTGAAAGCATCGTCGACCTGCTCAAGGAACGCGCATCTGCGCGCACGATCACGCATGGTTTTTTGGAATTTGCCAAACCGACGATCGACGAAGCGGCCAAAGCCAACGTGCAAAAGGGATCGCGCCGCGTGGCAATCGTTCCCGGCGTTCTTCTCGCCGCGACCCACGCTAAAAACGACATGCCCGCCGAGGTGCTTGTTCTTCAGAGGGATTTCCCCGACGTCACTTTCCACTACGGCGCACCCCTGCATTTTCATCCCCTCATTCTTAAACTCTCCCGCGAGCGCATCATTCAGGCCGAGGCCCAATCGGCGAAAATCATCAAGCGTTCGGATGCGTGCCTCGTGGTCGTCGGACGCGGAACCACCGATCCCGACGCGAACTCCGATGTGTCCAAACTCGCTCGCATCCTGGAGGAAGGCCTGGGATTCGGCGCGTCGTTTGTCTGCTATTCCGGGACGGCTAACCCCCTGGTGGCGGACGGATTGCAGGCTGCGGCGCGGCTCGGCTTTTCGCGCATCGTGGTCTTTCCTTTTTTTCTTTTCACCGGAATCCTGGTGAAACGTATTTATGCCGCCGCCGACGATTTACAGCGCACCTTCCCTAAGCTCGATGTGGTCCAGGCGCCTTATCTTGGCGTTCACCCCCATGTCGCTGATGCGCTGATCGAACGAGCGGAAGAGGCAGTCCAGGGTCAGGCGTCAATGAATTGCAGCCTGTGTAAATATCGGACACAGATCGTCGGTTACGAGCAGGAAGTCGGCACGCCTCAGCAGGGGCATCATTTCCACGTGCGGGCGACATGCCGGGAGCCGGTAGCGGAAAAGCTGATCGTGCTGAAACCAGCGCGATACATTCCGCATCCCATCGAGGTGAAAAGCTTCGAGGTCATTGAAAATAATTTCGATTGGAGTGCCTACGAGCCGCTCACCCGCGCCATTCTTCAGCGCATCGTGCATACGTCCGGCGACTTTGAAGTCGTCAAAGACATCTTCATTTCCAGCGGTGCCGACGAGGCCGGGCTGCGCGCCCTGCTCAAAGGCACGCCCATTCTTACGGATGTAACCATGGTCCAGAGCGGCCTGCGGCGTACGGTACTGGATCAACTGGGGCTTCTCACATCATGCATGGTGCACGATGAGGAAACGCGCCTGCTGGCGAAAGCATCCGGCCTGACACGTTCCGCCGCCGGTATTCGTCGCGGTTGGGAGCGATTTGGCAACAACGTCATCGTGGCAATTGGCGATGCCCCCACGGCTGTCGAGGAAGCCTTGCGACTGGTGCGCGAACAGAAATGGTCGCCTCACCTGATCGTCGGACTGCCGGTCGGCTTCATTGGTACGCAGGAATGCAAAGAAAAACTACGCCGATGCCTGCAAATCAACCGCATCACGAATCGCGGCACGCGGGGTGGATCGCCCTGGGCCGCAGCCGTCATCAACGCGTTGCTGATCACCGCGATTAATCGCCAGACGGTAATCCTTGAAGAAAGCCCGATGGAAAAAGCCGCGCCCAAAATGGTATGACCCCCTTCGATTCCACCACTCTTGCCGCCAATGGTCTCCGCCGTGGCGTGACGACCGGCACCTGCGCGACTGCTGCGGTCAAGGCGGCGTTGACTCGTCTGCTTTACGGCGAAATTTGTGATGAGGTGCGAGTGACGTTGCCGGATCAGGTCCATTTTATCTCGATCCCCATCAAGCGCGTGGTCGATCTCACGGAAAGCGTACGGGCCGAAGTCGTCAAAGACGGAGGCGACGACCCCGATCAAACACATCGGGCGACATTGGTCGCAACCGTTTCGCGCAACAAAACCGGTCAGATCCAATTTTTGCCTGGGGAGGGTGTCGGACGTGTCACCGAGCGAGGCTTGCAAATTCCCGTCGGCGAACCGGCCATCAATCCCGTACCTCGCGCGATGATGCGGCAGGCCGTCCAGGAAGTTCTCAGCGAAACAGAAAAGGAAGAGGAGGGCTTTGACCTCGAAATCGGTTGCGAACGCGGGGCTGAAATCGCCAAGCGCACCTTCAACCCGCGACTCGGGATCATCGGCGGTATCTCCATCCTGGGCACCACCGGCATCGTCGAGCCCAAATCGATGGCCGCCTTTAAGGCTTCCATCGAAATCTATATCGACGTTGCCTTGGCCGAAAATCCGGAAGCTATTGTTCTCACCCCTGGAAATCTTGGGCAGCGTTTCGCGCGCGCTTCTCTTGGACTTCCCATGAAACGGGTCGTGCAAATGTCCAACTTTGTCGGCTCCTCTCTTGAACATGTGGAGAAATCGCTGGGGCAAACGCAGCGCCTTCCCCGTCTTTGGCTGGTTGGCCATCCCGGCAAACTGACCAAGCTTATGGAAGACATCTGGGACACCCATTCTTCCGAAGGCGGAAATGGAGTCAGGGCCGTAAATCGCTTCGCCGAAGAATCGGATTTGGAACCGGCAATTCGCGCGAAAATGCGACGATGCACTACGGTCGAAGGCATCATTGAGGTCCTCGAATCTCACGCTTGCGCCGACTCTTTTTGGAAAAACGTTTCGGATCGTATAGCCCAACTTGTTGCCGCGAGACTGACCCGCGTCGACGAAGTTTGCGTTCGTCTTTTTAAAATGGATGGAACCCCCCTGGGAGGCGCGTCATGAAAAAACCCGGCGAATTTTATGGCGTCGGAGTCGGCCCGGGCGAACCCGGCCTGTTGCCTCTCGTTGCCTGGGAAACGCTCAAGCGATGCGACCTGATTCTTGTTCCACGCGCGAAAACGCTCGATTATTCCGCTGCACGGCGAGCGTTGCCGCAGGGTGAAATTCCCGAGGAACGTTTTCGTGAAATTGAATTCCTGATGGACACAGATCGCGAGATCCTGCGGGAACATTACGCCCGGTTGGCCCAAACTTTGGCGGTCGAACTGAATACCGGTAAAAATGTTGCCTACCTGACGCTGGGCGATTCGCTCACTTACTCGACCTACATCTACACGCTGCACGCGCTTCTCGCCCGTGTTCCCGACCTTCAGTATCGAACTTTTCCCGGCATCACCAGCTACTGCGCCCTCGCTGCCGCAACGGATTGGCCGTTGGGGGAAGGCAAGGAAAAGGTGCTTATTTTGCCTTGTCCCGATGAAATGACCGAACTGCAAGCCGCCATCGAACTTCACGACGTAGTGGTTCTTATGAAAATCGGCAAGCGCCTTCCCGAGGTTCTGCGCTTGCTGAACCAATTGGGCATCGCCCAACATTGCGCCTACGGCCATCGCGTGGGCATGCCTGAAGCGGTCGTCCAATCGGATGTCACACAAATTCCCGACACCCGACAAAATGGTTATTTGGCCACGATGCTGATTCGACGCCAGGCGCGGATCGAGCGACACTCTCCCATTCAAACAGATTTAACACCAATACGAGGAACAGTTTTATGAAGGTCTATTTTATCGGCGCAGGACCGGGCGCCTCTGATTTAATCACGGTTCGCGGCGCGGAAATCTTGCGGCGAATTCCGATGGTCCTCTACGCAGGATCGCTCGTGCCCCGCGAGATGCTCTCTTATTGCGGACCTAAAACGGAAATCATCGATACCTCTAGCCTTCACCTTGATGATCAGGAAGCCTGTTACGTGCGGGCGCAGGAGCTTGGCTGGGATGTGGCCCGCCTTCACTCGGGCGATCCGGCCATTTATGGGGCAACCGCCGAACAGATGCGCCGGCTCGACAAACTGGGAATCGAATACGAAGTCGTTCCCGGCGTCTCGTCCTTTCTTTCCGCGGCGGCGATTTTGAATGCCGAACTGACCAAGCCGCAAATCTCGCAAACCATTATCATCACGCGGACCAGCGGACGAGCATCTCCGGTTCCTGAACGCGAGGCGCTTCGTGAACTCGCGTCCCACCGCAGCACGCTTTGCGTTTTCCTTTCCGGGGCGCGCCTGCAACAGGTCGTGGACGATCTGCTCTCGCATTATCCTCCGGAAACGCCGGTCGCGCTCGTTTACAAGGCGACCTGGCCGCAGGAAAAAACCTACCGGGGTACGCTCGGAACCATGATGTCGGAAGTCACCGTCGGTGACTGGCAACTCTCCACCATGATGCTGGTCGGCCAGGTCCTTGATCATGCCGAAGCCGACGAATCCCGGCTTTACTCGAAGGATTACTCGCATCGTTTCCGGTCTTCCAAAAAAGCGATTGAGGGCGAAACATCCGCATGAAAAAAGCGATTGGCATCTGGGCCGTTCGAGCGGAAGCGGAACCTTTGGCGAGGTTTTTGGCCTCCAGCCTTCCCGCTGAAATTCCCTCGGAATTTACATCCGATTCAGAAACGAACCGGGATAAATTTACCCGCGTCTTTCCTCTATATTCAAACTGGGTGCTCCTCATGACCACGGGCATCGCCGTCCGCTATTTGCAAGGCCTTCTCGAAAACAAAAAGAAGGACCCGGGCGTTGTCGTCGTGGACGAAGCCGCGCGATTTGCCGTCTCCCTGGTTGGCGGCCACGAGGGCGGCGCCAATCGGCTTGCCTACCAAGTTGCGAATCTCGTCGGCGCCGTCCCGGTTATTTCCACGGCCACCGAGGCACTCAAGCCGCTGGTGCTGGGCATCGGTTGTCGTAAGGATGTCAGCGAAGAACAAATCGACATCGCTGTCACGACGACTTTGCATTCCATCAAGCGGACGCTGGCCGAAGTACGCGAAGTGGCAACGGTCGATTTGAAACAGCACGAGCCCGGATTGACGGCCTGGTGCGAAACGCATGCGCTTCCGCTGCGATCGATTCATCGGGAAGAGATCGAAGCTCGCGCCTGGGTCACTCAGCCTTCATCCTGGGTAAAGGAGAATCTGGGCATTGACGGTGTTTGTGAACCCTCCGCCTTGATCGCCAGCCCGCGCGGTAAACTGATCCAACCTAAAACCGCAATGAACGGCGTGACGGTCGCCATCGTGGAAGATCCCGGCGCACGTTTTCTTTTGCAGTCCAACTCCAGCAGATGTAACGCATGAATACACGAGGCACACTTCTTCTCGTTTCAGTCGGACCGGGATTCACGGAACTCATTCCTCCTGCCGCGCAAAAAGCCATTAGCCGGAGCCAATTCATCGTCAGTTATGATCTTTATCTGAACTGGATTTGGCCTTGGATCACAAATCAGGAAATCATCACGATGCCGCTCACCCAGGAGCGCGAACGCGCGGCCAAGGCCCTGGAATTGGCGCGAAAAGGAGCTGTGGTCAGCCTCATTTCCAGTGGAGACATCGGCGTGTACGCCATGGCCGCCCTGGCTTTTGACATGATGGAAGAAAGCGACGTGTTTGACGTTCAGGTTGTCCCCGGAATTTCAGCGGCAAACAGTTGCGCGTCCCTGCTCGGCTCCCCGCTCTCGCATGATTTCGCCACGCTTTCCCTTTCCGATCTGCTTTGTCCCTGGAGCTGGATCGAGCGGCGCGCCCGCCACCTTGCCGAAGCCGACATGACCATGGCTCTCTATAATGTCCAAAGTAAAACCCGGCAACAAGGCGTCTACCAAATCCTGAAAATCTGCCAGGAACACAAGTCTCCCGAAACCTGGTGCGGTGTCGTACGCAACGCCTACCGGGAAGATCAGGAAGTCTCGATCTGCACCCTGGCCGAACTCCGTGAGAGAAGCTTCGACATGCTGACTACGATCATCATTGGCAACCGCTTTACCCGGCGGAAGCGCCAATTTCTTTACACGCCGCGGGGCTACCTGGGTTGGAGCAAGCCGGATGAATCGGCATCAGCCGAATTGCCGCGTGCCGCCGTATGGGTCTTCTCCGGTACCGCTGACGGCAATGCCCTGGCTCGTGAATTGACGCAACGGTCATATGGTGTCGTGGTCTCGACCGCGAGCGACTACGGCAAGGAGCTCGTCGAGTCGGACGTCCCGGACGCAAGCGTGGTTTCAGGACGTATTGGTCACAAGGCTCGCCTTCAATTGATGAAGGACAACGAGGCTCGCGCCATTGTCGATGCAACCCATCCCTTCGCAACGGAGATCTCCAGGCAACTTCAGGCTCTTGCGCTCGAACTCGATCTTCCTTATCTCCGCTACGAGCGTCCCAGCCCTCCAAAGTCATCCATGGCCCGCTATTGTCCCAGCATGGAAGCGGCAGCAGTCGAAGCCCTGCGCCTCGGCAAACGTATTTTCCTCGCTACCGGCGTGAAGGACATTCTGACTTTTTTACAGACGCCAGGCTCGCAGCAAGCCGGGTGGTTCGTTCGAATCACTCCGGAGAAAGACTCACTGGATCAGGCGCTCGCGGCTGGAATTTCCAGGACAAATATCTGCGCCATGCAAGGCCCCGCATCGCAGCAGCTCAACGTCGCTCTCTGGAAAGAGTGGAAAATTGACTGTGTGGTCACCAAGGAATCGGGCGATGCCGGAGGATTTTCCGATAAACTCGAAGCCTCCCGCGAACTCAATCTTAAACTGGTCGTCATCGAGCGCCCTTCGCTTGATTATCCCGTGCTCTGCACCTCCTTTCCGGACATCCTGCATGAGTTGGAACGCCTTTTACAAAATTCACCTCAAACCCAAAATCAACCCACCCTTATCACATGAAAATCCCCGTCACCATTATCACCGGATTTCTCGGCTCGGGAAAAACCACCCTGCTTTGCAACCTACTGAAACAAAGTCCCGACCGCCGACTGGCCGTCCTGGTCAATGAATTTGGTGAGGTCTCCATTGATGGCGCGCTGCTCCGCACGGCCGGAGGCAACGGCGCGGAAATTCATGATCTGCCGAATGGTTGCATTTGCTGCTCGGTGCAGGATGATTTTCTACCCATTATGAAACGATTGCAGGCTCGCAAGGATGAAATCGATCATGTGTTGATTGAAACCTCCGGTCTCGCCCTGCCGACGCCCGTCATTCAAGCGTTGGGCTGGCCCGAAGTGCGCAATGATTTTCAACTCGACGCCGTAATCACCGTTGTCGACACGCCGCAACTTCTCGACGGCAAGCTTGAGCGCGGCTCGGAAACACCGGGACTCGAAGGCTCCGCTCCGCTCGACCACGAAAATGCCGTTGATTTTATTCTCAACCAGCAACTCGAAAACGCGGATGTGGTCGTACTCAACAAAGTGGACGAACTCGATGAGGACCAACTTCTGAAGGCGGAGAAACTCGTCCGCGCAAAATCGCCCAAGGTCCGTTTTCTGGAAGTCGCCTACCATGCCGAATTGGATACTCGCCTGTGCATGGGCATGGGCCTTCATCAGGAGGAAGCTCCCCGGGTGCATGGCCATGGTCACCATCATCATGACGAACCTCACCGCGGTCCCGTACAATTGGCTCCCACGGACCTGACCGCTCCCCTGGCAGATCAAAAGCAGTTCGACGGACATGCACACAGCGGTTTGAGGTCGCACGAACATGGTGCTCACAGCCACGAACATTTCCATGAGCACGATACCGGCTGGCAATCCTTCGTTCTTCGTTCGCACGATCCGCAGGACCAGGAAAAGCTGAAGCTGGCCGTGCGTGAAGTCTCCCTAAAGGAGCCCATCCTGCGGGCCAAGGGCTTTGCGATCGTCTCGGGCAAACATCATCGCCTTGTTCTTCAGGGCGTTCGCAGCCGGGTGCAGGCTTACTATGAAGACGATCACTCGCACGAACACGAATCGACGATGGTTTTCATCGGCCACCATCCGAATCGTCAAAAGATTGCCGCCATGGTTTCCGAGCTAAGCGGCACTCATTGGACATAAATGCATTGGATCGCCTCACAGCCCGGTTGCCTGGACGCGGAACGGGAGCTGATCCTGATCGATCAAACTCCCGGAGAAATTGTTTTCCTCAGCGCTGCGGACACCGATCTGGCCAGTGCGGCCCGGGCCTGGACGGATCGCTTCGGTTCGCGTCTTCGCATTGCCCATGCCAGCGCTTTGCGTCAGCCGGTGGCGGCGGATAATTACATCGAGACGGTCATCAAACATGCACGATTGGTGGTGGCGCGGCTGTTGGGAGGTCGCGCCTATTTCCCCCACTTTTTGCAAGGGCTGACGGACTTAAAAGATCAACCCGATCGCCCGATGCTTTTGCTCCTCTCCGGAACGGACAGCTTCGATGATGACCTGGCGCAACTCAGCGATTTTCCACGAAGCACCTGCGAGCAGGTCTTCCGCTATTTTCAAGATGGAGGCCGCGAGAACGCCGATAGCGCCGGTGAAGCCTTTGAGCGATTGCTCGCGGGAGAAACTCGCGTCTTGCCCCCTGCGGTCCCGATGCCTGTTTGCGGTATTTACCGGCGCAGCCCTCAACGGAAAGAGACCCATGCCCTGCTGACTTTTTATCGGGCCTGGTTCCAGGCGGAAGACATGGCCGTGGTCGATAACATGATTGCTGCCCTGGAACAGAAAGGGCTTTCGGTCACTGCGTGCTACGCCTACAGCCTGCGCGACAGCGTCACCCAGCAAACCCTTCTCCGGTTGGCAGGCGAGCAACCGCCCGATGTCGTGCTCACCCTGCAAAGCTTTTCCCTGGGTGGCGGCGCCGATGGCGCGGATTCTTTCCTGGCCCAATTTGGCTGCCCCGTTCTCCAAGCGGCGGTGGCCGCGTCCACGCGGGAAGATTGGCTTAATCGCCCTTCCGGTTTACCGCCGGCTGAAGTGGCCATCAATGTCGCATTGCCGGAAATCGACGGTCGCATTTTCACCACCGTCGTCGGCTTTAAGGAAGATCATCAGGTCGTGGCCGAGGCCGAGTTCACCGTTAAATGTCTCATTCCCGATTCGGAACAAATTCAATTCGTCGCCGAGGTCACCCGGCGCTGGGCAGTGTTGCGCCACAAACCAAATTCCCAAAAGCGAATCGCGCTTATTCTCTCCAACTATCCGAATCGCAACGGAAGAATAGGCAACGGCGTTGGCCTCGACACACCGGCCAGCGCGATCAATGTGCTCCACGCTTTGCGGCAGGCGGGTTATGATGTGGAAGGCGCGCCGGACAACGGAGAGGAACTCATGCGTTTGCTCCAGGAGGGAGCGACCAACGATCCTCACCATTCCTACGGCAAGCCAATCCTGCAATCCATTGCGTCCGCCACCGTTTGGCAATTTATCGAAAAATTACCGGGCAAAGCCCAAGATAAGATTCATCAGCATTGGCCTCACGAGATCGACGAAGATTGGCCTATCGCAGGTCGCCTGTTTGGAAACATATTTGTGGGCATCCAGCCGCCGCGCGGCTTTTCACTGCAACCCCAGGCGATTTATCACAGCCCCGACTTGCCGCCGCCGCCCAAGTATCTCGCTTTTTATATTTGGATTCGCGAGATGTTTCAGGCCGACGCGGCCGTTCATCTCGGCAAGCATGGAAATCTCGAGTGGCTGCCGGGCCGAAGCGTCGCCTTGGGGCCGGACGATTTTCCTCGTATCTGCCTCGGACCACTCCCCAACCTGTATCCCTTTATCGTCAATAATCCCGGCGAAGGAACCCAGGCCAAGCGGCGCAATTCCGCTGTCATTATCGATCATCTCACCCCTCCCCTCACCCGCGCCGGGCTTTACCGGGAATTGGAACAGGTCGAGCGCTTGCTCGAAGAGCATGCCCATGCCGTGACGCTCTATCCAGCGCGCGCTGCCGAACTCGAACGACAAATCGAAAAACTTTTGGCCGATGTCTCCTGGCGCGGTGAATTGCCTAACGCGCCTTCCCTCACCGAAGCCGCCGGCAACTATCTTTGCGAGATCAAGGAAAGCCAGATCCGATCCGGTCTCCACATCCTCGGTCAGGTTCCTGCTGGAGAAAAACAAATCGACTTCCTCCTGAGCCTCCTTCGCAACCGAAACAATCTTCGCCCCGGCCTTCTGGAAGCTCTGCACGGTTCGAGTCTCGATCTCCAAACCTTGATCCCCTCTGAACGCGATGCACTGGAAACTCGGGCGCGCGATTGGATTCGGCATCATCTGGACAATAACGCGAAGGTGAGTTTGGAAAGTGACGATCTCCAGGCTTTGAGTTCTCTGCTAAAAAATGAGGTACTGCCCCGTCTCAATCAGTGTGAACGGGAAATTTCGCAACTGCTCGGCGGCCTGCAGGGAAAATTCATCGAGCCCGGTCCGGCGGGCGCCCCCACGCGCGGACGCATCGACGTTCTCCCAACCGGACGCAATTTTTTCGCGCTCGATCCGCGCGTCCTTCCCACACCGACCGCCTGGACCTGCGGCAAACTGATCGCCGATCGCTTGATGGAAAAGTATCGCCAGGACACGGGAGAACATCTTCGCAAAATGGCGCTCGTCATCTGGGGCACCTCCAACATGCGCACAGGCGGCGACGACATCGCGCAAGCCCTGTGGCTCTGGGGTTGCGAGCCGGTTTGGGATTCCGCTTCAGGCCGCCTCATCGACTTCAACATCGTGCCCGCCGCGCTTCTTGGACGACCGCGCGTCGATTTGGTCCTGCGCGTATCCGGCCTTTTCCGCGATGCATTTGGGGAAGTGTTGCGACTGCTGGCGACTATACCCAAACGTCTCGCGGATCTGGATGAACCTGACGAATTGAACCCGATCCGCCAAGCCTCGCGCACCGTCCGACAGGATCTCGTCGCCCGTGGCGAAACTACCGCTCAAGCCGCGCAAATGTCCACCCTGCGCGTCTTCAGCTCCGGGCCCGGTTGCTACGGCACCGGCCTTTTGCCCCTCATCGACAGCCATGATTGGAAATCGACTCACGATCTGGCCCGGGTCTTTTGCAAATGGGGTGGACATGCCGTTGCCGCTGACGGGACTTCTTCCGAGCAAATCGGGCTGCTGCAATCGCACTTGAGCGAAGTCGAGGTCGTGCATCAAAACCAGGATAATCGCGAACATGACATTCTCGACTCGGACGATTATTTCCAATTTCAAGGCGGACTTCACGCGACCGTGACCGTCCTCCGCGGTTCGGCTCCCGCGACCTATCATGGCGATTCGAGTCAACCCGACCAGCCGCGCATCCGCCCTCTTGCCGACGAACTCACCCGCGTTTTGCGCAGCCGCGTGCTGAATCCCAAATGGATTGAGGCCATGCGCGAACACGGCTACAAAGGTGCATTCGAAATGGCCGCATCAGTCGATTATCTCTTCGGTTACGGCGCAACTACTCCTTTTGTGCGGAGCCATCATTACGACGAAGTCGCCCGCGTCTTGCTGCTTACCCCTGAACAAAAAGCCTTCTTTGCGCGGCACAACCCCGTCGCCTTGCAGGAAGCGGCGCAGCGCCTTCTGGAAGCCCATGAACGCGGCCTTTGGACCGAAGCCAACCCCGAAACCATCACCGCCCTTGAGGAAACTCTGGTCGAGATGGAAGGACAACTCGAATGAGCCTTTTTCCCTTCACCGCCATCGTCGGCCTCGATCAGGCGAAGAAATCGTTGATCTACCATGCGCTCGATCCGCGTCTCGGCGGCACCCTGCTTTTGGGCCACCGCGGATGCGCCAAGAGCACCCTCGTCCGTGCCTTTGCCGCACTGCTTCGCGCCGACGACGGAAAACCTGCACCCTTCTGTGAAGTTCCGCTCGGCATCACCGAAGACCGTCTCCTCGGATCGGTCGATCCGGAAAGCCTCGTCGAAAAGCAGCAGTGGCAAACCCGTATCGGCCTTCTGGAAAAGGCTCACCAGGGAATTCTCTATATTGATGAAGTGAACCTGCTGCCCGATCATCTTTCCGACTTGATTCTGGACTCTGCTGCTTCAGGCATCCACCGCCTGGAACGCGATGGCATCACCCGAGTCGTCGAAAGCCGCTACGTTCTCGTCGGTACCATGAATCCGGAGGAAGGGGAACTGCGGCCCCAATTGCTCGACCGCTTTGCTCACGGTGTGCGCATCAAGGACGATTTCTCCGAAGATGAACGCGTGGAAATCGTGCAACGACGGCTGGCCTTTGACGACTCCCCCGCCGCCTTCCAGGATCGTTACCGACAGGAGGAGGAAAGTCTGCGGAAAAGAATTGAAGAAGCGCGCTTCCGGCTAAAGCAGGTCGTCATCCACGACGAACAGCGCCGGGAAATCGCCCGCCGTGGAAGCGAGCTCAAGGTGGAAGGCATGCGAACCGAGTTGGCCGTCATGCGCACCGCTCGCAGCGCCGCAGCCTGGCATGGACGCGACGAAGTTTTGACCGGTGACATCGAGGAAGCGTGGGCCATGTGTTTGGGCCATCGCCAGGATGAAGTCAAAACACCCCCGCCGCAGTCTCCCCCTCGTCCCGAGCAGCCTCAACAACCGCCGCGCTCATCGTCTTCTCCATCCAGAGGACAATCGGGCGGCAGTTCATCACCCGCTCCGCTCCACGCTCGCGAGCAAAGTATCGAGTTGCGGGTTGAACCCGCGACCCCGTCCGTGGTCTTGTCCACCTGGTGGAAGCACTCGGAGAAACCTGTTCAGGAAAGACCCGGGCCCGGGCACTCCGCCCACACCAATTCCAAGGCCCCTATCGCCTGGCTCACCTCAGTCCTCGCCTCGGCTCAAACCGGTTGGCTTTCAGGGAACGGCCCATTCCGTCTCTGCCGGTCCCGCCTTTCAAAGAAAAGGTCGCTCTGGATTTTTCTCGATGCCAGTCGCTCCACCGGCATGAGCGGCTTCCTCTCGAAGGCTGGTGCCCTTCTGCAAACCTCTCGTCGACTGCGGATCGACTGCCGCGTCCACATCCTGCTCCTATGCGAGAACCGGGTGCGTTGGCTGTGCCGAAATAAAAGTTGGGCGACAGCCTGCGCTGCCATCGCCGGAGTGAACTCTGCTTCCGGCGGAAGTTACTTGGCCGAAGCCCTGGTTAATCTTAATCGTTCGATGCTACGGAAGCGGCATACCATTCCCTGGGCCATGATTTTCACGGACGGCCTCAATCGCAGACTTGCCGGCGAAACCACGGCGCAAAGCATCGTCCGCATGAAACTCGCGCTACGGCGTATTCAGGCCACCGCTTCCGCTGTCGCCTGGTTCTATCCCAAACCGCGTCCAGGCATGCACGATTTGTCTCAACGCCTTTTTGCTGAGTTTCAAGGAACTCGTTTGCAGATCTAGGTCAAATCGCAGTTAGGCCACAAAACTCAATTGAGCAAGCACCCCTATGCCCAACGACAATAAGGCCATGACGCAGCAACCTGAACACCAAAATCTCAGCGGATCAGGGAAGGAAAACTTACCGGAGATGAACCCGTAGACGACTGCTGAGATCGAACTTGGCTTTGCCGTGATTTCGCTTTTCTTCGATCTTGGTACTGCTTTCCAAGCCCGGACTCATACCCCGGTTCCAAAAAGCAAGGTCGGGTTGCATTGCCAAGGAAGCGGCTTCGTTATTGTAAAAGCCGATAAAATCGTCCAGCGCGGAGATGACGTTGGCGCAGTTGGCTTGCTTCTTCAGAAAGCGAAAGATACCCAGATGGGCAAGTTCACACCTCTTTGCCGGGTCATCGATACCAGTCAGGATGATGACCGGCAGGTTGCGGAATGAAGATGTCTCACGCAAGCGGCGTAAGGCACGGGCTCCGTCGATGAGTGGCATGTTAAGATCGAGTAGGACGATATGAGGCACCAAGGAACCTGTCGCCTTAGTGTACTTGAAATATTCCAAGGCGATTGCCCCGTTCCTAAAATGGGTAATGGAATGCGTAAATTCTGCCGCGCTGAGGGCGCACTTCAACAATTCGACGTCGTTGTCGTCGTCATCAACCAGCAAAATTCTCAGGTTTTTCCGCGATAGTTTCATGGAAGTATTAGTTGTGCTATCGATCACTAACCAAACCTAATCCTTCCCCGTCTTTTCGCAAGCGGGAGGCAGTATCTCGGAGGGAAAAATCAATTCCACGAAGTCGTGAGCACGGGTCAGTCCATTCGGTTTCTTAGCGTATTCCAAAGCGCTGGAAGTTGTTGTGTGGCGGGGCCGTATCGTCGTTCGCTGAAAGCCTTTTCGTTCATTTGATCGCCCGGCTCAAGATTGACGAGTATTGAATATGCCTTGGAATGGCCAAAGAGATGGTCCGCGGGTAGTACCGTACCGGAGGTGCCGATCACCACGACCGTATCCTCGACGCGCAGATCGCTCACAATCTCGTAAAGATCATTATAACGTGGGGCTTTCTCACCAAAAAAAACAATTCCGGGCTTTACGCTGCGGGTGCTCCGGCAGGACGGACAACCCGTGCGGTCATAGCGATTATTCTCGATTTCCCATTCATGCCCACAGGTCACACACCAGAGTGCTCGGATGTCGCCATGAAGATGAACCACGCCGGTACAACCTGCGCGTTCGAGTAGTCGGTCGATGTTCTGGGTCAGGATGGATGTTCGTCTGGGCCATGACTTTTGCCATTCGGCAATGGTGTGGTGAGCCTGATTAGATTCTGCCTTGGTGCAGGCCTGACGACGGGCATCGTAAAAGTCATGGACTGCTTCGAAGTTGTCCTCCCATGTCTCGATGTGGCAAACCATACGAATCGGGACGCCTTCCCAAAGGCCGTTGGCTCCGCGAAACGTGGGCAGGCCGCTTTCCGCCGAGAGGCCGGCGCCTGAAAAGATAATCAATCTTGGCGGGTGAGCCATAGTTGAAGATTGAGCATGTCTTGAAAAGGGGCAAGGCCGAGCGGCAGGGCTTCGTTCGTCATGGCCTTTGCGCCGTCCATGCTTCACTGACAGCGTATCCGGTTCTTAAAATTATTTCCCGTGAAACTGCTGGTGAAGTTCACGGATGAATTCAGGTGTGGTGCCGCAGCAGCCACCGATGAAATTCGCCCCGGCGGACAACACAGCGGGAACATACGTGGCGAACTCAGCTGCCGTCATGGCATAGGTTGGCGTGCCCTCCTTCATTTGCGGCAGGCCGGCGTTGGCCTTGATCCAAATGGGATGTTCTTCTGCCATCGATTTCAGTCGCGCACAGACTTTCACAAAACCACTGATGCCTTGGCCACAATTCGCGCCGATGACATCTGCGCCCGCTTCGACGAGCGCGCTCGCCGCCTGTTCTGGAGTTGCCCCGAACATGGTGCGGTCTTTGTCCTTTCCGGAATCGAATACCATGCTGACCACCACCGCCAAACCGGTGGCTTTGGCGGCGGCGATGGCGATGCGCGCTTCATCCAAATCCTGCATTGTTTCAATGACCAGCCCCTGAGCGCCGCCGCCGGCCAGCGCCTCTGCTTGCTCGGCAAAAGCCGCATGTAATTCCGTTTCTGTCACATCCTCGTTCATCAACATTTTTCCGCTCGGACCAATTGAGGCAAAAACAAAGGCCCGCCCGCCCGCCGCTTCGAGGGAAATCCGCGCGCCAGCTTCATTGATTGCTTTAACCTTGTCCGCCGCGCCCGCTTCCGCCAACCGAAAGCGGTTTGCGCCGAAGGTGTTCGTCAAAATAATTTGTGAACCGGCGGCGACATAAGCCTTGGCCACTTCGCTGACCGTTTCCGGTCGTGTAAGATTCCACAGATCCGGAAATTCGCCCGGCGCAAGACCTCGCGACTGCAGTTGCGTTCCCCATGCGCCGTCGGATAGCACCGGTCCGGCGGCGATAATTTTTTGGATGAGCGGGTGAACTTTGATCGGATAAATCGGTTATGCCTGCACGGAAAAAGGAATTCTGGAACAGGCTTGCTTAAAGCAGATTGGTTTTGCCCATGAGAAAGCGGTCGCATTCGCGGGCGGCGCCCCGGCCTTCGTTGATGGCCCATACGACCAAACTTTGACCCCTGCGACAATCGCCGGCGGTGAAAACGTGGGGAATGCTGGTCTGGAACTTTCCATGCTCGGCCTTGATGTTGCTGCGAGGGTCGCGCTCGACGCCTAGCGCTTCGAGCAAAGGTTGTTCGGGCCCAAGAAAACCCATGGCCAACAGAACGAGTTGCGCCGGATAGACCTTCTCGCTTCCAGGAATGTTCGTGGGAATGAACTGGCCCTTTTCATTTTTTCCCCATTTGACCTTGACGGTGTGAACCGCTTTGACGTGCCCGCTTTTATCCGTTTCAAACCGGGTTGCGGTGGTGAGATAAACACGCGGATCATCACCATATTTCGCGGCGGCTTCTTCCTGGCCATAATCGGCGCGGAAGACCTTGGGCCATTCAGGCCAGGGATTATCGGCGGCGCGCTCCATCGGTGGCCGGGGCAGGATTTCAAGCTGGACGATACTCTTGCAGCCGTGGCGCAGCGAGGTGCCCACACAATCGGTTCCCGTGTCGCCGCCGCCGATGATGACGACATCCTTGTCCTTGGCACTGATAAAGTCATGGCTCTTGTCGAGCAGGGCGCGGGTGTTGGCGGTGAGAAATTCCATGGCAAAATGGATGCCTTTGGCTTCGCGGCCCTCAATGGGCAAGTCGCGCGGCTTGGTTGCCCCGGTGCAGAGAACCACGGCAGAGAATTCCCGGAAAAGTTTATCGACCGGATAGTTCTTCCCGATTTCGGTGCTGCAAACGAAGGAAATGCCCTCCGCTTCCATTTTTTTGATCCGGCGCAGAACGACCCCCTCCTTGTCGAGTTTCATATTGGGAATCCCGTACATGAGCAAACCGCCGGGACGGTCCGCGCGCTCGAAGACGGTGACAGCATGCCCGGCCCGGTTGAGTTGCGCGGCGGCGCTCAAACCCGCAGGGCCGGAGCCGACAACCGCAACTTTCTTGCCAGTGCTAACTTGGGGCGACTCGGGCGCGAGCCAGCCTTCCTCCCAGCCTTTGTCGATAATAGCGCATTCAATGCTCTTGATGGTCACCGGAGGGTCGATGCTTCCGAGTGTGCAGGAACCTTCACAGGGCGCAGGGCAAACGCGTCCGGTGAACTCGGGAAAGTTATTGGTTCGGTGAAGCCGGTCCAGCGCCTCGCGCCAATTGCCGCGATAGACAAGATCGTTCCATTCGGGGATCAGGTTATTGACGGGACAACCGGAGGTCATGCCATTAAGGAGAAGGCCGGTCTGGCAGAACGGGATGCCGCAGTTCATGCAGCGCGCGCCCTGGGTCTTGAGCTTGTCCTCACCCAGGTGAAGATGAAATTCATTCCAATCACCGAGACGTTCGAGAGGCGGGCGGTCTGCCGGGACTTCCCGCGCGTAGTCAATAAATCCTGTTGGTTTACCCATGATTTTCCGTTTGGTTACAAGGCTCAGCCTCCACCGACACGGGCCGCGTCGGTGGAGTTCGCCTCGAAGGCGGCGTTCAACGCGTCATCTCCGCTGAGGCCCGATTGGTGCGCTTTTTTCAACGCCTGAAGGACGCGCTGATAATCCCTCGGCATGACTTTGACGATTTTAGGCAGTGTTTCTTCCCAGAGGGCGAGAATCTTAAACGCCCGCTGGCTGCTCGTGTAATCGGCATGCCTCTTGATCAGAAGGCGGACGTGTTCGCTTTCCTCCTCCTCGTCGATCTTTCCCAAGTCAACCATGGCGGTATTGCAACGATCGGCAAAATCACCGGTTTCATCAAGGACATAGGCGACGCCGCCGCTCATGCCTGCGGCAAAGTTACGACCAGTGGGGCCGAGCACGACGACGGTGCCTCCAGTCATATATTCACAGGCGTGGTCGCCGACGGCTTCCACCACGGCGTTGACACCGGAATTGCGGACGCAGAACCGTTCGCCCGCCATGCCCCGGATGTAGGCTTCGCCGCTGGTGGCGCCATAAAGCGCAACATTTCCAGTGATGATGTTTTCTTCCGGTACGAAGGTCGAGGTCTTGGGCGGATAGACGATGATCTTGCCGCCGCTGAGTCCCTTGCCGAGATAGTCGTTGGCGTCGCCTTCGATTTCGAGCGTGACACCTTTCGGCACAAAAGCGCCAAAACTCTGCCCCGCCGAGCCTTTGAAATGGAGGTAAATGGTGTCTTCCGGAAGGCCCTTCGCGCCATGCTTGCGGGTGATTTCGTTGCCCAGAATTGTGCCGACGACACGGTCGGTGTTGCGGATGGGCAGGACCGCCTCGATCTTTTCGCCGTGGTCGATGGCGGGTTTGCAAAGATCGAGCAGTGTCGTGACATCAAGGCATTTAGCAAGGCCATGGTCCTGCGAAATCTGACAATAACGCCCGACTTCCGGCCCGACTTTCGGCTGATAAAGAATGCTCGAGAGATCGAGTCCGATGGCTTTCCAGTGAGTCACCGCTTTTTTCGGCTCGAGCGCGTCGGTGCGTCCGATCATCTCGTTCACGGTGCGGAATCCAAGTTGCGCCATGATTTCGCGTAGCTCCTCCGCGACAAAACGCATGAAATTCACCACATGCTGCGGATCTCCGCTGAAGTGTTTGCGCAAGCGCGGGTCCTGGGTAGCAACTCCCTTGGGACAGGTGTTCAAATGACAAACGCGCATCATCACGCAGCCCATCACGACCAGCGGCATGGTGGCAAACCCAAATTCCTCGGCGCCGAACAAGGCCGCAATGGCGACGTCCCGTCCCGTTTTAAGCTGGCCGTCCGTTTCGACCACGATACGGCTGCGCAGATTGTTGAGAACAAGGGTCTGGTGAGTCTCGGCAAGACCCAGTTCCCACGGAAGCCCGGCGTGCTTGATGCTGGAGAGCGGCGAGGCGCCCGTCCCGCCGTCAAATCCGCTGATGAGCACCACGTCGGCATGGGCTTTGGCGACGCCCGCTGCGATGGTTCCGACGCCGACTTCGGAAACCAATTTGACGCTGATACGCGCATGGCGATTCGAATTTTTCAGGTCATGGATCAGCTCAGAAAGATCTTCAATGGAATAGATGTCGTGATGCGGAGGCGGCGAGATGAGGCCTACGCCCGGTGTGGTATGCCGGGTCTTTGCCACCCACGGATAAACCTTTCGTCCGGGGAGTTCACCGCCTTCACCGGGCTTGGCGCCCTGGGCCATCTTGATCTGGATTTCGCGGGCCTCACTCAGGTAGAGGCTGGTCACGCCGAAACGTCCTGAAGCAACCTGCTTGATCGCGGAATTCTTCGAGTCGCCCAACTCGTTTGTCCATGTGTAGCGCTCGGGATCTTCCCCGCCCTCACCCGTATTCGATTTTCCGCCGATGCGATTCATCGCGATGGCGAGCGTTTCGTGGGCTTCCTTGGAGATCGAACCGTAGCTCATGGCGCCGGTCTTGAAGCGCTTCAGGATCGACTCGACACTTTCGACTTCCGCAAGCGGTACCGGACTGCTTTTCTTGAATTCGAGCAAACCGCGCAGGGTAAAAGCCTGCTTGTCCTGATCGTTGATGAGTTTCGAGTATTCCTTGAACATCCCGAAGTCGTCCATGCGGACGGCCTGTTGCAATTTGTGAATCGATTGAGGACTGAGCAGGTGCGCTTCGCCTTCCGAGCGCCAGCGGTATTCACCACCCGTTTCGAGCGTGGGACCGCTGGTTTGATGATCGGGAAAGGCTTGGGCGTGCCGCGTCAGCAACTCCTGCGCAAGAGCGCCAAGATCGACGCCCTGGATGCGCGACGGCGTGCGCGTAAAGTATTTGTGGATGACCGAGGAATGAAGGCCGACGGCCTCGAAAATCTGCGCGCCACGATAACTTTGGATGGTGGAGATGCCCATTTTGGACATGGTCTTCACCACGCCCTTGATCGCGCCCTTGATGTAATTCTTGACTGCCGTTTTTTCGTCGACCCCGGGCAGAAGACCTTTCCGGGCCATTTCTTCAACGCTTTCAAGGGCCAGGTAAGGATTGATCGCGCCAATGCCGTAGCCAATCAACAGGGCAAAATGGTGGACTTCGCGCGGCTCTCCCGATTCGAGGATGAGTCCGACGCGGGTGCGGGAACCTTTCTGAATGAGGTGGTGATGCAGGCCGGAGCCGGCCAGGAGGGCGGGAATAGCCACATGGTCCCGATCGACGCCACGGTCGGACAGAATCAGAAGGTTGGCGCCTTTTTCAATCGCGCGTTCGGCTTCGTTAAAAAGGCGATCTAGTGCCCGGCCAAGCCCCTGTGGACCCGCCGTCGCCGGGAACAGCATCGAAAGCGTGACTGCCTGGAATCCGGGCAGGTCAACATGGCGAAGCTGCGCCAGTTGCGAGTCGGTAAGAATCGGGTGATCGAGCTTGATCATCCGGCAGTTTGTCGGCGTCGGTTTGAGCAGATTGGTCTCGGGTCCCAGCATCGTTTGGGTCGAGGTGATCAACTCTTCGCGAATGGGGTCGATCGGCGGGTTGGTGACCTGGGCGAAGAGTTGCTTGAAATAGTTGTAAAGCAAGACCGGACGCTCCGATAGCACCGCCAACGGTGTATCGGTCCCCATCGAACCAAGCGGCTGGACGCCCTCCGTGGCCATCGGGCCGATGATCACACCCAGGTCTTCAAAGGTGTATCCAAAAGCCTGCTGCCTCTGGATGAGCGTTTGGGGTTCCGGTCGGGGGACACGCTTCGGATTAGGCAAATTGGAGAGAAGCACCTGGTTTTTATCGAGCCACTCACGGTAGGGATTCTCGCTGGCATATTTTTGTTTGATCTCCTCATCGGAGACAATCCGTCCCTGCCGCATATCGACCAGGAACATGCGTCCAGGCTGAAGGCGGCCCTTGCTCAGGATCCGCTCGGGTTCGACCGGCAATACGCCCACTTCGGAGGCCATGATGACAAGGCCGTCCTTCGTCACGTAATAACGCGAGGGACGCAGTCCATTGCGGTCGAGCACGGCACCGATCACGGTCCCGTCCGTAAAGGCGATGGAGGCCGGTCCGTCCCACGGCTCCATCAGGCACGAGTGATATTCGTAAAAGGCCCGCTTGTCATCCGACATGCTCTTGTGATTTTCCCACGGCTCGGGAATCATCATCATCATGGCATGGGGCAGCGGACGTCCGGCCATGACAAGGAGTTCGAGGCTGTTGTCGAGCATCGACGAATCGGAGCCATCCTCATTGATGATCGGCAGGATCTTTTTGATATCGTCGCCGAACAGATCGCTTTCAAACAGAGCCTGCCGCGCGCGCATCCGATTGATGTTTCCGCGCAGGGTGTTGATTTCACCGTTGTGGGCGATGTAGCGATACGGATGCGAGCGGTCCCAGCTTGGAAACGTATTGGTGGAAAAGCGCGAATGGACGAGCGCCAGCGCCGTTTCCATGGCGGGGTCCAACAGGTCGGGAAAATAGCGATCAACCTGGGCCGGCATGAGCATCCCCTTGTAAATCATCGTCCGCGAGGAAAGGCTGGAAATATACCAGGCAGGATCCACATTCGAGCCGCGGATTTCGTACGTGGCGCGTTTGCGGATGACGTAAAGCTTCCGTTCAAAGGCCTGGTCGTCAAGCCGCTTGTCTCCACGCTGGATGAAGGCTTGTCGTGAGATCGGTTCGCTGGTCTTCGCCGTGTTGCCGAGCGAGGCGTTGCAGGTCGGGACGTCGCGCCAGCCGAGCAGCGTCTGACCTTCTTCGGCGATAATTTTTTCAAAAATCTGGCGCGCTTTTTCCCGTTTCGCCGCGTCCTGCGACGTGAATATCATGCCCACGCCATATTGACCGGCCTTCGGCAAAGTGATCTTGCTTTTCCGGCACACCTTGCGGAGGAACTTGTCGGGCATCTGGATGAGAATACCGGCACCGTCACCGCTATTGACTTCGTGGCCGGTCGCTCCGCGATGATCCAGATTCATCAGGATGGTCAAGGCCTGGGTCACGATTTCATGCGACTTGACGCCCTTCATGTTGACGACAAAGCCGACCCCGCAGGAATCGTGTTCAAATTGTGGATCGTAAAGGCCTTGCTTCGGAGGCAATCCGTTGGAATTCTTCATTTCAAAAGGGCGGGCGGTTCTCGGTGAGGACTTTGTCGATATGAATTTTGTCAGTTAAAATCAGTTCGCATCCTAAAGCATCTCGTGTCAACTTTCAGCCTAAACTCCAAGTTGGGTGTGTGACTCCACCAGCTTTGCTCAATGCTGAACAGATATTGCAGTCGTCTCTCGCCATTTTGGGGTCCCTCTTATCTCCGACTGGCGCATTTTCGTCAATGACGATGATAGCGAAAGTGAGGCATTTAGCCAATAGTACGGACCTCCGAGGGCTGTTGCTTCCCTCAACGCAGCTACCCCAATTTAGTTGCATTTTAGTTGTATTTTGAACCTGACCCCGAGTGGAACGCGGCAAACGAAGGCTGCATGGGGAAAAGCCGCGCTGCCACGGTCACACGCCGGAGGGTTAATTCTGCTCGCCAGATCAAGCGATCGAGATTAAGCAACAGTGATGAAGTTGTTTTTTGTTTTGGCCATTAGCATGATTTGCTGCCCCTCCTTGCCGGCGGCCACTTCTGTCAAGATGCTCCAACTCCCCGGCAACGCAGGCATGATCGGCGATGTTGTGGTTGATCCGGTCGGACAGATTCATGCGGTCTGGCTTCAAGCTGACGCGGTGTTTTATGCGGTTAGCTCCGACGAGGGGAAGAGTTTTAGCGCGCCGGTGCAAATCAGCCCGGCGAATGAAGGCGCTTCGGGAGGAATGTTCCGGGGTCCTCAAATGAGCCTGGATCGCGACGCAACCATCCACGTCGTCTGGTATCCGGATCAGTCCAAACTGCCGGATAAAAAAGATTGGGGCGTGAGATATGCCCGATTGCTCAAGGGGGCGGGGAAGTTTTCCGATGCTGTCAACCTGGGCCAAATTCCAAGCGATAATTATTCCGTGGCTGCCGATGGAAAAGGCCAGGTGGCAGTGGTCTGGACCAGTGGAGACGTTTATGTGACGTTGTCCAAAAATGAGGGCGAGAGCTTCGATCAACCCCAAAAAATCGCCGGACTCGATCCTTGCCAATGTTGCGCCACGGCGTCCTATTTTGATGCCAACGGCAAGCTGGCTTTGCTTTATCGCGATAAACGCAATGACGACCGCAACGTGTTCCTGGTATTCGACGTTTTGAATGCTTCCAATCAAAGAATCCAACTGAACGAAGAAAATTGGAAAATCAATGCCTGCCCAATTGCGGGACATAGTTTGGTGATGCTCCCACAGAGCGGATTTGTTGCCGGGTGGGAAGAAAAAGGCAGCGCCTTCTTAAGTCTTTCGTCTTCGATGACGACCCCGCCCAGGCAAATACTCCTGGGCACGGGAAAATATCCCAGAGTGCTCGTCTTGTCGGACGGAACGGTTTTTGCAGGATGGAAGCAGGGGAGCGATACGCTCTGGAAGACCTTTGACATGGCGGGAACGGAACTCGCATCTGGCAAGGTAGGAGCGACGCCATCTTCCGCCAAATTCGGCGCAGCCCTTTCGAGTAAGGGAGTGGTCCTGGTTACTCCATAAGCCGCAACTTTTGCGAGAGGAAACGGAGAGCAGCGACAGGCTTATCTGGAACGCATGGTAAGAAGCTGAATCACCCGAAAATTGCTCGAAACATTTCTGGACTCAATGGAGAAGATCTCCCTTCTCACCTGTCTGACTTGAAGAATCGCCTGCGCCGCGTTTTGCGACGACTTTAAGGGGCGCACCGTGAACATGATTACGGCGGGTGACCTTGCCGACGGGTTGGGATGCTTGCGCCAAAACTACAAAAGATTACATTGCAGGAATGACATTCTTTGACGATCAAGACTTGGAGCTTAAGTGCCCGACATGCGGCAAACCAGTCACGCAGAAGGTCAAATGGTTTAAGGAAGACGGTCACGTCTGTCCGCACGGTTGCGGGACTACATTCAAAACGGAAGATCTGCGCCGGAAAATCAACGAAGCCAGCAGGCAGGTTCATGAGTTCGAGCGAGAGCTGCTTAAGAGGCTCACTCTTAAGATTTGATATGATCTCGTCGAAAACGGATTGCGTTTCGTTTTTATGATTTTCCAGGTTGTGCTGCTTTTGAATCTACTCAGGAGAGCGGCCTCTAGCTTTATCTCTGGAGGCTTCTTTTTGTTTCAAACAGTCTTGGTGAAAAAAAAGAATATCGAGTGCGTCACGTTGGCTTAACTTTCTAGCCCACTCGCACCTTTCCCGCAGAGTTTGGTTTCTGATTTCATGTAAAGGACAGGCGCACGGATTGGTTCCGTCAAAAGGACACTCCACAGACAAGCCAACCAGATCCGATCTTAACAGATTTCTCATGGAAAATCCTGCAAAGGTTAAGCGAGGGCTCCGCGTAATTGCTCCGGTATCTGACATTTGAAAACGTCTCCGCCACATGTCAACCCGCTAATCCCTTCATTAACCTTGGTTACATTCTCAGGAGCGGGAGAGTATTTATGGGAGCACCACGGAGGTTGCATTGTGTAGGAAAGCGGAGTTTGAGCGCCGATCTTCATATGTACTGGAACTGTCCTTTTGACAATCTGATGGTAATAGCGACATAAGATCATATTATGCTCACTTTTGTTACTATTGAATGTCGTTTCCCGGAATCCAGCTACACCTCTGTTGGCGAAAACTTGACGAAATTTGGAGCTTGAGGGGGTTGGGAAGCCGTTGATTGACAACGTCTCAAACAGGATTGATTTGTGACGAACTAGCGGGAAAGAGATCACGAACCTTTTCTCTTAAATACCCGGTTCATCTTTTCTACGGTTGAAACGGGGTTACCGATTCCTTTCATATTCGGTACTTACCAAGCTGAGTACCCCTGACTTTTACGGCGGATGTCTCTTCCGCCGTTAAAACAGATGATGGATAGTTGTTGGGTTTCTATAGGTTTAGAGGTTGGCTGTCACGGTTAAAGGAGGCTGCGCCGTCGGTGGAGTGGAGAGCGTTCCCGAC
>Ga0182030_10002255_pt1 | contig 40827 bp, 40 predicted proteins | sample 812S3MmetaG_FD_121299 | JGI IMG/M metagenome (GOLD analysis project Ga0182030, IMG submission 121299) | Permafrost microbial communities from Stordalen Mire, Sweden - 812S3M metaG (Illumina Assembly) | ecosystem: Environmental > Terrestrial > Soil > Wetlands > Permafrost | place: Sweden...
GTGAGCGAATGCGGCGGCTCGATCTCGCGGGGATAGCCGACGCGCCGGCCGATAATCAAGGCGCCGACGAGGCCGGCGATGCCCGCATTGATGTGGACGACCGTGCCGCCGGCGAAATCCAGCGCGCCCAATTTGTTGAAATAGCCGGCGTTGGCCTGGACGGCTTCGAGCTTCGTCTGCGCCTCCGCCTTGGCGGCGTCGCCCACGGCATTCGCGACAGCCTTCGCGGCTTCGGCGAGCGCGTCGGGGCCGGCCCAGTACCAAACGCTATGCGCGATCGGGAAATAGATGAGGGTCACCCAAAGCAGGATGAAGACGAACACCGCCGAGAATTTGATGCGTTCGGCGAAAGCGCCGACGATCAGGGCCGGGGTGATGCAGGCGAAGGTCATCTGAAACGCCATATAGACATATTCAGGAATGACGACGCCGTTGGAGAAGGTCGACGCGGTCGAATCCGGCGTCAGCCCCTTCAGGAAGACTCTGTCGAGGCCGCCGACGAAATTGTTCCATTGCACGCCGGCGAGAAAGGCGAGCGGAGCATTGTCGCCTTCGGTGTAGGGAAGCGGATCGAGGCTGCCTGCGGTGAAGGCGAGCGAATACCCGTAAAGAACCCAAATGATCGAAACCAACGCGACGATCATGAACACCTGCGAGAGCACGGACAGCATGTTCTTTGTGCGCACCAGGCCGCCGTAGAAAAGGGCGAGACCGGGGATCGACATCATGAGGACGAGGGCGGTGGAGATGAGCATCCAGGCGGTGTCGCCCTTATTCGGCGTAGGCGCCGCAGCCTCGGCGTGGGCCAGACCTATTGCGCCGCACGCCAGAAGAAGTCCCAGGCCGATCGCCCGAAGCGCGATCGGTGGAGATAAAGCGATTTTCATTGCAAACTCCTGCGGATCTTGAAAGACGAAGGCCTAAAGGGCGTCGAGATCGCGTTCGCCAGTGCGGATCCGCACCGCTTGTTCAAGCGAGCTGACGAAAATTTTGCCGTCGCCGATCTGGCCCGTCCTCGCCGCCGCGGTGATCGCCTCAATCGTCTGATTAACGACTTCCGGCGCCACGGCGACTTCGACCTTCAGTTTGGGCAGAAAACTGACCGCATATTCCGCCCCCCGGTAAATTTCCGTGTGGCCTTTCTGGCGGCCGTAGCCCTTGACTTCGGTGACGGTCATTCCGTGCACGCCGAGATTGGTCAGGGCGTCACGGACCTCGTCCAACTTGAACGGCTTTATAATCGCAGTAACGATTTTCATATCGGTCTTCCTGGTTGCGTATACCCGAGAGCCGTCGAAACTGCCGGGAAACCGGCGCGCCGCCGAAGAGCGCGACGCGCAAACCGCGCGCCATGCTCACAGTCCTTGCTAGCAAGCGGCGGGCCTCCAAGCAATCGACTGCGCGCGTTTTTGCCCGAAGCGCACTGATTATCAGGCGCCTGCCGATGTCTCCCTCGCAGGCGCCGAAATCGCTTTAGCACTGCACGCCAGTCCGAAACGGCGTCAAATGAGGCGCGCTTACGATCAAGATCGCGCCCCGCCCATCGCCAGTCGAACCGCCCAAGCTTTGATCGACTTTTTCGACGAGGAGATGCTCACTTATTTGAATTTGAGCCGCTCCTTTTCGATGACGCGCCTCCACGCAATCGAAAACCGCCCTAGCCAACGCGCGCTTTCGGGCGGATCAATCCTTCCTGAACGACGGAGGCGATCAGGCGCCCGTCGTGAGAGAAAATCAGCCCGCGCGTAAAGCCGCGCGCGCCGTTCGAGTTCGGACTGTCCTGCGCGTAGAGAAGCCATTCGTCGGCGCGAAACGGCCGATGGAACCACAAGGCGTGATCGAGGCTCGCAATCTGGAGATCGGTATCGAACACGGTATGCCCATGCGCAATGAGCGCGGTGTCGAGCAGCGTCAAGTCGGAGAGATAGGCGAGGACGGCGCGATGGATGGCCGGATCGTCGGGGAGCGGCCCCGTCGCGCGCAGCCACACCATTTGCTCGGGCGCGCCCGCCGCATGCCGGACATAGCGCGCGAGATCGACGGGCCGCGCCTCGATCGGACGCTCTTGCGCGAACCAGCGCCGAATTTGCTCCGGCATGAGAGCGCCGAACCGCTCCAGCATGTCGGCCTCGCTCGGCAAGGCGTCGGGCTTTGGAGCGTCGGGCATCGCAACCGCATGGTCGAGGCCCGTCTCCTCGATCTGAAACGACGCGGAAAGCGAGAAAATCGCCCGGCCGTGCTGGATCGCGTTGCAGCGCCGCGTCGCGAAGCTCTTTCCATCGCGCAGCCGATCGACTTCATAGACGATCGGCGCCGAAGGGTCGCCAGGCAAAAGGAAATAGCCGTGCAGAGAATGCGGCGCGCGGCCCTCGACGGTCCGGGCGGAGGCGACAAGCGCCTGCGCGATCACGAGGCCGCCGAAGACGCGCTGCCAGCCGACCTGGGGACTGCGGCCGCGAAATATGTTTTCTTCGATCTTCTCGAGATCGAGAATCGTCAAAAGATCGGCGACGGCGCGGGACATGGCGAGGCAGGTTTGCGTTGCGGAAGCCCTGACTGACGGACGCCGGGCTTCGCGTCAAGTCGCTTGGGCCGCGCGACTCACCAGATGAAGGGCAGCAGCCGGAAACGGACGCGGCGGGCGTAGGAGTCATAGCCGAACAGCGATTGATGCAGCTCGCGATCCTCCAGGACCGTGCGGGCGATCAGAGCGCCGATGAGCGGAATCGTCGCGACGAGGCCCGCCCAGGAGCTGAGCATCAGCGCAATCGAGGGGAGAAGCAACAGAGCGGCCGAGTAAAGCGGATGCCTGACATAGGCGTAGGGACCGCTCGAGATCACCCGGTGGCCCCGTTCGGTCTGGATCCTCACGACGCTCGCGGCGAATGGGTTCGCCTGCAATGTTCGAAAGCTGATCCACAGTGCGATGGCCACGCCGTCGGCGGCGATCCATGGAACCAACTCCGGCATGACGGACCAGCCGAACCGGACGGCGTCGAGGCCCATCAAGGGAAGCCAGGCGAAAAAATAGGCGATGAAGCCGGCCAAAAAAATCTTATCCCAAAGCGGCTGGCCCTGCTGGAAGGGCAGCTTCAGCCGCTCATCGAGCAAAGCCGGCTCATCCTGGGCGAGCTTTCGCGTAATCAGCAAGGCCGCGCCGAAGAAAAGGGCCAAGAAAGCCCAGGCGGCCCGCCATGACAGCGTCCCGGCGCTCCCGAACAAAAGCGCCGCGAAGATAAAAAACTCCACCCCGAGGGCGATCCAGATCTTGGCTTTCAAAGCACGCTCTCCGCTCGCTTTTGACGCGCGCCGCCCGTAAGCGGCCGCGCAGCGAACGATTAAGCCTATTTCAGCGCCTTTGAAACATCCTGCACGGGCTGTTTCGAATCCATTTTGATGAATCTTATCTTGCCCTTCGCGGCGGCGATCGCGGCGGGAAGATCGACGCTGCGAATCGACTGGTCGTTATAGGTCTTAAAGTACCATTTCAGGTTCTTCAGATCGGCCACGCTCGTCCAAAGCGTGTAATCAGCGTTCCCAACGCCTTCATGCGCCTCCCGCACCGCCCCGAGCGGAATGTCGAAATTATTCAGGATATGGAAGACCTGAAGCACCGCCTCGGGCGCGGTCTGCGAGGGCGCCGCGGCTTGCGAAAAGGCGACGGCCCGCACAAGCCGCGAGGGCGGCGTGAAATCGCCGGGAAGTCCGTGCATGCCGCTGCCTTGCCCGAACTGCGCGAGCTTGACGCTCGACAGATCCACCGGCGGAACATTGGTCGCGGTCAAATTGATATAGTTGCGCAGATTGGTCATGTGCCAATCGAAAGTCGGCGAATTCGTCAAAACCCCGAGCGGATTGTCGTAAATCTTGAGCGTCTTATCGACCGGCTCGATCACGACGGATTTGCCGCTGCGATCATGAACGACGAAATGAACCGGCGGCGCCTCCTTGATCGCATCGAGGACGACCGGAACGATAACGACCTTGTCGAAATTGGCTTTCACCTCATCGACGCTGGCGAAATTGCCGAGAAGCCAATTGCCATATTCATAGGGCGCCAGCGCCCGCGAGGCGTTTTCCTTGGTCGCGTCGGCGTATGAGCCGTAGCCGGGAAAATAGAAGAGCCCGACGTAAAGACCCTGATCGTTGACGCCGTCGATAATGTCCGGCAAGCCGAGCGCATTGGCCCCAACCGCCCCATATTTCGTCGTGTAGGTAATTCCCTTGCCGCCGTCGGGCGTCGAACCGCTGATCGTCACGCCTTTCGGAATGACGACGACATCGGACTTGAGATCGAAGCCGAATTCCAATGTCCGGCCGGGCACGACCCCGCCATCCGCCGCGATGAGGCGAAGGCCGGTGCAGGCTTGCGCCGGCGAGGCGAGAGCCAGCGTCGCCGCTAAAGCGGCTTGAGCCAATTTGCGGATCATCATCTCCCCCCGAAGCCGAACCAACCGTCTTTCGCGGCGCCGCCCGGACGGATCGGATCCGGCATGCGCCAAGATTTCCGTTCGAGCATGATCTTGTTCGGTCAATCGGCGTCGCCATGACCGAGCTCGAGCCATTTCAATTGAAACGGATTTCGGCTTACGTCAAGGAAATGGGATAAGCTATCATTTGCTACCGTCCGCCTGCCCCCTAGCGAGGACGAGGCGCAAAGCCGCAACGCGCTTGAGTTTGATCTCAGGCGCGATGCGCCGCGGCCTGGCGTCAGTCTTCCAAAATGCGCGCTTCGTCGGGCAGCATGATCGGAATGCCGTCGCGAATCGGATAGGCGAGCCTTGCCGCACGCGAAATCAATTCCTGCTTTTGCGCGTCATATTCGAGGGTTGTCTTTGTGCGTGGGCAGACCAGGATTTCGAGCAGCCTCGGGTCGATCGTCGAGGGCTCGGGAGCCGCTTTTCCGCTTGTCTTTTGAATTTTGTCCACCATTGGCGTCCCCTTTTTGTTGTGAGCAAACAAAAGGCCGCGCAGTCGCACGGCCGGCTTTCATGGTCGCTATTGCAAAGGCGTCGAATCGCCTTTGCCGCGCGCAAGCTCGAATTCGGTGATCGCGACGAGGACATCCGCCCGGCCCTTCAGGTCGCGCGCTTCGAGAAGGGCCTGCTTTTCCTTGGTTCCGAACGGACTCATCATGGAAAGCGCATTGACCAAGGCTTCGTTCGGCGCCTCGTGAATGCTGCTCCAATCGATCTGGAGATTGTTCGTCTCGGCGAAGTCGCGCAAGGTGCGCAGGACGCCGTCGCGATCAACCAAATCCTCCCCCGCGCGTGGGCTGAAGTCGACCAGGAAAGGGCTGAAATCGGCCTGGCATTGCCGGTAGGGCGTGACCGCGTCGATTTCCTCGACGATCCTGAAACGCGCGACGCCTGTCAAGGTGATGAGATAACGCCCGTCGCCGCTCTCTGCGAATTGGGTGATGCGTCCCGCGCAGCCGATCGGAAAAAGCGCTGGCGCCAGGCGCGACGTCGGCGCCTCGGGGTCCGGCTGGATCATGCCGACGATGCGCGGCCCCTTCATCGCGTCCTCAATCATCGCGAGATAGCGAGGCTCGAAAATATTGAGCGGCAGCTGGCCGCGCGGCAATAGAAGGGCTTTGGCGAGCGGGAAAATAGGAAAAACGGCCGGCAATTCCTCCGGCCCGCCGTAAGGGTGGTTCATGCTCATGGTTTCTCCTCACCCCGCGAACGCCCGCCCCCAACCGTTTCCATCTCCGCCCGCGCGCGGGCCGCAGCAATCTCTCGACCCTTCGCGCCGGCCAAAGGCCTTTCGCCGCGACCATTGACGTCGCGTCATAAAATTTGCAAGACCCATTGTCGTTATTTCGAGACGCTAGCAAGTGAAATATGTCGCGCTGGAGCCGGGCTGACCGCGCTCAGCGCGGCGTCGCGCGGGAGTCTGCGAGCTCCAAAAGGAGGCGCGCCACATCTTCCGGATGTGTGATCATCGCGTCATGCGGCGCTGCGAGTTCGATCAAGGTCCAGCCTGTCCCGGCCTGCGCGCGCCGCAGCGAAGGCTCCATGAAAGGATGCGGCGGGTTGGCGCAATATACATAGGTGCGGGGAAGGCCATTTCCAATAGGGGCGCGAAGCGTCAGCGGCGTCACATAAGCTCCAAGCGGATGCGGAGTCAGCCTGCGCTTGACCCAAGCGTAGTCTGCAGTCCCTTCCACAAGCCCGAACGGCGCAGGCAAGACATCCGGCGGGGGAACCGCGAGCCCGCCATTCGCCTTTTGGGCTAAAGCGATGCGCGCCTCCGCCTCGGCGCGCGGAATGGTTGAAAAGGCGGTCTCGCCGCTTTCGGGGACCACCGCATCCAAATAGACAAGATGAGCGATGCGCTCAGGGATGCGGTCGGCGACGCCTGTGATCGGCATGCCGCCGAAACTATGTCCAACCAGCACGACGTCGATCAGCTCTTCGGTCAGGATGACCTCGACGAGATCCTGCACGAATGTGTCAATCGTAATGTCCCTGCTGAGAAGATGGGCGCGCTCGCCCATCCCGGTGAAGGTCGGCGCAAAGACCGCATGGCCTTGCGCCCGCAGCCGGTCGGCGACGCGCCGCCAGCACCAGCCGCCATGCCAGGATCCATGCGCGAGCACGAAGTTTTTTCGCGCGTCGTCCGGCGCGCCTGCCCGGTCCTTGGCGTTCAACATGGTTCGACGTCGCCTCGGACAAAATGCGCCGTGAAATGGCGCAGGAAGGGCGCTTGCTTCGTGATTCGGTAAGGCGGGATCTCGGCGCGCCGGCTCCAGACGAGATCCAGCACTTCGATGACATAGTCGAAATGACTTTGCGTATAGACGCGGCGCGGGAAAGCGAGGCGAACGAGCTCCCGCAGGGCCGCGATCTCTTCCTTCGTCCCCGGCAGGACGCGGCCGAACATCACGCTGCCAAGCTCCACCGAGCGAATGCCGCCTTCGAGGTAAAGCGCATTGACGAGCCCAATCCCGGGAAAATCGCTGGGCTTCAGATGCGGGCAGAAACCCGCCGCGTCGATGAAGACCGCGTGGCCGCCCGCCGGGCGCACGATCGGAATGCCGCGCGCGATGAGGCGGCTCGCCATATAGTCCACCGTCGCATGGCGATAGCGCTGATAGTCAAGCTCCAGCGCCTCCTTGAGCCCGACCGCGACAGCCTCGAGATCGCGCCCGGCCAGTCCGCCATAGGTTGGAAACCCTTCGGTGAGGATGAGCATGTTGCGGAAATCCTCGGCCCATTCGTCGTCCTGGCAGGCGAGAAAGCCGCCGATATTCGCCAGCCCGTCCTTCTTGGCGCTCATCGTCGCGCCGTCGGCGAGCGAGAACATCTCCTGCGCAATTTCCAAGAGGCTTCGTTGCGAGAAGCCCGGCTCGTTTTCCTTGATGAAATAGGAATTCTCCGCATAGCGGCAGGCGTCGATGACCAGGGGAATATTATATTTCCCGAGCGTTTTCTTGACCGACCTTATATTCTCCATGGAGACGGGTTGCCCCCCGCCGGCATTGTTCGTCACCGTGATCATGCAGAAGGGAATGGCCTTCGCGCTCTTTGTCTCGATCAGGCGCTCGAGCTTGCCGACATCCATGTTCCCTTTGAACCGCGCGTCGGAATAAATGTCCTGGCCCTCGGGCGTCAGCAGATCGACGGCCTGCGCCCCAACATATTCGATATTGGCGCGCGTCGTATCGAAATGGCTGTTGTTGGGCACGATGTCGCCGGGCTTCAGCCGCGTGGCGGCGAGAATGCGTTCGGCCGCGCGGCCCTGATGCGTCGGGAAAATATGCTTGAACCCGGTGATTTCGCGCACTGTGCTTTCAAAGTGGCGCCAGGAGACGCTTCCCGCATAGCTTTCATCGCCCTGCATCAGCGCGGCCCATTGCCGCGCTGACATCGCGCCAGTGCCGCTGTCGGTCAAAAGGTCGATCGTGATGTCTTCGGCGTCGAGCAAAAACACATTATGATGCGCGGCCGCCAGGCTGGCCTCGCGTTGCGCGCGCGTGGTGACGGGCAGCGCTTCGGTCATCTTGATGCGGAATGGCTCGATGATCGTGCGCATGAGACGCCTCCCTCGGCCGCAAGGCGGAGAACGAGCCCGCCAGAGCCGAGATCACATATTGGAGCCGGGCTGGCCATGGCGCAACGCGAACCGAAAGGCGTCGCTCCATTATGTTCAATCTCGTATGTTCAATCTCGCGACGACGCCGGGCGGGTCCGGCGTTCGGGTCTTCCAAAGTCGCGCTTCAGCAAGTAGCATCGCCGCCATTCGCGTTGCCCCTTGAATCGAGGCGGGATTGAATCGGAGAAGAGCGATGGCGTCGAGGCGGGTCTTGCGGGGGCTTGGCGGGCTTTTATCCCTCGCGGCGAGCTTGAGCTTTTCAGTTTTGGCGGGCGCCGCCGACGCCGGCTTCTACGCTGTCCCGCTCCTTCCGCCACCGTCGCCGCCGGAAAACATTGGCATCCCTTGCTCGATCGGAGCGCCGCCCTTTCAGCCGTTTTTTATCACGGCGCAAACCTTGCCCTGGCCCTCGGTCTGGCTCGGCCATTTCGCCGGCGGCCGCCCCGACCCAGTTTTCTATGGCCAGATCGATTGGCGTGATGAAAAAGTCTGCTTCGCCACGAAAGCGACCTGCCAAGCCTGGATCAAGGAAATGCGCTACGCTTTTCACCGGCCCGAGGGCTATTGGACATGCGTCCTGCTGCGCTAAAGCCTGATTACCGAAAGCGCCTTTTCGCTTTTTCGAACCATGCGGCAAAACCGAAAATGCTCGACCTCGGGCCGATGCGCATTTAACCAATCGTCGCCATATTTGCTCTTATTGCGGGCGCGCGAGCCCGTATGGAGATATTTGATGTTTGACGCCTTGAAGACATTCATTGCCGAGGTGACTGGCGCGGAGGCCGCCGACAGGGGTTTCGGCGAGGACGATTATCGACTCGCCGCCGTCGCCCTGCTCGTCCACACCGCCAATGTCGACGGCCAGACCGATCTCGCCGAGCGGCGCCGGCTGAAGGCGATTATCGAAGAGCGTTTCGGCCTCGACGAACGGGCGACCGCGGAGCTGATCCACCAGGCGGAGCTAAGCGACCGCGACGCCGTCGATTTCTTTCATTTCACGAGCGTCCTGAAACGCGCCCTCGACGAGGACGGGAGGATCAAGATCATCGAAATGATGTGGGAGATCGCATTCGCCGACGGCGCGATCGACGAATTGGAGGAAAACACGATCTGGCGCGTCGCCGAGCTTCTCGGCGTCTCGACGCGCGACCGGGTCTTGCTGCGCCAGCGCGTCGCCGGGCAGACGCCGCCGGCAGCCGAATTCCAAAGCCCCTGGTCCGCCGCGCCTGCAAAGGGGCGCGCATGAGCCAGGAGCCGCCTCGGACGCGCGGCGTCGCCCTCATCACCGGCGCTTCGGGCGGGATCGGCGCCGATCTCGCCCGCGTTTTCGCCCGGCATGGCCATGATCTGGCGCTGGCGGCGCGCAGCCGCGACAGGCTTGAGGCGCTCGCCGACGAAATTGCGGCGACCGGCCGGCCGCGTCCCTTTGTCCTGGCCTTCGATCTGGCCAAGCCAGGTGCTGCGCGGGCCGTCGCCGCCGCGCTCGACGCCGCGGGCGCCGTCCCTAACATTCTAGTGAACAATGCCGGTTTCGGGCTCATGGGCCCATTCGCGGAGCTCGACCCCGCAGAGCAGCTCGGCATCGTCGACCTCAATGTTCGCGCGCTTGTGGAGATAACCGCGCAATTCTTGCCGGAGATCCGAAGGGTCAAGGGCAAGATTCTCAATGTCGCGTCGGTTGTGTCCTTTTTTCCCGGCGGCCCCGGCATGTCGATCTATTACGCCTCAAAGGCCTTCGTCCTGTCCTTTTCGCGCGCGCTTTGGCAGGAATTGCGCGCGGAAGGCGTCATCGTCACGGCCCTCTGTCCTGGCGTGACGAAAACCGGGTTCCAGTCCCGCGCAGGGTTCGGCCCGGAAACGGGGTTGAACTATTTTCCGGCCCAAAGCGCGGCCGAGGTCGCCGAAGCCGGCTATCGCGCCCTGATCGCCGGGCGCCGAGAAATCGTGTCGGGATTATCGAACAAATTTACCGTTTGGGCCTTGCCCTTCCTGCCAAAAGCGCTGATTCTGTGGGTTATTGCGCGTTTGCAGCAAAGCCGTCGCCCAAGCGTCTGACGCAGGGCCCATATCTTCAAAATCGAGAGCAATGCCTATGGGCCTCACATCCTGCGGCAAGATTCTCGTGATTCTGCACCAGGAACATTCCTCCGCTGGACGATTCGGGCGGATCTTGCAAGCCCAGGGGTTCCAGCTCGATATAAGGCGCCCGCGCTTTGGCGAGCCGCTGCCTGCGACCCTGAAGGATTATGACGGCGCGATTGTCTTCGGCGGCCCGATGAGCGCCAATGACGAGCATGCTTGGCTGCGCCGGGAGATGGACTGGATCGGGGTTGCGCTCAAGGAGGAGAAGCCGTTCCTCGGCATTTGCCTTGGCGCGCAGATGCTGGCGCGCCATCTCGGGCACAGGGTCCGCCCGCATCCGCAAGGGCGCGTTGAGGTCGGCTATTACCCGATCCATCCAACTGAGCATGGCCATAGCCTCTGCGACTGCCGGTTCCCCAACCGGGTCTATCAATGGCATCGCGAAGGCTTCGATCTGCCGAACGGAGCGACCCTCCTCGCCAAGGGCCAGGATTTCGAGGCGCAGGCCTTTCGCTTCGGCAAGGCCGCCTACGGCTTCCAGTTTCACCCGGAAGTCACGCTCGCCATGATGTGCCTCTGGTCGATTCGCTCCGGCGAACGTCTGTCGCTGCCCGGCGCGCATCCGCGCCATCGCCACCTCCAAGGCTGGCTCCGGCATGACGCCGCCGTGGCGCGCTGGTCCGAGGCCTTCTTAAGGGCGTGGCTCGCGAGCGGCCGCGCGGCCTGAGGGCGCTCGGATCGAGCTCGTCGCTCGGCCGGATGAACGAGGGCTAAACCTATTGGCCCTGGCGTCAAGTTCGCCCACCCTGCGCTTGTCCGGGCTTGTCTTTCGCTTTTTCCCGGCTCTTACTTCGAGGAAAATAAGCGGAGGAAGCGCATGGAAACCTGGACGTACCAGCGGAACGGAGCGATCGAAGGCCCGGTGACCGCGGAGCAGCTCAAGTCTCTTTACGATGCGGGCGAGATAACGCTTCAAACTCTTATTCGGAGCAGCTCCGCCGGAGGCGGCTGGCGGCTATACGGCGAGGTGGCCCGTCTCGCCCCATCGCGAATTCCGCGTGCGGTAAAAAAGCTCTGGCCGTTCTTCGTCTTCGGTGCGCCGCTGGTTGGCGGCCTGATCGACGCTTTTCTGATTCGATCCACGGGAAACGCATTTGTAGAATCGAACATCTCGTGGCTAAGCCATGTCCCCACCGCGCTGAACCTTCTAGCCGTCGCGTTATGGCTGCTGTTGATTTCAATCGAAGTTCAGAAAAAGGATCAACAGCGCAAGGTCGCGGGGATGGCGGTCTGGCTGATCGCGGCGCCACTTTATCTAACCTTCAGCTGGTGGACGACGGTTCTCGTTTCCGGCCTCGTCAACGCTCCCTTCGGATTTAGGGTTCCTGAGTGTCAGGCGGACATTACGAAAGCCCAAGTCAAGGACACATTCGAAAAAATAGCCGCCAAGCAGGGGGATGCCGGGGCGAGCGCCATTGCGCTCACCGACGAGCATCAAGAATGGGGAGCAGGCCGAATGAGGATGTGCACGGGAAAGCTGGCGACGACGAATGGGCGAACCTATTCAGTGCGCTACGAAATTGAAGATCACGGAAATCGGTTGTTTCTTAGAAGGATGCACGGCTTCAACATTACCATGCTTGTAAATTGATTCGTCAGTTTAGCAGGAATGGCCTGAAGCCGGTGGACCGGAGCAGGACTTCCCGCCCGGTAGCGAAACTCCGGCATCCGCAGCCTCGCTAACAAACCCCGCATGGCCAAACCATCGCGAGCTTTTTTAGAGATTATCGAATCTGCTTGCCCCTTCGGGTGGGGGCGGCATAACGGCGCTGCTTGCCTCGCCAGCGTCGACGGCTTTCTTGATGGCGTCAAAGGTGAACGATGTCGCGAAGGTCGATCCAAAGTTGAGAAGCGACGCTGGGCTTTTGTTTTTCGCTTGCAGCCTTACTGCAATCACCTTCCTTCCCGTGACCGAGGCGGTCTGAATTTGCCAATTAATCCAGTCATTATTGCCGGTGTCCTTCCCGACGATGCAAAGCAGATGCGTGCTGGACTTGATCTTCTCCGTCAGCTCGCTCTTGACTTGATTGGCCTCCGCACTGTGAATCGCGACTTTAGGAATATCATTCTCGAAAACAAAATCGAATTCCTCGTTCTTATCCCAATCAAGCAGCGTGTTCATGGACGCCATATCGCTATTCTTGAAGCTGACGAATATACGCGTCTTTTCCATTGAACGAAACTCCTCTTGATTGCTTATATAGCCGCCTGAAACCTGATCGACCCGCCGCACCTATAAACGACAACGAGCGCGTTTGAAACGGAAGGGAGCCAAAAGGCGCTAGAACGAGCCTCTATTTGCATCCTTGCGGCAATAAAGCCTAGCCCGCAAGAAATATGCCCAGCATGGGGACTGGCCGCGATGAATCGCGGGTAGAGGGCGCAGCAAAGTCATGAATTTTGACGCGTCGCCAGGAACGGACCGGCGCCCCTGACGTTTGGACAGCGAAACGCCCGGAATCATCGAGGGATGGTCATGCGCTGTGGAATCTTCGGGGTCCTGACCGTATTGGCCGCGATCCTTGTGCTGGGGGAGGCGACCGCGGCTAACGCTCAGGAATGCCGCACCAATTACTATCCATGTTCCTTGAATAGAGGCGGACGAATTGATCCCGCGAATCCGGGTTGTTGCTGGAGTCCTGCGGCGGGTCGTCCTTCCAGAGCGTCCTGTCCTCGGAATTTCTACAAATGCGACTTGAACGCAGGCGGGAGAGTTGATCCCGAACATCCAGGTTGCTGTTGGAATCTGCACTAGCAGCGCTTCCCGATCAGATGGAATCATCTGATCGGGAAGCGCTCAAATTCAAAGAGTTGGAGCATGTTCTGATCGAAAAAGTCGATCAACTTTTTCGGAACATGCACTAGCGGCGCTACAATTTCCGCCTCACTCGTCGCTCAGCGGGTGGAGATCGCGCACCATCGCCTTCATCCGCTCATCGAGCACATGGGTGTAGATTTGCGTCGTCGAAATATCGACATGGCCGAGCAATTCCTGGACGACGCGCAAATCGGCGCCATTTTGCAACAAATGGCTCGCGAAGGCGTGGCGCAGCACATGCGGGCTCACGCGCGCCGAGGCTATGCCCGCCGCCGCCGCGCAGATTTTGAGATCGCGCGCGAAAGCCTGCCGCGTGATATGGCCGCTTGCGCTATCGGCAGGAAACAGCCAGGGGCCGGCGGCCGCGCCGGCGCAGCTTTTCTCGAGGAGCTCGCGATAGGCGCGGATCGCCCGGCGCGCCGGCTCCGACATTGGCGCAAGCCGCTCGCGGCCGCCTTTGCCGCGAATGTTGATGAGAGGCTCCTTGGTCCGCGCCGCGCTTTTTGGCAGCGCCACAAGTTCCGAGACGCGCAGGCCTGTGGCGTAGAGCAGTTCTAGGAGCGCGGCGGTGCGCAAGGCGCGCAATCGCTCGGCCGGAGGGCGCGCCGCATCATCGAGCCCCTCCTTGGAGACGCTGAGAAGACGGTCGACCTCCGCAACCGATAGAATCTTCGGCAAGCCTCGGCCGCGCCGCGGCCCTTCGAGGATGGCGGCCGGATCGTCGGCGCGGCGGCCCTCGGCGACGAGAAACCGATGAAATTGACGAAGCGAAGACAGCTTTCGCCCGCTCGACGTCGGCTTCAGGCCGCGCGCCTCCAGGCTTGAGAGATAGGCGCGAATGTCGTCGGTCGCGGCGTCGAGCGGCGTCTTGCCGGCATTATCCAGCGCCGCGACATAATCGGCGAGGTCGCGGGCATAGGCCTCGATGGTGTTTGTCGCGGCGCCGCGTTCAGCCGCGATCATATCTAGAAAGGCCTCGATCAGGCCGGAGCTCTTTGGCGATCTTTGCTTCGCGACGGCCATCGCGCGCGCTATTTGTTCAGGCGCGCGGCGGGAATCGTTTGGGTCATCTCGCGCGGCTGCGGATCGACGAACATGACGAGAGCGATCATGCCGGCATAGACGATCCCGGCCAGCACGCCGAGACCTATGAGGAAACGAATCAGCGTCGGCACGTCATTCTCCGCAAATAGGGGCCTCTGATCGCAAGGCGATTCGACCTGATCGGGATCGGCTCGCTAGAGCATGTTCCGAAAAAGTTGATCGACTTTTTCGATCAGAACATGCTCCAGCTCTTTGAATTTGAGCGATTCCTTTTCGATCAGATGATTCCATCTGATCGGGAAGCGCTCTAGAACGGTTTCGCGCGGAATGGAATTGCGACGCCCGGCGCCGTCTTTTGATTTCGCATTATTTTTTCCGAAAATGCGTCGGGTTTTCGCAAACATTGCTTAGCAGATAGCCTGCGAGCATTTAACAATTGACGACAATTTGGCGGCGCGCGGCAAAATCGGGCGGATAAATCGCGCCATCGAGCGCTGTTCCATCGGCGCCGGAGATTTCAACGTCGAGCATTCGCGAGGGCGGCTGACCGGTGAGCCGGACGCGGGAAAAATCCTCGGCGCGGCCAATTCCTCCCCGCTCGGTCAGGACGCGCAGGACCTTGCCGATCTGCGCCTGATGATGCGATCGGACCGCCGCCGCGCCCGCCTCGCGCAGGTTTTGCGCCCTTTCCTTCACCGCGGCGCCGGCGACCGGCGGCATTTTCGCGGCGGGCGTTCCGGGCCGCGCCGAAAATGGAAACACATGAAGATGCGTCAGGCCGCAATCCTCGACGAGCGCAAGCGTGTTTCGAAACATGGTTTCCGTTTCCGTCGGAAACCCGGCGATGAAGTCGGCCCCGAAGACCATGTTCGGCCGCAGCCGGCGAAGCTCGGCGCAAAAGCGGACGGCGTCGCCGCGGTTGTGCCGGCGCTTCATGCGCTTCAGGATCAAATCGTCGCCGGCCTGGAGCGAGAGATGGAGATGCGGCATCAGCCGAGGCTCGCTGGCGAAAGCGTCGATGAGATCGGCGTCGGCCTCGATGCAGTCGATCGAGGAGAGCCGCAGCCGCTCGAGCTCCGGCGCGGCGCGCAGGATCGCCTTGACGAGGCCGCCGAGGCGCGGCGCGGCGTCAAGATCCCGCCCGTAGGAGGTTAGATCAACTCCGGTCAGCACGATCTCGCGAAAGCCGTTATCGACAAGCCGCCGGGCGGCGCCGATAATTTCTGAAGCCGGCGTGGATCGGGAGCGCCCGCGCCCGAACGGGATCACGCAAAAGCTGCAGCGATGGTCGCATCCGGTCTGGATGGCGAGAAAGGCGCGGGTGTGATCCTCGACGCCTTCGCTCATGCTTTGCGGCCGCGCGGCCGAACTCATGATGTCGGAGACTTGAACTTTGGCCGCATCCTTTTGGGCCGAGTCCACATGCGCGGCGCCGCTTTGGCCGACAGTGCTTGGCGCCCAAATATTCGGATCGGCCTTCTCCAGATTGCCGATCACCCGGGAAACCTCCGCCATCGCGGCGAATTGATCGGCGTCGATCTGGGCGGCGCAGCCGGTGACGACGATTTCGGCCGTCGGACGCTCGCGCTTGATCTTGCGAATGGCTTGGCGCGCCTGCCTCGTCGCTTCCGCCGTCACCGCGCAAGTATTGACGATGACGAGGCCGCTGCGCCCGCTGGCCGCCGCGGCGCGGCGCATGGCCTCGGACTCGACGAGGTTGAGCCGACAGCCGAAGCTCACGACTTCCACGCGGCCTGCCCCGCTGCCGCCGTTCACGTGGCCATGTCCGCGAAAAGCGCCGGATCGAGCCGAGTCTCGAATTCGAATTCGACCGGGCCAGTCATCACGACAATGTCATCGCTCTCGCGCCAGGCAATGTCGAGATCGCCGCCAGGGAGAGTCACGGTCGCCGCGCGGCCAGTCAGGTTCTTCCGCGCGGCCGCAACGAGAGCGGCGCAGGCGGCCGAGCCGCAGGCTCTGGTCAACCCGGCTCCGCGCTCCCAGGTTCTGAGGGCGATATGCTCGCGCGAGATGACGCGGGCCAGGGAAACATTGACGCGATCGGGAAAGACAGGATCGTTCTCGACGACGGGTCCGATCGCCGCAAGATCATAGGCCTCAATGTCCGCGACCCAGAAGACCGCATGCGGATTGCCCATGTTGACGACCGAGGGGCCGGACAGGATCGGCGCGGCGGGCGGACCTACCGCCAAATCGATCGATCGCGTGTCATCGACCGGATCGCGCAGGGGAATTTCATCCCAGGCAAGGCGCGGCCGGCCCATTTCGACGGCGAAGATCCAGTCGTCGAGACGCCGGCATTCAAGCCTGGCCGCCGCGGTCTCCAGCGTAAGCGCCTTGCGCTTTGCGTCGCGGGCGAGGGTCCAGGCGACGCAGCGCGCGCCATTGCCGCAGGCGCCGGCTTGCGAGCCGTCGCTGTTGAAAATTGTGACAAAAGCGTCGGCGCCCTGCGAAATCGGGTCCTGCAGCACCATGAGCTGATCGAAGGCGAGACCATCGCCGCGGCCGATCGCGCGCGCCTCCGGCCCGCTGACCGCCGAGCCCGCACCGCGCAGATCCAGAACGACGATCTCATTGCCGAGGCCGTTCATCTTCGTTACTAGCCTATTGGCGAGGGCGCTCATCCGCTGGCGTTCATTCATCTGTGGTTTAGCTTCCATATAGGAAAAACATTCGTGAACGGCCATCGTTTTGTCGAAGGTCAGAGGTTCTCATGGGATCGCCCAGATGGGCGAAGGATAGCGCGATGCGGGCGCGCGCGGCAATTTGGGAGCGGCAAATGAGACTCGGCGAATTCAAGGGATTTGCGGGCGCCGCATTGGCTCTCGTCGCGGTTCTGGTCTTGCTGGGGAGCCTCTCGACGCCCGCCCTCGCGCAAACGCGCGTCGCCGCCGCCGACAGAGCCGCGCCCGCCGAGAATGCGCCTTCCGCGCCTCTAACTGGCCAAGAGCCGGAATCGCCCAATGCGCCCGGCATCCCGACCGACGCCACGACGGTGACGCTCGATGTCCCGGCGCGGCCTGTGGCGTTCCTCAGCGGCGATTCGGATTGGGCCAATGGCTTCAAATCCATCACTGGCGCGATTGAAAAGGTCGACGCCGCGATCAAGGCCGCCGGGCTGACGCCGACGGGTCGGCCATTCGCGGTCTTCCTCTCGACGGACGATAATAATTTTCACTTCGAGGCCATGGCGCCCATCGCGGAAAAGCCCGAGGGCAAGACCGAGCTGACGGATGGGGTGAAGCTTGGCGTGTCGCCGTCCGGCAAGGCAATCAAGTTTCTTCATCGCGGCTCTTATGACGACATCGACTCGACCTATGACCTCATCACCGCTTTTCTCGATGAAAAAGGGCTCGAGGCGAAGAATCTATTCGTCGAGGAATATCTCACCGACACGAAAGACCCAGGCGACGCAAGCCTCGAAGCCGATATTTACGTGTTTTTGAAGTGAGGTTTTGACGCCGCGCCGCTTAGAGCATGTTCCGAAAAAGTCGCCTTTTTCGATCAGAACATGCTCCAACTCTTTGAATTTGAGCAATTCCTTCCCGATCAGATGATTCCATCTGATCGGGAAGCGCGCTAGCCTCGAGCCGCGTCAGAAAAATACCGCTCCATGATCCGGTCGCGATAGGCGACGAGATTGCCGTGGCTCTCGGCCGCGGTGCGGATCGGCGTCTCGAAAACGGGCGCAAGAAAATGCGCGACAAAGGCGAAGACCGTCGCATCCGCCGCGCAAGGTTTTTCGCCCGTCAAGAAGGTTTTGTCGCCGAGGAGAACAGCCAGCGCGTCAATGTCGCGGATGGCGAGAGTCGCCATCTCGGCCGGCGAATGGCGACCAAAGCCCTGCGCAACAAGACCCTTTTGGACTTTGCGGCGAACGAGCGTTCGCAGGATCGACCGGATGGGCGCGGGCGCGGCGTCGAAGAAATGCGCCGGACCTTTGGCGAAATTGGCCGCGTCGAGCCAACGCATCGCGATCAGAGCCAGATAGAGATGGTCCTCGCACATTTTCTCGACCGCCCAGGCGGTCGCCTTCTGCGCGGGGTCGAGGCCGGCGTCGAAGTCGAACCCGTATTTCTTCTCGATGTGAAAGCGGATGAAGGTCGAATCGGCGACGATCAGCCCGTCGTCGTCAAGATAGGGCAGCTTTCCTTTCGGAGCCCGGCCATAGCCGCCGCGATCCTCCTTGTAAGGAAGGCCCGCGAGCTTCAAAAGCAGCATGGCCTTGGTGACGAAAGGGCTTCCGTCGGGAAGGCCGAAATAAGGCCCGAATGTGTAGAGCGTGATCATGCCGCTTGGCCTCGCGGGCGTATCGGCTCGGGCGATTCGTCCGTTAGCCTTGGTCCAGTTTCAATGCGTGGTCGTCGCGGTAAGGTGGTCGGTCGGCTCGACCGAAAATTCGACCGCGTCGATCACGGCCCCGCCGACCAGGGTCGTCAAGGCGACGTGGAAAGGCACGACGACATGCGCGCGCGGGACCGGCGCGAGCCAAGCCTCGATCTCCCGGTTCTGCGCCATGAAACGCGCCGATCTCGAGTCCCATTTGTGCCCGGAGATCGGCGTGTAGCGAGCGGCGCAGACCGTGACCGGGCCCGAATAGCCTTTGACCTCCACATCCCTTGTCCCGACATAGGAAAGCGTGATGTCGAAGCGGACAAAGCCGTCATAGATCGGGATCGTCCGATTGCAGGCCGCGGGCCCGACCAGCGGCTGGTCGTCGGGAACCGCCATGATGAAGGCGCTCGTCGGATCGAGAATGTTGCGCTTATGCGCCTCGGTGACGGGAACCCGGCCTTCCTTGTCTTCGAACGGCGGGATAATCTCCACCTTCTTCACATTGCCGGCATTGAGCGACATTCGCACGGTTCGGGTTTCATGCGCGCTCGCCGACGTCGTCGCGAAACTCGCCGGGGCGACGACGCCCTTGCGAAACGCGCCGGTCGAAGCCAGCGCCATTTTGACATTCGCCAGCATCGCCGCGAGACCGGTCAGCTTGGCGTTGAGATCGACCCTATAGGTCGCCGGATCGAGCGATCCGACCGCGGCCACTTCGCCGATATGAAGCCCGACAAGGCTCACGGAATAGCGCGCGCGCACAACGTCGGCTTCAGCCGAAGCCAAGCCGAGACCTAGGCAGCAGAGCGCAAGGCCGAAGGGGCGAAGCAAGGGATGGTCTCCATGAAATCCAAGGCGCGGAAATCCAAGGCGCGCCCAAAGGCCTGGCGCCGCCCCGCCAGAGGCCGCGCCCAGCGCGGCGGCTTTTGTTTGAAGAACGATCTTATCGGCCGGAGGCGGGATGTCCATCGCCCCGCGGCCGCCGCAATCGCCCTTGGCTGAGCGGCTATCCAAAACTCAAAAACCTCTCCGGGAAGGGAGTCTTAAAGGCGGACGGCGCCGATGCGCTTCGCCCTTGGCCGCAACGCCTTCGGTCCTTGAACCGATAGCGCATTTTCGCCCAAGCGACAAATCATCCAAGATCCGGAAGCTCGACGCGCCGGGAGATGTTTTGTTCAGCAATGCTGATCTATGCTGGGGCCGCGCCGGCGGCCGCGACGAATAAGATTGGCTTCAAGCGCGAATTTTCGCTACCTGTTGAAAAAAGCGGAAGTTCAGGCAAGGCGTCCAGGCGGCTTCGGAGACATTTGAGAAAATGAAGAAGACGAGCGAGATGCGCGGACCGGCGCGGCGAGCAGCGAGCGCATTGACCAGCTTGGTTCTTTCCGCAAGCCTTCTCTTTTGCGCAGAGGCGCGGGCCGGGATTTCATCGACGCGGCCGGAGGCCGCCGTCGGGCAGTGGGATCTGTCGCTTCAGGATTCGAATCGCACCTGCCGCGTGACGCTGCAGCCGTCCGAGGCGAACGGCGGGCGCGGGGTCGCCATGCCGGCCGGATGCCGCAGGGCGCTTCCTATTCTCGTCGGCGTCGACGCCTGGAGGCTCGCCGCCAATGATCGCCTCGATCTCGCCGACCGGACCGGCCGCCCCGTGCTCGATTTCGCCTCGGCCGGCGATGAGACTTTTATCGCCAGCGGCCCACAGGGCGAGACCTATCGCCTCGTCGCAGTCGAGAACGCGGCGCCGTCGCCCGAGCCGATCAGGATCGCCGCCAAAGCCAGCGCGACGCATTCGACCGCGACGGCAAGCGAGGCCGCGGGCCGCTATTCCGTTCTGCGCGCGGGCGACAAGGATACGGGCTGCATGCTGACCCTGGACAGCAAGACCAAGGCGCGCAGCGGCAACAAGGCGTCGCTCGCGCCCGGCTGCCGCGATCAGGGAATCGTGGTCTTCGATCCAGTCGCCTGGCAGATCGTCGGCGGCCGCCTCGTGCTCACCGCGCGCAAGGGCCATAGCACGCATCTCGACCAGCAGTCCGACGGGACCTGGACGAAGGACCCGAAGGAAGGCGCGAGCCTAAGCCTCAAGAAGATGTGAGGCGATGCGAATTTCATTCGGCCATAAACGCAAGTGCATTCACGCCGGTGCCATTGAAGCGCGGGGAAGGTCCGCGCTCCTCTTGATCTTATTCCGCTAGTTAACAAAGCACAAATTTTCGTAGGAACATTCCTGCAACAGTTGCGCATATTTGCGCATTTGCCGTTGCAATCCTGCGAACAAGGAGACATTGTCCGGAGACAATAATGGACGAATCGCTAAAAAACAGCTTGACAAAAGCGCGAATCGCCATCGCGGATGGATATCTGTTTTTATATATGAGTTATCGTTGTGATTTCGCAGCGGTGCTTTGCAAAGGCTGCCGACGGGACTATCGCTGACCCTGTTGCGGGGATGGCCGGTTTTGTAGCCGAGACGGCAAGCGACGAATCGTGCATGACGAATCGCTTCCATCGAGGAAAGTGTAATTGCTGAATTCGCCGCCGGAATCGACGGCAAAACAGAAACCCCCGACCGTTAGGCCGGGGGCTCCGCGCGAGGGTGTTTGATAGGCGTCCCACGCTGGCAAGGGGCTTGTCCCGATTGATTACCGACGGGGCAGGCCCCGGCAGTGTTCGCGAACAAACTCAACGCGACCACGGCGAACACGCTCATATGAGCGCACATGCACCGGCCGGTCTAGGCCACAAAACAGCATAAACCAAATCACCTCCTTCCTGGGGCAGCTGCCCCGCGGCCAAAGAGCACGCTGTGGCAGGTCGGAAGTGTGATTCGGCTGTTTGTATGGATTTTATACGCCCAATCAGGCCAGATTGCCGAGTCCGGAGAGGCAGTTTGCTTATGTTCTTGTGCGATTCTTGAGGATAGCTCGCACAATCTGGCGCATCGTCACTGGTTTACGCAGCTCCGTGCTACACAAATCGCTTTCCTTCGGCGTACCGCAAAAGCATTGCGGTACGGGCAGCGTCATCAATGCCAGCGAACTCATTTCAGCGCTAACATTGGCCACGTAAAAGGATTTGTCACCCACGCTCCTGAGCCTATTCGGGCAGCGGCCGGGGCTTGCGATCCTCCCCGATCGCGACGAACACGAACAGGGCTTCCGTCACTTTCGTGCTCTCCTCGCAATCCCGCGCGCGGCGCCAGGCTTCGACCTCGATTCGCAACGACGTTCGCCCCCGGCCGACCACGCGGGCGAAAAGGCTCACTTCATCGCCGACGAAGACCGGGCTGTGAAACACCATGGCCTCGGCGCGCACCGTCGCCGCGCGGCCGCGCGAGATCCTGGCGGCGACGCTGCCCGCCGCCAAATCCATCTGCGACATCAGCCAGCCGCCAAATATATCGCCCGCCGGATTGGTGTCGGCGGGCATGGCGATCGTGCGGATGACCGGCGCCTCGTTCGGCATCGAGGCCGCTTTGTCGTGCATGCTCCACCCTTGAAACGCCACATGCGAAAATCGCCAAAGCAGCGCCGGCCCCCTTTGCCGGTTGAAGCCGATTATTTCAAGCTGTCGAGCAACATCTCCTTGCTTCGCACAGGCAAGGAGCATGCGCCGCCGGAGCAGACGAAAGCCGCCGCCTCCGCAGCCATTTGCGCTTGCGCCTTCGCGGGGTGGCCTTCGGCGATCTGTTCCGGCCGGTCAATGTCCATCACGATGCGATCGATGAAGGGCGCGCCGAGCGCCGCTTCATAAAGGCCGAAGCGCTTCAGGCCCGCGGTGACGATCTCCTTCGCGCGCAGCCGCAGATCGAGGGCGTTCAAGATTCCGGCATGGCCGACGAAACTGGTCCTGACCGATGGGGCGACCGCCTTGAAAAGCGCGTCCGCCCGCTTCAGCCAGCGCTCGTCGCCGCTGAGGCCCGCGAGGCGAACCAGCGCCGAAAGATAGACCGGATGGGCGTTCGGAATGGCGTCGTCGGATGTCGGCGAAAGCCTCAAGATGACGTCGGTTGCATCCGCGGCGGCCATGCACAGGAGGCCGCTCTCCGGATCGACGTGATAGGCCTCGAGAGCCTCGGCCCAGCCGATCGCGTCGGCGAGATAGTCGCGCGCCGGGATCGACGCGAAGACCGGCAGATTGCGCGCCTCGTGCAAGGCGAGCGCCGCGCGGATCATGGCGGCATGGTCGAGCGCCATGCCGGGCTTGACGAGCACGCCGGCGCGCCAGCTATGCGCGAGGCGGGTTTTGCCTTCCCCGTCGACGAATTGCATCGTGTCGACGATGAATTGATAGGCGTGGGCGGCGAGCGCGATCCATTCGGGTTCGTTCAAGAGCGTCGCGGCGTTGACCAGCGAAGCGATCATCAAGCCGTTCCAATCAGCCATGATCTTGTCGTCGAGGCCTGGGCGGACGCGCTTTTCGCGAGCTTCAAAAAGCCTGTGCCGGATCGGCGCCAGCCTCGCCTCTTCCTCCGCCGTCGGACGCTTTGATTCGAGCCGGTTCAGAATCGTGACCATCTCGTCATGCGGATGCTCGGCCCAATTGCCGATCCGCGAGGCGTTGTAGAATTTGCCGAAGAAGCTCGCGTCTTCCTGGCCGAGGCGGGCGACGAGCTCCTCCCAGGTCCAAACATAGAATTTGCCTTCGACGCCTTCGCTGTCGGCGTCAAGGCTCGCGCAGAAAGCCCCTTCGAAATTAGTCATCTCGCGCGTCAGCCAGCCGACGGTTTCCCTTGCCCGCGTCAGGAAGAGATCGTCGCCGAATTCGTCGTAGCAAAGCGCTAGAAGCTCGAGGATCTGAGCATTGTCGTAGAGCATTTTCTCGAAATGCGGCGCGAGCCAGCGCTCATCCGTCGAATAGCGCGCATAGCCGCCGCCGAGGTGATCATAAATGCCGCCCTCGGACATATGGGTCAGGGTCAGCCTGACGAGATCGCGATAGGGGACCTTGCCGAGCCGCGCGCCGGCGCGCCAGAGAAACTCGAAGATCGGCGTATTGGGGAATTTCGGCGCGCCGCGCAGGCCGCCATCGACCTGATCGATGAAATTGACGACCTGGGGCGCGAGATTGTTCAATTGCTCCAAGGTGAGCGCGCCGCCGTCGCCGGGCGGCGCCGTTTTCGTAAGCCCCTCGCGCACGATTTTGGTGTTTTTTGCGATGCGGTCGGGCTCGGCGTGAAAGGCCTGGGCGACAGTCTTCAAGACTGTCACGAAGGCCGGACGGCCATATTGCTCGACCTTGGGGAAATAGGTTCCGCCCCAGAAGGGCTCGGCCTTGGGCGTCAAGAACATGGTTAACGGCCAGCCGCCGCGCTCGCCAAAAGCTTGAAGCGAGGACATATATATATGATCTATATCAGGCCTTTCCTCACGATCGACCTTGATGTTCACGAAAAGCTCGTTCATCACCGCGGCGGTATCGGGGTCCTCGAAGCTTTCATGGGCCATCACATGGCACCAATGGCAGGCGGCGTAGCCGACGGAGAGAAGGATCGGCTTGTTCTGATCCTGCGCTTCCTGCAAGGCGGCTTTGGTCCACATTCGCCAATGCACCGGATTATGCGCATGTTGCAGGAGATAGGGGCTTGCGGCTCGGCTGAGTTCATTGGCTGACATGGGAGCGTCTTCTCTTCAGATGGGCTGCGCCAGAAGCGTCGTGGAACTATTGCAGAATTGTCGAACGCGATCTTAAAAATGAAAAAGCGGGCGTCGGCGCGATGAGCCGTGAAACGATTTTCGCCATCGCTTCTGGCACGAGCCGTGCCGCGATTGCGGTGCTGCGTCTCTCTGGCCCGGCGACGCGGTTCATCGTCAAGGCCATGGTTCGAAAACTGCCCGAAGAACGCGCCGCGACGCTTGCGACCTTTATCGATCCGGCATCGGGCGAGGCGATCGACAAGGGCCTCGTGATTTTCTTTCCCGGGCCCCGCAGCTTCACCGGCGAGGATAGCGCCGAGTTCCATGTCCATGGCGGCCGCGCGGTCGTCGCCCGGCTGATTGTGGCGATCGGCGGCTTTCCTGAGGCGCGGCCGGCGGAGCCCGGCGAATTCACCCGCCGGGCCTTATTGAATGGCAAGATGGATTTGGCGGAGGTTGAGGGGCTCGCGGATCTTGTCGAGGCGGAGACCGAATGGCAACGGCAGCAGGCTTTGCGGCAAATGGAAGGTCGCCTCAGCCGGCAAGCCGAGGCCTGGCGGAGCGCCCTTCTCGAGGCCGCCGCTCTGGTCGAAGCCGAGATCGATTTTTCCGACGAGCCCGGCGTTCCCGCCTCGACCAGCCGGCGCATTGGCGAAATTCTCAAGCCCGTGCTGGATGGGCTCGACGCGGAGCTTGGCGCCGGACGCGCCGGAGAGCGCATTCGCGAGGGCCTTGTCGTGGTGATCGCCGGGCCCCCCAATGCGGGAAAATCGACGCTCTTGAACGCGCTCGCGCGACGCGAGGTCGCGATTGTTTCGCCTGAGGCCGGGACGACGCGGGATCTGATCGAAGTCCATCTCGATCTCGGCGGTTGCCCGGTGACGCTGATCGACACGGCTGGATTGCGCGAGAGTGCGGACGCAATCGAGAAAATCGGGGTCGCGCGCGCGCTTGAAAGGGCGAAGAGCGCGGATCTGATTCTTTGGCTCAGCGAGACCGGCGAACCCAGCGACTTTGCGCGCTCGATCGAAGGCTCCGAAGTTTGGCCAATCTTCACGAAATGCGATCTTGCGCATGGCGGGGATCAGGTCCCGCCGGACGCGGTGTCCATCAGCGCCGAGACCGGACAAAATCTCGATATTCTGATAGAGAGAATCACGGATTTTGCGCGGGCGGCGGGCGGCGACGGCTACGCCGGCTTGATCACCAAGGAGCGGCACCGGAAGGCCTTCGAGGCGGCGGCGGAGTCCCTAACCCGAATTTTGGCGAATCTTGACGCCCCGGTCGAGCTGATCGCGGAAGATTTGCGCGCCGCGAGTTTTGCGCTGCAAAGAATAACCGGCTCGATCGACGTCGAAGAGATTTTAGGCGAAATTTTCTCGCGTTTTTGCATAGGCAAGTGATGCGAAAGCGGTAAAAGATGCGCTGCATTTAGGTTTGTCGGCAGGCCCCTGTTTCACGTGAAACAGGACAATCCGGAGTCGCGAGAGGAATGGCGGATCAATACGATGTCATTGTGATCGGCGGCGGCCACGCGGGATGCGAGGCGGCAGCGGCTTCCGCGCGCATGGGCGCCAAGACGGCTCTGCTGACGCAGTCTTTCGCAACAATCGGAACCATGTCCTGCAATCCGGCGATCGGCGGTCTCGGTAAGGGCCATCTCGTGCGTGAAATCGATGCACTCGACGGACTCATGGGGCGCGTCGCCGACGCGGCAGGGATTCAATTTCGCGTCCTTAACCGCGCCAAAGGACCGGCTGTGCGCGGGCCGAGGGCGCAAGCTGACCGGAAGCTCTATCGGAAGGCGATGCAAGCAGCGATCGCGGCGACGGAGAACCTCAGCGTCATCGAAGGAGAGGCCGCCGATCTGTTGATGTCGCAGGGCCGCGTCTCGGGCGTCGCGACCGCGCAGGGGCAAGTGATCGTCTGCGGCGCCGTCGTCGTCACGACGGGGACCTTTTTGCGCGGCATGATCCATATTGGCGACAGAACCATGCCAGCGGGTCGAATGGGCGAATCTCCCGCAAATCGCCTGGGCGAAAGGCTGGAGCAACTTGGATTCAGGACCGGACGGCTGAAGACCGGAACGCCGCCTCGCCTCGATGGCGACACCATCGATTGGGCCGCGCTTGAGCGGCAAAGCGGCGACGTGGAGCCGGAGCCCTTTTCCTTTCTGACTGAGACGATCGCAAATCCGCAGATCGACTGCTTCATAACCCATACGACCTCAGCGGGGCACGCGGTCATTCTCGACAATCTGAAAGCGTCTCCAGTCTATTCTGGCGCGATTTCAGGCAGAGGTCCCCGTTATTGCCCCTCGATCGAAGACAAAGTCGTGCGGTTCCGTGAGCGCGAAACGCATCAGATCTTTCTCGAGCCAGAGGGACTCGACGATAAGACGATCTATCCGAATGGAATCTCCACATCCCTCCCGGAAGAGATCCAAGACCGCTTCCTGCGCACAATCCCAGGCCTCGCCAAGGTGGCGGTTCAGCAGCCGGGCTATGCGATAGAATATGATTTCATCGATCCGCGCGAATTGACGTCGGCCCTGGAGACCAAGCGCGTCGCCGGCCTTTTTCTCGCCGGACAAATCAATGGCACAACGGGTTATGAGGAAGCCGGAGCGCAAGGGCTCGTCGCCGGCTTGAACGCGGCGGGTTTCGTGGGCGGAGGCGCGGGCGTAAGCTTCGACCGCTCCGAGGCCTATATCGGGGTCATGATCGACGATCTCATCAATCGCGGCGTGACCGAACCTTATCGCATGTTCACCTCGCGCGCCGAATATCGGCTGTCCTTGCGCGCTGACAATGCCGACCAGCGCCTCACCGCGCGGGGCGTCGAAATCGGTTGCGTTGGCGCGGCCCGGGCTCAGGCGTTTGCACAAAAGGCGCAGGCGCTTGCCGAAGCACGGGCGATTCTGGGAGGGCTGAGCCTGAGCCCCAATGAGGCCGCGCGACAGGGATTGAAAATCAATCAAGATGGAATACGCCGGACGGCTTTCGACCTTCTCGGCTTGCCGGATCTTTCAATCGCTGATCTGCGTGCGATCTGGCCCGGGCTTGGCGCGATCGGCGAGACGACGGCCCAACAGATCGAAATCGACGCCAAATATGCGGTCTATCTCGCCCGCCAGGGCAGGGATATTGAAGCTTTTCGCCGGGACGAGGTGCTGGAGATCCCTGAGGGGCTCGATTACGCTCACCTATCCGGCCTTTCGAATGAGATCCGCGGCCGGCTCGAATTGATTCGGCCGCGCACCATGGGTCAGGCCGGCCGCATCGAAGGCATGACGCCCGCCGCGATGACTCTGCTAGCCTCCAAGGTTCGTCACGCGAGTGCGGGAAGGTAAAATTGACGCCGCGAGCTAAACGAGAGGAAAGCAGGAGTCCGACTGCTGACGGGCCGTCGCATCCGGCCCTTGCCCATCTTTCGTCCGAAACCTTGCAGCGGCTTTCGATTTATGCCGAGCTTTTGAAAAAATGGCAGCGAGTCATCAACCTCGTCGGTGCGGCCAGCCTCGATGATCTCTGGGTCCGGCATTTCGCCGATTCGCTCCAGGTCTCGGAGGCTTTACCGGAGGCGCGGCGATGGATCGATCTGGGCTCCGGCGCCGGCTTCCCTGGTCTTGTGACGGCGATGAAATATGCCGACGATGCGCAGGCCCGAATTCATCTCATCGAATCCGATCAGCGCAAATGCGCTTTCCTGCGCGAAGTTTCACGTGAAACAGGGGCGCGCGCGATCATCCATTGCGATCGGATTGAAAAAATCCTGCCTGAATTCCACGAATCGATCGAAGCCGTGAGCGCCCGCGCCCTCGCGCCGCTCCCTACGCTCCTCGGCTATGCCGAAAAATTCATAGAAGCTGGAGCCGTCGGCGTCTTTTCCAAGGGACAACAGGTCAAAGCGGAATTGACCGATTCATTCACGCTAAGTAAATATTTGATCACGACCATGGAGAGTAAGACATGCGCCTCGGGTCGCCTCGTCATCGTCAGACGGCGCGGCGACCTTGAGTTTTACCCTGGCGCCTAGCTGCCAATCTCGCTATGAGATCGTGCTTAACTATTAAATGACAATATATAAATGTACGTGATTTTATATTGCACAATCTAATAGCCTGTACGTCAGCATAGCCAAAGCCGCCGCCGATCGCTCGGCCTCTTCGAGGAGTTTAAATTGGCCTCGCTCTCCACCGCCATGCGCGTCCTCGCGCTCGCCAATCAAAAAGGGGGGGTGGGCAAGACGACAACCGCGATTAACCTGGGCACCGCGCTCGCCGCAATCGGCGAAAACGTCCTGATTGTCGACCTCGATCCGCAGGGCAACGCCTCGACCGGCCTGGGCATAGATCGCCGCAACCGCCGCCTCTCGACCTATGATGTTTTGATCGGCGAGGAACCCCTGGCCGCCGTGCTGCAAACGACCGCCGTGCCAAGGCTTACCGTCGCGCCCTCGACCCTCGATCTCCTCGGCGTCGAGCTTGAGATCGCCGGACGGAAAGATCGCGCCTTTTGCCTAAAAAGCGCGTTGCAGACCCTGGAGGCGGAGCAGCGCAATCGACCGGACGCCGAATGTTTTACTTATGTTCTCATCGACTGTCCGCCTTCACTCAATCTTCTCACAATGAACGCCATGGCGGCGTCGCATAGCGTCCTCGTGCCTTTGCAATGCGAGTTTTTCGCCCTGGAAGGGCTGTCGCAACTGCTGAGCACGGTCGATCAAGTCAAGAAGAGCTTGAATCCGAGCCTGACGGTTCACGGCATTGTTCTTACTATGTTCGACTCCCGCAACAGTCTCGCTGCGCAAGTCGTCGCCGATGTCCGCGGCTTCATGGGCGAGAAAGTCTATGAGACCGTTATTCCGCGCAATGTCAGGATTTCGGAGGCGCCGTCGCATGGCAAGCCGGTCCTTCTTTATGACTTAAAATGCGCTGGCAGCCAGGCCTATTTGAAGCTCGCCTCCGAAGTGATTCAGCGCGAACGCGTCTATCGCGCCGCCGAACTTGGCCAAGCGGAGACCCAAGAGGAAACACATGACGAAAGCCTCCAAAATGGCGGATGAGACAAGACCGCGTCTCGGCCGCGGCCTCGCCGCCTTGATCGGCGACGCCCAGGAGCCCGACTCGGCGTCAGCGTCGGCGCGGGTGCGAAGCCAGAAGAAGATCCCGATCGAATTCATTCGCCCCAATCCGCGCAATCCGCGCAAGAGCTTCGAGGAGGAAGAGCTCGAAGATCTTGCGGCCTCTATCAGGGAAAAGGGCATTCTTCAGCCTATTCTCGTGCGCCCGGCCCCAGGCCTCGCCGACGCCTATGAGATCATCGCTGGAGAGCGTCGCTGGCGCGCGGCGCAGCGCGCCGGGCTTCACGAGGTTCCGATCATCAGCGTCGAAGCCGACGACCGTCAGGCGCTCGAGCTCGCGATCATTGAAAACGTGCAGCGCAGCGACCTCAATGCGCTCGAGGAAGCGTCCGGCTATGATCGTCTGAGCCTGGAGTTCGGCTATTCGCAAAGCGATCTCGCCAAGGTCATCGGCAAGAGCCGCAGCCATGTCGCCAATAGTCTGCGGCTCCTGAAGCTGCCGGAGCGCACCAAGCAGTTTTTGATCGCGGGCCAAATTTCGGCGGGACATGCGCGCGCGCTTTTATCCTTGACCGCCCCCGACGCGCTGGCTGAGCGCATCGTCGCGCAAGGCCTGAGCGTCAGGGATGTCGAGCGGCTCGTCCAGGAGGACGCCGAACGCGGGCTGACGCAAAAAGGCAAAGGCGGTCCGAAACGCGCGGCGCCGGAAAAGGACGCCGATACGCGGGCGCTCGAAACCCGCCTCATGACCGCGCTGGGCCTGAAAGTGATGATCGCCCATAAGGGCGAAAGCGGCGAGGTTCGCATCGCCTATAAGAGCCTGGACCAGCTCGACTCGATCTGCCGCCTGCTCAAGGGCGAGGGATGAGTCGCTCCGAGCGGGCTGAGCGGCAAGGGAGACCTTCCCGCCTCACTGCCGAAGACTTAAATGCCGACCTTGCAAGTAAATGTCATTGAAATTCAGGCTCCGACAGCTGCGCGATTTTCGATCCGCTCCTTTCTGGACCAGCGCGTGAGGGCTGCACGCACGGGCTCATCGATATACGTCATGCAAATGCTGGAAAAAACGATCACGCCGGCCAAAGTCGCAACAAAGAATAAGACGAGGGAAGCGCCGTGCAAATTATAGTGACTGGCGATCAGTCTTGCGACATGCACCGCCGGATAGTGAAGAACGTAAAGCGGATAGGAAAGGCGGCCAGCGAATAGGCACAGCGCGGCCGGCCGCCCCGAGATCTGCGTCTCCGCGCCCACCGCGACGATCATCGGAAAAAGAAAGAAAACGCAAAGGACGTCGTAGAGCCACTTGACCTGAAGCGGGAGGGCCAGCGCCGCGCACATCGCAGCGGCTAGGATCAGAGCTATGTAGCCCGGCGGCGCCTTGTGCGAGCGGTCTCGCAACAAGCGTTCAGATAAGCGGAAAAGAAGAACTCCGGCGGAAAATGAAAACAAGATGCGCCACGATCCGAGAAGGAGCGACGTCCACTCGGTGCCGCCAAATATCCCATTGTGTTCATACGCCGTGATGGTCAGCCCCAGCGCGCCCACAGCCGTGACTATGGCCAGGCGCGGGGTGGTCAAGTGACGCGCGCTTATCGCGTAAAGAGCATTGATGGAAATCTGGAAAAACAGAGACCATACCGGCACGTTCAATGGAAAGGCGCTCGCATAGCCAGGGCCAGTGATGACGTGGGACGGCAGCATCAGAGCGCCAAGAACAAGAGCCTCGACGAGAGGTATCGACAAGTCCCACTCGGCCCGACTTGCTATCCGGAAAAAGAACACGAGCGCGCCAATCGACATGCCCAGCAGGAGCATCGGATAAAGCCGGATCAGCCGCGTGGTCGCGAAGGACAGAAGAGTTTTACGCCCGTCGCGCAGGCGCCGATCGTAAGCGAAGGCGACCACGAAGCCGCTCAGCAGGAAGAAAAAATCGACGGAAAGCTTTGAATGCGGAACAATGTCGGCGACCTCCAAGGTCCTAGCGAAATGCGATAGAACGATCGATATGGCCGCTATCCCTCGCAATCCATCCAGAAAGACAAAGCGGTGCTCTCGCATTGAATTGGTCACCCGAGACTCCAATCGATCGTGGACGCTAATTGGGATTCTGGCGCAAATTCTCCGAAATAGGAAAGATGAGTATCAGAAACGATTAATTATCAATACTCACTTTTAAAGCTAATTCTCGAAGTCAGCTAAGCCAATGCCCCTCGAAAACGGTCTTTTACGCGTCAATAGAATAATCGGGGGATGTTTGCATCCCCCGTTCGGTATTGAGACCTAAATATTTCAAGACCGCTTCACCGGCTTCGACCATTGAATTTGGATCGCCGCGGCTGCGAGCCAGAGCAACGCTTCATGATGTCCGCGAGGCGCGGCAGCGTCATGCGACGCTCTTCTGGAAGATGAACTTATCGTTGCCGCACTGGAGCACGAGCCTGCGCTCCGAGGCGAAACGATTGACCGCCGCAGGCACGCCCGGCCATCCGGGGCTGTAATCATCGCCGAACATCACGCCACCCGGCCGCAGGAGGTCGAAATATAGTTTCAGATCGAGATAGACTTCGTCCTCTTCGTGACCAGCGTCGACATAGATGGCGTCCGGGCGAACCGCCAGACGCTTCAACAGATAAAACGCGGCCGAGGAAGTCATGGGCAGCGGATAAATGCGATCCTCCACGCCGGCATGTTTGATGTTTGCGATAAATTGCCTGAACATGGATGGATAGCCGCCTCTCAATTGCAAGGATCGGCGGTATTCCGGATCCACCCAAAGTGTGTCGTTCGATCCGAGCCATGTATCGACGCAAATAAAACAAGTATCGAGCTTTTCCGCGGCGGCCAGCTTGGCCATATGAATGATTGAAGCGCCCTTCCATGTGCCGATCTCGATGACCAGCGAAGGTTTGACGAACTTCAAAACCCCTTCGAAGACGGGGCTGCTGCTTCCCCACCCTTGGATGTCGGGTTCGAGATTGGCGTCCAGCGCGGAATAGTCGCGGTCCAGCCCGATTGCGAGGAATTTGGCGTCGAGCTCTCGTCTTGTTTCATCGCTCATAGCGAACTCCTCTCCCGTTCGAACCGGCCGGGCGATTTCTTGAGCGCCCGTCGCAACCCTTCCCTCGCGTTGTGGTCCCCAGAGCTTGCGCGGAGATTGTCGCCGCTGTTCGAAGGGGAAATTTGCAAGATCGCGGCGCCGCCCTCACAAGAAGCTCTGCGGATCTATGTCCACCGCGACGCGCACGCCGCCGCGCTCGGGCGGTCCGGCAGCGAGCAAGGCGCGTAGAAATCCTTGCAAGTCCGCCGATCTTGGCGCGCGCAAAAGCAGGCGGAAACGGTGGCGGCCGCGAATGACTGCGATCGGGGCTTCGGCCGGCCCGAGCAAACTGATCTCGCCTTCCGCCGGGAGGCCGCCCGCCGGGGCCAAGCACCAGCTCTCCGAGGGCGGAAGACTATAGGCGGCGCGAGCCACGGCGCGCGCATGCGCCTCGGCAGACGCGGCATCCTTGCCCGAGACGATAAGCGCGGCGAGACGGCCGAAAGGCGGCAGGCCAGCGCGGCGGCGCTGCTCGGTTTCCTCCCTGAAGAAGCGCTCGAAATCGCCTGAGAGAAGCGCCTGCATCACCGGATGCTCGGGCTGCCATGTCTGCACCAGCGCGCGGCCCGGCGTGTCGAAACGCCCGGCGCGTCCCGTCACTTGCTGCAGCAATTGGAAGGTGCGCTCGGCCGCGCGCGGATCTCCGGAGGTGAGGCCAATATCGGCGTCGATCACGCCGACAAGCGAAAGAAGCGGGAAATTATGCCCTTTGGCGACGAGCTGCGTGCCTATGACAATATCGCATTCGCCGCGCGAGATGGCTTCGAGCTCGGCGCGCAGATGTTCCGTCCCGCCCGGAAAATCGGAGGAGAGGACCAGAATGCGGGCGTCCGCAAATAGCTCGGCCGTTTCCTCGGCCAATCTCTCGATGCCGGGACCGCAAGCCATCAGCGACTCGACCGCTTCGCAAGCGGGGCAGACATGCGGCCGGCGCTCGATATGGCCGCAATGATGGCACATCAAAGCGCGGCGAAACCGATGCTCGACGAGCCAGGCCGTGCAATTCGGACATTGGAAACGGTGGCCACAGCTCCGGCACAAGGTCAGCGGGGCGTAGCCGCGCCGGTTCAGGAAAAGCAGCGCCTGCTCGCCGCGCTGGAGCGTTTCCCGCAAGCCCGCCTCGAGGCGCGGCGAAATCCATTTGCCCCGCTTCGCCGCCTCGCGCCGCAGATCGATTGCCGCGATCTCCGGCATCAGGCGGCCCTGGAAACGCCCCGCGAGCTTCAAGTGCCCATAGCGCCCTTGCTCGGCGTTGACCCGCGTTTCGATCGACGGCGTCGCCGAGGCGAGAATCACTGCGGCCTTCTCGATCTGGCCGCGCACCACGGCCATGTCGCGGGCGTGATAGTTGACCCCATCTTCTTGCTTATAGGCCGCTTCATGCTCTTCATCGACGATGAGCGCTGCGAGGTCCATGAAGGGGAGAAAAAGTGCGGATCTTGCGCCAACGACAACCTTCGCCTCGCCGGAGGCTGCGGCGCTCCAGACGCGGGCGCGTTTGCGGGCGCTGACGCCCGAATGCCATTCGGCTGGCCGCGCTCCGAACCGCGCCGCGAAACGATCGAGAAATTGCGCGGTGAGCGCGATCTCCGGCATAAGAACCAAGGCTTGGCGCCCTGCCTTCAGGCTCGCGGCGATCGCCTCGAAATAGACTTCCGTCTTGCCTGATCCAGTCACGCCTTCGAGCAGGGTCACGGAGAAATCGCGGGCGGCGACGGATGCCGCAAGCGCTGCGGCGGCCTTGGCCTGTTCGGTTTCAAGAGTGGGCTCAGCGAAATTCGGATCGCAGGCAAGCGCGATCGGCTCCGGCGGCAGCGCGACCGCCTCGAGCGCGCCGTCATCGACAAGCCCGTCGATCACGCCGGTCGAGCAGGCTGCGGCTTGGGCCAGCGCCGACTTCAGAAAGGCGAGGCCCCCTTCGGCCGTCGCAAGAACTCTTTTCCGCGCAGGCGATATGCGGCTCGGCGGCGCGCCCGAGAGGCGGACGCCGACCCGCACCGGCTCGGGGCCAGCGGAGGACGCCGCCCGAACGGCCATGCGCAAAACCATGCCGCGCGGGCTCATGGTCCAGCGCGCCACCCAGTCGATGAATTTTCTCAGTTTCTCGGCTAGCGGCGGCAGATCGAGCCTCGCCGCAATGCTTTTCAGGTTCGATTGCCCGCCCGCCGCGCGCCGCAAGCTCCAGACGACGCCGATGGTTGTTCGCGCGCCAAGCGGCGCCTCGACGAAATCGCCTTCGGCGAGATCAAGCCCGCCCGGAACCAGGTAAGAATAGACGTTATCTACGGCGACGGGGATCAGCACGTCGGCGACGCGCGGGCTAGCTTCGCCTGGCGACTCAGAGCGGGTTGCGAAAAAGCTTGCCGACTTTTCCGACAAAGCCGCGCTCCGAATCTAAGGTTCGCCGCTTCGCTGCGTGGACCGATGGCGCGCGACTATAGGCGCCTGGCGCATCAAAGCCCAAGGCGGCCGAGTTGGGAAGGGAGAAGTCGGCAGTCTTCGATCGCACATCCTTCGAGACGCAGGCTTCGCCTGCTCCTCAGGATGAAGGGCGACGTCAGGTGTTCATCGCCTCGAAGAACATGGAATTGCCCTTCGGCGTCTCGCGCAGCTTGCCCAGCAAGAATTCAATGCCGTCCACCGTGCCCATCGGATTGAGGATGCGGCGCAGCACATACATTTTCTTCAAGATGTCGGGCGGCACCAGCAGCTCCTCCTTGCGGGTGCCGGAGCGGGTGATGTCGATCGCCGGGAAGGTGCGCTTGTCGGCGACCTTGCGGTCGAGAATGATTTCCGAATTGCCGGTGCCTTTGAATTCCTCGAAAATCACTTCATCCATGCGCGAGCCGGTGTCGATCAGCGCGGTCGCGATAATGGTCAGCGAACCGCCTTCCTCGATATTGCGCGCCGCGCCGAAGAAGCGCTTCGGCCGCTGCAGGGCGTTGGCGTCGACGCCGCCGGTCAGCACCTTGCCGGAGGACGGAACGACGGTGTTGTACGCGCGGCCAAGCCTCGTAATTGAGTCAAGAAGGATGACGACGTCGCGGCCATGCTCGACGAGGCGCTTGGCCTTTTCGATCACCATTTCGGCGACCTGGACATGGCGCACGGCCGGCTCGTCGAAGGTCGATGAGATGACCTCGCCTTGAACCGAGCGCTGCATGTCGGTGACTTCCTCCGGCCGCTCATCAATCAGGAGCACGATCAGATAGCATTCCGGGTGATTGGCGGTGACGGATTGCGCGATATTCTGCAAGAGCACCGTCTTGCCGGTGCGGGGCGGCGCGACGATGAGCGCGCGCTGGCCCTTGCCGATCGGCGCGACAATGTCAATGACGCGGGCGGACAAATCCTTCTTGGTCGGATCGTCGACCTCAAGCTTCAGGCGCTCATCGGGATAAAGCGGCGTCAGATTGTCAAAATGGACCTTGTGGCGGATTTTCTCCGGGTCCTCGAAATTGATCGTATTGACCTTGAGAAGGGCGAAATAGCGCTCGCCTTCCTTCGGGCTTCGAATGAGCCCCTCGACCGTGTCGCCGGTGCGCAAGCCGAACCGGCGGATCTGAGAGGGCGAGACATAGATGTCGTCGGGGCCAGCAAGATAATTCGCGTCCGGCGAACGGAGGAACCCGAAACCGTCCTGCAAAACCTCGATGACGCCTTCGCCGACAATTTCGATGTCGCGGCTCGCCAATTGTTTGAGAATGGCGAACATGAGCTCTTGCTTGCGCATGATCGAAGCATTCTCGACCTCGTGCTCTTCGGCGAAGCCAAGCAATTCGGTCGGCGACTTGAGCTTCAAGTCCTGCAGCTTAATTTCCCGCATAGGGATGGAGTCCTTGGAAGATGGCGCGATCCGCTCGCGAAAGGACAGGAAAGCGATGACGCAACCAGGTCCTGAAAGACAGGCGTGCGAGTCCCGAAAGACAGGTGCAAGGGTCTCGACGCGGCGCTAGGCACGCGCCTGATGATAGCCAGAAACCTGCGAGGAGGGACCCTATCAATAGATCGATTTGGATGCTTTGACAAGCAAAAGCAATCCTATCGCGATTCGTCTTGCAGATCAAAACGGCTTGATGACCACCAAAATGATGATGCCGAGCATCAGAACCGTCGGAATTTCATTGAGAATTCGGTAAAAACGCCCGTCATGCCGGTTCGCCTCCAAGGCGAAATCCTTCCGGATCCGGCTGAAATATCCGTGAAGCGCGGTCAAAAGAATAACAAGCAACAGTTTGCCATGCAACCAGCCCGCGTGAAATAAACCGGCCTGCGCCGCAAGGGCGAGGCCGGTTACCCAGGCGACGACGAGGGCCGGCAGCATGATGATTCGCATCAACCGACGCTCCATCACGACGAAGGTTCGCGCCTGGTCCGAGCCCCGAGGCGTTTCGGCGTGATAGACGAAAAGACGCGGGAGATAGAGCATCCCGGCCATCCAGGAAATGATCGCCGCGATATGGAGAACCTTGGTCCAGAGATAGGCGTCGCTCATGCAGCGGATCCTTGGCGAACGAGATCGACGAGACGCGCCACATGCTCCAGCGGCGTCTCCGGCAGGATGCCGTGACCGAGATTGAAAATATGCGGCCGCGCTTTGAAGGCGGACAGTATTCGCTGCGCTGACGCCTCGAGCGCGGCGCCGCCGGCGACAAGCGCCAAGGGATCGAGATTTCCTTGCAAGACAAGCCTTTTATCGAGGTTCTCGCCAGCCCAAGCCGGATCGACGGAGCTGTCCAGCCCAAGCGCGTCGACGCCGGTTTGGCGCGCGAAATCTTGCAGACGATGGCCTACGCCTTTCGGAAAGCCGATGACGCGGACGGTTTGGTCTTTGCGCTTGAGTCCGGCGACGATCGCCTTGATCGGCTCAACGCACCATCGCTCGAACTCGACTGCAGGCAGAACGCCGGCCCATGTGTCGAAAATCTGCACAGCTTCCGCGCCCGCTTCAATCTGTCGCAAGAGATATTCGACTGATGCGGCAATAAGTCTGTCGATGAGACGCTGAAACAGATCGGGATGACGATAGGCGAAAAGCCGCGCCGGCGCCTGGTCGGGCGTGCCGCGTCCGGCGATCATATAGCTTGCGACGGTCCATGGCGCTCCGCAAAAGCCGATCAGCGCGGTCTCCTTAGGCAGGCTTGCTGCAACCCGCTCGACCGTTTCGAAAACGGGGGCTAAACGCTTCAGATCGATTCGCTCGTTAAGCTTTGCGAAATCCTCGTATGACAAGATTGGTTCAAGCTTGGGACCTTCGCCAAGCTCGAAGCTAACTTTTTGGCCGAGGGCATCGGGCACGACCAAGATATCGCTGAAAAGGATCGCGGCGTCGAATCCGAAACGGTGGATCGGTTGCAGGGTCGCTTCTGTCGCGAACGCAGGCGTGTAGCAAAAATCGAGGAAAGAGGGGGCTTTGGCGCGGATTTCTCGATATTCGGGCAGATAGCGTCCAGCTTGCCGCATCAGCCAGAGCGGCGGCGGCGAGTTCGCTTCGCCGTCCAGCACACGAAGGAACGGTTTCGCCTGAATTTTGGGTTTGGCATCCAATTTTCGGGAAATCCTTAATAATTTATTAATCTTCTTAAGACTGTTTCTTATTCAATTTAGGACGTGGATTAGCCTTATGCGCAGATTTCCACAATTCGGATAACTGCATCCGATTTATCCCCGGGACTCACAGCTCGAACGCCGCCGTTGCAAAAGCCAATAATTTAAATGCGATTTGAACGCCATAGATCTCTTTTGCACCGATCGAAGCAACGGTTTTTCAAAGGACCGGCGTGATTCACAGGCTCTGCCTCATAGGCGTCCCGTGGCGTCGGTTGTTGATATTTTTGCGGTCAAACAGCTGAAAAATCTATTGTCAGGGGGCGGGCGGCGCCTTTATCCACTTTCATCCCCGGCGCTCCCCACGTTTAAGGGAAAACCCCGGCGAGGCCGTTCGTGGAGCGCCATTATTGCCATTTGCATCTCATTTCCGACGCGACTGGGGAGACCTTGATCGCAGTAAGCCGCGCTGTCGCCGCTCAATATCAAGGCGTATCGTCGCTCGAGCACATCTATCCGCTCGTGCGCACGCGAAGGCAGCTCGACAAAGTGATCAACGAGATCGCCGCTGCGCCAGGCATGGTGTTGTTCACCCTGGTCGATCAGGAGCTGGCGCGCCGCTTGGAGGAGGGGTGTAAAGAGATCGGCGCGCCTTGCCTTTCGGTTTTGCAGCCGATCTTGAACCTCTTCCAATCCTATCTAGGCGCGCCGGCTACGCCGCGGCCCGGCGCGCAGCATATGCTCAACGCCGATTATTTCAGGCGGATCGACGCCTTGAACTTCACCCTGATGCACGATGACGGGCAGCAGGCAGAGAATTATGAAGCGGCGGATGTTCTCCTCATCGGCGTGAGCAGGACGTCGAAAACGCCCACAAGCATCTACCTCGCCAATCGCGGCGTCAAAACCGCGAATATCCCGTTTGTGCCCAATGTGCCTCTGCCGAAGTCGATCGAGAGTCTGCGCAAGCCTCTCGTCGTCGGCCTTTTGGCGACGCCGGACAGCATCATCCAGGTCCGCAGGATGCGGCTTTTGTCCTTGGACGCAGACCCGGATTCGCCTTATGTCGACCGCCATCTCGTCGCCGATGAGGTGGTCCAATCGCGCAAGCTCTTCGAGCGGCGCGGCTGGCCGACGATCGATGTGACGCGCCGCTCGATCGAAGAGACGGCGGCGGCGATCATCGATCTCTATAATATTCACAGGCTGAAGTTCATCTCGTGCTCATGACAGAGCTTTGGCGCGGGGCCGCTCCCCTCCTTCTCGCTTCGAAAAGCAGCGCAAGGCGCAGCCTTCTCGCCGGCGCGGGCATACCTTTCGAGGCGGTGGATGCCTTTATAGACGAGCGCGCCATCGAAGCGCCGCTTCGCGCCGCTGGGGCCGGCGGAGCCGAGATCGCCCGCCATTTGGCCCGGGCGAAAGCCTTGGCGGTTGGCGCACAGCCCGATCGCCTCGTCATCGGCGCCGACCAGACGCTTTCGCTTGAAGGCCAGGTCTTTGCCAAACCCCCTGACCGTGCGGCGGCGGCGGCGCAGCTTGCGGCTTTGTCCGGCCGCACGCATGAACTCCACTCGGCTCTGTGCGTCGTGCGGGCGAATGAAGTCCTGTTCGAAGCCGCGCCGGTTGCGAGGCTTGCCGTGCGGCGCTTGTCGCTGGCTTTCATTGAGGCTTATATCGCTGCGGCTGGCGATGCAGTGCTAACGAGTGTCGGGGCCTATCAGATCGAGGGTCTCGGCATCCATCTGTTCGAAAAAATCGAGGGCGATCATTCGACGATCCTGGGACTTCCGCTTCTGCCGCTTTTGACCTATCTGCGCGAGGAAGGAAGACTGGTCTGATGAGCCCTGAAAGCAGCCATCAGCCGAAGGCCTGCGTTATCGGCTGGCCGGCGGGGCATTCCCGGTCGCCAATAATCCACGGATATTGGTTGGCTCAGCACGGACTCGCCGGCTCTTATGAACGCGCTGCGGTCGCGCCGGAGGATTTCGCGAGCTTCGTCCATGATTTCGCCCGCAACGGCTTTGTCGGGGCGAATGTGACCTTGCCGCATAAGCAGGCGGCTTTCGAACTCTGCGATGCGACCACGGAGACGGCGGCGAAGCTCCAGGCCGTGAATACGTTGTGGCTTGAAGATGGCAAGCTCCGCGGCGACAACACGGATGTGGAGGGATTTCTCGCCGCCCTGGATCAGGAGGCGCCTGGCTGGGCCGCTCATGCCGGCAAAGCCGTCGTCCTCGGCGCCGGGGGAGCGGCGCGGGCGATCATCCAGGCGCTTTTGCTTTGCGGCGTCAAAAAGATCACGCTGATCAATCGAACGAAGGATCGCGCCCTGGAGCTCGCGGGGCAGGCCGGCGCGGCGGTCGAGGCTGCGGACTGGGCCGAGCCCGGCCGGGCGCTAAGCGACGCCGATCTTCTCGTCAACACGACATCGCTCGGCATGAAGGGTCAGCCCCCGCTCGAGATCGATCTCGGGCCTTTGCCGGCGCAGGCCGTCGTCAGCGATATTGTTTACGTTCCGCTCGAAACCGAGCTTCTCCGCATGGCTAAAGCGCGGGGTTTGCGCGGGGTTTCTGGCCTGGGCATGCTTTTGCATCAGGCGGCGCCGGGTTTCTCCCGCTGGTTCGGGGTCAGGCCTATTGTGACGGCTGAGCTGCGCGCCCTCGTCGAGGCGGATATTTTGAAGAGCGTCTGATGTTTGTCCTCGCCCTCACCGGTTCGATCGGCATGGGAAAATCGACGACCGCCGCGATGTTCCGCGCCGAAGGAATCAAGGTCCATGACGCGGATGCTGCGGTTCACTCCCTTTATCGAGGCCCGGCGGCCCCCGCGATCGAAGCGGCCTTTCCAGGCGCGATGCGCGACGGCGTGGTTGACCGAAGCTGGCTAGGCGCCTGCGTTTTCGAGGATCCGGTCGCCCTGCGGCGGCTCGAGGCCATCATTCATCCTATGGTCGCGGCCTCGCGCGACGCCTTCCTCGCCGAGGCGGCGAAAAGCGGCGA
>Ga0182030_10002256_pt1 | contig 40814 bp, 36 predicted proteins | sample 812S3MmetaG_FD_121299 | JGI IMG/M metagenome (GOLD analysis project Ga0182030, IMG submission 121299) | Permafrost microbial communities from Stordalen Mire, Sweden - 812S3M metaG (Illumina Assembly) | ecosystem: Environmental > Terrestrial > Soil > Wetlands > Permafrost | place: Sweden...
GTGAGTCGGGCATTCTGATGGATGTCCATTCGGTCTGACCTCGGAAACTGGATTGCTCGTCACAATCAGCTTCTCTGGTCCCGATCGAATGGACAACGTCTTGAAAGATCACAGGTGCCCCGCTTCCCCGGCCTTTGAAAGGGCGCGACTTCAGAGCGTGGGGATTTCAAGGATGGAATAAGGACAGGGCCCGCCGTTCGGGGTCGTACAGGTGAGAGCCGAGAACTCGCCTGAGGTTTTACTGAGAACTGAGAACTGCCGCTCCTAAATCGGCGTCGAACCCTTGAACAGCCAGATCAAATCGATGATCAGGATGATCACGACCATCAGCTCCAGCACGAAGGCTCGGCTTTGGTGGAATTGCTCCACCATGAAGCGGTAGAGTTCTTCGGCGGTGTGCACTTTCTGGTTGACCAGGTCTTTGTAGTCGGTGACGCCGATCTTCGATGCGGCTACTTTGTAGAGGCGCGCGGAGAACATGTCGCTGAGAAACTTGATGGCATTGTCCGCGCGTTCGGTGAGTTCGTCTACGTCGAGCAGCACTGTGTGCAGGCGCGTGGCGCGCTTGGCCGTTCGCCAGCGCGCCCAGATGCCAGTTTTGTGGTCCATGAAGTCGTAAACGCTTTGCAGTTCGCGCGTTAGCAGTTCGTCGTAGTGGCGGAATTCAAGTAGCTGCGAGTTAGCGTATTCGAGCAACTGGATCGCAGTCTCCGCGCCAGACTGGTTGTCGTAGAGAAACGCCGCATTCCAGCCAATCACGGTCAGATCGCTCGGATAGTACGAGATACGAGACTGCAGGATTTCCTGGCACTCGCCTTCGGAGAGCGGAACGGTTTCTCAGCGCACGATCTGGGCGATGCGGCCGCGCTCGCTGGCGAGCAACTGCTCGGCCGAGGGATTGCCAGCGGTCTCGCGCACGTGGAAGACAAAGTAGTCTTCGGTTAGCCACTCTTCATAAGGCTTGACCAGTGCGGGAAGCGCCCGTTCAAGCTTCTGCTTGACGATCTTCTGCGCGAAGCTGGTGAAGTCCGTATCCCAAACCCAGCGGCTGGCGAGGCGGACGAGAGTATCCCAGTCTCCGGTGAAGGGCAGCTCGAAGACCACGCTGAGCACGCCGTAATCGTAGTACTTGATCTGGGCGTCGAGGCGCTCGCCGCTTTCGAGCACCAGCGGCTCAACCCGCTCGACCACCGGAGGACGCTGATAACGGACGTATCCAGGCGCTGGATGCTTGAAGCTGGCTTCCTGGCGGCGCGCGCCGAAGATGTCGCGGAGGTCGTCGAGGCGTATCTCCTCGGAGACGTCGAACTGGATGAGGACGAGGACCGAGCCTTGGAGTGTTTTGTCTATTGTCTGGACGGACGAAGTTTGGACCGACAACTGGCTGGCCGCTTGCGCGGGAGATGGCTCCGACTGCAACGGCAGCTGCGATGGCGCTAAAAGCGTGCTCTTTTCGGTGTCCATAGGTTCAGCTTTCTTCCGAGGGGCGCGACGAAGGGCCCAAAAGCCGGGTCAAAACGCGGGTCGCGGGAGAGCGACGCTACCTCTCTATTGTCCCAGAAAAGGGGCGGGATGAGGAGGGGGAGTGTAACCCAATGACAATAAAGTGGTTACATACAGCGGCGCGTCGCGACAGGCGCAAGCGGAGACGAAGTCGTTGCCTTGGATTAGGATAGGAGCCGGATGGATCTCTACATCATTGCTGGGCCGAATGGCGTGGGGAAGACCACGTTCGCACGGGAGTTCCTTCCTAACTACGCGGACTGCAAGAACTTCGTGAACGCCGACCTCATCGCACAAGGGATGGCTCCTTTTTCTCCTGAGACCGCCGCAGTACGAGCGGGAAGAATGATGCTGAATGAGATTCGAACATTTGCGAAGAAGCGGGTGTCGTTTGCTTTCGAGACTACGCTCTCGGGCCGAGGCTATCTGGCCCTGCTTCGACAACTGAAGGCCAAGGGATACGAGATCCACATCTTCTTTTTGTGGGTCAAGACCGCGGACCTGGCCCTATCGCGAGTCAAAGAACGCGTGTCGAGAGGCGGGCACGATGTGCCAGAACCCGTGGTTCGCCGGCGATTTGATCGGTCGATGCGGAACTTCCTCGGGCAGTATCGCCAACTGGCGGATCGGTGGATGATGTTCGACAACTCTGGAGATAGCCCCGTGTTGATCGCCTCAAAGAAGGGCAAGAAGACCCGTATAATAAGGGCGAGCGTTTATAAGACGCTGGTTGATACTTACCAATGAGCAAACCTTCAAAAGCCGTGTTGCGACTGCCGATTGAGAAACGTGCCGAAATTGCTTTCAAGATAGCCGTGGCGAAAGCGATTGACGAACACGCTCGGCTGGGATTGCCGGTCTATGTTTGGCGCGACGGCAAGGTGGTTGAGTTATCGCCGGACGGGGCACTTCGCGGCGCACCCAAAGAGCTGAAGTAGGATTGAAGCTACCCAGGAGAAAACATGGGCTTCACTTGTTCCAAATGCGGCGCGCCCGCTACGCATATGACGCCTCTGACCGGGACGAACGAAGTACCACTCAATGACTATCGCTGTCCAAGACACAAAGGTCCGCACTATTCGCCTATTCCGGGTGTTCCTTGGATTCCAAGCAGGTCAAGGCGAATGCGATCGGGTCAGAGGTCCGATAGAAAGCGCGCGTAGTAAGCGAGTTTCTGTCTTCCAATTAGGTGGTGACAATACCATGGCAACGAGAAAGGAACGGGGTTGGTGCGTAGCGGAGCGTCGGCCAACCGGCCCGGATAAGATTTTCTATGTCAGCCCAGCTTTTCGTACGCGGGAGGAAGCAGAAGAAGAAAAGAATCGGCTCGCCGCGCTGCCTGAGAAATCTGATTGTCGTTTGGAGGTAACAATCCAACCAGAAGACAGACCAAGACAAAAACGCCAGCCTTCTTCAAACCGGAAGACTTGACCATCCTATCGGAATGTCGGCTCCAACAATCTACTTCCTTCTCGCGATCGCCCACAGCAGCGCTGCGCCTGCCGCGATTCCTGCTACCGCCAGGCCTGTCCGCTTCATTGATTTTTGGATTGCGGCTTCGTGCGGAGCTGCCCAGGCGTCTTCGGGATAGTGGCGCGGAGCCGGGTCGAACAGCGGAAAGCCTTCGGGGCTTTCCATGGACTCGTGCAGAGCCATCTGCAGGACTTCGGCTAGATGCAAGGCGTGACGGTCGGTTTCCTGAGCGATCTGCTCGCGGCAACTGAAACCGTCGGCGACGATGAGCCAGTCGGTGGGAGCGTGACGGACAGCGGGAAGCAGTTCGAGTTCGCCGATGGCGCGCGAGATTGCGTACTTTTCTTTTTCAAAACCAAAGGCGCCGGCCATGCCGCAGCATCCGGGAGCGGGCGCGGTGAAATCGATGCCCATGCGGCGGAGAACGGCTTCCTCGGCGGTCATCTTCATGATGGCTTTGTGATGGCAATGGCCATGGACGAGCGCTTTGCGGGCGAGTTTGGGGATGGGGAAATCTTTGGCGTACTGTTCGAGAAATTCGCTGAGCAGGAAGACTTGCCTGGAGAGCGCGTGGGCGCGGTGGTCGTTGGGAAAGAGGTTGGTGAGTTCGTCGCGGAAGACGGCGGCGCAGCTTGGCTCGAGAACGACGATCGGCGTGCGCTGTTCGATCTCCTGATAGAGGGCATCCATGACTTCGAGGAGCAGGGACTTGGCGCGGTCGAGGAGGCCGAGGTCGTAGAGTGGGCGTCCGCAGCAGAGGTGCGCACGCGGAACGAGCACGTCGAAGCCGGCGGCTTCGAGTACTTCAGCGGCGGCGCGGGCGGTGGAGGGCAGGAAGTGGTTGTTGAAAGTGTCGGCCCAGAGTAGAACGGCCGAGCCAGAGCTTCGGCGGCTTACACCTTGAGAGGCTTCCGGAGTGAGCGGGCGGGGCGCACGCTCGACAGCCGGCGGAGCGCCGGCGCTACGTCTCTTGTCCCACCATTGCTGAAAGGTTTCTGGCGCGAACGCCGGGATGCGGCGCTGGTCGGGGATTCCGGCGGCTAGCCTGGCTAGATTGCGCAGGCCGGGGAGTTGGGTTGTTAGATTGACCAGGCCTGGGACGTGCGAGGCAGCTCGTGCGCAGAGATCTACATTTGCAAAGGCAAACGCGGGCAGCGGGCGGCGATTGGTTTCGTAGTAGTGCGAGAGGAATTCGGATTTGTAGGTGGCAACGTCAACGCCCGTCGGGCAATCGCTTTTGCAGCCTTTACAGGCCAGACAGAGATCGAGAGACTGCTTGACGGCCTCGCTTTGCCAGCCGTCCTGGATGGGGTTGGCCGCGCCGTCGGCTTGAGCGGGGCCTAGCCCCTCTCCCACACCGGCGACTCCCCCATGCGCCGCCTCATTCGATTGCCGGCGAGACGCCGGCGCTACATAACCGTTCGTCATCTCCCAGAGCAAGTGGGCGCGGCCGCGGGTGGAGTGCTCTTCATCGCGGGTGACGCGATAACTCGGACACATGACGCCGCCTTCGTCGCGGCGGCACTTACCAACTCCCACGCAACGCAGGGTGGCACTGGCGAGGCTGCCGTGGTCGTCGGGAAACTTGAAATGCGTTTCGGGCTGCCAGGGATCGTAGTTGGGACCGAGGCGCAGATTTTCATCGAGGCGAAAGGGATCGATGAGCTTGCCCGGATTCATCTTCCAGCCGGGATCCCAGAGAGACTTGAATTCGCGGAAAGCCTGCATCAGTTCGGGGCCAAACATTTTTGGCAGGAGCTCGCCACGGGCCTGACCGTCTCCGTGCTCACCGGAAAGCGAGCCTCCATAGCGGACGACGAGGTCGGCAGCCTCTTCCATGAACTGGCGGAACTTGCGCACGCCCTCTTCCGATTCGAGATCGTAATCCATGCGGGTGTGGACACAGGCGTGGCCGAAGTGGCCGTAGAATGCGCCTTCATAGCGGAAGTCCTGCATGAGCTTGCGGAGGTCGCGCAGGTAAGCGCCGAGTTTCTCGGGGGCGACGGCGGAATCCTCGAAGCCTTCCCAGCGGATCGGCTCACCGGGGACGTGAGAGGTAACGCCGAGGCTCGATTCGCGAATGTCCCAGATGCGGCGGGCCAGGCTGGGATCGGTGAACATGCGCATATCGGGCGCGGTTGCCGAGCGATCCAGGGTTTCCATCAGATGCTGCGCTTGGGCCTCGGCTTCGGGGATTGTGCTCGCGCCGAACTCTACCATCAGCCAGGCGTTACCTTCGGGAAGCAGCGCGAGGCCTTCGAGATTGACGCCTTTGCGGCGGCTGGCGTTGACGATGACGTCGTCGAAACCTTCGAGGCCGATGGGCGAGTGCGCCATGATCTCAGGCACGCGGTCGGCGCACAAATAAATGTCGGGCCATCCGATGACGACGAGCACGCGCGCGGGCGGACTGGCGACCAGGCGGCATGTGGCTTCAAGGATGGTGGCGCATGTGCCTTCAGAGCCGACGAGCGCTCGCGCGACGTGGAAGCCGTTTTCCGGGAGCAGGTGGTTGAGGTTGTATCCGGAGACGCGGCGCGGGATGTTAGGGAATTGGCTACGGACGTGGTCGCCGTAGCGGTCGGCGAGTTGCTTCAGACCGGAATAGATTTGGGCGCGGCGGCCGCCTTCGCTTTGGATGCGGGTGAAATCCTCTTCGCTGGTTGCACCGACGTGCAAGCGCTGGCCGTCGTAGGTGAGAACTTCGAGCGCCTCGATGTTGTCGTCGGTTTTGCCAGCCATGATCGAGTGCACGCCGCAGGAGTTGTTGCCGATCATGCCGCCGAGGGTGCAACGGTCGTGGGTAGCGGGGTCGGGGCCGAAGGTCAGATGATGCTTTTCGGCGGCAGCGCGGAGATTGTCGAGAACGACACCGGGCTGGACGCGGGCAGTGCGGCGCTCGGGATCGATCTCGAGAATGCGCGACATGTATTTCGAGAAGTCGAGAACGACGGCGGCGTTGCAGCATTGCCCGGCAAGAGAAGTGCCGCCGCCGCGCGCAAGCAGCGGGGCGTGATGCTCGCGGCAGAGAGCGACGGTGGCGATGACGTCTTCTTTATCGCGCGGAACGACGACGCCTATGGGAACCTGACGGTAGTTGGAACCGTCGGTGGCGTAGAGGGCACGGCTGCCGGAATCGAAGCGGACTTCTCCGCGAAGATGGCGGCGAAGCGCGGCTTCAAGAGCGATGGTGTCGAGATGGGCGGCGGCTTCGGGAGACATAGGCGGCACCCAACATCTTCGAGGATGCGGGGCGCAGGGCGCAAGGGCAGAATGCAGTGGACGGTGGCTGGTGGTCAGTGGTTAGTTAAGAGCAATTCGTAGGCTGCGCGGACAAGAGTGTCCGCGCCACACAATCAAACCACACACAATCAGCGCCAGGAGCGGGTTAGGTAGTCGGCCAGGGACAGAGTCAGCAGGATCAGCAGGAAGAAGAAGCCGGAGACTACGACTGCGGCGGTCAGCTTCTCGGTGGCGCCTTTTACGTGCATAAAGAAGAGGATGACCAGCGTCGCTTTGATGGTGGCAATGAGCAGCGCGACCACAGGGTTGAACGGCCCCAGGTTGATGAAGGCAACGCCAGCGGTGACGCCCGTCAGGACGATTAGAGTAGCGCCGATGGCGATGTAGAAGCCGGTGGAGTGCGTTCCGTGTTCTGTTTGATCGGACATGTTAGTTCTCAGTTCTCGGTTCTCAGTTCTCAGATATTGGCTCTCGGCAATGGGCCCTTGGCTCTCGCCTATCGAATCTCAATGCTGTTTAGCGCCCTGGTTTCACTGAGAACTGAGAACCGGGAACTGAGAACTCACCTTCAGCTATGCCTACTTATCAAATACAAAAGCGGAAATAAATAAATCCAGATCAAGTCGACTAAGTGCCAATACAGGCCTGCGTTTTCTATGGGCGTAAAGTACTCTGGCGAATAGTGGCCTTTCCAGGCAAGAATGGCGAGCCCGCTGAATAATCCGCAGCCGATGATCATGTGCAGGGCATGCATACCAGTCATGGCGAAGTAGAGCGAGAAGAACAGCTCGGCTTCTTTCGGATTGACCGGGATTTGTTTGCCGTTGTCGTCGAATGGCTCAGTGAAGTTGAATGTTGCCCCCGGTACATGGTGCTTCTCGAATTTCTCGCGGTACTCGAATCCCTTGACGACCAGGAAGGTGAGGCCCAACAGCACCGTGACGACCAGATACGAGACCAGTTGCTTGCGCTTGCCAGCTTCGGCGGCTTTTACGGCGAGCACGACGGTCACAGAGCTCACCAGCAGGACGGCGGTATTTAAAGCTCCGAGTCCGACGTTGAGCTGCTGGCTGGCGGCGGCGAAGGCGTTGAAGTGCGCGAGGCGGTAGACGAGATAGGCGCAGAACATGCCGCCGAAGAACATGATTTCGGTGACCAGGAAGAGCCACATGCCGAGCGAGGCGGCGTTCTTCTGCTGCTGTTCATCGGCGAAATGATGGCGCAGCGCGGGGTTGTGCGCTTCGTGATGCTCGATCGCGGTCACTTGACTATCGGCCAACGGGAACCTCCAGCTCCTTCGGTGGAATCTCGTCGTAGTTATAAGCTTCCCAAGTTACAACGGGGGTTTCGTCGAAATTGAAAGTGGGCGGCGGGGAAGTTGTCTTCCACTCCAGTCCGGCGGCGTTCCATGGATTGGCTTCGGCGATCGGTCCGTAGCGCAACGACCAGAGGAAGTAAATCATGGGCAGCAGGTAGCCGACGGCGAGAACGCTGGCGCCGGCGGTGGAGAGTACGTTGAGTACCTGGAATTCATCCGGATATTGCCAGTAGCGGCGGGGCATGCCGACGTATCCGAGAATGAACTGCGGAAAGAACGTCAGGTTGAAGCCGACGAACACCAGCAGCGCGGACAATTTCGCCCAGCCCTCGGGATACATGCGGCCACTGATTTTTGGCCACCAGAAGTGCATGCCGCCGAGATAGCCCATCAAGACGCCACCTACCATGACGTAATGAAAGTGTGCGACGACGAAATAAGTGTCGGTGACGTGCACGTCGATGCCGAGCGTGGCGAGGAATAGGCCAGTGAGTCCGCCGATGGTGAACAGACCGATGAAGCCGAAAGCGTAGAGCATCGGCGTGGCATATTCGATCGATCCGCGATAAAGGGTCGCAGTCCAATTGAAGACTTTGATGGCCGAAGGCACGCCGATAAAGAAAGTCAGAAACGAGAAGATCATCGCGGCGTAAAGCGAAATGCCGGCGACGAACATGTGATGCGCCCAAACCAGAAATCCGAGAACGGCGATGGCGACGCTCGACAGGGCGATGAACTTATATCCGAAAACGCGTTTGCGCGCGAAACAGGTAATAAGTTCACTGACCACGCCCATGGAGGGCAGGATCATGATGTAGACGGCGGGATGTGAGTAGAACCAGAACAGATGCTGGAAGAGCAGCGGATCTCCGCCGAGCGCGGGATCGAAGATGCCGAGGTGAAAGAGGCGTTCCACGGCAACCAGAACAATGGTAATCGCGACCACCGGCGTGCCGAGAATCATGATGAGGCTGGTCGCGTAGTTGGCCCAGATGAAAAGCGGCAGGCGGTCCCAGGTAAGTCCGGGGGCGCGCATGCGATGGATGGTCACGATGAAATTGAGTCCGGTGAAAATGGACGAGAACCCCGCAATGAAAACCGCGAGTCCGGCTTCGATGACGTTGGTGTTGCTACCAACCGTGCTGAATGGGGTATAGAACGTCCAGCCGGTATCGACGCCTCCGGTAATCATGCAGTGCAGGAAGAGCGTGCCCGCGATGATGTAGAGATACCAGCTCAACAGGTTGATGCGAGGGAAAGCAAGATCCTTCGCGCCGATCATGATCGGGACGAGAAAGTTCCCAAGCACGGCGGGCACGACGGGGATCAGGAAGAAAAACACCATGATCATGCCGTGCATGGTGAACACCTTGTTATAGGTGTCGGCCTGCATCAGGTCGCCCTGCGGCGTGAGCAGTTCTAGCCGGATGAGCATGGCGAAAAAGCCGCCGAGGAAAAAGAAGAGCGTAATCGAAATCAGGTAAAGGATCGCGATCCGCTTATGGTCGGTGGTCAGCAGCCAGGACTTAATGCCATGGCCATTGGTCAGGTAGTTGTTAGTCGGAGCCTGATTCGCCGGGATTGCATGACTCGCCATACTATTGCACCTGCTGCGTGTTGCTGGATTGTTCGGGGGACGCCGCCGCCTGGCTGGCCTGCGCCGTTCCCGTGGGCGGCTGGCTTAACGATTTCACGTAAGCCACCAGCGCGTTCAGTTGTTCCTCGCTGACAATGCCCTGGAAGGTCGGCATCACGGGCTTAAAGCCGCTCACGATTTTTGCCGTCGGGTTGAGAATCGATTCGCGAACGTAGTTTTCGTCGGCGACCACGGTGCGGCCATCCTCAAGAAGTACAGGTTTGTTGTAAATGCCGGCGAGGTTTGGACCGCGGCCCTGCACGTCAGAACGATGACAGGTCGAGCATCCCAGAGTTGAGAAGAGTTGTTTTCCCGTATCCTGCAACGGCGGCGCGGCGGCGCCAGCCATCCACTGTGCGTATTCCTGCGGTTCCATCACGACGATATCGCCGCCCATACCGGAATGCATGGTGCCGCAATACTCGGCGCAAAACAGGTGATAGCGGCCCGGCTTGGTCGCTTTGAACCAGAGCGTGGTGTAACGGCCGGGCAGCACATCCTGCTTGATGCGGAACGCGGGAATGAAAAAGCTGTGGATGACATCCTGCGAGGTCATGATCAGCTTGACGTTCTGGCCGGTGGGCACGTGCAGTTCATTGATTTCGCGCTGCCCTTCCATGTGCTCAATCTTCCACATCCACTGCTTAGCGACGACGTACACTTCGGTGGAATCGGCGGGAGGCGTGCGCTCCTGGAAGAAAATGACCGCGCCCCAGATGAAGAAGGTCAACATGACGCCGAAGGGAATAACCGACCAGGTGATTTCGAGGATGGTCGAGCCTTCGATCTGATGCGCCTCGACGCCGGGCTTACGGCGATACTTGATGGCCAGCACGGTGACGGCGAGAAAGATGAGCGTGGTCATGACGCTCGCCACCAGCAGCAGGTAGATGTAGAGCATATCCACCTGCCCCGACATGGTCGACGCCGAATCCGGCCACAATGGTAGGTATTTCGACATATTAAGTACTCTGCCCCAATCCCTTGCGCGCCGCGCTGCGGTCGGCACGGTACATCACAAACACGCATCCGCCCACGATGAGGATGGTCGCGAGGCCGCCTATCTTGAGCACATTGCTGATCACGGCTCCGTACTTACCGGCGCGAGGATCGTAGTGATAGCAGTAAAGCAATACCGTATCCGTAATATTGCCGATCTTGCCCTGTCCAGCTTGCACCAGTCCGAGCCGCAGATCGCGCGGCGAAAATTCGACTCCGTAGAAATATTCGGCAATGTGCCGGTCCGGCGTCAGAAGGACAATGGCAGTCGCGTGCGCATACTGGCCGGTCTTAGGATCGAACTGATATTGGAAGCCGACAGCATCGGTAAGGGCCTTGATCTGATCCGGTTGGCCGGTGAGAAAGTGCCAGCCACCGGCGGAATTGGCGCGGCCATAGCGCTTCATGATGTCACGCTTCTTCGCCGCGGCCATCTCGGTGGTCTCGCGCGGATCGAAGCTGAGCGTCACGACGTCGAAATCCTCGCCAAGCTGGAGCTTTAACGCCTTCATCGAACCGACCAGACCTTCGAGCAGCTCGCTGCACAGCATGGGGCACTGGTAATAGCCGAGATTCAAAATCACGGGACGGCCATGGCCGAAGTAGTCGTCGAGCTTAACCGGGTTGCCGAGTGCGTCGCGGAATTCGAGACCGGCCGGAATTTGCGCGTTGAGGTGCTGCTCGATTCCCACAAACTGAAGTCCGGGCGGGCGCTGATTTGCGGGAGGCGAAAGGATTCCGCCCATCATGGGGCCGCGCGGGCTTTGGGCAAACAATGTGCCTGCCGTTAACGCCAACATCAGAATTAAGAAACTGCCTTTGCGATACACTGCCTTTTCCTTCGCTGCGGTCTTACTTCTTTGCGGCCGCCTTATTCGCCGTGGGAGCTTTGACTGCCACGGCATTCGCTTCTGTCTGGTGCGCCGGGAGCACGGGCAACCCGCGTTCCACGATCAAATCCATAGCGCGCTCAATCGGAATGTGCGCCACGCCGTCCTGTTGATCGACCCAACCGTAGCTGTTGAGCTGATCTTCCTGGTTGAGTAAGAAATTCTTGAATTGGCCGCGCTCATCGCTCTCGAGCATGGGCGCGCCATTCTCCTTGAATTTGTTGGTGACGTAGTCGCCTTGTGCGGGATCGTGCACGATATACCGAGAGCTCGCATCCGCACCCGGAGCGAGCGGGCTGGCAGTCGACATCTGCGCGTGCTCGTAGTTATCGAGAAACCCATACATTCCGCGGATGATGAAATAGATGACGATGCCGGTGATCGCCAGGCCGATCATGAACACGAAGACGCCGCGCGTGCTTAAGTCTTCGCGTTCAAACGAAGTGTCCGGATTCGACTGGGCGTGATTCAGTTCGTCACTCATATCTTGTTACCCAATTCTCGTCATCCATGTCGGGTTACCCATGCGAATGCTCCAAATGTTTCAATGTCTGCGGCGCGTAAACAGCCAGCAACGGGCGCGATCTCAGGTTGCGGAAGAAGTACGCTATCCACAGGCCGCCCATGCCGATGACCACCGCAAAATGTACCCAGCTCAAGTGGAACTCTGGGTGGAATGCGGGCTCGATGTGCCAGAAAATATCGACGATGCGCATGAAGATAAGCCACGATGCGAGCAGCGCTAACTGATGAACGTTCTTCTTGAGGTTGCGCGAAAGCAGCAAGATAAAGGGCAGCGCAAAGTGAAAGAAGACCAGGAACAAGCCCACGCCGCCCCAGCCGCCATTCATGCGGCGCACATACCAGGGAATTTCTTCCGGCAGATTGCCCGCCCAAATGATGAGCCACTGAGAGAAATTGAAATAGGCCCACACCATAACGAAGGCGAGCATCAGCTTGCCGTGATCGTGCACTTCGGTCGTCGTCAGATACTCCGACATCGGCTTGCGCTTACTGAGGATGCTCTCGATCACAACCGCGAAACAGAAGGCGCAGAGCGCTTCGCCGGCTACGAAGAGTAATCCGTAGATCGTCGAAATCCAGCGCGCCTGCAGCGACATGACCCAGTCGATGACGGCAAACGAAATGGTAAGCGAGTAAATCACAAGCCCGAGGCTGCTCATCGCGCGGAACCGGAGAGTACTTTTCTGGCCGCCTTCGGGAGTATCCTGCTCCGACGACCAGCGGCTGAGGAAGTAAGTCATGCCGATCCAGATCGCGAAGTAAAAGATGGCTCGAATCAGGATGCCATTGAAGTTTAGGTAGCTGTGCGCAATCTCTGCAATCTTCGGGTCTTTCGCCAGTTCCTCGGGGCGAGCCCAAAAGTAGAGGCGGGGTAAGTTCATCACAATCGGAATAAAGAGGATGGCCATGAGCGGCAGCGTGGTCATGCCCGCTTCAAGGATGCGGCGGATTACAGTGCCCCACTTGCCTCCGACGAGGTGATAGAGCATGACGATTGCCATGCAGCCCAGCGACAGGCCGAGCCAGAACATGAATCCGATGAGATAGGCGGAGAGAAAATCGGTCTTTGCCGCATCCGTGCCAGCCACGAACCAGCCGGCAATTGTGAGCACAGCGCCCAGCGCGCCAATTACCAGCGAGCGCTGCTGGATGGTCTGCGCCACGGCTGGCGCCATTAGTTCCGACTTGTTGAGCGTCGCCGTGCTCATTTCGGCTCCTCTTTTTTCTGCCCGCCTTCGGGATTCTGTCCGGCTTCCGAGCCTTCACTCAGAGGCGCAGTTTCGACTACCGGCAGCGTCGCGCCGTTGCCAATATCGGCGAAGTGCGGCGCAGGCGAGGGAACTTTCTGTCCCGCTGGGATGTCGGCCCGGGTTGCGCCCTGACTAAGTTGCAACGCGCGAATATAAGCCGCAATGCACCAGCGATCGCGCGGTGCGACCTGCGTTCCATATTCGGGCATCGCGCCGTAGCCGTTGGTCATGACATCGAAAAAGTAGCCGATTGGTGCCTTGCGCAATCGCTCGATGTGATACGAAGGAGGTTGGTGAAAACCGCGCGTGGGAATAAAGCCGTTGCCATCGCCGACGCGTCCATGGCATGGCGTGCAATTGATATTGAAGCGCTCGCGCCCACGGGCCAGCACATCGGCTGTGACGGGAAACGGCATATACTCGCCGGGTGCGTTGTTGATTCTGCCTGTGTAGAAGTAAGTATCTTCGTGCAAATCGCCACGCGCCACTGTACCTTCGACAGGCAGACGAGCGGAGCGATCGTCGCCGAAGAAGTCGCTCTTTGCCAGCGGCCGATAATAGGGCTGGATATGCATGTCCAGGCGGCATCCGACGGTCACGCCGATCAACAGCAAGAGCGCGGGGAGTAACTTGCGGCGCTTAGTTGTGCGAACTCCGATCATGCTAGTTCGGCACCTCCGCTATCATGCTGGGCGACAATCCTTGTAGGAAATTGCGCGTGCCGGAGGCATCATATTTCGGGTCGGTCGAAAACACGACCAGGAAAAATTTGTTCTCCGAAGCTTTCGCGAACTCGGGGACATTGAATACAGGGTGATAGGGCATGGGCAATCCGTTCAGCGCCAGCATGCCGAACACAGCCGAAAGACCGGCAAATAAAATTGTCATTTCAAAGGTCACGATGATGAACGACGGCCAGGAGTGATATGGCCTTCCGCCGACGTTAGTGCGATATGTGATCGTTGCGACCCAATACTGCAGCCCGTATCCCGACAATCCGCCGAGCAACCCGCCGATGAGGACAACCAGCGGCACGCGATTCTTATGGAAGCCGATAGCTTCTGCGAGTCCTTCGACCGGAAACGGGCTGTAGGCATCTATCTTTTGATAGCCGGCGGCGTGCGTCTTGTGGGCCGCATCGACTAATGCCTGAGCGGAATCGAATTCAGCCATCAATCCGTAAATGGAAGATTCGCTCATTTCCCAACCTCCGCCGGTTCGTGCGTGTGCGCTTCGGGCAGTAACTGGCGCAACTCGAAAATCGAAATCATCGGGAGGATGCGGACAAAGAGCCACATCGCCGTCAGGAACATCCCGATTGTGCCGACATAAGTCATCCAATCCCACTTAGTGGGGTAATACATGCCCCAGGAAGAATTCACGAAATCCCGGCTCAAGCTGACAACGACAATAATGAAACGCTCCAGCCACATGCCGACCAGCACAACAAAGGAGATCAGCCAGAGCCAGCCGGTGGAGACGCGGAATTTTCTCAGCCAAAGCACCTGCGGGATGCCGATATTACACGCCAGCAATGCGAAATACGAGAGTTGATAGGGCCCATGCAGGCGATTCCAGAGCAAAAATGAATCTGTCTTGCTCCCGCTATACCAGCCCATGAAGGCTTCCATGCCGTAGCCGTAAGCTACGATCAGTCCGGTCGCGAGCATCACCTTAGCCATCGTCTCCAGGTGCCGCTCGGTGATGAAATCTTTCAATCCGTAGATCGCGCGAATTGGAATCGCGAGGCACAGTACCATCGCGAACCCGGAGTAAATGGCGCCAGCCACGAAGTAAGGCGGGAAGATTGTCGTGTGCCATCCGGGAACGATGCCGACCGCGAAATCGAAGCTCACCACGGTGTGCACAGAGAGCACGAGGGGAGTGGAGAGGCCGGCGAGCAAGAGATACGCCGTCTCATAACGATGCCAGTGCCGGGCCGATCCGCGCCATCCCATGGCGAGAAGGCCGTAGATCTTTTGCGCCCAGGGGTGCTCGGCGCGATCGCGCAATGTGGCTAAGTCGGGGATAAGTCCGGTAAACCAGAACACCAGCGAAATGGTGCCGTAAGTCGAAACCGCGAACACGTCCCACACCAGCGGGCTACGGAAGTTCGGCCAGTAATTCATGGTGTTGGGATACGGAAACAACCAGTAGGCGAGCCAGGGGCGTCCAGTGTGAACGAGCGGGAAGATGCCTGCGCAAGCTACGGCGAACAACGTCATCGCCTCTGCGAAGCGGTTAATCGAGTTGCGCCAGGTTTGCCGCAAAAGCGCGAGAATGGCCGAGATCAGCGTACCCGCGTGGCCGATGCCGATCCACCATACAAAGTTAACAATCGCAAAGCCCCAGCCGACCGGAATGTCGATGCCCCAGATTCCAGTACCTTTAATAAAGAGATAGCCGAGCGCCATTGCCAGCATGTTCGTCAGCGAGAACATGATGAGGAAACCGACGATCCATCCCAGCGAGATCGGGCGCTTCAGCACGATGTTGCTGATCTTTTCGGTGACCGTGGAGAAGGTATGGCCCGGCGCAATTACCGGCGCTCGCCTGTCTGCCACGGGGATTTGTAGGTTAGTCGCCATGCTTCTCCAAAAATCAAATGCCAGATCGCAAGTGTCAGGCTTCGGTGTCGGCTTTCCTGAGACCTGAGACCTGAGACCTGGCACCTTCTAACTCCGGGTTCGGATTTCTAATTTCCGCGAGATACGTTGTGCGCGGCCGCGTATTCAATTCACCCATAAGCGAGTAATTCCTCGCTTGCGCCTTCCACTTATTCACCTGGCTATTTGGCTCGTTCAGGTTTCCGAAGACGATTGCGTTGGCCGGGCAGGATTGCTGGCAAGCCGTCTGCAACTCGTCGCCAATCTTGACTTCCTTGCCTTCGCGCACGGAAGCCGTTTCCGTGTCGATGCGGCGCTCGCTGATGCGCTGCACGCAGTAAGTGCACTTTTCCATGACGCCGCGGCTGCGGACAGTTACATCCGGATTGCGCATGAGCTTGAACTGCGGCGTCTCCCAATCCTGGAACAACAGGAAGTTGAACCGCCGAACCTTGTATGGGCAGTTATTCGAACAATAGCGGGTGCCCACGCAGCGGTTGTAGACCATGTCATTCAGGCCTTCGCTCGAGTGCACGGTGGCTTGGACGGGACAAACCAGTTCGCAGGGCGCGTTCTCACACTGCATACAGGGCACGGGCTGGAAAAAGCCTTTCGGATTGTCGCGCGGACCGTTGTAATAGGCGTCGACGCGAATCCAGTGCATGTGGCGGCCTCTGAGCGTCTGATACTGGCCAACGACGGGGATGTTATTTTCCGACTGGCAGGCGACGATGCAGTTATTGCAACCTACACAGGAATTAAGGTCGATCGCCATGCCCCAGGAGTAAGCTTCTTTCTCGTAGGCAAACTCTTCGGGTTTGTAGAGCGTAAGTTCCTTCGGCGGCTCGCCTTCTTTCGCAAAATTCGGCTCTTTCTTGTATTCCTCGAGAGTCGCCTCTTGCACCAGCGGACGCTCGCTGCCATCGGGCGTTTCCATGGTCTGGTAGCCCTGGGTGCTGGCTAGCTCGATGATCTCGCCTGTGGGAGTGAGCTTTACTCCGCTGGCAAACCACGGAGCCTGACTGGTGCGCAGCGGATAGACATCGAAACCCTGGCCCGTGCCGACGCGGCCGGCTTTCATGCGTCCATAGCCGAAGAAGACAGTGACCGAATTATCGGGATGACCGGCTTGAATCCAGATCGCGCCCTTGGTTTTCTTGCCGTTGAACTCAAGCTCGACCACATCTTTAGACTTGAGCTTCATGCGCTCGGCCATCGCGGGGCCGATCATGACGGGGTTATCCCAAGTCAACTTAGTCAGCGGCTTAGGCAATTCCTGCAGCCAGCCGTTGTTGGAGAAGCGGCCGTCGTAGATGGAGGGGTCGCGGCGGAAGTTGAGCTCAATGCCATTATCTGTCTGCGACTGATCTGCCGGGAAACTGACGTTCTTCACCGCGACGTTTTTCGCGGGGAACGCTGTGTTTGCGACCCAGCCGTCATGCAGCGATTTGCGCCAGAGGGCATCGAAGTCGGCACTACTGCTCTGCTTTTGCCAGTGCTGCTGCACAAGGTCGTGCGCGCTAAATCCCGATTGTCCGGCGAGGATTGTAATGACTTCGTGCGCGCTCTTACCGCCATAGAGTGGCTCAATCAGCGGCTGAACGATCGAAACGGTACCATCGTAGGCACGCGCGTCGCTCCACGATTCGAGATAGTGCGCTTCGGGAACGTGCCAGTGGCAGAGTTCGGCGGTTTCGTTGCGATGGGTGCCGAGATAGACCTTTAGATTGACGGCATTCGATTTGAGCGCCGACGCAAATTCGAGTTCGGCGGGTGCGTCATACGCAGGGTTGCCGCCGAGGATCAGCAGCAGATCGACTTTGCCTGCACGAATGTCTTCAGTCAGTTCATGCAGCGACTCGCCGCGATTGGTAGGGTTCGCGTCGACCGGCTCGCTATAGAAAACCGTCTTGCCGACATTGCCGAGTTTCTCGTTTATTGCGTGTGCGATCGCATGGACAGCAGGAGGCTGATGGTCACCGGCAATTACAACGGTAGAGCCGTGATGTCCATTAAGATCCTTGATGATCGGCTCGAGTATTTTGGCTCCCGAACCCATGACGCCGGTCCCTTCGGCATCTGCGCCTGCTAGTATTGCGAGTCCGCGCGCTAGACTTTCAACGTCGACCGCCTTCACCGGCCACCTGTGGTCCGCCTTCATCCCCGTTGAACTCGGCGTGCTTTCGATCACATATAGCCGGTTCATGTTTCCGTCGGGATTGCGGCGGGCGGCGAAGTCGCGGATGTAGCGCGTCGATCCGGGGAAGCCGGCGTATAAGAAGTCGGCATCGAGAGAGACGATTACATCGGCTTTCGACAGGTCGTAGCGAGTCTCAACCACCTCGCCGAACGCCATCTTCGCGCCTTCGTAGACATTGTCGCGGTTGATCGGCTCCCACACATGCCACTTGGCCTGCGGATGCGCCGCGAGATAGTCCTTAATTTGCCCGGCCAGCGTGGGCGAAGAAACACCTTGCGTCAGAATGCGCACGCCCGAGCCCGACATGCTCTGCTGCACATTCAAGGGGCCTTTGACGGCGGCCATGAATGCGTCCCACGAACGCACATCGCCCATGTAAGTAACGTTCTGGGCGCGGTCGGGATCGTAGAGATCGAGAATCGAGGCCTGCGCGTAAATGTCGGTTCCACCTAGGCTGGCAGGATGCTCCGGATTGCCTTCAATCTTCGTCGGCCGGAACATGTGGCTTTCCACCAGCACCGGCGATGCGTAGCCGCCGAGCGTGAAGGCCGTGGCGTAATATTTCGGCTTGCCCGGAATCACGTTCTCCGGCTGGCGCACATAGGGCACGATCTCGGTGACCGGCATGCGCGTGCAGCCGGTTAATCCGGCGAGGGCGAGCGATGCGCCCATCGTCTTCAGAAAGCCGCGTCGCGAGAACGAATCCAGCCACTCGGATGCGCCCTTGGGAAATTCGCGGTGCAGCATCTCCTGAAACTCTTCGCTGCCGGCGAGTTCTTCCAGGCTGCGCCAGTATTCGGGGCCGGTCGTCTGCTCGATCTGCTCTTTGGCGGTGGCGAGATCGAGTTTGCCGCGCTTGCTCGGACAAACATCCGCGCCGGCCTGCTTCGTTTTGTAGTCGTCTGCGCTCATCTTCGAAGTCAACTCTGAAATTCGGCTCTCAGCTATCAGCCGTCAGCTTTCAGTTCTTGCGTCCTCGCGATTAAACCTCATCTTTATGCTCGTCTTATCGATGGCAGGTATTGCAACTCGTAATGTCTTGCACCGAGCGCACTTTGTATGCGTCTTTAATGGCCGTGCCCAGCGCAATCTGATCGTTGTATGCCTTACCGCCAAACACCACTTGATTCTTGCCCAGCGGATCGCTCACCGGCGGCTGATAGCGCATGTTAAAAACCTGCTCGCGCGGGCGCAGATATTTTTCCGGCTCGCGATGGCAGTCGAGGCAAAACTCCATTTGCAGCGACGCGTATTGATACATCAGCGGCATCTGGTCCACTGGGCCGTGACAGGTGTTGCAGCCCACACCTTTATTAATGTGAATGCTGTGATTGAAATAAACAAAATTGGGCAACTGATTGACGCGCGACCATTCGAGCGACCGGCCGGTGCGGAAGCTTTCGCGCACGGGTTCGAGATATGCGGCGTTGGTCCAGATTTGCGAGTGGCAGTTCATGCACGTCTTGGTGGGAGGAATGCCCGCGAAGCTTGACTGCTCAACCGAAGTGTGGCAGTAGCGGCAATCGATGCCGAGACCGGTTACGTGATGCTTGTGGCTGAACGGCACCGGCTGCGGTTTGCGCACGCCTTCCCACGTGATATAGGGAGAACGTTGCAGTTGCGCCAGAACCCAAAAGAGTCCGGCGACCGCAAAGACCAAGCCGAACAGCGAGGCCCGCGCAATTGCATTGCTGCTGCGTGGAAAAATCTGCATTGACTATGATGACGGCTTTTTAGGAGCGGTTTCCGTCTTCCCGGCTGACAAATGGCCCCTGAAATATGTCACGTCACTCGGTGACGTGGATTACAGAAATGTGAGTATAACAGGGAGATGACTTTTGGGAATAGATGAACACGGATTTCTCTATTCCAATTTTAAATTTTTCTTGTCCGTGATTTGAGGCGTGTTGAGATTTTCAACACCGCCAGACTCTCCCGATCACGAACCTTACACATTTCTAGCAAGGTCCTGCGCTTCGCGGCGTGTCAACGAAGGTTCATAACCAGAAGCTTAGGCTCCGTCATCTCCTCGATGGCGTAGCGCAAGCCCTCGCGGCCCAGTCCGGAATCCTTCACTCCGCCGTAGGGCATGTGGTCGATGCGAAAGGTGGGCACGTCGCCCGCGATCAGGCCGCCCACATCAAGTTCGTCGTAGGCCTGGAAAATCAGCTTGGCGTCGCGGGTAAACAATCCGGCCTGCAGTCCGTAAGCGGAGGCATTGATCTCGCGCAGCGCCGAAGCGAAATCGTTGTAGGGCTCGACGGTCACCACCGGCGCAAATATCTCCTGGCAGTTGATTTTCATGGACGGCTTGGTGCTCGTCAGGACGGTTGGTTCCAGCATTGAGCCTTTACGATGGCCGCCGCAAAGCAGGCGCGCGCCGCCACGCACGGCTTCCTGCACCCAATCGCAGGCACGGATCGCATCGCTTTCGCGGATGAGCGGGCCGAGATCGCTGGTTTCGTCGAGCGGATCGCCCATCTTCAGCTGGCGGATGCCATCGAGCAGCAGCTCCACGAACTTCCCGAACACCGACTGCTCCACGAAAATGCGCTGAACCGAAATACACGTCTGCCCGGCATAGGAAAACCCGCCCGTGACGCAGCGCCCCGCGGCATAGGCGAGATCGGCGTCGTTGTGCACGATGACGCCGGAGTTGCCGCCGAGTTCCAACACCACCTTCTTTTTGCCGGCGTTCCTCTTGATTGCCCAGCCAATCGCCGCGCTACCGGTGAAGCTGATGAGCTTGATGCGGTCATCGGTTACCAGCAATCCGGAATCTTCGTTTGAAAGCAGCACAGCGTTGAAGCCGCCGTCGGGCCATCCCGCCTGCTGAATTACTTCGGCAAGCAGCAAGGAACTGAGCGGAGTTTGCGGCGCTGGCTTGAGCACGATTGGACAGCCAGCCGCAATCGCAGGCGCGACTTTGTGGGCTACCAGGTTGAGCGGAAAATTAAACGGCGTGATGCCTGCGACCGGACCCACCGGAAACCGCTTTACAATGCCCCAGCGGCCGGCCGTAGACTGCTGCCAATCGAGCGGCAAATATTCGCCATAGCCGCGAACGGTTTCTTCTGCGGCGATTTGAAAAGTAAAAACGGCGCGGTCTACTTCCATGCGCGCGCTCTTGATGGGCTTGCCTGCTTCCAAGGCAAGCGTGCGTGAAAACTCTTCTTTGCGGTCGTGAATGCCATCGGCAATGCGGCGCAGAACGCGCTGGCGCTCGAAAGCGGGCAGGCGGCGCGTGGTTCCAAGGGCCTTGACGGCGGCGGCAATGGCGGCTTCGGCGTGCTCGCGGCGCCCCTGGTAGACGCGCGCAATCACAGCGCCGTCGTACGGTGCGCGAATTTCGAGGAGGTCACCTTCTTCCAGCCACTTCCCGTCGAGATAAAAGCCGTGGGTCGCAACCGGAGCTACCGTCAATTCGGCCATCGCTCACCCTCCCCGTAACCGGAGCCATTATAAAACTTTCGTGAGATGCGCTGTGGCGGCGCGGCGTGGTCCGGCAGATCTCTATTTCGTCATCGGCTTGAAGTTGGCTTGCGGCTTGAAGCGATCGTCCACTTCCACTTGATATCCCGCAACAAGGCGGTTGGTCTCGTTCGCCATTCCAACCACCGCCATCAGTTCCTTGAACTGCGCATCCGTCATTCCCTTGTTTTTCGCGGATACGGTGTGGGAAGCGATGCAGTATTCGCAGCCGTTCGTCACCGAGACGGCGACGTAGATCATTTCCTTCATGAGCGGATCGAGCGCGCCCGGCGCCATGATCTGCTTGATGCTCTCCCATGTGCGCTTCAGTGTTGCGGGATCGTGCGCAATCGCTTTCCAGAAATCGTTGATCCAATCCGTTTTGCGCGTCGCCATGATGTCGTCGTAGACGGCGCGCACCTCGGGGTTGGCGTCAGCGTATTCAATGAGGCCAAAGATGGACATAGCGCTCCTCACATAAAGGTGTCAGGTGTCAGGTCGCAGGTCTCTGGGATATCAAAATATCCAAGTGCTCTTGCCGAGACCCGACACCTTAGAACTGCGACCTGCTTCATGAAATCCAATCGAGCACCTTATAGTACGCGCGCGAAGGGGAGAAACCACGGCTCGCCGTTGTAGAGCCCGAGCGGCGAGGGCCAGAATATATGTGGTCAATCATCACAGCACCGCGGTCTCGTGAATCGTTCGGCCTTCTGCGAAGCGGGAGAAATTCAAGAGCGATGCGTCAATCAATTCGGTTTTCCCGCTCAGGATCAAGTCGCTGAGAATCTTGCCGGTGGCCGGAGCGTGCATCACTCCATGTCCACTGAATCCGTTGGCGAAGAAAAAGCCCGGCACCTCGCGAGACTCGCCCAGCACCGGATGATGATCCGGCGTCATTTCATACAGGCCGGCCCATGCGCGCTTGGGATTGACCTCAAGATTTTCAAACACGGGCACGCGATCCGCTGCGCGGGTGAGAATCTTTTCAATGAACGACGGCTCGAAGTCCATTTTGTAGCCTGGAGTCTCCTCGGGATCATTCCACGCCAGCAGGAACCCGCGCGCCTCGGGGCGAAAATGAAAGCCGTTCGACATGTCCACGATCATGGGCGCGGTGTGGGGAAACTGGTCGAAGGGTTCGGTGGGAACGAGCATTCGCCGCAGTGGTTCGACTGGTAGCGTAATGCCGACCATGCTCGCGATCTCCGCTGACCACGCGCCGGCACAGTTCACGACCACGCTCGCGGAGATCACATCGCGCGACGTAATGATTTCAAATCTGCCGCCCTCGCGCCGCGCAATCGAAACGACCGTAGCGTTCTTCAATAGAGTCGCGCCATGGTCCGCAGCCCATGTCATGAAGCCGGTCATCGCGCTGTAGGGGTCGACGAATCCATCGGTGGAGCAGAAGCTGCCGCCCACAATGTCGTCGCCGCGCAGTTGCGGATACATGCCGCGAATCTCATCGCCACTGACCAGCCGCACATTCTTCAATCCCATGGCGATCTGCTTTTCATAATTTGCGCGCAGATACGCCAGATGCTTTTCATTCGTGGCGCAAAATAAATATCCTTGCGGGCGGTAGTCACATGGGTAGCCAAGCCGTTCCTCGAAGCTGGCGTAAAACGGAATCGAATACAGCGACATTTGGATGTTGACGGGAGTGGAGAACTGGGCGCGTACGCCGCCCATACTTTTGCCAGTAGATCCCTTGCCCTGTGAGTTCTCGCGCTCGATCACGAGAACATTCTTGCAACCGGCTGCGGCCAGATGATAGGCAATGCTCGACCCGACAATCCCTCCGCCGATTAGAGCGACATCCGCAGTGTGCATGATCAGAAAATCGCGGCCATCGCTACTCGAAACAGCACCATGACACCGAACCATCCGAACACAATGGCGAACGCTGTGCCGCGCTTCACGTTGCTGATGCAGGCAATCCCGATGGCTACCAGGAACCAAGGTCCAGATGGTGACAACATCCAACGGCGTCAAAAGCGCGCGCAGCACGGCCGACCCGCTTGGATCGATGAAATATCCCGCGTTGGTCGCGACCGGATTCTGGATGTTGAAGGAGTCGCTGCTCACCCCCGCTACAATCGACAGGGTTGCGAGCAGTCCATGAAGCACTTCCGGCAGCCGCGTGTAGACAATCAAAGCGAACATTGTTTTGTATTTCACTTCGTCCGCGGCGGCAAACTTCACGGTCGCAAAGAAAACGGCCGCGATAATCGCATACACAGCGAGCGCGATTAAGGGCACGGCGTACGAGATGATTCTGGTCACGGCCACCTGCTGCCCCATCACCTTCGCGCGCTGATCGGCCGGCATGTTCTCAAACCGCTCGGCCGTCTTGGGTTGCAGCTGAATCTGATTCTCCGCCACTTTTTGAAAACCGACTTTCTGATCGACCACATAGATAAACAGGAACGAAGTGATTGCGATGATCAGAAATGGCGCCCACCAGTTGGCATTGCGGCGCAGATCGGTGAACGTCTTGCTGGGCGCGATGAAAACATCGAGCAGGCGTTGTCCCTCCGATAATGACGCTGCGGTTGCAGGCGCTTCTTGCGGTGGCAATGGATTGGCGGCCATGTGGTTCCTCCCGAGCCCAGAATTCTAGTTTGGTTTTCGGGATCGAGCAACGGGATATAATCGCGCCGCAGTTCGGCTACAACGCGGCGATTTCCGGCGTGGCGGCCAGCAGGCTTCGCGTGTAGTCGCTTTGCGGCCGCGAAGTGATTTGCTCCGTCGTCCCGACCTCGACAATTTTTCCGCGATACATGATCGCGATGCGGGTCGAGAGATAGCGCACCACCGGCATGGAATGTGAAATGAACAGGTAGGTCAGGCCGAATTCGCGCTGCAACGACTGCAGCAGATTCACCACCTGCGCACCCACGCTGACATCGAGAGCCGAAACCGGCTCGTCGGCCACAATAAGTTTGGGCCGCAGAGCGAGCGCGCGGGCAATGCCAATGCGTTGGCGCTGGCCTCCGGAAAATTCATGCGGATAGCGCGGCATGGCCGATTCGTCCATGCCGACTGCGCGCAGCAGTTCCGCGACGCGACGGCGGCGAGCTTCGCGGGTCATCTTCTCATGCACAATCAGCGGCTCGGCCAGCACATCCTCGACGCGAAAGCGCGGGTCGAGAGAGCCAAAAGTATCCTGAAAAATAATTTGCATGTCGCGGCGCAGACGGCGCAGGTCGCCACCTTTCGCGGCAAGAACATCCGTGCCGTTGAATATCACGCTGCCCGAAGTCGGCTCAATCAGGCGGAGCATCAAACGTCCCAGCGTACTTTTGCCGGAACCGGATTCGCCCGCCAGACCCAGTGTTTCGCCTTGCTGAATGTCGAGTGAGACATCGTCGACGGCGCGAACTTGCCGTGACTGATCGCCGCGTGGCCGAATGCCAAAGGCAGATTCGGAAAGATCGAACGTCTTGGTCAGGCTGCGGATTTGAACCAGTGGCACGAAGGAAAGCCTATCAGCCGAAGTTGGCGATTGTCAGCAAGGCCCAGGCTGGTGGGGCATAGCCTCGCCTCCACACAGACCCGTCTCCACACACAATCGGCAGAGGGCTTAAGGCACAGTGACTACGGCGTGCCTTCATACAGCGGCCAGAGCTGGTCGGCGGTTACGCGGTAAATGGCGTAGGCGCTGCCAGCGTCCGACGTGCGGCGGAAAAGCAATTCGCCGCGACCGTCGCCATCGGCATCGACCGCGTCGATCAGTTCCATGCGCGGGCTGACGTCGAGATGATGCGAGTCGGTTTGTGCGAAAAACAATTCGTGCAATTCGCCTTCGAGGGTGGTGCGTGCGACCAGCGTGATCTCCTGTGGAACCTGCGTGCCAGCGGCTGCGGCGACTGAAAGGGGCATTCGCGCGGAAAGCACCAGCACAGGCTCATTTGAACTGGAGAGATCAAAAACCCGCAAATCCAGATCGTCAAATTGTGGTTTGGCCGGCTTGCCCGTTTTGGCGGAGACCGAGTTGGCATGCGCGGGGGACACGCCCTTTGCTGCCGCAGCCGAATTTTGCGCGGCGGTTTGCCGCGGCGCAAGTTTCACCAGCGTCGATGCCAGTTCGAGCATTTTGTTGCGGTAAATCGCCTCCTCGGCCGGCTTCAGATCGTAGGTGTAGGGTCGCGGGTCGGGGCCGTGGGCGTCCGAGATGGCGGTAAAAGTTTGGACGCTTGCGGGCGCGTCCTTCGGTGCCTTGGACGCCGCGTCTTTATTCGTGGGCGCTTCTTCCGCAGCATCGAAGTCGACAAACGGTTCGTGATGCGCGCTCGCGTCCGGCTTGCCGCGACGGAGCCGGGGGCGGTTGGGATCGCTGATCGGCTCGTCCAGATCCGAGCTTCTGGATGCAGTCTGTGGTTTCGCTGCATCTTTACTGGTGTCCTTTGCCGCTGGGGGCGGCGTGCTGGATGGCGATGTGCCCGTGGATGCCGATGTAGATGTTGTAGATGGTGTCGTGGACGTTGACGGCGTGCTTGATGTCGAGGGAGTCGTCGTCGAAGCCGCCGCCGGCTTGGCTTCGTCTTTTTTATTGTCTGTCTTATTGTCCGCACCGCTGTTCGCACCGCCTTCGTCCTTGTCGGCTGTGCCCTCCGCGCGGCGATGCAGCACGGGCCGGTCATCTCTCTTGTCCTCTTCTATAACCGGCGGCGCATATTTGTGTTTTGTTTCGGGAGCTTTCGTGCCCGCTGGAAGCCATGTGCCCTCGGCAATCCAATTGTGGTTGAGTTGTCCGGGCTGCGTGATGGTAAACAGGCCCTGCGACACGCCAGCGCGAAAAGCTTCGTAGATCACGCCGAAATCAAGCGCCATGGGAACAGGGGCGGCCTTATAGGAGCCTGCGTCGTAGAACTTGCCATCCAACATGATGACGATAGGAATGAGCCGGACTTTGCCTGTACTGGAAAGCTGAACCATGCCAAGGGCGCGCGGTCCGGGGTCTCCCGCCTTTTGCCCATATTTCTGCACGAGCTCCTGCGCACGCATCGTTGGCGCGCAGAGCGCGGCTAGCCCGAGCATTGCCATCCCGAATGCTGCCCGAGCACCAGCCAGGGCGAGTCGAGGGGCCTTGCGTTCTCCCGCCAGGATGACGGCAACGCGCCGCTTGCGATATAACCATGTTCGGACCAGCGACGTGCGAGAAGGAGAACCCATGAATATCAATGATAAAGCCCCCGCTATCCATACGACGGACGAGGACGGTAAAGAAGTTGCCTTGACGGATTATTTGGGCAAAACGGTTGTGCTGTATTTCTATCCAAAAGCCGACACACCCGGCTGCACCAAGGAAGCATGCGAGTTCCGCGACACCTACAGCAAAATCAAGAAGACGGGCGTGGTGCTGCTGGGGATTTCCGCCGACACGGCGGCGTCGCAGAAAAAATTTCAGAATAAGTTCAGCTTGCCGTTTCCGCTGCTCGCCGATCCGGATAAGAAGATCGCCGGCCAATTTGGCGTGGTGAAAGAGAAAAACATGTATGGCCGCAAGGTGATGGGGATCGCACGCACCACCTCTGTGATTGGCCCGGATGGCAAGATCAAGCACATCTTCAATAATGTGAAACCCGAAGGCCACGCCGAGGAAGTGCTGGAATATTTGAAGAGCGCGTGAAAGCAAGTCGGAAGTTAGAAGTCGGAAGTCAAAGTGCAAAAGTAAAATCCTTCTTGCGCAGCTCGCGGATGAAAACGCTGGGACAAGCTCCGGTATTGACGCAATCATTGTTCGATGCCGATCCGCGGAAAGTGGCGCGCGCATTGCTGGGAAAGCTGATTGTCCGCAAGACTGCGCACGGAATTCTTGCCGGACGAATCGTTGAAACCGAAGCGTACCTTGGAAAGGGCGACGACGCGGCGCACTCCGCCTCTGGCAAGACCGCGCGCAATTCCGTTCTGTTCGGTCCGCCCGGCTTTGCCTACGTCTACTTCATTTATGGCAATTACTTCTGCTTGAATGTTTCGTGCCTGCCTGATGGCGTTGCTGGAGGCGTGCTTTTTCGCGCGCTCGAACCCGTGGCAGGCATCGAGAAAATGGCCAAAGCACGTGGGATCGTGTTGGGACGGGCGCCCTCGCAAGCCTGCCCTGAGCGAAGTCAAAGGGTCCAAGCCGAGCGCGACTCGGCAACTGCTGGCGGCCATGACAACTCCAGATTCGCAATCGCCGACCTCAAGAAAATTTCCTCCGGCCCGGGGCGCCTGTCGGAAGCTCTGGGAGTCACTCGCGAGCGCGACAATGGAAAAAGCCTGGTGGACGCGCGTTCCGATCTACAGATAGTGGATGATGGCTTCCGTGTGAAGCGAGTGCTCGTAACTCCCCGTATCGGAATTACGAAATCGGCCGCGCGTCCGCTGCGCTATGTAATTGCGGGGAATCCGTTTGTTTCCGGGCCGAAGTTGCTGCCTTCTGCGCCGAGCCCCGACTCGTTAAGCAGGCACTGATCGAACCTGGTGAGGGCTTAAGAATCCAAAAGAATGTTGTCGATCAGCCGCGTGGGGCCAACATATGCCGCGACTGCAACCAACACCTTCCCTGCAACGCTCTCGACAGGATCGAGCGTCTCCGGATCGACGATCTCAAAATAATCGAGGCGCACTTCAGACTCCTTGGCGATCACTGCGCGTCCCGCCTGCGCGAGTTTCGGAGCACTCCGTTCGCCTTCACGAAATGCTTTTTCCACCCCATTGAGCGAACGATGCAGCACCAGCGCACGCTGGCGATCCTCGGAACTTAGGTACGCATTGCGCGAACTCATGGCTAAGCCGTCTGGCTCGCGCACAATCGGGCAACTCACAATTTCGGCGGGAATATTCAGATCGCGCACCATGCGGCGGATGATAGCCACCTGCGCGGCATCTTTCTGGCCGAAGAATGCAACGTCCGGTTCCACGATATGAAACAGTTTTGACACCACCGTGGTCACGCCGCGAAAGTGGCCCGGCCGCGATCGCCCGTCCAGCTTTTCGCTTAGACCTTCGACGGTGACCCACGTCGTCCCCGCGCCGCCATACATTTCCTCGACCGTGGGAGCGAAGATCAAATCCACTCCCTCTTTTTCGAGCGCAGTACAGTCGTTTTCAAACGGGCGCGGATATTTGGCCAGGTCTTCCTTGGGTCCAAACTGCGTGGGATTCACGAAAATAGAAACGGCGACAACGTTGCATTGCGCGCTCGCAGCACGCACTAACGAGACATGCCCGGCATGCAGCGCGCCCATCGTCGGCACAAATCCCAGCCGCTTGCCAGCGGCGCGAAGCTCGCGGCAAGCCGATCTCATATCGGCAACGGTGACGCATACTTTCGGCGGCGCACTCGTTCTCACGGAAACTCCTTCATCACCACGCCTAGCTCCTTCAATGTTCCCGCCAGCAACGCGCGATTCTTGCGCACTTCAGCTTTTGCCTCCGGCGTGGGCGAATTGGGCGTGGCTTGCGTCACCATCACAACGCGCCCATACGGCCACGCGTTCGATCCCAGCGAGGCGAGTTCGGCGGGAATCTGCTCGGGCGTCAGAATGTGCACTTCATGGTTTTCAAGATCGACCAGGCCAATGCCGTCTTCGCGAACAACGAAATACGGATTCTTCCAACTGCTCATGTCATCCAGTTTTGGATACTTCGTTGGATCGGCCGGGGAAATCGATTCCAGGCCGGATTCCTTCGGCGCGTAAGAGGACGAAGGCGCGTCGGGAGCTGGCTTTGATGGCTTGAAATAGACGACGAACACCGCCAAAACGATCGCGGCGATGACAAGCGCAATGCCAATACGCACCTCGATGATCTGCCCAGCTCGATCCGGCACAAGCGAATTTTTCACGGACGTTTCTCCGTGCTCCATTATCGCCGCATGGCGCGCTTGCGGTGAAGTACGGTTTCGAGTGCGGCCTGCGTATCCTTCGGCAGATGGTAAGATTCGCCGTCATTCGGGAACTGGTGCGAAACGACGTCGGCCTTGAAGCTGAGCACCGATTGCGTGATCAGAGCAGCCGCGTCGCCATAGCGGCGCACAAATTTCGCCGGCTGCCCGAACGTCAGGTTAACCAGATCGTGAAACACGAGCACCTGGCCATCGCAGTCGGGGCCGGCTCCAATGCCAATGGTTGGCGTCTCAACTTCTGCGGTAATCATCGCACCAATTTCGCGCGGAATCCCTTCCAGATAAATACACGCCACGCCCGCACGATCGAGCGCGACCGCATCGCGCATCAGCTGTTCGACCGCGCTGAGAGTTTTGCCCTGCACCTTGTAACCGCCCATTACGTTCAACGATTGCGGAGTCAGCCCAATGTGCCCGGCAACGGGAATTTCGGCGTCGATCACGCGGCGGATCACGTCCACGCGGTTTTCGCCGCCTTCCATCTTCACGGCCTCCGCGCCACCTTCCTTCACGAAGCGGGCCGCGTTGCGTATCGCCTCCTCCGCGTTCAAGTGGTACGAGCCATATGGCATGTCTGCGATGAGCAGCGCGTCTTTCACGCCGCGGCGCACCGCGCGGACGTGATGCAGCATCTCGTCCATCGTGACCGAAAGCGTGTTTTCGTAGCCCAGCATGGTCATGGCGAGCGAGTCACCGACCAGCACAACGTCAATGCCAGCCTCATCGACTAGGCGCGCAGCGGCGTAGTCATAAGCGGTCAGGCAGGTGATGGGATCGCGGTGAAGTTTCTTTTCGCGGATGGAAGCGGTAGTGATTTTGTGGCGGGGTTCGCCGATGGGGGTGAGACTCACAATGTCCTCCAGTGCCCCTCCGCATTCGCGGATAGAGCCTGTACTCGTCGTCGTTTAACTCTTTGATGACGCGAGAGGGATTATAGCTGCAAAAGGGGCGTTGGTCGATAGGCGGTGTGTGATGGGCAAGATGTGAAAGTAAGATACTTGATGATCGTCTTACCTTATGGTAAGATTGTGCCATGCGAAGCTTTCCGACAGTCATCAGTTCCAAGGGGCAAGTGGTGATTCCAGCCGAGTTGCGCGAGGATTACGGACTCGACAAAGGAACTCGGGCCACCTGGACGGAAGAAGAAGGTGGCAGGCTGGTGCTGACTCCCAAGACCGCGCGGCGAATTAAGGAGATCAGGGGTTTTCTCAAGCCGCGACCGGGCGAGCCAACCATGTTTGACGAGCTCTTCGCCGAACGCGAACGTGAGCGCAGACGAGAAGACGAATGACCGCCCTATTGTCACGCCGCACTGCGCGCAGATATGTGCTCGATGCCAACGCGCTCAGCGGATTCTTCGAGGACCGCGAAGTTACGGCGGGACGAGTTGAGAGGCTTTTTGACGAGGCCATACGCCAGGATCTGCCACTCTTAATGTCAGCGGTAAATTGGGGTGAGGTTTTCTATGTCGCCTGGCGGCACCACGGCGAGGCGATTGCGCAGCAAACCGAAGCGCGGTTGCAGGAGCTGCCAATTGCGGTAATTGCCGCCGATCATGAGCGCGCCACCCGCGCCGGCGCCCTGAAGCAAAAGCACGCTCTCGGTTATGCCGACGCGTTCGCCGCCGAATTAGCCATCGAACGCGGCGCTTGGCTGGTCACGGCCGATCCCGAATTTCAGAAAGTCGGGAAGGCGCTATCCGTTTATTCGCTGCCGCGGCATGAGAAATGAATGGTGCGACGGAAATCAGCTTGGCGGATTCTCGTCCAACACCCAGGGAGGCTGAGCGCAAAATTCGACTGCTGACGCGCTCTCCGAAGCGGGCGGGAGGACGTGGAAAGGATGGTTGAAACCAATACTGGAAATCGCCAGCCCGAATTAATCTCTCGCCCTTCTCGACTAACTCCCCAACAAAGTAGAACCAGCCTCCTGTAGGGCGGATCCTGCGCTCATCTGGCCCGGCCATGTCAAAGACCTCCCCTTCTTTGTTGGGATCAATTCCGAGCTGATCAAGGAGTGCCCGAAAATCGGACGGATAAATATCCTCACGCTGTGCCGCGAAGTTACGGCAGTAAACGCAATTGCACCGCTCTGCGTCCCCGGAAGGAAGCACGTTGTATGCGGTTACAGTCGCTTCGCGGTCATAGCGAACCAACTGATCGCCGAGGCGGAACTCTTCCATAAGTCGCCCCTACGCGCTGGCTGCGTTCTCGCCGCTTAGCGGAAGAAAATACTGCGTGCCTTTAATCGGAGCAGAGACTTTCTTCAGCAACTCCTGCAGGTCTTCGTTGCGGTCCACAAAGTCAATTTCGCTGGTGTTGACGATCAGCAGATCCGACTGCGTGTAGTGAAAGAAGAAGTGCTCGTAGGCCTTTACCACTTCCATCAAATACTCTTCGCCAATCGCTTTTTCCCCAGACGCGTTCTTTTTCTTCAGCCGCTTTTTCAGCACTTCGGGAGTAGCTTGCAGATAGATGACGAGGTCCGGCGTCGGCAGCTGCTCGCGGAAATGATTGAAATATCGGTTGTAAGTCTCGAGTTCCTGATCGTTGAGGTTGAGGCAGGCGAACAGCTTGTCCTTCTCGAAAATGTAATCGGCGATGACCGTCTTGTTCGAGTGCGGGCTCATATCGAGCGCGCGCAGCTGCTCGAAGCGCCGGATCAGAAACGTCATCTGCGCCTGAAACGCCGCACCCCGGTCGCCGTCATAAAACGCGCCGAGAAAAGGATTGTCTTCCGGCTCGATCACGCGCTGGGCCGCGAGCCGTTCCGCCAATACACGCGCCAGCGTGCTCTTGCCGACTCGTATGGGGCCTTCGACCGCAATATACCGGGGAAGTTCGAAAAGCTTCGCCATGAGGACGAGAGCAGAATATATTGCTTCGGGAGAACGTGCAATTGTGAATAAGGAGTGCGACAAGTCAGAAGTCAGATTGAAGAAGTAAATTCCAAGTATCCGTCGGTTGATCGGGAAACTGGAAACTGAGAACCGGGAACTGAGAACCAGTTTTCACTTCTTCAATCTGACTTCCGACTTCTGCAATATCATTCCATCATGCTTCCCGCTCTCATTGGACTGGCGGCTGCGGCAGGAGCCGCAGGCGCGGCTGGGTATCAGTCGATGGCTCCAACCGGGCAATGGTATGGGCGGACCTTCGCGACGGGAGCGCGCGGAAGCCGGCAAATCGCTCTCACTTACGACGACGGCCCCAACGATCCCCACACGCTAAAACTGCTCGATGTGCTGGCGAAGCATGGCGTCCACGCAACCTTCTTCATGATCGGCCGCTATGTTCGCGAGCGCCCCGACATTGCCCGAGCCGTCGCCGAGGCGGGACACGTCATCGGCAATCACACGTTCACGCATCCGCTGCTGATCTTCAAGTCGAAGGAGCAAACTCGCACCGAACTCACGGAATGCCGCAGCGCGCTCAACGACGCGATCGGCGAACATTCCACCCTATTTCGTCCGCCATTCGGAGGCAGACGGCCTGCAACGCTGCGCATCGCGCGCGACCTGGGCCTGACGACTGTCATGTGGAATGTGACCGGATACGACTGGAACGCGCCGCCCGCCTCACTGATTGAAGCGAAGGTCGCGCGCCAGTTTCATGCCGGCGGCAACGTAATTTTGCTCCATGACGGCGGGCATCGCGCGCTCGGTGCCGATCGTGCACAAACGGTGATCGCCACCGGCAATATGATTCGCCGCTATAAAGATGAAGGATTGGATTTTGTATGTGTGACGGAAATGATGAGAGCAGTCGGCTATCAGTCGTCAGCCGTCGGCCCATGATTTTGTGCGCTTTGTTATAGGCAGATGAAGAATGATTGTCCCGCTTCGGAAGACCTTTGCCTCTAACTACGCGCCGCTAGAAAACTTTGCAGGGAACGGTCGCTAAATGCAGGAAACAGGTTGGCACGTGCGTCAAACCTGTTTGGCGCCTCGCTAGAAATCTTGCTTCCAATATGCCCGAGTAGGGAGGGCCCTGAACAATGTAAAAACGGACCGGCCGGCAACCAAGCCGCCGGTCCGCAAATTTGCTCGCGCCATCTACTGATGAAAATCCTGCACTCCTGGATTGCTGCTCGTCGCATCGAGGAATACGAATTGCGATGGCGAGATCATGTAAATGATCCCTGTTGGCGGTCCGCTCGCCGGAGCGACCACCCGTCCGTACGACGAAACCGCATAAGTCGTCGAGACACTCTCCGTGGTTGGCCCGTTCATGTTGTTTCTGTCATCGGTCCCCGTGACATTGTCATTTCCATCGGCTTGCAGAGACGCGACATGCTGGCTCACGTTCCAGCTCTCCGGCTGTTGACTTCCGCCCACGTACAGCCCGGATAACGAGGCGTTGGTGAAGTCGCTCCCCGTCTGCGGTGTCAGCGAACCAAACTCCACCGCGTTGTTGGTCCCAATATAAAACGCCTGGTTGGGACCGACTAAGTAGAAGACCGGGTTCTCAGACCCGCTCGCGCCCCACATCATGCGTCCGTTCGACGCCACGCTAAAGGCTCCCGAGGCGGTCTCCGTCTCCACCGTGCCCCAATGGTTGGCGTCGCCAGTAAAGGTCCAGGTCCCCTCGGCGCCGCTCGAGGTTAAGACCCCGACCGTTGCTACTGCCCCGTATACGGTATCGAGACACTCCGATTCGATCACGCTGACGCCGTTCATCGACGCGTTGGTGAACGTCCCGCTTTGTTTCAGCACCTGACCAGCCAGGATCATCGGCGGTGTGCTTGTGTCCGCTGCCATCATCAGCAGCTCGGAACTGCTGACCACGTAGAAGACGTAGTTTACGTTGCCATCGCTGGAGGTTATGGTGGCCGTGCCGCGGCCAGTGGATGCGACGTTGAAATCGGTGGAGGAAAAAGTTTGTTCAGCCAGAACCGTTCCTGCGTCGTCAACATCAGACTCGCCAGAAAAGCTGCCGCTGCCGTTCGCAGTGAGCGCACCGGCAGTGGCGATGCGGCCACCAGCATTATCGACTCCGACGGTTCCAAAGGCGTAGTTGCCCGTGATCGCGCCAGTCGAGAACGCGCTGGTGGTCTGCTTGCGCAACAGCCCTGCGATCAGCTTGCCGCTGGTGTCGTATCTAATGATGTGACCGTTGCCGTCACTTGCATCCAGGGCGGCTTCAAAGATGCTTTGGTGACTACTACCAGTATCTGTCAAGGCAATCGACGCGAGGTTGTTCGAGCCCACACAGTACGTTCCGGTGAACGTAGCCGTTCCGGGTGCCGAATTGCCTTGATCGGCTCCATCCGAGAGCCCATTGGTAATGTTCCCATTCCCGTCGGCAAGAAAGCTACCCACGGCAGAAGAAGCCGTCTTTGCACTGCTCCAGCCATTCAGCAGCATGGCATAGTTCCCTTTGAGCAGGGAGTTATTCGGGCAGGCTGGTGCAGCGGTGGCCGTGCCAGAGAGCGCGACCAGCAAGGGATTGGGACTAGCCGTATCAGTCACAGTAAGCGCGCCGGCGATGGCTCCCTTGGCCACCGGCGCAAACTGGATTTCGATCACGCAGCTGCTACTCGCCGCCAACGTGCCGCCGGTAAACGAGCAGGTGGTGCCGCTCGCCTGAATCTCGAAATCTCCCGAAGGCACAACACCGTCTAGGGCTACGGCGCTGGCGCTGTTGTTGGCGATTGTGATTGCTTGCGCCGCGCTGATCGTGCCTGCCGTCTGCGACGTGAAGGTCAGCTTGGCGGGAGTGACTGTCAGCGGCGCTTCCGCCGTCCCAGTCAGGTTGACCAATTGCGGACTGTTATTGCCGGTATAGGCCACCGCGGCCGATCCTTCGATCGTGCCCACAAATGTAGGATTAAACGCGATCTGGAACTTGCACGTGCCTTTCACCGCGAGCGATGCCGGACAGGTATTGTCGACGATCGTATAGTCGCTGCTGGCCGTAATCGTTCCTATCGCGACCGCACTGGCGCTCTTGTTCGTCACTGTGACGGTCTGCGTGGCGCTGGTCCCGCCAGCTGCCGCCTTAAAAGTAAGACTGCTTTTGGTCAGTGAAATCGGGGTAGTCGGGCCGCCCGTTGCGGCCGATGAAAGCTTCACTATCAGCGGCAAGCTGCCTCGCGCGTTATCGGTAATGACGATCGCGCCATCGACTTTAGCCGCCGTCGGCTGCACCTGCACGCTCACCGTGCAACTTCCCGCGCTGGCGAGGGGCGTTGTCAGACAGGTTCCGGTATTGATTACGAAGTCGCCGCTTGCCGTAACGGCCGTGACAGTTACTGCGCCAGCCGTGGCATTAGTGATCTTCACAGTCTGCGCTGCGCTCAGCGTCCCGACCGTACCGCCGGTGAAGCTAAGGCTTGCCGGCACGACTGTCACCGGAGCATCGCCCGTTCCTTTGAGGGCAATCAGCGCTAACAGGTTATTGCTGTTGTCGTATATGCTCGCCGCACCAGAGATGGCTCCGATGGCGGTTGGCGCAAAAGAAATATTCGCTGTGCAGGAACCGGCCGCCGCGACGCTGCCGCCGCAGTTGTCGCTTTCGGTGAAGTCGCCGCTCATCGCGATATCGATGGGCTGCGCCGACGCACCTTTATTGGTGACCTTCACTGCCGTGGAGGCGCTCGCCGTCCCGACAAATGTGCTCGGGAGCGTCAGGCTGGCCTTCGAAACGGTAATCTGCGCTGAGGCGTTCACGCTCGCGGCCACGAGCAATACCGCAAGCGCCAGGACGCTGGAAAACTGTCTGAAGATAAACGATGTAAATGTAAGAGTGCTTGCAGAGGAAGTGTTGCTGCACATAGAGTCCCTCCTGGGAAAACTAACAGAACAGTTACTTTGCTATCTTTCGGGGGAACGTAGGGGAGGAATATGGGGGAGGACTGGGGGAGAACTCGAACCGGGGAGAGAAGCCCGGGGACATACTTCCGAGCAGTAAGTAGGTTACAAAACCAAGCGCACAAATTCTGTGAGATCGATCACATGCAGGTGTGAGGCATCCATTAAGTGATTAGTGGTGATTTATCAAGACGTTGTAACACGCGGATGGCGACCTACTCTCGCAAGCCCCGGCCGGGCATTTTCCGCAAGCCGGTTCAGTGGTGAGCCCTCAAAACGCCCCACCCCCGCCGCCGCCCAATCCTCCGCCCGAGAATCCTCCGCCCGAAAACCCGCCCCCCGAGCTGAATCCCGACCCTCCCGAACTCGCCCGCGGCGCGGAAACGAACACCTGATGCATATCGCTCGCCATACCGTGCATCGCGCTCGAAAAGTAAAGTGGAGTAAATCCCGCGTACGGGTTCGGTGACACATACCAACTCGGCGCATCCTTCACGATCCCATCGAACGCCTGCGCCCAATGGTGCTCCACGCCCAGCGCCATCGCGTACGGAAGAAATTTCTCAAACGTATCCGGCGGCATCCGCTCAATCCGGTCCTTATCTACGCGATTCAGGAACTCCTGAAATCCCAGCACCGCAATGTGCACACGCGCTCCCGCCAGAGTTTTCGCTGTCATCTGTCGCGCGAACAGCCACCAGATCGCCGCCGAGATCAGCACGCTCACCATCGCCAGCGGAATCGAATAAAACAGATTCATCCATCCCAGCGACTGTACCCCCACCACCAAGATCCCAATCGTCACCGCCGCCACCAGGCTGTAGCCGTTCGCCGACTCCGGATCGAGCGCATAAATCCCCTTGTTCTTTAACGCCGACATAATGTCCTCGCGAATCACGGGCACCGTTGTGTAAAAACGGTTCTTCAGGCTCGACAGCCGCGTGTCGCTTCCGCTCAAAAATATGTTGTCCATCATCACACGCTCATGCGGAGCCAGCTCTCCCCACTCCGTCATCGGCTTCAGCAGATGGAAAATGTAGTCCTTGTGATGAAACATGAGGATTGTGTCGACTTTTTCTTCGATCCTCACGTATCCCCGCACCGCCAGATCGATGAGCGTCGATGTGATGTCGCGCGGATGAATGCAGTCGCCGATCAGCGTCCCCGCTTCCGCCGGCGTCAATCCTTTCGGCGGCTCATATTGCGGCGCAACCGACATCCCCGGATCGGGATCGCGTCCCACCGCATACCAAAGACCGCCCATCACGCCCAGCGTAAATAGCGGCAAAAACAAAATAGGATTGCTGCCGAGAAACCATCCCAGCTTCGTCAGCGCGCTCGGCGTCGCCACAATTCCCGGCGGGATGTAAACATCAACCGTCAGCCCGCCGCGCATCGGCAGCGCGCGCGTGGTTTCCGCGGACACATCCGCGCCGTTGACCTGCACATCCGCATCGCTCTGCTTCGATCCGTAAGCGCCCGTGAAGGCCTGCGCCCGCAGTCCTCCCGTCGCACCTTCCGGCAGCGTGATGAACGTCGACGCGTGTGCAATCGGCACCGGCCAGTCATTGCCGGTAATGTTCCAGTAAAACTCGTCATAGCCGTCGAAGTAACGAATGCCGTTGCGCACCGAGTAATCGATATTGACGACCCGCGTCGCATCCACCGCGTCCGGAATATAAATCTTCAGATCGCGATACGCGCCCGACTTACTCGACTCATACTTCAGCTTGTTCCCGTTCTCGTCGGTCACGCTCTGCACTTTCAGAAACAGCGTATAGTTCGTGCCATTCGGACCGGGATACTCAACGGGAATTGTGCGATGAATCCCATGCCACGCGCCTTCAAATGTGACCGTGATTTTCTCGCTCACCAGCGCCGATCCATCGGCCGCGATCGCAATCGAATCCTTGAAATCCGCGACCTCCCACCGTCGAGCCTGCGCCGCCGCCGGCAAGCCAGCCAGCGCCACTACCGCCAATAAGAACGCAATCCGAATCAAGATTGAATTGTGAATGAAAAGGGAATTGCGGGAGAAGCGGGAGAAAAGGGAATTGCAGATGGAAATGGAGTCGCGATTGAAGAGGGCATCGCTCATTCCGCATTCCTCCGTGCCCCTCTGTGTCCCCTGTGGTTCACGCTTTTTTCCGACGCTCGCACGCGCTCTTGTGGTTAATCTCGCGCCGAAATCCCGAGCGCAGCCGAGGGAGCTTGGCCCCCTACTCATCCCGTTCCCCCAAGGCAGAACGAAGGCTGAACACTAGAACTTCACAGCCACCGGCTCGCGGTCGGCAGCAGCCGCCTCAAAGTACTGCTTCTGCTGGAACCCAAACATGCCCGCCAGAATATTGGTCGGAAACGACTGTATCCGCGTATTTAAATCGCGCGCCACCGCATTGTAATAACGCCGCGCATTCTGAATCGCGTCTTCCGTCTGGCCGAGCGAAGTCTGCAATTGTGTGAATTCCTGCGACGCCTGCAGCTGCGGATAATTCTCCGCCACCGCAAACAGGCTCTTCAGCGCGCCTGTCAGTTGATTCTCCGCCAGCGCCTTATCCGCCGGCCCCGTCGCCTGCATGGCCATCGACCGGAACTTCGCAATATTTTCAAACGTGCCCTTTTCGTGCGCGGCGTATCCCTTAACCGTTTCCACCAGATTGGGAATCAGATCGTGCCGCCGCTTCAGCTGCACATCGATATCCGACCACGCAGCCTCCGAGCGCACGCGCAGCTGCACCAGGCTGTTGTACATCCCGATGACAAAAACGCACAGCACTACCAATATCCCGAGGACAATCCATCCCATGAGTTCACCTCAGCGCGGATTCAAGCCGACGTTAGCACAAGCAAACGGCCAGTACAATGTAACCGCTGATGCGGAGCAAATGGGAGTAAGGGGTAACGGTAGCGCCGGCGACCCGCCGGCAGTTGTGACGGGCGCCCCCGCCCGCCACTTTTCACATCACAACATGACGAGGTTGTCGCGGCTTTGCGTCGATCTTGGGTGGATTGGATTTTAAGGTGGGCTAGATTTTGGGTTGAGCCGGATTTCTGGTGGGTTTGACTTTGTGTAACGAGATTTGGACAGCGTTGCTTTTGGGTGGCGCAGCGGTTCACCGCTGCGATAAAGGCTGCCCTTTGAAAGTCGGCTTTAGCCGCCGAGGTAACTCACTACTGTCGCGGCGCGAAGTATCCCCGCCGCGCCCGCACTTGCAGATCTTTCTTCACCGCCGTGATCTGAATCGACCGGAACCGCCCATCCGCGCTGAAATCCGACGGCTTATACGACACGTCATACTGGCTCCGCAGCTCATCCTCAATCGCCGCGAACGACTTCGTAATGTCCTTCATCTTATAAGGAAAGAACGCCCGCCCTCCCGTCGCCGACGCCAGATCCTCCAGCACTTTGTCGCCCCGCAAAATCAGTCCGCTGTCGTCCGTCGAAATCGCGTAAATCAGAACCTCCGCCCGCTGCGCCATTTCAATCGCCTGCGCCCGAGTCACTTCGCTCTGATTGTCCTCTCCATCGCTCACTACAATGATTGCCTTCCGCACCGGATGATCCGATTGCTCCCGCGCCAGCTTCTCCTTGCACGCCTTGTAAATGGCGTCGTAAAGCGCCGTCCCGCCCCCATCTTTCATCCGCTGCACGCCCGCCGCCAGCGCCGGAACGCTGTCCGTAAAATCCTGCGCCAGGTGGCTCTCTTTATTAAAGCCCACCACAAACGCCTTGTCGTAACCCGGCCGAATGAGGTGCTGCAAAAATCCTGTCGCCGCTTCTTTCTCGAACGCGAACCGCGTCCGCACCGACCCGCTCACATCCATTAGCAGCCCCAGCTGAATCGGCAAATCCGTTTCCCGCCGGAACGTCAGAATGGACTCCACCGGCTTGTGATCGTCCATAATCGAGAAATCGTTCTGCCCCAGATTGCGCACGAACTTCCCATGCCGGTCGGTCGCAATGAACAGCACATTCACTTCATCGACCCGCGCGCGAATAGTCAGGATCGCATCGTTCGGTTCGCTTTCGCCGTCCGCGCTGGAAGAGGAGCCGGAGCTAACACCATTCGAAGCAAAATTCTCCTCCAGCAAACCACTGCGGCCGAAATTAACCGCGAGGTTTCCCGCGCCTCCCGTGGTTAGGCCTCTTCCCTGCCCCACGATTGCAGCATCCCCGGCAACCGAGCCCCTATTTCCCACAAGCACTGCCGCCGAACCAGCGCTTCCATCGTGCGAGGTCTGCGCCCATCCCGCAGTCGGCATCCACAACATCGCCGCCGCAATTGCAAGCGCCGCCGCGAACTTCGTCGCCGCTTCCCCCCACCCGAATTTGCCCGTTTTCATCATGCCTGTGGAATGCTCTTTCTCTGTTCCTCTGTGCTCTCTGTGGTTAAAGCCTTCGAACTCCTCGTCGAACACCACCGATCACGCGGATCAATACACAATACTTAGCGCTCACTATTTCCGATGCACTACACGGGGCGACCTGTCATCTTTCGACGCGAAGGATCTATGTACTCGCACCACCCGAAATGCCGACCGTCCAACATGTGTCACCAAGCCCGCGCTCAACCCATCTAATATCTATATGCACGCCGGATGCCGAAAATTCCGCCATCGACCGTCCTCACCACTCTAGGCCCGAACCGGTCGCCAGCCCAAGTTACAAAAGGAGTACGCAACGCCTGCCCCCCTAACCATCGGCCTTTCAACCGCTTACCCGCCCTGCCGACCAAACCAGCCCAATTCTCCGCGGCTCGCATTCGCGGCTCACCAGATCCGTTCATCACCCAACCAAACCCGCTCAAGACAATTTTCCTCGCTCCCCATGCAAAATCTGCGGCCTTCTCGCGCTCCCTGCACGAAAACTGCGGGTGCCTGTAGATGATCAAGACGTTGTACCCGGTTCGGAGCGGCTGATGGGCGGCTGGTATTGAAGACTACCATGGGGTCTTTCGAAGTTGTAGTAGTCGGTCCAGGGGGCGAGGGCTA
>Ga0182030_10002257_pt1 | contig 40801 bp, 41 predicted proteins | sample 812S3MmetaG_FD_121299 | JGI IMG/M metagenome (GOLD analysis project Ga0182030, IMG submission 121299) | Permafrost microbial communities from Stordalen Mire, Sweden - 812S3M metaG (Illumina Assembly) | ecosystem: Environmental > Terrestrial > Soil > Wetlands > Permafrost | place: Sweden...
AGGTTCGCGGCGATGCTACCGTGGTCGCCACAGCCCGGATGGCGGAATCGGCAGACGCGGAGGCCTCAAAAGTCTTTACTCGAAAGGGTGTGTGGGTTCAACTCCCACTCCGGGCACGAGGGTGATGTCGCCTGACATAGGCGACATCACGGCGGGCACGATGTACGTTTTAGGGATGTCCGATCGCTCAACGCTGCCCTTTCGCGACGATCTGGTTGTCCTCTTTCCCGGACAAGGCTCACTCTTTGGCGGCGCCGGGCTCAACTGGAAGGCGTCGCTGCACTGGCCACTCGTCGCGCGCATCTCCGACGCATCGGGTATCGACGTGGAGTCACTGCTCATCAACGCGACCGATGAAGAGGTCGTGCGCACCGACCGCGCCCAGATCGCCACGTTCGCCCTCTCCATGGTTTCCTACCAGGAACTGCTCGACCGTGGACTGCGCCCGCGCTACTTGCTGGGCCACAGTTTGGGAGAGTTCTCCGCCCTGGTCGCCTCGGGGTTGTTGAGCCTGGACGATGGCGCGCGGCTCATTGGCGTGCGCGGTGCGGCGATGGCCCGCGCCGCCGACGCCACGGCGGGGTCCATGATTGCCCTCATGGGCGGCGACGACGGAGCGCGTGACGCCCTGAGCACGCTCGACGAAGTGTGGGTCGCCAACATCAATGGCACCGGTCAGATCGTGGTCAGTGGCACCACTCGCGGACTGAATGATCTCCTGGAACGCCACAAGGAACTGGGGTGGCGTCGCGCCTCGCCGCTCAACGTCGGTGGGGCCTTCCATTCCCCGCTCATGTCGCCGGCCCAGGGAGAACTCGATGACGCGCTGGCCGTCACCCCCTGGGCCTCCACTGAAGCAACGCTGATTGCCAACGTTGACGGCCACGTCCACACCACTGCGGGCGAATGGCAGGATCTCCTGTCACGCCAGTTGACCTCGCCGGTGGAGTTCCTCGACGCGACCCTGGCGCTGCCCGACAGCGTGACGACGTCGATCGAGATGGCACCCGGGGCCATCCTCACGGGACTCACCAAGCGCATCCGAACGTTCGAACGCCAGTACGCGCCGTCCACCCTCACCGAGCTGCAGGAGCTGACCCTATGAGTCGTCACGTCATCGTCACCGGCGCCAGTCGAGGAATCGGCGCGGCGGTCGCGGAGCACTTCATTGCCCTGGGCGACCAGGTGGTGGCGCTCTCGCGCTCCGGGGCGGCACCCAAGGGCTGCACCGCGACGTTCGGCGTTGACGTCGCCCAGTCCGAACAAGTGACCGCGGCGGTGAAGGACGCAATCGCCCAGTTCGGTCCCGTCGAGGTCTGCGTCGTCAATGCGGGCATCACGCGCGACGGCCTCGCGATGCGCATGTCCGACGAGCAGTGGCGTGACGTGCTCGCCACCGACCTCGACGGCGCGTTCTATACCGCGCGCGCAGCCATGGCGTCCATGGTCCGCGCCCGGCAGGGTTCGATCATCTTCATTGGTTCGGTGAGTCCCTTCATTGGTGTACCGGGCCAGGCCAACTATGCCGCCGCCAAGGCGGGCCTGATGGGGCTCGCGAGATCGCTCGCCAAGGAAGTGGCCTCCAGAGGTATCACCGTCAACGTCGTGGCGCCGGGACTCGTCGACACCGACATGACCACCAATCTCGGACCGGCGAGCGACGAAATGGCCGCCATGATTCCCATGGGGCGTATCGGCGCGCCGTCTGATATCGCTGGTGTTGTCGGGTTCCTGGCCAGTAACCACGCCCGCTACATCACCGGTGCGGTGTTGGCGGTCGACGGAGGACTGGCGCTCGGGCTGTAAACGCCGTTACTTGCATGGACGTTTAGTATCATTAAGCGACAGAAAGCAAGGGATAGAGCCATGGACCGTAACGAAGCATTTGCGAAATTTACTGACAACACCGTCGAAGTGCTGGCCGTCGATCCCTCCAAGGTGACAATGGCGGCATCGTTCGGCGACGACCTGGGCGCGGACAGCCTCGACCTGGTCGAGTTGGTGATGGCCCTCGAAGAGACCTTCGACATTGAAGTCGCCGAGGATGAGCTCAAGGAGATTCGCACCGTCGGCGAAGCCTTCGACCTCATTTACGCCAAGCTGTAGTGCACGTCGCAGTCTCACCAACGGGGCCAGTTGAGGGTCGCCGGGTCGCGGTCATTGGCCTGGGCGCATTGTCGTGTGCCGGGGTGGGCGTTGAGGCACTCTGGGACGCGCTGATGAAGCCCGAGGCGCCGCCGAGCAAGCGCATTGCCCCCTTCGACGCCAGCCATCTCGGTGGACCCAAGGAACTTCGCCGGCTCGACCCCTTCGCGCTCTACGCGTTGATGGCGGCCGACGAAGCCTGGAAGCAGAGCGGACTCGATGGTCCGCTCGTCGACGCCGGCAGCATCGTCACCACCGGTATCGGCGGACTGCAGACCGTCATTGAACAGTTCCACGTGCTCAATGACCGAGGACCCGATCGGGTCTCTCCGTTCATGGTGCCCATGATGATGCCCAACGCCGCGACCGCCGCCGTCTCGATGCGCTTCGGTCTCGGTGGGCCGTGCGAAACCGTGACGACGGCCTGCGCGGCGGGAACCCACGCCATTGGCAATGCCGCGCGACTGATTGCGTCGGGGCGCTGTGACGTCGCGGTGGCGGGCGGCGCGGAGGCGGTCATCGTGCCCATAGCCCACGCCGGATTCGCCAACATGACCGCGCTGAGCAACGACGAATTTTCCTGCCCCTTCGACGTGAAGCGCAACGGCTTCGTCATGGGAGAAGGCGCGGGCATCCTGATCCTCGAAGAGTGGGAGCACGCCAAGGAGCGCGGCGCCACGATCCTCGCTGAGGTGCTCGGCGCGGCCTCGACCGCCGACGCCCACCACATCACCGCTCCCGATCCTTCGGGCAGCGGTGCCATTCGCTGCATGGAGTTGGCCCTCGCCGACGCCAACGTCGGGGCCAGCGACGTCTCGCACATCAACGCCCACGGCACGTCGACCCAACTCAACGACCTCGCCGAATCCGTCGCCATGCACAAGGTGTTCGGTGGCGACGTGCCGGCGGTCACGTCCATCAAGGGCCACCTGGGACACTCACTGGCCGCGGCCGGTGCCCTCGAGGGCGTGGCGTCGGTGTTGACGCTGCTCAATCAGACAATCCCGCCCACCGCGGGCACCACCGAGGTCGACCCCGAGCTCAACCTAGATGTCGTGCTGGGTGCCCCGCGAGCGAGCGAAGTCGACGTCATACTGTCCAACTCGTTCGGCTTTGGTGGTCACAACGGCAGCGTGGTCTTTCGTCGTTTCTCGGCGTAACGACTTAACCCCTCGCCGTCGGCGTTCTGCGCGATGCCACTGACACGTGGCGTCGCCCCACTACCTCATGAGTTCGAAACTCAACCGAAACAACTAAGTGATATGAAAGTGAAATCGGTTCGACCTTCATTGAGTTTGATCCATCCCAGGCCTGGGATGAGGTTTTCTCCGAGCCCGGCGTTCCGCGTCCGGTCTATAAGGAAATAGTCGAGACGCTGCTCGACTTCAACGCCGACGAACTGCAATCGCGCTTCGAGCAACTTGGCCGGACCTTTGCCGAGCGAGGGGTCACCTTCGCCCTCGGCGGTGAGGAACGGCCCTTCCCACTCGACCTCATCCCGCGCATCATCACGGCGGTCGAATGGGACCATCTGTCGTCGGGCATTCGCCAGCGGGTGCGCGCCCTCGAGGCATTCCTGAGCGACGTCTACGGCGCCGGTGAGTGCCTGAACGACGCGGTCATCCCGCGCGAGCTGGTGACCACGAGCCCCCACTTCTGTCGCGCGGCCATGGGGATCGTGCCCGAACACGCGTCGCGCATCACCGTCTCGGGTATCGACATCGTGCGCGACGAACTCGGCAATTTCCGGGTCCTCGAAGACAATGTGCGAATTCCCTCGGGGGTCTCCTACGTCATCGAGAACCGGCGTGCCATGACGCAGAATTTCGGCTCCTTCTTCTCGCACTACCGTGTCCATCCCGTTGACGAGTATCCCGCCCGACTGCTGGGCGCCCTGCGCAACGCGGCGCCCGACGGGGTTCGCAACCCCACCATCGTGGTGCTCACCCCGGGCGTGCACAATCCCGCCTACTTCGAGCACGTGCTGCTCGCGCGCCTAATGGGCGTCGAACTCGTTGAGGGCAACGACCTTTTGGTACTCGACAACAACGTCCATATGCGCACCACCCAGGGCGAGCGACCGGTGCACGTGATCTATCGGCGCGTGGACGACGAGTGGCTCGATCCCTTACAATTCCGTCCTGATTCGCTGGTGGGCGTCGCCGGACTGGTCAATGCGGCGCGAGCGAACACGGTCACGGTCACCAACGCCCTGGGCAACGGCGTCGCCGACGACAAACTGACCTACACCTACGTGCCCGACCTCATCCGGTACTTCCTGGGCGAAGAACCGCTGCTCGAGAACATCGAGTCCTACCGATTGGGCGATCCGGACTCGTTCTACGAGGTGATCAGCAACCTGGATCGCTACGTCGTCAAGCCCGTCGACGGCTCGGGCGGCAAGGGGATCGTGATCGGACCCCACGCCGACGAGAAGACGCTCGAGAAATTGAGGGTACGACTCACCGAGAATCCGCGCGGCTACATTGCCCAGCGCACGGTGGCGCTCTCTACGGTGCCCACGTTCGTCGACGACCATCTCTCCCCGCGCCACGTGGACCTTCGACCGTTCGCGATCAACAACGGTGAGGACGTCTGGGTGCTGCCCGGGGGGCTCACCCGCGTCGCCCTGCCCGACGGCACGCTGGTCGTCAACTCGAGCCAGGGCGGAGGGTCCAAGGACACGTGGGTCCTGGCCGACGAGACCCAGTCGCCCGTTCGTGAGCCGCTCGCGAGCGTGACACGCACCCCACGAGAGGACGGGCCGTCGATCAACAACAGTCCACGCCAGGTGGGCAGCGACACCCGCGGCGGCTTCGGGCAGTGACGCGCGGCATGCTCTCGCGACTCGCGGAGTTGCTCTACTGGACTGGCCGCTACGTCGAGCGCGCCGACGACACGTCACGCATCATCGACGCCTACATCCACCGCATCGCCGAGGACCCCTTCGGCGACCCCAACGCGGCCTGCCACTCGCTCTTTAAGACCCTGGGCATGGAGATCGATCCTGAGACGCCCATCAATCAGGAGACCGTGCTGGTCCAACTCGTCTACGACCAGGAAAATCCGAGCGCCATCACCGGCGCGTTGCTCGCCGCCCACGAGAACGCCCGACGGGCCCGCGAGGCAATTTCGTCGGAGATGTGGATCTGCCTGAACGCGACGCGCAACGACCTGGGCGGCCAGCGTGTCAAGGCCACGCGAGTCGGCCCCGCCAGCTACCTGCACTTCGTGCGCGAGCGCTCGGCGCTCTTTGCCGGGCTGACCGACGCCACCATCAGTCACGACGAGGCGTGGTTCTACATCGTGCTCGGGCGCAGCCTCGAGCGCATCGACATGACGGCGCGCCTCATCGAGGGCCGTCTGCTCGCGGCCGAGTATTCGCCCGACTGGCTGACCCTGTTGCGTGCGGCCGGGGCCATGGAGTCCTACCTGCGCGTGTCGCCGGGAGGGTCGGACCCCGAAGCCATCGCCGCGTTCTTGTTGCTCGACCGGGCCTTCCCGCGCTCGGCCTTCCACTCGCTCAACGTCGCCGACCACTGCCTGGCCGAACTGACCAGCGCGGGGACCCGTACCAGCGCGGTCAACCAAGCCCGACGCACGATCCGCACGGCCCAGACGCGCCTCGAGTACTGCGAACCGAGTTCCGTGCTCGATGAACTCGTCGACATCTTAGAGATGCTCGAACACACGAGTGCGCTGGCCAACGACCAGATCACGTCGTACTTCTTCCGCCAGGTCGTGAGCAAGCCCTGGGAAGCCGAGGCCGGCGTGTGAGCAACGGTCCCGACTCCGCGCTGCTCCAGGTCCGTCACGTCACGGGGTTCAACTACGACGGCATGGCCGACTCGTCGTACAACGAGGCGCGCATGACGCCGGTGGCATCACCGCACCAAGAGGTGGTGGACGCCTCGCTGCGCGTCACGCCCGGAGCCGTGCAATCAACGTACCGCGACTACTTCGGCACGATCGTCACGACGTTCGACCTGCACGAGCCGCACGACCGACTAGAGGTGGTGGCCCTCGCGACGATCAAGACGTTCGACGACCTACGAGATATTGATCCGCTGTCGCTCAGCGAGCTTCACACGCCGCACGTGCGCGACGAATTCGCCGAGTACCTGGCGCCCACGGCACGAACGAGAATCGACGCATCGGTGCTCGAGGAACTGCGAGCCATGGACATCGCCCGTGAGGACGTGGCGGGCACGGCCCGCGCAGTCGTGGATTGGGTGCGAGAGCGTGTGGCCTACGTGCGTGGCGCGACGCTCGTCTCATCGACCGCCCAAGAAGTGTGGGAGGAGCAGAAGGGCGTCTGCCAGGACCTGACCCACGTCACCATCTCGTTGTTGCGGGGAATCGGCATACCGGCACGCTACGTCTCGGGCTACCTGCATTCGAAGCCCGACGCGCTCATCGGCGAAACCATCGTTGGTGAAAGTCACGCGTGGGTCGAGTTCTTTTGCGGCGCGTGGCTCGGGATCGACCCGACCAACGCCGAAAGCATTGGCGTACACCACGTCATCGTCGCGAAGGGACGAGAGTACGGCGACGTACCGCCGCTCAAGGGCATTTACCGTGGCGGACCCTCAAGCGCGTTGGGCGTCATCGTAGAAGTGACTCGCCTCGCCTGACACTGCGTGCAGCGCCGTTGAACGAGTACAACCCTCCCGGCGACGCCAGGGGTCAGTTCGCCGAAACGAGTTCGTGGGGGCGGGGCAGATCGCCCAAGACGAACAAGCAGGCTGCTTGGACATGTTGGGCATTTAACCGAGCGGCCATGACCGCGTCTCGCCGAGTAATCGCCTCGGCAACCGCGCGAAGTTCCCTGACTGCTTCTTCGGGTCGTCCCGGTCGGGATAGCGACCGGGTGCACAGCGTGCGCATTCGCGCCTTGATGCCCGAGTGGATCTCGCTGAGGACGTCACTGCGCGCTCCCGTGAGCAGTACGCGGTAAAACTGGTCCTTCGCGTTGAGCAACTCCAGCGTGTCATTCGTTCGCCGCGTCGTGAGATCAAAATCAACAATCACCCGTCCGAGCGTGGCGATCTCTTCGTCGGTCGCGCGCTCAACGAACCTAGTCACGATGAGCGTCTCGAGCGCCGCGCGTAGTTCATACAGGTCCGAGGCCTCTTTGATCGAAAGCACCGTGACGCGGGCGCCCTTCTTCGCGACCACCGTCACGAGACCTTCGGTGCTGAGCTGGCGCAGGGCCTCGCGAAACGTGGTTCGCGATATCCCGAGCCAACTTATGAACTCACGCTCAACCAATCGCTGGCCCGGACGCAACTCAAAATTGAGGATGGCGTCGCGAAGGATTTCTACGGTTTGCTCCCGTACGGGGAGCGAAGACCTGGGATTAAGTGGCTTCATTGTCAGTTTCGACATCGTCATCGTGGAGACCATGTGACAACTATACGAAGTCAACCGGCCAGTTTGCGATCCTTTTGAGATTGTTGGACCCGCCGGGGAACCGCACCACCCGCTCGCCACAAGGACCCGAATAGCAATGAGCCTCGATCAAATCCTGCGGCGGCGTACGGCTCGCCTCGTCCACCTGCCAGCGACCAGCAGAAACCCTAAAAACAGGGCGGCGAAGAGGACCGGACCCGCGAGGCGGATGAGCCACTCAAATCCGGCAACAAAGCCGCCCACCCCGTCGTGCCAGGCCTTGGACAGCCCGGAGCGGTGGTGCGTCACGTGCGCGGGCGCACCGGATTGTGAGAGTGCCACCGTGAGCGTACCGAACGTCGTGGCGTGGTTCAGCACATTCAGTTGGCCCTGATACTGCTCGATCTGGCTCTGAATTGCGTCCAGCTGATTTTGGACGGCCAAGATTCCACTTATCGAGGTGGCCCGAGCCAGGATGGCCAAGTACTGCTGACGACTGGCGTTAAGCGCGCTGATACGCGCCTGCAGATTGACGTACTGGCTCGTCACGTCGCTGGAGGACGTGAGAATCGAGGTTGCGTGACCCACCCCCTGAACCTGAGCCACGAACTTCGAGAACACGTGTTGGGGAACTTCCAAGACAATCGTGCCGCTGGAGAAACTCCCGGTGCCGCGAGTGCGAGCATTGGCCTGTGTACTGAGCACAAACCCGCCGTCGTTGACCGCGAGTGCGCCTAATTTCGTCAGCGACGAGTTAACCTGTCCCTTCTTGACCGTGAGGCCAACGGATCCGGTTGACTCTATTTTTGGCGAAAGAGTCGCTGCGCTGCGCGGTGACGCGCTGGTCGATGTCACGGTCGTACCCACCTCGCCAGTTGCAGTCTTGGCTGGGGCTGGGCTCAAGCTCTTGACCGCGAGTCCTGTGCTGTTGAGCGTCACCGGAAGAAAGCCGGTCCCGCTCACGGCTACCTTGTTCCTTGATGGAGCGATCTCGCCGCGAAACAACGGAATAGAAATCGCGGCGAGCACGATGAACACCGCGGCAACGCTCAAGAACTGACGACCTCGGCTCTGGTGACGAAAGTGATCGGGGATGACATTGCGTCGCTGATCGGGCTCATCCTGGCGCGCCTCATTTAGGATGCGATTTTTCGCATCTATGGAAATTTCAAATTCGTCGGCCGCTCCGTGTATGGCGGCGCTGAGTTCATCTTCATCAATCATGGTCACCCCGTAATCTCCTCATCAGAATTGGAAACGCCCGAAACTTCCGAACGAAGCGCCGGATGTAGCGCCAACCGGCGACGGGCCTCGTTCAGACGGGACTTGACCGTCCCCTGCTTGCGATCGATCGCAATGGCAATCTCGCGCTCACTCAAATCGGCGTAGTAACGCAGGACTACCACCACGCGCAGGTGCGCCGGCAGGTCCTTCAGCGCCGACAGCACATCGTGCGCTACAGCAATGCGTTCAGGAACGTTGTCGCGCACCTCAATGTTTTCGAGTTCCTCTTCGTTGCTACGTCGCTCGCGAAGGGGAATCTCCTTTCGAAGTTTCGAATTGCACGTGTTGACCACAACTCGATAGAGCCAGGGCTTGAAACTCGACTCTTTCGACAGCGAGTGACGAAACTTCCAGGCCCGTAGAAAGGCCTCTTGTACCGCGTCTTCAGCATCGAGCCGGTTGCCAAGAATTAGGTAGGCGGTACGAACGGACTGCGGGTACCCCTCTTCGAGCCACAGCTCAAGATCGTCCAGACCTAGGGAACTTTGCATTCAATTACTCACTGTCGCGTCAACGAAAGAATGTGCAGCTCCCATACATAAAGAGACACGTTGAGTAGTGAAAAGGTTCGCCGCACTTCGGCGACAGCGACATTTCGCGATGAAAGTCCTACTAATGCGAAGAAATGCAGGTAATTCTTCATTTTTGAGTTTATAGTTTGAGCAATCACTTAATTTTGGAGAAAGATGGCAAAAGCGGGCGCCACAAGCAAAGTCACGGTTTCGGGAACGAAGAAATCGGCCGCCACTCGCCAGGCCCTCATCGACGCGACGATTGCAACGCTCAGGAAGGAAGGATTCGCGGGAGCGAGCGCTCGTGCGATTTCCGACCGAGCCGGACTAAATCAGGGCCTCGTTTTCTATCACTTTGGATCGGTCGTCAATCTCCTCTTGGCGGCCCTTGATTCGGTCAGTGAGGATCGAATGCAGAAGTACAGCGAGGCGATCGCTCAGGTCTCTTCGGCGTCGGAAATCATGAATATTGCCACTCAGATCTTTCAGGACGATTTCGACACCGGCTACGTGACGGTCCTCGTCGAGATGATTGCTGGTGCATCCTCCACTCCGGGCCTGGGTGCCGAAGTCGGCGCTCGAATCAGACCCTGGTTCACGTTCGCCAAGGACGCGTTGGATAAGACCTTTGGTGACTCCCCGATTGCCGCGCTGATGCCCTCGGGCGACGTTGCCTACAGCGTCGTGGCGCTGTATCTCGGCCTCGAAATGCTGACCCATCTCGATGGTGATCGAGAGCCGGCACTGAAGCTCTTTGCGCACGCCCAGCAGATGGTCGTGCTGCTCGGCGCGCTGAGCGCCTTTACCCCGACGACCCCGCCAGCGTCACCGTGAATGCACGAGCCACAGAAGTGAAGCCCGAGGCGCGACCATAGAGCCAGTGCGGGAGGCACGCAACGTGACTCAGCTCCTTCAACGTTCAAGGGGCGTGAAGAATTCCTAGCCACCAGTGCGATGCTCACGGTTCGAGGTTCTGCCAGATGAGTCGTGCGATCGTGGTCACGGTCCCCTCGCCGTAAGTCTCGTCGGGGTTCTCGGTGCACATAATCGTTGCCAGATAGAGCCGACCCTTGTACAGCACGTATCCAGTCGTATTGATCTGCCAACCAGTGTCGGCCCAGAAAAACCAGCCGTCCTTTAATCCCACGGTCACCCGCGACGGTGAGCCCCACCCGAGTCCGAAGCGTTCGAAAGGCTGAACATTTTGCATCAAATCCATCTCGTACTCCTGGGACTCTGGCGTCAGAATGGCGTTGGGCAGCACGATGACCTTGAGCAGTTGCAACTGGTCTTTGGGCGTCGTTTCAATGTCGCCCCAGGCGTAGTTCGGGAACGTTTGGCGAAAGCCGATCAGGGTGTTGAAGTCGTCGAGGGCGTCACGACCGCCAATGTCGGTCCATAGTTGGTTCGCAGCGCCGTTATTAGATGCCTCGACCATCTTGGTGGCAAGCACCTTCTCCTTGGCGGTGAGTTCACGATCAGCCTGTTGGGCCTCATACAGGAGGGTGGCGAGAATATCGATCTTGACCATCGAGGCGTCACGCTCGTGCACGCCTGGGTTGTAAAGGTACGTTTCGCCCGAACGCACGTCGTAGACGGCTGCGGTAACCAAATTAGTGCGTTTCTTGAGGTACGAAGCGACGCCATTAACCCGGAAGGGATTTTGCGTCGGCACCGGCGCACTGGTAGTGGTCGTCGTTTCGAGTGTCGTGGTCGTTGACGTGGTGCTCGAGGTTGAGGTTGTTGTAGTTGAGTCCCGTGGCGCGTCCGCCGAAGAAGCCACGGTACCCGACAGCGCGAGCAAAGACCCAGCGGCGATGATTACTACCATGATTCGACGCAGTTTCAAGAAAACTCCGGTGAATTAAGGATTGACGTGGTGAAGGTCACAGTACTCATGTTTTCGCTCGGAATTCTGACATCCACTTCACACCTGCGAGTCATTTTCACCACATACCAGAACCCCGAAGGCATCCTCTGATCGGCGACAGACCCGTTTACCCTGCTCGTTGCCATAGCCTCTTCGATGGCAGAATTGAGGGGTTGTTGTAAGTTATGGGTAAAAGGTGGAGGAAGTAATGCGGCGGCGAATGATGTACTCGGCAATCGCCGTTGCCGTGCTCGCTCTCACGTTCACGGGGTTTCTGGTCGGTCATCCCTCAACGCCGCCGTTCGCGGAGGCCGCGGACACGACCTCCACGTCAACGACAACCACCACGTCATCGTCATCAACGTCGACAACTACGACTACCTCCGCCTCCGCCTCGACCACAACTTCAACGACGCTTTCTCCCCCCGTCGCCGGTTTCTACCTCGACATTGGTGGTTCGGCATCACTTGGCTTCCAACCTGACGGCGTGCTGCACCACAATGGTCACCGCACGAACGAGGGCTACGCCAACGACGTCAAGGCACTCGAAGCCAAATACGTCACGCTCACCCTTCGTCAAGTGGGCTGTCCTGGCGAGACCGTGCAGTCAATGCTCGGACTCTTAAAAAACACCTGTTATCACTTGCCGGTAACCCAACTAATGCGTTCAATCGACGCGCTCACCGCCAACGGAAACGAGCCCGGACTCGTAACAATTGACCTGGGCTTTAACAACATCCGACCGTGCCTGCTGCCCACGGTGGTCGAACAGACGTGCGTGAGCCAGGGCGTCACCCTGGTCCGGGAGTATTTACCCAGGATTCTGAAGGAATTACAGGAGGCGGCCGGCCCCAACGTGCACTTCGTCGGCCTCGAATACGCCGACCCCTTCCTCGGCTACTACCTCAACGGACCGTCAGGTCCAGCCATTGCGACTCAGTCGTTGACGGCCATGACCCAGATGAACGTCACGCTCAACGAGGTGTACGCCAAGGCGAATATTCCCGTGGCGAACGTTCCCGGCGCGTATAAGAGCGACAACAACAGTCCCGAGACGCTCGCCAACGTCGGAGCAATTCCCCAAAACGTCGAAGAGGTGTGTCTGTGGACGTGGATGTGCACGCCCCAACCTTTCGGGCCGGATGATCACCCGAACAACGCGGGCTACATGATCATTGCCAAAACGATTATCGCGACTCTGCCGACGAAGTGGTGAGTTAACAGCCGTCGCCCACTCGCCGGGACACGCGCGTTTCCTTGGCAAGCGCGTCGCAACCGCCCAACGACACTACGGAGCGCGGTCGCCAACCTGAAAGATACGTTGGGTCAAGCGATGTTCATCATGAATATTCTGACATTTCAAACCGCCGGCCGTGAGCAGATTGGCGTCATTGACGCTGCCCGAGAAGCCAACAAATGTGCGTCAACTCGTTGAGAAATTACCAATTCTCGCTGATTTCCCAATTAACTCTTACTCATCTTTAAGGCCGGAACCGAGGACGGTCAAATCGAATCACTATTCTTGGTCACGGAGCTTCAACACTGTCAGGGACTACGGTTCAGCAGTGTCTTATCGATAGGGCCGAGCATTCATATGGAACACACGCATCTCCAACTGCCTAGTCGAAGCGTGAAACCCCGACGGTCCGGCTACACCATGGTGATTGACAATGGACTGCCACTTCGCTATTTCTCCGATCTCATTCAGAGCGCGAGCGACTACGTCGACTTCGTCAAATTCGGTTGGGGGACGTCGGTGGTCGCGATGGACATGAAAGAGAAAATCAGCGTGCTCCAAGAGGAGGGCGTCTCGTTCTATCTGGGCGGCACACTGTTTGAAAAGTACGTAGTCCAAAATCGATTTGAGCAATTCCGAGAGCTCTGCCAAGGGTATGGCTGTCAATACGTTGAGGTCTCCAACGGCACGATCGACCTCAACGACGCCCGTAAGTCCGAATACGTGGCCGAATTGGCCAAGGATTTCAACGTAATTTCCGAAGTGGGCTCCAAAGACCGAGTCCACTCGGAGAATATGGCCCCCAACAAGTGGATTGACTACATAAACGATGACATCAGCGCCGGTGCGGTCCTGGTAACGCTCGAAACCAGGGAAAGTGGACACGGTGGCATCTGCCGGGCCGACGGCGAACTGCGTTACGGCCTGATCGAGGAAATCCTCACCTGCGGCATTGACAGCAACAAACTACTCTTCGAGTCGCCCAATACCGAGCTTCAGACGTACTTTGTACGCCGACTGGGTTCGGACGTCAATCTCGGCAACATCTCACCCACGGACATCGTGGCCCTCGAGACAATCCGGCTCGGGTTGCGCAGTGAGACGCTGATGGATTTTGAGCCCGAAGGCGCCACGTCGATGCGTGACGAACTATGAGAGAGAGTCGCGACGTCTTCCACTTAGCAGTTCCTGTTTACGACCTAGACGAAACAGTCAACTTCTACGTGACCAAATTGGGTTGCAAATTGGCCCGGCGCTACGCCGACCGCGTGACGCTTGACTTTTTCGGCGATCAGCTGGTGTGCCACCTATCAACCGCACCCGCATTCCAGACGCCGATCTCGCAACTCGAAATGTACCCGCGCCACTTCGGCGTGACGTTTCGAGAGAGCGCGGACTTTGACGCTCTCCACCAACTGTGTCAACAGCGCGACGTGCCCTTCTTCAGTGAGGTCAGTACCAGGTTTGAGGGCATGGTCGAAGTGCACCGGACCTTCGTCATCTGCGACCCGTCTTCGAACCTGCTCGAGTTCAAGCACTACGCCGACTCACGAATGATGTACTGACGGATTGAGCCGTGCCCGCTGACCGCGACCGCTCCACCTACCACGACACGCCGCTTCGTGCCCTCATCGACACCAAGAAGTCCAGTCACGCCGACGCGCCCTATCTGCTCGACGCGCGTTCGGACCGCGAGGTCAGCTACGGCCAGTTAGAAGCGACCGTCACCGAATGGCGCGACACTCTTTCGTCGTGGCGCATCGACGGCGCCGAACGAGTGGGCCTGCTCATATCCGATCCCGTCGACTTTTCCCTCTGCTTCGTCTCGTTGCTCGCGGCCGGCGTCTGGGTCGCACCAATGGACCCGACGATCACCTACGCCAACGGCACGCAACTGAACGAGCGCATCGCCAACCTGCACCTCAGTCACGTACTCGCCGACCGGCCCGCGCCATTCGAAGCCCGCGTGCGGTGGCACCAACTCTCCATCGCACATTCGACATCGGGAACTGAGCGCGCTGGCGATGTGTCGCCCGGCCAACCACATGACGGCGGCGTGATACTCGCGTCATCGGGCACGACGGGCACGCCCAAAATCATGGCGCTGCCCACGGCCCAGTTACTCCACACCGCGCGTTTGATTGCCCGCCACAACGCGCTCGAGCCCACCGATCGTGGACTTAATCCTCTGCCCTTGTGGCACATCAACGCCGAAGTCGTTGGACTGCTCGCGACGCTCGTCTCGGGTAGTTCGCTCTGTCTGGATCAGCGGTTTCATCGCACCGGATTCTGGGCACTCGTCGAGCGCTGCCAGGTCACCTGGATCAATGCGGTGCCAGCCATCATCTCTCGTCTTTCTGTCCTGCACGACGGCGAATCCGTGCCCGAGCGCATCCGATTCGTCCGCTCGGCCTCGGCACCATTGTCGCCCGCGCTGCTGAGCCAGTTTGAAGCAATGAGCGGCGTGCCGGTAATCGAGTCGTACGGCATGACCGAAGCCGCCAGCCAGATCAGTGCCAATCCCCTAGGTGGTCCGCGAAAGATTGGCTCCGTCGGCCGCGCGGTCGGCGTAGAGGTCCGCGTGATTCAGACGGAACGCGCGCGGCCGGGCACATCGACACCGGTTCACGAGGTCGGTCGCGTAGAGATCAAGGGACCGTCAGTAATTACGCGCTACGACGGCGCAGGCTACGAGGACCGTTTCGACGCCGACGGCTGGCTCGATACCGGCGACCTCGGTTATTTCGACGACGACGGCTTCCTCTTCCTCGTGGGCCGCAGTGACGACGTGATCAATCGCGGCGGCGAGAAGATCTTTCCGCGTGAGATTGAAGACGTCATCTTGAGTGTCAACGGTGTCGTCGGCGCGGCCGTCATCGGAATCGATGACGACGTATTTGGCCAAGTGCCCACTTCCTACGTGCAACTCGACGGCGTGTCATCATCCACGCCAATTGAGGACCTCAAGATCGCCACCAAGGAGATCCACGACGCGCTGGTGGCCGCGTTCTCCCGGGCCCGCCGGCCGGTCAACATCAACGTGGTCGCCGAATTGCCGGCGCACGCCACGGGCAAGATTCAAAAGAAGGTCTTGGACGCCGGGTCGGTTCCCGTGCTCTTTCAAGAACACGTGTCGTGATATTGCCGACGTCGCACACGATCGGCGAATGTGACGGACGGTACCTAGTAAACGGGTTTGGTTCGTGAGCACCGACGCCCCGGTCGAAGGAACAAGAAAGAGACTCGACCACATCGACGCGATGCGTCCGGTCAAACAGGCCGCCGTAGTCTCCACGCACACGCTCATTTTCTTTGCGCCACTCGCCACCAACACGACGGTCATCGGACTCATCATGTTGACGAGGTTCTCGCGTGAGGCGTTCCTCTTCGTGTCGGCCTGCATGCTCACGTTCAGCTATCGCGACACCGCCAAACTAAAGCTCAACCACTATTGGAAGCGTCGTTTCATGTCCGTCGGCGTGCCCTATCTGGCCTGGACCGTGATCTACTACTTCTACACAACGGTCCATCCCGTCGTGGGCTTCCCTTGGTACTCTTTCGACCACTCGATCACCTTCAGCGCCGCCGGATTCCATTACTTCGCGCACATCCTGCGTACCGGGTACTACCACCTCTATTACCTGATCGTGATCATGGAGTTCTATCTGCTGTTTCCACTGCTGCTCACTCTCGTTCGCCGATTCTCAAAGTGGCACAAGCAGATCATGGTGGCGTCGGTCCTCTGGCAGATTGCCTTCGGCGTGCTCGTCGACTCCCAACCATTCGGCATCCACGTGAACGAAATCGTCCAGACGCGCTTCGTCTTTTCGTACGTGGTCTACCTGCTCGGCGGCATGATCGTCGCGCTGCACTTAGATGAGGTGCACCAGTGGATAGTCGACAAAGCCAAGTGGATTATCTGGCTCACGTTTGTGAGCGCCATCGTCGCGGAAGTACTCAGTTATTGCGGTCGCTATCACTGGTTGCCGTCGTACTTGCACACGGGCACCTTGGTATTCGCGCCGGCCATCATGCCCTTTAACGTCGGAGCAATCCTGTGCGTCTACCTGCTCGGTGTCTATCTGGTCGCCCCGCAACGATCGTTGCGCACGCGAGCCGCGGTGCAATCTGGTTCGGACAATTCCTACGGCGTCTATCTATCCCAAATGTTGTGGATACCCTTCTTCTTGAGATTCCGCAACCACCTGGACCCGCACGTCCACTGGCAGATTGCCGTACCACTAGCGCTCGTCGTGGTCTACACCGCGGGAATGATTTTCACGGCCTTGGCGGCACGGACCCCGCTGGCCAAGGCGCTCACGGGACGAAGTCAAACGACGTGGAAGTCGCTGCTACCCCGCCGCCACGAAACGCCCGAGGTGCTGCGCGGCGACACCGGCGACAGCCCGCTCGACGTGGTTGACGAATAACAATCTGGACCGGGTAACGAAGATAGGTCTACGGCGTCACTCCACGGTCCAGACACTGCAGTTCTCGACTCGGTACCAGTAATGATGGAGCGGCGCCTCCCCGGCGCAGTAGGCGCGCAGGGCGTGAATGGTGCCGCCGTGCGTGACGAGCAGCAGGCGCTGGTCGCGACGTTGCTCGCGCAGGGATTCAACGAAGCTGCCAACACGAAGCCATAGTTCGAGCAAGGACTCGCCATTCTTGGGATGCGCCTTGTCGTCAACGACGACGTGATTCTCAATCCCGGATAGTGACGGCGTCATCTCTCCTAAGGGCCGTCCTTCGAAGTCGCCAAACGATCGCTCGCGCAGGGCACTGGTGGTCGTGATCGTCAGCTCGATCTCAGGAGCGATGATCTGGGCCGTCTCCAGCGTGCGCGCCAGGTCGCTCGACATGATGGCGTCGAAATCTTGATTGCGTAACCTCAGTGCGGCCTCGCGCGCCTGTTCGCGACCTCGGTCGTTGAGGGTCGCCTCATTATTTTGGCCCTGCACCAGTTTCAATTCATTCCAGTTGCTCTCACCGTGACGCACGAGCACCAGCGGATGAAGTGTTGTTCGATTGGCGCTCACCACGTTCACGCTACGTGATTGCTTGTTGAGCGCGAATGCGCCCGTTCACCACGTCGACGGCAATTCTGCGGCAATCGCGTCAGCAATGGTCTCATATCCGGCGTCGTTGGGATGCATGTTGCGCCCGTAAGGGTAGGTCTGACACATCCACGTCATCAAACAGACCTCGGCGACGTTGTCGGGCACGACGCCGTAGCCGGCGAGTGCGACGGGATCCGTGTCGTCCGCGTTAAAGGCCGCACCGACATTGGCCATCGGTATGGCGTCGTCGCTGTAGATATCCGCCAACGTGCGGTCAAGCTGCTCAATCACGTAGTGGCTCTCGTCCGCGAACGCCTCGCCAGACGGACCCTCTAACGAATAGGCCAGGTACGGGTCGTAGTGTCCGACGCCGACAAAAACGACGTTGGGGCTGGCCGCCGCTTTCAGCGCACTGAGAATCTCGGGAAGTTGCGAGCGAACGGTGGCCATGTGTGCTCCAACGCACGTGCGGTTCACACGTTGGTCTTGGAGGCACGGCAGAATGTCGTTAAAACCAAGATCGACCGTCACGAGTACGCTCTCGTCGCGGTGCGAATTAAGAAACTCGATTGCTTCGTTCAACTGCGAATCGGGCGGCGGGTAGCAGGCATCGCCACCGGTCAGCATCGCCTCGGTGGTCTCTCCCGCGCAGCCGATTTCATCGAGCTGGAGGGTGATCCCCCGCCCCGCCTCGTGTGCCACGAGGTAGTTGGCGTAGCCGCTGTCGGTTCGTTGACCGTGAGGTGAATCGGCCGTGGGTTGGTAGCCCACCGAGGCCGATCCGCCGATGTCTAAGTAGAAGGCGGTGGGCAAGGTGGAGGCCCCCGCCGCGGTGGCAACGGGCAAGATCATCAGTGCGCTCGCAATCGCGATGGCAAGTAGTGCGACGTGGAGTTCACGCTTCACGTATTTCAACTGCTCCTTTCTTATAGAACCCACTCTGTTGCCACTTTTGACCGGGCGGCAAAACGTTTGCACCCAAGATCAGATACCTGAGAGAGTAACCGGCGAGGATTAATCGTGGAATTAAGAATTATTAAGAATCGGAGTAATCGGAAGCCGCGAAAGTTCACCGTCCGTAAACTTCCCAATACGGGTTGGCGAGCGTGAGGGTCAACCAAGCGAGAGGACACCGATGGACGTCACAACATCAGAACCTTCCAGTGACGTCGCCATTTCTCAATTCTTTACTGACGAAGAGTTGACGGACCTCGCGTTAGCAGCCGATCCACACGCACCGCTCGATCCCGACGCGGTGCCCTGGCGGGGTGGCTCGGGATCGCATCCCAGCCTGCTACCGGACTGGTACATGCCCAGTCCCATGGCCATTCGCCACAGTCGCGCGACGCAGATCACGATCATCTTCATCGTCGCCGGGTTCCTGATCATCGACGCCTTCGGACTGTGCGTCACGTCGGGATTTATCTCACTGGCCTAGTCGGCACGCCGAAACTTTTCGGCGTGCTTTTTTTCTAGTTCTCGCCAGTGCGCCGGAAGAACCACGGCCGACCTGATTATGCTCGTCGCATGACAAACTACGAACCACTCGCAACCCGATACGACAACATGCAGTACCGCCGGTGCGGCCGCAGCGGCCTGATGCTGCCCGCCATTTCGCTCGGTCTGTGGCAGAACTTCGGTGCCGAAGGTTCTCGCGAGACCCAGCGCGCCATCCTGCGCCGGGCGTTCGATCTGGGCATCACGCACTTCGATCTCGCGAACAACTACGGCCCGCCCTACGGCGGCGCCGAACGTAATTTTGGCGAAATACTGCGTGAAGACTTCGCCACGCTTCGCGACGAGCTGGTCATCTCGACCAAGGCCGGATGGGACATGTGGCCCGGTCCCTACGGCGATCTCGGCTCACGCAAGTACCTGCTCGCCAGTCTGGACCAGAGTCTGTCGCGCATGGGCATCGAGTACGTCGACATCTTCTACCACCACCGTTTCGATCCCGACACCCCGCTCGAGGAGTCGCTGGGGGCGCTCGATACGGCGGTGCGCCAGGGCAAAGCCCTCTACGTCGGAATTTCTTCGTACTCTGACCAGCGCACGACGGAGGCCATCGCTATCCTGCGCGCGCTGGGCACACCGCTGCTCATCCACCAGCCGTCCTATTCAATGCTCAACCGTTGGATGGAGGAGAAGCTGCTCGACGTGCTCGGCGAGCAGGGCGTGGGTTGCATTGCCTTCTCACCGCTCGCCCAGGGCCTGCTCACGGACCGCTACCTCGACGGCATTCCCAAGGACTCGCGGGCGGCCAAAGAGGGTTCCTTGTCAAACGACATGCTCACGCAAGACAATCTGAACCATGTTCGCGCGCTTCGTGAAATCGCGCGTGAACGAGGCCAACGAGTGTCGCAACTCGCGATTTCTTGGGCCTTGCGCGATCCCCGAGTGACGTCCGTATTGCTGGGCGCGAGCAGTGTTGCCCAGTTGGAAGAAAACCTGGCGTCGCTTGACAACCTGGACTTTTCTGCTGAAGAGCTGGCACAAATTGACAAGTACGCGGTGGACGGCGGCATCAATCTATGGCGCGGCCCTTCAACAAGCTGAGTGTCCCGTACCAGGAGTCTCAAGGTCCGTCGTTGTCAATAGAGATGTCCAATTAGTTTCAAGTGTCCATCGAAAGCCGCATCGCTAACGACGCAATTTCATGTGGTTGCTATCGCTAGCCCAAGCGGTCGAGTAATTCCGCTTCTTTGGCAGCGCTAATTCCCTTTTCCTCGAGTCGCTTGGACGGCTTCAGTTCTTCGTGCACGTGCACGTCTCGAATGGTCTCGCCCAGAGGTCGCAACGTCAGTCCCGCCTCGATGGCTCGGCTCGAGTCAATGGTGAGAACTAGCCGAGCGTCGTCGAGCGCCTCCCAAAGTGGCCACGTTGAAATTTCAACGCCGGCATTCAGGAGCGGTTCAGCCTCAATCCAGATCAGCTCGCAGTCTTGTGGTCCAACCTGCTTGACTGCCTCACGGAGAAAATCCTCGAAGCTAAACGGCGGCAACGGTGCCGAGGCGTGGAAGACTCCTTCGCTCGTACCGTGCGCGAGTAGGCCAACGAAGTGGGCGAGGTCACGGACGTCGATCGATTGGAAGGGGTTGTCGCGAGGACCAGGAGCGAGCACCCGACCACCTCGGGCGATGCGCTCCACCCACCAGGTGAAACGACCGGTGTGATCGTGGGGTCCCGCGACGTAGGTGGGGCGCACGATGCTCGGGTCTTCGCCGGACCAACCGGGGCCGCGTGGACCGAAGGCTTCGATAGTCGCAATCTCACAGAGCGCCTTTAGTCCCCCGTAGGTTCGGTCATCAACAACCTCGGTGCGGGGATCGTCGAGTGTCGCGAGCGGCGCATCCTCGTTCAATCCCGGCGTCGCCATCGTGTCGTACGCCGACACCGAAGAAATATGCACGTAACGCCCACCGCGACCCGCCAACGCGTCCGCGAGCTCACGAACCTGACGGGGGAAGTAGGCCGACGGATCAACGGTTGCGTCCCACGTGCGCTCGGCCAACGCACTCAGGTCAACGTTGCGATCTCCGAGCAGGCGCTCCGCCCCAGGAAAAAGGTCGGGATTCGTCCTGCCTCGATGAAAGAGCGTCACCTCGTCGCCACTCGCGAGCAACTCCTCGACAATGGCCCGGCCAACGAACTGCGTACCTCCGATTACCAAGACCTTCATCGCGCAACGACCTCGCTCTCATTCACCCTCCACACTGCATCCGCTCGACGAACCAAACACGCACGGGACAATCCTTCGATGCCCGGCATGAAGCGCAAGCCTTTAACCTCTAGAACCAATCGTCGTAGTGACGTTCCACGTAGGTGTTCTCGAAGCCCCAGCGCGCATTGGTGATGAATTCGCCCAAGAGCACCGGATCCTTGATGCCGGGCGACGTCTCTACCCCGCTGCGCACGTCGACACCCCAGACCGGATAGTTCTGAATGACGTCGATGACGTTCGAGGTCGTCAATCCGCCTGACGCTACCATCGGCACCCGCAGCGTCTCATCGAGGAACGTCTCGAGGCAATCAACCAACGAGTTGTAGTCATCCGATTCGGGCAGCAGAAGATAGTCGGCGCCCGCCAGATGCAACGATGAGTCGATGATCGTGGTGCTGGGCAACGTACGCATCACCGTGTTGACTCGTTCGGCCACGTAGGCCAACTCATCGAGCCCCACGACGCCGTCGATCTGCACCGCCGTGAGTCCAAGCGTGTTCGCGACCTCCACAATCCGCCGCGGCGTCTCATTGCGAAAGACCCCCACGGAGACCGCCCCGTGGGGCAGTCGGCGAACGATGTCGTGCGCGGCGACCGTGGAAATCTGGCGGGGCGAAGGTCCGAACTCGAATCCGACCGCGTTGGCCCCGAGACCAATCGAAAAAAGGGCGTCCTCCTCGTTCGTTATCCCCGAGACCTTGATGAACAATCCCTCAATATTGAGTCGCACGGCGCTCTTCCATGGTGGCCACGTTAACTGCGTCGCGCCTTAGCCCGCGGGCTCGACGACGACGTCGGGAAATGTCGCGAGATAGTTGGCGTCCAGCAACGTGCGATGGGCAAACCCGAGGCACAAGACGTGACCATCCTCATTAACGGCGGTCGTCACCCCCTGTGGTCCCGCGGGGCCCTTGGAACGAAGTACCTCATCCACGGCCGACACGCTTGGGCCACTGGCACGCACGAAGCGCCACGGCACACTCGCCCCGCGCGCGTCCAGACGGGCGACTAACTCCTGGCCGGTGTAACAGCCCTTCGTAAAGGACACGGTGTCGGCGATGACACGCGCACCGTAACTCTGGGGCGTCAGATCTGCGCGACACTCATTCACACCCGGCCACGTCGAACGAACGAGTTCACCCACCGTGGCGATCGGCCCGCTCGAGGCGTCATCGAGTTCAAGTGTGCACTTCACACGCAAGTGAAATCGCCGAAGGCGACCGAGCGCGACGTCGCCTACCTCTCGCGGCACCAACAGCACAAATCCGTCAGCGAGGGGCTGCACGAAGCACGTTGCCAGCACCGCGCTATCGGGGCGCAACAGTAGCGACCAGCGCCCACGTTCGTCGATGGTAGTTAGGTCCTGGGTTATTTGACCTTGCAGAAACGACTCGCTCTCTTCACCCAGCACGCGGATACGTGACCAGTCAATCGTGTCTGAACTCTCCATGCTCGCCGTTGCACTCATAGACAACTACAGTATGCGCGACCCTGGGCAACTACTCCCCCGTGACTTAAAGGCCGATTCTTCTATGACCATTCAGACCGAACTCAGCACCATCACTTCGACCATGAACGAACTCTCGGTGCGTATCACAGCGCTCGTAGAAACCGATGGCGCCGCCATGGATAACGACGTCTACACCGAACTCATCGCCGCCGAGCGCACCATTGGCACATTGCTGCGTCGTCTTAACCGCGTGGCCGGTCGGATTAGCTAGGCCCGGCCGGTAGCCTCTTCTCATGAGCGGATCGTGGCAGTCAACGATGACCTTGACGCCCGATCAACGACTCGACGTGCTCAACCTGCTCAATCACACCGACACTCGACTCGGCCGAGAAGCTATCGATGAAGTGCACCGTCGCACGGTCGTACACGGCTGGTCAGCCGAACACTGGCTGCTACAGCGCGATGGCCACCTCGAGGGATACGCGCTGCTCAGCGGCGGTGAACACCCGACCATCGAAATGTGCGGCGGCGGTTTTGACGAAGGTCTGCTCCACGCGGTATTAAAGGTGCACACCTGTGTTGATTGGTGGGAGCGCGACATGCGCCACACTTCGGGCGGCACGGTCTTGCGAATGCTCCAGATGATGCGCATCGACTTACCGGCACCCCTCGTAGAGGTGCCCGAAGGCGCGATACTGCGAACCTTTGAACCAATGCACGACGAGGACCGCTGGTTAGAGCAGAACAACCTGGCCTTCGCCCACCATCCCGAACAGGGTGCCTGGCAACGCGAAGATTTGGCCGAGCGCACCAACGAACCGTGGTTTGACCCGTCCGGATTCCTACTCTTAGAAATTGACGGGCAGCTCGCCGCGTCGTGTTGGACCAAGGTCCACGAACTACACCCAGACCGGTTTGGCGAGATCTACGTCGTTTCGGTGCACCCAGATTTTCAGGGAAGAAATCTGGGGCGGGTCATGGTCAGTCAGGGCCTGGCCGCACTCCGCAAAAAGGGCGTCGCCACCGCAGTACTCTTCGTTGACCAGTCCAATGCGGTAGCCAAGAAACTTTACGAATCCATTGGCTTCCGGGTGGGACGAGAAGACCTGCTCGTGCGCTTCACCAGGACTAATTAGCGCCAACGAGTCGACCGACAAGGAAGGTCACCGCGGACGCGAGTGCCGCAATGACGAGTTGACGTATGGCGCAGCGCCAAATACCTCGACGCGTGAACCAGCCAATGGCCCCGCCCACGCCCGCAGCCCCGACGCCCGCGAGCGCGATGGACCAATAGATCTGATTGCCGGTCGTCGACCAGAGCCACGGCAGCAGCGGGATGAACGCGCCCACGACGAAGGCCCAAAACGACGAGATGGCGGCCATCCACGGTGAACCAGTCGCCGAAGGGTCGATACCCAACTCTTCACGCGCGTGCGTGCGCAACGCCAGGTCGGGGTCGCGCATGAGATCGATGGAGAGTCGTTCGGCTAGTTCTTCGTCAATACCGCGATCGATGAACAACTGTCGTAGCTCCTGCTGCTCTTCGACCGGAAAGTCGACGAGGGCCTGGCGCTCCTTTTCTATTTCCGATTCGAGCAGTTCCTTCTGCGCCTTCATTGAGAGATATTCGCCGCTACCCATTGAAAAGCCACCCGCGACGAGTCCGGCGAGACCAGCCAGACGAATGACACTGTGCCCGGGATTAGCCCCGGCGAAACCCAGAATGAGCGACACATTCGTGACCAGACCGTCACTGATGCCAAATATCGCCGCGCGAAACCAACCACCAGAGATCTGTCGATGGTGAACTTCGTAGTGCTTGACGGTCACGCCGTAATCCTACGACAGCCCTAATTGTCTAAAATCGTTTTGGCCGGAAACTAAGGTCTCTTTGGAGGTTGTGATGACAATGCACGTGGACAGCATCGAGGACCTGACGCCGCTGGTCGGCACCCACCTGGGCTATTCGCCGTACCGCACGATCACCCAGGAGCAGGTCCAACTCTTCGCCGACGCCACGGGCGACTACCAGTGGATTCACCTCGACCCCGAACGCGCGGCAACCGGCCCCTTCGGTCAGACGATCGCCCACGGCTATCTCACGCTGTCACTGGTGCCCGTCCTCTTGAGTTCGGTCATGCGCGTCGGTGGCGTAAAGATGGGCATCAACTACGGCGCCAACAAGGTCCGCTTCATGAATCCCGTGCTCGTGGGCTCGGAGATTCGTGCCGGCGCCACGCTCGCCTCGGTCGAGAAAATTGACGGTGGCGTCCAGGTGGTCCTGGACGTGGTCGTTGAAATGAAAGACGCGACGAAGCCGTCGTGTGTCGCTCAAGTGGTGTCGCGCTACTACGTCTAGTTCCTTAATGCCCATCACCCCCCTACCCCAAGGCGAAGAGAAGACCCGTCAGGTTCGCGCCATGTTCGACGCGATTGCCAGTCGCTACGAACTGGTGAACAAACTCATGACCTTCGGTCTCGACGCGCGGTGGCGTCGACGGGCCGTCGCCGATCTTCGACTGCCGCCTAACAGCTTGGTACTCGACATCGCCGCCGGCACCGGTGACTTCACCCGGGAACTGGTTCGCCAAGGTCACCGGGCAGTCGCGACGGATCTCAGTCTGGGCATGTTGCGAGCGGGCAGTGAGATGCCCGACGCCGTACAGGCTGACGCGTCAAGCCTGCCCTTTCGCTCTGCCAGTTTCGACGGCATCACGTGCGGCTACGCGCTGCGCAATTTCACCGACCTCTCGGCGACCTTCGACGAGATGGCGAGGGTTACCCGCGGCGGCGGCCGGCTCTCTCTCTTAGAGGTCTCTGAACCACGTTCCGGTCTGTGGCGCGCGGGGTTTCGATTCTGGTTCCGCCGCGTGGTGCCCTTCATTGGATCACTCGTCTCGGACCGCGCGGCCTACCAGTACCTGCCCCGGTCAACGGCCTACCTGCCGTCACCGGACGAGATCGTTCGCATGCTCAACAGTGCCGGCTTCAGCGCCGTCAATCACCGTCGCATTATGGGCGGGTTGAGCCAACAGTTCATCGCCACGAGGTCACGATGAGATTCGTGCGCGAAGAGATAACCGCCCTCGGTTGGGATCAACTGCGAACCCTGGGCGCACGCGACGGCTGGCTCGTAGAGACGGCCGAGGTCCTGCGCAGCGGTTTTGGTCCGGCCGCGCTCACGATTGACTTGGGTGGCGGCCTCGACGTCCACACTGACGCACTCGTCGAGTTACAACGCCACGAGGTCGCCGGTGTCGACGGTCCGCCCGGCACCGGCATCGTCGCCTTCGCCACGCTGCCCTTCGACCGCACCGCGCCGGGACAGCTCAGCGTGCCCACCTACGTCATCACTCAAACCAAGGACGGACGGGCCTGGCTGACGTCGCCCGACGGGTCTCGTGATTTCCGGGAGTCATTGGCCAATGTCGTCGCACCGAGCCAAGAGACCCAGAGTCTGCGCTCGCTCTCCTACCAGCCCACGCCGGAGGAATACGCCCACAACGTTGCACTCGCAGTGGAGTTACTTCGTCGCAAGGAGATTGACAAGGTAGTCCTCGCCCGTTCGGTGCTCGGCACCGTACCCGAAGCGCTGGACGGTGCCGCCATTGCCGCGAGGTTACGGGTGCGCGAACCCATCTGCACGATCTACAGCTTGCCCACCACGGAAGGTCGCCGCTTCGTCGGGGCCAGCCCCGAGCTCTTGGTGCGCCGTACGGGCGCCACGTTCGAATGCAACCCCTTAGCGGGCACTATTGCGCTGCCACCCAACGAAGCGCCCGACGATTATCAGACGTGGCTGCTGGGCAGCACGAAGAATCTCCACGAGCATGGCGTGTTGGTTGACGAACTCGTCCAGCAACTCTCGAGCAGCTACGACGAGATCACCGCCGATCCCAATCCATCCATCGTGACGTTGCGTTCCATCGCGCACCTGGGCACGTGGGTAAAGGGTCTGCGACACGACGCCGCGAGCGCACCCGACGCGCTCGAACTACTGCGACTGTTGCACCCCACCGCGGCAGTCGGTGGCATTCCGCGCAACGACGCCTACGAGCTCATCGTGCGCCTAGAGCAACACGACCGCGGACACTACGCCGGCCCGCTCGGATGGATTGACAACAACGGCGACGGCGAGTGGTGGATTGGCATTCGCGGCGTCATCATCAACGGCACGGCCTTCGAAGCGTGGGCCGGGGCCGGCATCGTCAGTGAGTCGGACCCCATTGCCGAACGCGAAGAGACCAAGGACAAATTGGCCGCCGTACTGTCGTCAGTTTTGGTCGACCGCGTCTAACGATTTCCTGTTGGCGAAAGGTCGCTCGACGGCCCATTTGGTTACCAGCCACAGAGCTTCGATGACGATGCTCTTGGACATCTTGGAGTCACCGTGCGTGCGATCGGTGAAGGAAATCGGTACCTCGATGATCGAGGCACCGCCGCGCCGCGCCCGGTGTGTCATCTCGATTTGGAACCCGTAGCCGTCGGCGGTCACTGACTGGTAGTGGATTTTTTCTAACGCGCTCTTGGAATAGACGCGAAAGCCTGACGTTGAGTCAGCGACTTTCAGTCCCAGCATGATCGTCGCGTACTCATTGCCGCCGCGCGAGAGCAACTTCCTCGAGAGTGACCACTTGGGTATGACGCCGCCTTTGATGTAGCGCGAGCCAATGACCACTTCGTGGGTGCTCGCAGCCACGAGCAACGACGGCAGAGACCGCGGGTCATGCGAGAAGTCGCAATCGATTTCAACGAAGTACTCGAAATCGCGTTCGAGTCCCCAGGTGAATCCCGCGCGATAGGCCCCACCGAGGCCGGCCTTGGCCGGTCGACTAAGAAGATGAATCTGACCCAACTCTTCGGCAATTTTTTCCGCCACTTTCGCGGTGCCGTCGGGGCTGTCGTCATCAACGACCAAGATGTCCGCGCTCGGAACCACTTCACGCAACGTGCGCAACATCGTTTCGACGTTGAGTATCTCGTTATAGGTAGGCAGGATCACGAGAGTTCGCACCCCGGAATACTACTTATTCCTTTAGAATGAAGTTTTCGGGTTACGCCCGTGGTGACTAGAAAGTGGAACGCTTAAAGAAGCCATATGTCCGAGCCTGAGCCCGCCCCCAAGAAAAGTCGATTCGCGATACCTCGCGAGATTCGCATCATCCTCAGTGTTGGCAGTCTGATCTTCGTCTTTGAATACCTCGTGTTGCCCCAGTTCTTGTCGGCGCACAAGTCGTTGCACAAGTCGTTGCACCTGCTCGCCTCGCTCAATCCGCTCATTGTCTTTGCCGCCATTATCTGCGAGGTGGCGGCCATCTACGCCTACGTAGAACTCACGAGAACCGTGCTCTATCCCTACGCGCCCAGTCGCTACAACACCATGCGAGTGAACCTGGCGGGCCTCGCTATCAGCCACATCGTCCCGGGCGGCACGGCGCCGGCCGGCGCACTCGCCTACCGCTTCTACAACAAGTTTGGCGTGCCCAGGGAGACCAATGCCTTTGGACTCGCGGCCCAGGGCGCGGGCTCGGCCGTGGTGCTCAACATCATCTTCTGGATGGCGCTCGTCATTTCCATCCCCCTGCAGGGGTTCAATCCCGCCTACGGATTCGCGGCCCTGGCCGGGGTGTTTTTGCTGACCGCGTTCTTTGGCACGGTGCTGCTGATTACCCGCGGCCAACGCCACGCGGACACGTGGTTACGCGCTGCCGCCCGACACATCCCGGCACTCAATCCCGACACCGTGTCCTCGCTCTTAAGCAAGGTGGCGGCGCGCATCTTGCTGCTCGTCGCCAACCGGCGAACCCTCTGGTCGGCCTTCACCTGGGCGGCGCTCAACTGGATATTGGACGCCGCGTGCCTGTGGGTGTTCATCCTGGCCTTCGGTCACACCACGTCACCCATTGACCTTTTGGTCGCGTACGGCCTGGCCAATATCTTGGCCGCGATTCCCATCACGCCGGGCGGTCTCGGCATCATTGAAGGGGTGCTCATACCAACGCTCGTTGGTTTTGGCGTGCCCCACGCGCAGGCAATCCTGGCGGTGCTCTCGTACCGGCTCGTCAATTTCTGGATCCCGATTCCCGTGGGCGGTGCCGCTTACGCCAGCCTGCGCTGGCAGCGCCGGCCCTTCGTTACTGCTGAGACACAAGCCGGGAGCGACTGAGCTCGAGCCGCTTGAATTCCGCCTGGGCCGAAAAATCGTTCACTGATTGCAGTCGGCGCCACCGGCGGTCGGTCCCGAGCACCCACGTGAACACGTCATCGCTCCAGGTGATTTCGAACGCCTCAACGAGTTCGGCCTGCAGGCGCGGGTCTTCAATCGGCACCGTGACCTCGACGCGGCGGTCCAGGTTTCGTTCCATCAGGTCGGCGGAGCCGATGTAAATCGAAAAATTGTGCTCATTGGGTCGACCGAAGATGAAGATCCTCGAATGCTCCAAGAACTCACCCACGAGGCTGTGCACCGTGATGTTCTCGGAGAGCCCCGCCACGCCCGGACGCAGACAGCACAGCGTGCGCACCTCGAGGCGTATTTCCACGCCGGCGGCGCTCGCCTCGTAGAGCGCGTCGATCACCGTGGGATCGGTGAGGCCATTCACCTTGAACGAGATCTTGCCGTTCACGCCCAGGTCGCGCTGGCCGTTTATCAGTTCCACGATGCGGGTTCGCGTCATCGTGGGCGAAACAATGATCTTGGTGTAGTTGCCATGGTGCGCGAATCCGGTGAGGAAGTTAAAGAGCTCGCCAATGTCGTGGGTGATGTCCGGGTCGCTCGTGAGCAACCCAAAATCCTCGTAGTTGCGCGCCGTCTTGGAGTTGTAGTTCCCGGTCGCGATATGGGCGTAGCGGGTGGTCGTGTCGCCCTCGCTGCGCACCACCAGGGCGGTCTTGGAGTGGGTCTTAAAGCCCACGATGCCGTAGACCACGTGGACACCGGCGTCTTCTAGGGCCTTGGCCCATTCAATGTTGGCGGCTTCGTCAAAACGGGCCTTCAGTTCCACGAGCGCCACGACCTGCTTGCCGTGCTCGACCGCGCGCATGAGGGAGCCCACCACCGGCGAGTCTCCCGACGTCCGGTAGAGCGTCTGCTTGATGCCTACCACGCGTGGGTCGTCGGCCGCTTGGGCAATGAACATCTCAACAGAGTCAGTGAAGGACTCGTAGGGATGGTGCAAAAGAATGTCCGCCTCGCGGATAGCCGCAAAAATGTCGCCCACGTGGTCGCCGTCGAGCAATCGCTTCGGCGTGACCGGTGACCATCCCTCGCCCTTGAGGTCGGGTCGGTCAATGGCGTAGATGCTCCACAAATCGTGCAGCCCCAGAGGCGCGTCGGTCACGTACAGATTGGAAGGATCGAGCTCAAACTGTTCGACGAGCAGGTCGAGGAAGTCGCGTGACATGCCGCTTTGAATCTCAACGCGCAACGCTTCGCCGAAGCGGCGACGACGCAACTCAATCTCCAGAGCCACCAACAGGTCGTCCGCCTCGTCTTCGTCAAGTGCGAGGTCGGCGTTCCTCGTGACGCGGAACAGGTCGGACTGGAAGATCGTCATGCCCGGAAAGAGTTGGCCGAGGTTGGCCATGATGAGGTCTTCGAGCAGGCACCAGCGGCTCTCACTCGCCTGGAGAAACCTCGGCAGTGAATTCGGCACCTTTACCCGGGCGCTGCGCTCTTCGCCCGTGGAGCCGTCGAGCACCGTCACCGCGATGTTGAGCGACAAATTAGAGATCATAGGGAACGGATGACCGGGGTCGACAGCCAGGGGCGTCAAGACGGGATAGACGTTCTCATTGAAGTATTTCGTGAGCAGTTCACGTTCTGTCTCGTCGAGCTCCTTGAAACGCACAATGGCGATGCCCGCGCTCGCGAGTTCGGGCAGCAGCACGTCGAGCACCAAACGGTCCTGTCGCTCCACCAGTGACAGCACCCGCTCGCGGATGGCTACTAACTGCTGACGGGGACGAATGCCGTCGACCGACGGCGTCTGCACGCCGGCCGCCACTTTGTCTTCGAGACTGACGACGCGAACCTGAAAGAACTCGTCCACCATGTCGGCGAAGATGGCGACAAACTTGAAGCGTTCAAGTATCGGCAGGCGTTGATCCTCGCCGAGGTCGAGCAGACGTGACCCGAACTCCAATCTCGAGAGTTCACGACTGGAGAACCGCTCCGGTCCAAACGAGAGAAGATCAATAGCCACGGTTCGGGTGCCTTTTTCCAAAACTGAGAAGTACTTCCTACCATCGTAGGGGTACGCTGGATTGGTGGCGAGCGATGCGGGTCTAAGGGAGCGCTGGGCCGCGCGAGAACGACGACCTAGCCGCTCGGCCGAATTGGCCCTCATGTTCCTTGCCTGGCTCATCACCACGGCCTTTTACGTGCTGGCGTCGCTCGGTGCGCAGAACCACCTGCCCAAGCGCCTCCTCGTCTTTCTCACCTTCATTGTCGTGATCTCGCTCGCCATGCACGTTGCCATTCGCTTCTTCGCGCCCTACGCCTCGCAGATTCTTCTGCCCGTCGCGACGCTGCTCAACGGGATTGGCTACGTCGAAATCGCGCGATGGGATCCCCCTCTGGCGGGCAACCAGGCCCTGTGGTTCCTCATCAGTGCGGGCGCGCTCGTGTTGATTCTCATGTTCGTTCGCCACGTGCGCGACCTCGACCGATATCGCTACCTCACGTTGACCGCGGCCATCATCCTGCTGTTATTGCCGCTCGTGCCCCACGTGGGCGAAGAGATCGGCGGCGCCCGACTTTGGGTCAAGCTGGGTCCGCTCTCCTTCCAGCCCGTCGAGATCGCCAAGATCTTGCTGGCCTTCTTCTTCGCGTCCTACTTCGCCGCTAACCGCGAACTGCTGTCTACTCCCACGGCGCGGATCGGACCCAAACTGATCGTTCCGCCCAAAACCCTCATACCCATCGTCTTTGCGTGGGGTTGCGCGCTGGCCATCCTCGGCGCGGAGAACGACATTGGCTTTGCCCTCTTGCTCTTCGCTCTGTTCATGTCGCTGCTCTGGGTCACCACGGGCCTCAAGACCTACGTCGTGCTGGGCATCGGATTCTTTGCGGGCGGCGCGCTGCTGGCGTCGAATTATTTCTCCCAAGTCCACTCTCGCATCAGCGACTGGCTCAATCCCTGGTCGGCAATCAACTTCGCTCACTCGTCACAGATTGCGTTCGGTTGGTTCTCCTTGGCGGCCGGCGGCGTCATCGGCACCGGGCTCGGGCTCGGTCAGTCAGGCAACATTCCCGATCTCACTTCGGACATGATCTTCGCGGCCGTGGGCGAGGAGCTCGGATTCATTGGCGTGATTCTGGTGCTCTGTCTCTTCGTGGCTTTCGTTGGCGAAGGGTTCCGCATTGCCCAGCGGGCCCACTCCGACTTCGTGCGTTTGACCGCGGTGGGCCTGACCGCCATCGTTGGCTTCCAGGCCTTCTTCATCATGGCGGGCGTGCTGCGCATCCTGCCCTTTACGGGCATGGTGCTTCCGTTCATGGCCTACGGCGGTAGCTCGCTCTTCGCCAACTACGTCATTGTCGCGGTGCTGCTGAGAATTTCGGACGAGAACAGTCGCGAACTCAAAGGCGGCGAGATCCGCACCGTGCAGTTCACGAAACGATTCAAGGGGCTGACCGGCTCTTCTCGCTAGTCAACGCCGCGTCGGTGTCCGCGACCCACAGCGCTAGAAGCCGAGCGCGAGCTCCTGAGCCCAGGTGAAGGTCATTGCCGGAGGCGTGCCGTTGGGAAGCTCGATGAGGTCAACGAACGACGAGGAGTTACTGCCTTGCGCGAAGCCGGTACCCATCTCGCAGTCCTGACAGTTGAGTCCCACGCCGGGGTTAAAGGGAGCGTCAGAACCCAGCAACTCGTCGCGGTGTCCCCAACATCCAGCGGCCGACGCCGACGTGCAGTCAATGTTCGACGTCGTGGCGGCGCTGCCACCCCAACCATCGTCGTACATCCAGAAGTAGTCCACCGCCAGCACGCTGAAGCCTTCGGCCCACGCGCCGCCCATCCCCGGGACGCCCTGTGCGTCGAGTCCGATGGCAAATCCCGCGGCGTCCGTTGGATCGGTGTCCAGTTGCGCGGCGTGCTGCGCGTTAGCGCTGAGGGCCGCGTTGATGCCCAGGTACGCCGGCAATCCCCGAGCGGTCCGCTCCAGGTTCGCCACCACAAAGAGCTGCTGGTCGGGCGTCAGCGAGGACCAGTTTGACGGCAGCACCATGGCGGCCAGGTTCTCGTCGGCGCGAGCGACGTTGATAGCTTGCAAGACGTAATTCGTGCAACCCTGAGCGTTGGTATAGGCGCTCCACGTCAACGACGATGTCACGCAGGGATTCGCACAGGTCCAATTTCCTGCAGACCCCGTGCACTGACCGGAATTGAGAAAATTCGGACTCGGCGCAAGGTTGGCACTCGGGTTCGAAAGCTTGGTGACGGTCGACGGCGTGACGATCGTCGTGGTGGTAGCGGGCGGTGTATTGATCGGCGTCGTCGGTGTCGAGGTTGAATTCGTCGGAGTGGTCGGGTTGGTGGGCGTCGTTGGAGTAGTCGACGTCGTCGTGGGTGTTGCGTTTCCGGCGGGTTGCCTCGATTTGCGCAACGCCGCAGATGCGATGCTATTGGCAACACCGCGAGAATTAGTCTGGGCTGAGAGTGCCGTCGTCGACGCCACAATCGCACCGTTCTTAAGCGTGAGGAACGTCGTGCCGGGCGCACTGGCTGATACCGGCAGCGCCACCACGGCCAAGGTCAGGACGCTGAGTGCCAACGCCAGCGACCCGCCGATAGCTGCACGGCGTGCGCGATTTGTCAGCGGCAACGTCATCCGACGCCACACTGAAACTGAGTGATTTGACCACCCCTGGCCTCTGTGCCCTTGCACATTTTTCATGCTTCAATGCTCGTCGGCCAACATCACTGCGCCATCTACCTGAACCCAACAGTGACCCAATTAGCCTGAAATGATTGCCAACGATGATCAAACGGCACAGTTCGAAATTGCGCGATGCAGTACTACGACAATTGGTGCTCGAGGCGGCACGCACGCCGCGGCGAATCGTCATGCGTTTTCATTCAATCCCACGGTGCTGCTCTAGCGCGACGTGATCACTCGCTCGTGGGCCAGGCATTCCTTATGTTCTGCGCGATCTCGTCTTGGGCCGCGAAACTGAGGGCAGTCTCTTTCAAGTACGCGAAAATATTCGGTCCTCGGCGTTCGTCAGGCAGATCGCTCATCCGCGGGACCAGGTGGTAATGCAGGTGGGAGAACCCCTCGGCTTCGCCAAACATCATCACGTAGGTCTTCTCACAGTTTGTGGTTCGTTTGAGCGCGAGCGAAGCATCTCGAATCAACCGACCGAGTGCCTCGGCTTCGCCATCGGTCATCTCATCGGGTGAGGAAATGTGGCGTAGGGGCACGATCACGAGCCACCCGGGGAGACTGGAATTGAAAGAGTGGGCAACGCGCCACCCGCCTTCGCTGCAGATGTTCTCTCGAATAGGAAGGTTGTCCGCGCTTGACTGCACGCACGAGTAGCACTCGACTGTCGACATTGCCGACGCCCTTACGCGTAGAAGCTTTGCAGCACCTCTTCGGCGCAGAGAATCGGTGCCGCGACCGGTTGGCGAATCGCAAGGATGATGCCGTCGCTCGTTCGACAGTCCAACCGTTCGCGTCCGCGCGCCGTCATGAGGTCAAGTTCCGAATAGAACACGCCATTCTCTTGGCGCAGAATACGCACCGCGATGATGTCCGCTTGCAGGTGCGCGATGATCGATGTCGCTAGTTCGTGGGTGCTCGGACGCAGCCCCACCGCACCGATCAGCGCATTGTGCAGTGACTGGGCTTCGGCCAGGGCCACGGCGATTGAGACATTGCGATAGGGAGAGTCCTCTTCCATGAGGTGGATCTGGGGCGACGAGTCACCGAGGTCAAAACGAACTGACCCGACCGTCATGACGCGGAAGACAACGTCATTGTTCTCGTTCGCTTCTTCGCTCGGGGATTGCTCGACCGTCTCTTCGCTCGCGTCACCTTCACTCATCGGACCACCCTAATTTCCCGTGCGTCGTGACACCGACAAGACGGCCCCGCCGCCCGCGAAGAAGACCAACGCCGCCGACCCGCCATAACTGAGTAAGGGCAAGGGGATTCCGGTGACGGGCATGATGCCCATGGTCATGCCGATGTTTTCGAAACAACTAAAGGCGAAGAAGATGAAGACACCCAGGCAGATGAGTCGCCCCATCGTGTCCTTGGCGTTGCGGCCAATGACGAACATGCGCCAGGCGACGAAGGCCAGGAGCAGAATCACGAGCGACGTGCCAATAAAACCAAGCTGCTCTCCTATCGCGGTGAAGATGAAGTCGGTGCGCTGTTCGGGCACGTAACCGAGCACCGTCTGCATCCCGCGAAAGAGTCCCGAACCGTGAATACCACCCGAACCAATCGCGCTCTTGGCATTGTTGACCTCGTAGAGCAGTGTCTGGAGTTTCGGATTCTTCGAGTTCGGGTTAATGAACGAGAACAGGCGATTGATTTGGTACCGGTGCAGCAGGTCAAAATAGACCGCCGCCACCGCGGCGATGGAGCCCGCCACCGCCAGCAACGTCATGAACCGAGGCGGCACTCCCGCGACCACCATGATCGCCGACACCGTGATGACGATGATGATGGCGGTGCCGAGGTCGGGCTGCGCGGCAATCATGAGCAGCGGCACGCCACCCATGAGCAACAGTCGACAGACGTCGTACATGGTGAGGCCCTCGGGTCGTCGTTGACAGTAGGTCGCGACCGCCAGGATGATGAAGAGCACGGTGAACTCGCTGGGTTGGATTTGGATGAAGCCCAAGCTGTACCAGCGCTGCGCTCCGAGCGCACTCTGGCCCACCACGAAGACGCCGGCCAACGCGAGCAGCCCGCCCACGTACAGTGGGGTCGCGGCACTCTCAAAACGTCGGTAGTCAATCTGGGCAATCACGAACATGACCACGATGCCGATAACGACGAACAGCAGTTGTCGCTCAAAGTAGTAGTGCGGATTGTCGCCGGCATTCAACAAGAGTTGTTTTGTCGCGCTGTAAATCATGACGACGCCGAACAAGCCCAGTGTGATGAGTCCACCCGCGAGACCCAGGTCGATCGACGTTCGAGCGCGGACGCGAGTCGAGAAAGCGGCCAGCGTGTCGCTCACTGCAGCACCTTCAGCAGCTCTCCACCATCAATGGTCACGTCCCACCACCACGTCATCTGGAGGGCGGCTTGATAGGCCAACATTCCCAGTCCGTTTCTCGTGCGACATCCTGCATCTTCGTACAGGCTACGCCACGGCGTCATCGTGGGATCGTAGGCAATATCAATAGCAATTGATGTTGCCGTGACGCCGTCGAGCACGGACCCCGACGATTCACGCGAGAGAGCGGGCGTGGTGTTGACAACGAGGTCAACGTGCCCGACGCCCTCGACATGATCGTGCACGTTGTCGTAGCGGCTCGTGAGCGAATCCACGTTCGCCAACGAGCGGCCAAGAACCGTCACGGAAGCAACTCCCGCGTGCACCAGTGCGTCGACGATGGCGTGCGCCGCTCCCCCGGCACCGTGCACGACCACCCGAGCGTCCACGAGTGAGACCGATAATTCCGACTCGACCGCATTGACGAAGCCGAGTCCGTCGGTGTTGGCGCCGTGAACTTCGCCATCTCGGGCGAGCAGTGAGTTGACCACTCCGGTGCGTAGGGCCACGTCATCGAGCGAGTCACAGAGTTGCACGGCCGCCATTTTGAGCGGCATCGTGACCGAGAGCGCGTCGAACTGTCCCGCCATCAACGTGCGAAGTTGTGGCGCATCATTTTCGCGAAGTTCGAAACGCTCCGACGTGCCTTCAAGACCCACCAGCGCGAGCCCGGCCGCATGTAGCTGCGGCGAGCGCGAATGCGCAATGGGCGAACCCACGACTCCCAGACGCCACCTCATCCGATACCCCGCGACTGAGCCTTCTTTTCGTTCGCCAATTGTTGGGCGAAGGTCGTCGAGAACGCCTCCTTGCCATCCTTATTGATCAGCGTGAAGTACAGCCACGTTCCGGCCGGCGCGTGCAGCACGGCGTTGATCGAGAACTTCGAGATGGTGCAGATCGGCGTTGGTGTGAGTCCCAGATTGAGGTACGTGTTGTAGGGCTCGGGAGTCTGCAGCATCGTTGGGGTCACCGTGCCGCCATCCTTGTGCAGGTAGTACAACACGGTGGCGTCCATTTGCAGCGGGCCGCCACGCTGGAGGCGATTAAAGATCACTCGGGCCACCTGTGGCATATTGCTCGGGTAGTAGCCCTCCTTTTCAACAATTGACGCGGCGATAATGAGCTGATAGGCGTCGAGTCCGTTGAGTTTCGTCGATGGCGTGAGGCCAAGCGCCGCCGCCTTGTGGTCGAATCGGCTAACCATTTTTTGGGCCAACATCATCGGCGTCTCGCTCGGAGCCAGGAGGTACGTGCCTGGTCCAATGAGACCTTCTAACGAGCCATTCGGATGAAACGCACTCGTCGTGGCCAACCGGGCGGCGTCGCGAACAAAACTGTTCGCGAAGGTGTTCCCGGCGTCCGACGCTAAGGAGATCGCCACTTCATTCAGCGTCAATCCGGGCAGTACCGACAGCACTTTAACGTTAGGTCCCTTGGACAAGATCGACGTCAACTCGCCGAACGATGAGTTCTGACGAATTTGGTACGAACCGGCAGTGATGCTGGGCGCACCAAAGATCGTCGTGTCGATCCGATACGCCAAGGGCGAGCCAATCACTCCCTTCGCGTGCATCTCGCTCGCCACAGCTGAAAGTGATTCCCCGTTGCGTACCGTCACGATGACGGCTTTGCCCTGACCCGAGAGCGGATGAACCTGTAGTGCGAACCACAGACTCGCCGCCACGACCAAGATGATCACCAGGCCGAGTACGCGGCCAAGTGGTTTAGTCAGTAGAAAGGCCATCTAGATAGTGTTGCAGCATGATGACCGCAGCCGCGCTGTCAATGCGCGAACGTTGATTGCGCTCGTTCACGCCGGCTCTGCTTAGAGATCGCTGGGCTTCCACGGTTGTGAGGCGCTCGTCCCACTGGACCACCGTGGCGTGATGAACGCGCTCACGAATCGCTCGATAGAGTTCGTCCGCTTCTTCGGTGCTTGCGGTTTCTTCGCCCGCGAGCGAGATCGGACGCCCCACCACGATGAGCACCACCGCCTCGTCATCAACCAGCTGCGCGATCTTTCCCATCAATGATTCATCAACGCTGAGCGCCGGACGGGGAAACGCCATCGTCTGATCCGAATCGGTGACGGCGACGCCGCAGCGACGGCTTCCCGGGTCTATCCCGAGTATGCGCGCCACGATGTCCTTATAACTCGTTCGCGGCGACCAGCTCGCGGTCGATGCCGTCAACGTCACGCCCCCCGGCCAACGCGAGGCGCGACGAACCACCACCGCCGCCGCCGACGAGGCCGGCTAAATCCTTAACCGTCTGTTGGGCGTCCAAAGAATCATCGGTCGCGACCACGATGGCGACCTTGTCGTCTACCGCACCGGCCAGCACGACTACCCGTCGTCCTCGACGTTGCAGGTCTTGGGCGAGCGTGCGCAATTGTTCTCCCGGATATCCGTCTACGCGCGCCACGAGTGCGTCGCCGCCGCTCTGGGCGTGCAGTTGTTCGGCGAAGGTCGAGAGCTGTGCTTGACGCAGGGACGAAATCTCCTTTTCAATGTCGCGCTGACGCTCGACCAGTCGTTCCAGCGACGGCACCACGTCATCGAGTGATGTCTTGAGCAAGGAGGCGACCGATCCGAGCGCGCCCTCCATCTCGTGGCTGCGGCGGTAGGCCGCCAGCGCGCTGACCGCTTCGATGCGTCGAGTGTTGGCCCCAATTGACGCCTCGCTCACCAACTGAATCTGACCAATGTCGCCGAGACGGTCGACGTGCGTGCCACCGCAGAACTCCAGGCTGTGCGAACCCGCGCGAACGACCCGCACCCGGTCGCCATATTTGTCGCCGAAGAACATGACGGCACCCATGATCTGCGCCTCTTGCTTGGTCGTCTGAATGGTCTCGACCTCTTCGTTGGCCACGACGTCGGTATTGACCAGGGTGAGAATCTCGTTCTCTTCTTCGCCGGTAAGTCCCGCGCCGTGCGAGAAGTCGAAGCGAAGTCGGTCGGGACCCACGAAGGATCCCTGTTGGCGCACGTGATCGCCGAGCACGGCACGCAGTCCCGAGTGCAGCAGGTGCGTCGCGGTGTGGTTTCTGCGGGTCGCCTCGCGGCGCACGGGATCGATGGTGGCCACACCCACCTGGCCGGGCACGATGTCACCGGTCAGGCGACCCCGGTGGGCAACGAGTCCGCCGGCGACGTTCTGGGTGTCAAGCACTTCGAACCGTCCGGTTTCGGTCACGACGGTGCCGGTGTCGCCCACTTGCCCACCCGACTCGGCGTAGAACGGCGTGGTGTCGATAAACAGCTCACTGGTCCCGTCTTCGCCTTTCAGGACCGCCAGCACCGTGGTTTCGATGCTGTAGCGCGTGAGGTCGCGACCGACGAACTCCGTCGCGCCGTGGTGATCAACGAGATCGCGGTAGTGCGCGTCGTCGGCCAGATTGAGCGTCTTGGCGGACGAACGAGCACGATCGCGCTGTTCCTTCATCGCGGCGTCAAAAGCGCCTCGTTCCACGCGTAAGCCGGATTCGCCCACTATCTCTTCGGTGAGTTCAATCGGAAACCCGTGGGTGTCGTGCAGCCTGAAGGCCACGTCGCCGGGGAACACGGTGCTGCCCGACGCCACCAATTCTTGTTGCGCGCCTTCGAGCAGCGACAGGCCCGTGCGCAACGTGCGGGCAAACCCAGCTTCCTCACGTTCCAGCACCGAGATGATCAGATCGCGATCCTTCACGAGCACCGGATAGGCCACGCCCATCTTTTCAATCGTGGCCTCGACCAGGGAGGCCGCTAACGGCGCCTCGGACCCCACGCGTCGGGCGGCCAAAATCGCCCGTCGGATAATGCGGCGCAGCACGTAGCCGCGACCTTCATTGGCGGGCAGCACGCCGTCGGACACCAACATCGTCATGGCCCGTCCGTGCTCGGCAATACGTCGAATCGCGATGTCCGTGTCGTCGTCGCGACCGAGCGGTGCGTTGACGACCCGCGACGCGGTTTCTAAGAGAGGGGCGAAGAGATCAGTAAAGAAGACCGACTCCACCCCATTGAGAATTGACAGTGTGCGTTCGAAGCCGGCACCGGTATCGATGTTCTTCTTGGGCAGCTCGGTCAACGAGCCGTCCGGCGACTTGTCGAACTGGGTGAAGACAAGGTTCCAGAACTCCATGTAGCGGTCCTCGCCACCAAACGCCGGTCCGCCCTCGTCGCCGAACTCCGGTCCCTTGTCGAAGAAGATTTCCGAGCTCGGACCGCACGGGCCGGTGTCACCCATCTCCCAGAAGTTGTCCGCGTCGAGACGTTGGATACGCTCGGGCCGCACACCGATCATGTCGCGCCACAACTCTTCGGCCTGGTCGTCGCTGGTGTGCACCGTCACCCAGAGCCGTTCGGGGTCAAGACCGAAACCCTCGGTGATCAGGCCCCACGCGTACTTGATGGCTCCCTCTTTGAAATAGTCGCCGAAGGAGAAGTTACCCATCATCTCGAAGAAGGTCAGGTGCCGAAGGGTCGTGCCGATGTTCTCAATATCAACCGTGCGAAAGCACTTCTGAATGGACACGGCCCGTTTGTACGGCGCGCTGTCGGTGTCAAGGAAGTACGGCTTGAAGGGCACCATGCCCGCGACCGTGAAGAGCAGCGACGGATCGTGGGGAATGAGGCTCGCCGAGGGAACGATCGTGTGGCCATTATCCGCGAAATAATCGAGAAAAGTCGAACGTAGTTGGGCCGCTTCCACCCGTTTACTCTACCTGTGGTGCTGGGTTCTTTGGGTCCTCGTGAGCACGTCGTTGGCGCCACTGTTCTACGAGTGACTGCTCTCTGCCGTAGTTCGAGGGGTCAAAGAACACCGAGCCCACGAGCCCGTCGGGCAGGTACTGCTGGTCAACCCAGCCGCCCGCAAAATCGTGCGGGTAGTCGTAGGTGAG
>Ga0182030_10002258_pt1 | contig 40798 bp, 41 predicted proteins | sample 812S3MmetaG_FD_121299 | JGI IMG/M metagenome (GOLD analysis project Ga0182030, IMG submission 121299) | Permafrost microbial communities from Stordalen Mire, Sweden - 812S3M metaG (Illumina Assembly) | ecosystem: Environmental > Terrestrial > Soil > Wetlands > Permafrost | place: Sweden...
GCGCCGCATACAGCGGATCCGGATAGCGCGCGCGCCGCGCCTGGCGCAGCGTCGCCACGTGATCGATGTTCACGCCGAGTGCGATGCCGTAATGCACGGCCGCGCTCAACAGGCGCCTTCCAGCCGCTTACGCTTGGGCTCACGCTGTCGCAAGGCCAGCATCACCTCGCGCGACTTCAAGGCCCGGCCGTCGAGACATGCGTCGATCGCCGCGCGCAGCAGCCGCTTGGCATCGCGCAAGGAGCGCGCATCGACGAAGCTTTCACTTTGCAAATCGGCCAGCGACTGTCCGTAGACCGCGCCGGGCGCCTCTGCCACGCACGGCTGCGGGCCGCTCTCGAGCGCGAAGCGATAGTAGCGGTCGGTCTGCACCGGCGCTCCCTCCACCGTGCGCGCCAGTTCCAAGCCGTAACCCAGTTCGTTGAGCAGCTGCTTCTCGAAGCGCCGCAATGCCGGCTCTTCGATCTCGCCGCCGCACAACGCCTGCATGCAGATCGCGTACGAGGAGAATACTTCGGGATGCGGATCCCAGCGCTCGGTCAGTTTGAGCAGCAGCTCGTTCAGATAGAAGCCGCTCATCAGACGTGCCGGCGACAGTGCGCTCACGCGGCCGTCGATTTCGGCGCTTACCAGCTGAGCGGCATCGGACGCGGCGGCCAGCTTGCCCGACCACGAAACCAACAGCCGCTGAAACGGCCGCAGCACACCCTTCAGTGATGATTTCGCGCTATTTGCGCCGCGCGCGAACAGCGTCAGACGCCCGTGCTCGGCGGTGAATATCTCGACGATCCGGCTGGTATCCCGGTAGGGGTATTGGTGCAACACGTAGGCCTGTGCCAACCAAACGTGTCGCCCTCCGGCCCTTCCTAAGCTTTTCACAAGCTTGTGTACCCAAATTGGCGCAGCGCCATTTCGCTGTCGGCCCAATTCTCCTTGACCTTGACCCAGAGTTCCAGATGCACCGAGCGCTGCCAAAGATCGTTGAGCTCAATGCGTGCGAGCCGGCCGATTTCCTTCAATCGCTCACCGCCCTGGCCGATGACGATGGCCTTCTGGCCGGCGCGTTCGACCCAAATCACGGCGTTGATCATGATCCTGCCGTCTTCGTCGGCGAAACGCTCGATCTGCACGTTGATGCCGTAGGGCAGCTCCTCGCGCAGCTTTAGGGTGAGCTTTTCGCGCACCACCTCGGCGGCGTGAAACGGTTCGTCGCGGTCGGTCAGCACATCGGTGGCGAACAGCGGCGGCGCCACCGGCAGCCGCGATCCCACCAGCTCGACTAGGGGCTCCAAGTTCTCTGATTGCAGCGCGGATATGGGCACCAGCCCTGAGGCCGGGACGCGTTGCGCCATCTCATCGAGAAACGGCAGCAGCAGTTCTTTGGGAAATACCCGGTCGACCTTGTTGATGACCAGGAACAGCGGCTGTTTCAAACCGCGCACCCGTTCCCACACCCATTCATCCTCGTCGGTGAAGCGCAGTGCCTCGATCACGAACAGCAGGATGTCCGCGTCCTGCGAGGAGGAGATGGCGACGCGGTTCATGTATTGGTTCATGACCCGGCGGGTCGATTCGTGCAGCCCGGGTGTATCGACCAACACCAGTTGCGAATCGGGGCGATTGACCACGCCCAAAATGCGATGCCGGGTCGTCTGCGGCTTGGCGGTGACTATGCTGACTTTACGGCCCACCAGCGCATTGACCAGGGTGGACTTCCCGACGTTGGGACGCCCGACGATCGCGACGTGACCGGCGCGGAACTTGAGGGAGCTCATGGCGAGTCGCGCATCTCCAAGGGCAGCAATTCCAGCAGTTTGGCAGCAGCCAGTTGCTCGGCGCGGCGGCGGCTCCCCGCTTCGCCCACCGTGGCCAGCCCGAAGGGCAGCACCTCACAGCTCACCGCGAAAAGCTGCGCGTGCGCATCGCCGGACACCGCGGTCAACGTATAGGTCGGCAACGCCAGCCCGCGAGCCTGCAGCTTCTCCTGCAGCCGGGTCTTCGGATCCTTGAGCGTCTCAGCCGCCGGCAGCGCGGTGATCCGCTGTCCCATGATGTGCACGACCGCCGCCATGGCCCCATCGAAACCGGAATCCAGATAGATCGCACCGAGCAGCGCCTCCAACGCATCGGCGAGCGTCGAGGCGCGGCGGAAACCGCCGGTTTTCAGCTCGCCGGCTCCGAGACGCAGATGCTCGCCCACCCCCAATTCGGCGCTGATCTCGGCGAGAGTGGCGCCGCTCACCATGGTGGCGCGCAGGCGCGACAAAGCCCCTTCATCGGCATCGGGGTGCGCATCGAACAACAGCCGTGCCACACTGCAATTGAGTACCGCATCGCCCAGAAACTCGAGCCGCTCGTTGTGTTCGGCACCGGCACTGCGATGAGTAAGCGCCGCAACGCACAGCGCCGGCGCCACGAAGCGATAACCGAACGAACGCTCAATCCAAGCCAATAGCTCGTCGGGCTTTCGTAGTGGTATCACTGCACCTTCACAGTCTTGTCGAAATGAACCGACAGCGAAACATTGGAGATGTACGGGACCGCGTCATCGTAGACCACATGCATCTGCACGCCGCTGTCATCCTTGGTGATCTGAATGTCCTTGACATCGACCGCCGACGGATCCTCGATGGCCCAATGCCGCTCCAGGATGCGGCGAATGTTGCCCGGGTCGGGATTTTCGCCCTTGACCTCCGTGCCCGTCATTTCCATGGTGCGGGCGATCTTCATGTAGTTCAAATACACAGGTACCAGGCGGATGATCGCATAGCCGATGGCTCCCACTAGAGCGAGAATGCACAGCAACCCGATGAAAGTCATGCCTCGTTCATGCAGCCGCATATAGTCCTCCCTAAACCCCTATTCAATCGCTTTCCCGATCCGTCGCCATTGAGGTCCGTCACGAGTATCAAGATTAAGCCAAATTCGCACCGCTTTACCGACTAGATTCTGCTCCGGTACGAAGCCTGGCGCATCCGGCTCGTCCAGATAGCGGCTGTCCTTGCTATTGTTGCGGTTGTCGCCCATGAAGAAGTAGTGTTTCGGGGGCACCACCCATTCGCCATCCTTGACCGCTCCATTGGCGAACATGATGCGATGGCGCTTCGCATCCAGCTGCTCGGTGGCCGTGGGTGCGCCGGCGTAATTCCACAAGTTCTGCTTCGGTCCGGTGTAGGCCGGCCCCGGTTCCTGGGGCATGAGCGTGCCGTTGACGAACAGCTGATTCTTCTCATCCACACGGATGCGGTCGCCAGGCAGACCGACCAGGCGCTTGATGTAATTGATCTTCGGATTCGGCGGCAGCCGGAACACGATCACGTCGCCGCGCTGTGGAACACCCGTGGCCAGCAGCAGCGTATTGGAGACCGGCAGCCGCAACCCATAGGAATACTTGCTGACGAAGATGAAGTCGCCGTCGAACAGGGTCGGCATCATCGAATCGGAGGGAATGCGAAACGGCTCGAATAGAAACGAGCGGATCACCAGCACCAGGATGATGACCGGAAAGAAGGAACGGGCATACTCGACCGCGATCGGCTCGCGCACCCGCTCGGCGGGCGTACCGACGCTGGCTGCGGCCTCGCGGCGGCGGCGCGCGAAGAACGCTCGATCCAGTCCCCAGATGAGGCCCGACACCGCGCCTACCACCACCAGCATCAAGCTGAAATCCACGGCCTCGTAGCGCAGCAGGCGCCACAACATTCCCAGCGACAACGCCACCAACGCATACCCAGCCAGCTTCGGCAGCAAGGGCTCCTCGGCATTGGTGGCGCCTGGATCGCGATGCGGCCGCAAGAACCAGCCGTCGATCAAGATCACCAGCACGCAGACCGCGGCCGCGCACAGCAGCGCTATGAAAAGCTGATCGCCATCATTCACGAAATACCCCCAACAAATTTAACGTCAATTGCCCTTCTTACCGACCTGCAGGACGGCCAGAAACGCCTCCTGCGGAATCTCCACCGAACCCACCTGCTTCATGCGCTTCTTGCCGGCTTTTTGTTTCTCGAGCAGCTTGCGCTTGCGCGAGATGTCGCCGCCGTAGCACTTGGCCAGCACGTTCTTGCGCATCGCCTTGACGCTGGCGCGCGCAATGATATGGCTGCCGATCGCGGCTTGCACGGCAATGTCGAACATCTGCCGCGGGATCAGCTCCTGCATCTTGTCGACCAGCTCGCGGCCGCGGTTGTAGGAGTTGTCCCGATGCACGATGAGCGACAACGCATCCACCGCTTCGCCATTGATGAGCACGTCCAATTTGACCAGCGGCGCAGCTTGGAAATGGCTGAACTCGTAGTCGAACGAGGCATAGCCGCGGCTCGAGGACTTCAAGCGGTCGAAGAAATCCAGCACCACCTCGGCCAGCGGCAGCTCGTACTGCAGCGATACCTGGCTGCCGAGGAACAACATTTTTTTCTGCACGCCGCGCTTCTCGCTGCACAAGGTCAAGACGGCGCCGACATGGTCGGGAGGCACCAAGATGTTGGCCGTGATGATCGGCTCGCGCAGTTCCTTGATCCGATCTTGCGGCGGCAACTTGCTGGGATTGTCGACGTTGACCACGGAGCCGTCGGTGAGCAGCACCTCGTAAATCACGGTGGGCGCGCTGGTGATGAGATTCAGGCCGTACTCGCGCTCCAGGCGTTCCTGCACGATGTCCATGTGCAGCAATCCCAAGAAGCCGCAGCGAAAGCCGAAGCCGAGCGCCGTGGATACTTCCGGCTCGTAATGCAGCGCCGAGTCGTTCAGCTTGAGTTTCTTGAGCGCGTCGCGAAATTGCTCGTAATCGTCGGAACTGACCGGAAACAAACCCGCGAATACGCGCGGCTGCACCTGCTTGAAACCGGCCAGCGGCGTCTTCGCCGGGTCGGCTTCCGAGGTGATGGTGTCGCCCACCGGCGCGCCGTCGATTTCCTTGATACCGGCGATGACGAATCCCACCTCGCCGGTTTCCAGGGACTCGCGCGTGACGGGCTTGGGCGAGAAACGTCCCAGCTTGTCGATGTTGTGGCTGCGGCCGGTGGACATCACCCGGATCTTCTCCCCGGTGCGCAACGCGCCGTTCATCACCCGCACCAAGGACACCACGCCGACGTAATTATCGAACCAGGAATCGATGATCAGCGCCTGTAGAGGGCCCGCGGGATCGCCTTTCGGCGCCGGAATGCGTTTCACCAATTGTTCCAACAATTCAGGAACGCCCAGTCCGGTCTTGGCGCTGACCAGCGCCGCATCCTCCGCAGGAATGCCGATGATCTCTTCGATCTCATGAATGACCTTGGCGGGGTCGGCCGAGGGCAGGTCGATCTTGTTGATGACCGGCAGAACTTCCAAGCCCTGCTCCAATGCGGTGTAGCAATTGGCGACGCTCTGCGCCTCGACGCCCTGAGCTGCGTCAACGACCAACAGCGCGCCCTCGCAGGCGGCCAGCGAGCGCGACACCTCGTAAGAGAAATCCACATGCCCGGGGGTGTCGATGAAATTCAGCTGATACAGCTCGCCGCTCGCCGAGGTGTAGCCGAGGGTCACGCTTTGCGCCTTGATGGTGATGCCGCGTTCACGTTCCAAGTCCATGGAGTCGAGCACCTGCGCCTGCATCTCACGCGCGTCCAGACCTCCGCACTCCTGGATGAAGCGATCGGCCAAGGTGGATTTCCCGTGGTCCACATGGGCAATGATCGAGAAGTTGCGAATATTCTTCATCTGGGGGAAGTGCTCGAGGCAAACCAACAAGTATACCGGTCAGCGGTGGTAAGCGAGGGCCTTGTGCACTTCGGAGGCGTCCAGCCGGCCATGGCACACCAATTCGCCGCCGAGCAGCAGCACGGGAACCTTGTGGCCATAGCGCTCGCGCAGCGCCGGAACTCGATCCACGTCGGTCACATCCACCGCAATACCCTGAGCCGCAGGCATGGCGGCGAGCTCGTCGAGCATCTCCTCGCAGAGGCTGCATCCAGGGCGAGAATACAGCGTGAATCTCAAGCGCGCGTCAGCGATGGGCGGGTTCGGCGCCGCCCTTCACTGAATGGGCGATGAATTCGACGGTGAGCGCGGGCACTTCACCCACGGCGGTGACCTGGTGGCCCTGCACGACCGTGGAGAAGGCGTAGCCCGATCCGACCCGCGCCAGTCCCTGCACCGGCGCATCGGAGGGCATCGCGGGAGCGGGATCCGAAGCCGTAGCGGCACCCGGCGCCGCGGCCGGCAGCTGTTCCTCGATGAAAACGGAGACCGTGGCCAAGCCATCCGAGTACACCAAATGGCTCGCCGGCGCGCTGGCATCGCCGATGGTCTGTGCTCCCTCGACTGTCAGCTTGAACCCCGGGGGCAATTCGCTGACCCGAAGCGCGGACAAGCTCGATGAAGTTGCTTCATGAGCGGGTCCCTGACGCACCCATCGCATACCGTCGGTCTTCACCGTCGGCGCCAACTCGCTGTCGGCGATATTCTCCGGCATGTCCAATCGCGCGAACAAAATCTGCTCGAGGACCTCACCATGCGAATCGCACAGTTGAGTCTTCAACGGCATGGCCGTCTTCTCATCCAACCACAGCCGATAGCCGAAGCGATACTGATCCTTCGGGTTGACGGCAATGACATGCGCCGTGCGACCCAGGATACGGGCGTCCGGCAGCGCCTCGATCCGGTAAAACTCGCTGGTGTCGGCACCGAATTGCGGCAGCGAACCGAGAAACGGTCCGCGATCCTGACGCGGCTCGACCAGCACGGTGTGCTGGTCAGGTAGGTAGCACGTAAGCTCGTCGTTATTGCGCACGAATTCGCGTCCGGGACCATCCAGGGACTGCAAGCGTTCCGTCACCCTTCCGGCGCGCACGCGGTGCACGATGCGCATGGTCTCCACCCGCCCGCCGCTCACGTGAAAGAAGGTGCCGTCGTAATTGCGGTTCGCCAGCGCCTTATTCATTTTCTCGAGCCACTGGCCCGGATCGTCCGCGGCCCACGCGCGCATCGGTACTGCGGTGAGGATGGCGCCGACCATGGCGCACGGAATCAGCCAGCCGGCGCGAGCGTGGTGCCGGAACGCTTGGATCATGGAGCGACGCGTGCCGGTACCTGCGTGGGCTGCGCGCGAGCTGCCCCGACCGGTTCATCGTCATTGATCAGCAGGTCCGCGAGCACGCCACGTTGCGCGAGCCCGTAAGAATACTTGCTGTGCGCGAACATGTAGTTGGTCAAGCGCCCGGTCGGCGCCGCGGCCGGCGCACTCGCGGGTGCCGCAGGTACCGTGTACGAAAGCGCTTCGCGGTTTTCCGCCAGCATCGGCGCCGCGGAGGTCACCGCTGCGGGCGCGTTCAAGGCGATTTCCGCGGAGGTCCCTAGGCCGGGCGTTCCCGCGCCTGGCGCCAGAGAGCGCTGTTGCATCGCGACGATCGCCACCGCGGCCACGCCGGCCACCACCGCGGCACCCGCGAACGGACGCCACCAGCGCACAGCGTGACTCTGAACCACTGCAACGCTGGCGGGCAGCGGTTCTCCGTCGATGGCGAGATTCACGCGCGACGCAAATCCGGTGGTCAGCAGCCTGTGGCTGCCGCCGCGCAACGACTCGCCGATCAGGGCGTAGCGTCCAAAGCTTTCGCGCAGTTCACCATCGCGCGTGAGGCGTTTCAGCAGGAGTTCGGTTTCCGTGCTTGGCAGTTCGCCGTCAAGGAATGCCGAGACTTGTTCACGAATTTGTTCGCTCATGTGTCCTCAGGCCGACCAAGGCCGCCGTCAAAAATGGGTCTAAGCTTCTTGTCAATCGCCTCGCGCGCGCGGAAAATCCGCGAGCGCACCGTGCCAACCGGACAGTCCATCGTTTGTGCAATGTCCTCGTAACTTAATCCTTCCAGCTCTCGCAGGACGATCGCCGTGCGCAGGTCCTCGGGCAGGTTTTCGATCGCCCGATTGACGGTGTCGCGGATTTCGTCCGTCAACAACAGCCCCTCCGGAGTCTCGGATTCCGCCAACCGCGCATGCAAGTCGTATTGTTCCGGATCCTGGAGATCCAGGTCGTAATCCATGGGTCGCCGCTTGGTGGCAACGAGTGCGTTTTTGGCGGTGTTGATGGCGATGCGATACAGCCAGGTGTAGAAAGCGCTGTCACCGCGGAACGAGTGCAGTGCCCGGAATGCTTTGACGAACGCTTCCTGGGCGATATCTTCAGCTTCCGTCGCATCGTGCACGTACCGCATGATTAGCTTCAGCACCTTGTGCTGGTATCGCAGGACCAACAAATCGAACGCCGCGCGCTCACCGCGCTGGACTCGCTCCACCAGTTTGAGATCACTCTCTTCTACGCTCATGGGTGATCCACAACCGGCGAGCTTGTAAGCCAGCCTGAGGCGATAGACCGGCTCGCCGAGAAAAAGTTCGACCAATCCCGACCCGAGACGACTATAAACGTGACATCGTGCACAGCAGGCAATTCTAACAGCGCAGCCCGCCACTGGCGCCTGTGCAGGCCGTGCCTGTGCTGGCCGCGCCTGTACAGGCCGTCGTGATTCGCTCGATGAGGCTGTGCAGGTCGGGAGGGATCGGGATCTGGCCCAGACAATAGGCGTGGATCAACGGATCCGGGGCATCGAGCAGCCGTTCGAAGGCCTGCTGCTCGGCCTCCGGGGCTGCCGCGAACCGCTCATTCACGTAGCGCGTCAGCAGCACGTCGAGTTCCCTCATGCCGCGGCGGCAGCGCCAGCGCAGTTTGCCCAGATCGGTCACTGCGCTGCGCGTAGCGGTCAATTGCGCCGATGCGCCATCAACTGTTTGATTTCCGCAATGGCTTTCGCCGGATTCAGATCCTTCGGGCACGCTTCGGTGCAGTTCATGATGGTATGGCAGCGGTAGAGACGGAACGGATCCTCGAGATTGTCGAGTCGCTCGCCGACCGCCTCGTCGCGGCTGTCGACGATCCAGCGATAGGCCGCCAGCAAGGCGGCCGGCCCCAGGTAGCGATCACTGTTCCACCAATAGCTCGGGCAGCTGGTCGAACAGCACGCGCACAGGATACACGCGGAGGGCCGATCGACCTTCTCCTGATCCTCTTTGGACTGCAACCTCTCGCCGTCCGGCGGCGCCGGTGTGCGCGTCTGCAGCCATGGTTTGATGGACGCGTACTGCGCGTAGAAATTGGTGAGATCGGGAACTAGATCCTTGATCACCGGCATGTGCGGCAAGGGATAGATCTTGATATCGCTCTTGACGTCGGCACATGCGCTGATGCACGCCAGGCCGTTCTTGCCGTCGATATTCATGGCGCATGAGCCGCAGATGCCTTCCCGGCACGAGCGCCTGAAGCTCAAGGTCGGATCGACTTCGTTCTTGATCTTGATCAGCGCGTCCAACACCATCGGGCCGCAGCTGTCCATGTCGATTTCGTAGGTATCGAGCCGCGGGTTCTCCCCGGAATCCGGGTCGAAGCGGTAAATCTTGAACGCACGTACGTTCTTCGCCTCGGCCGGCGCCTTGAAAACGCGCCCGTCCTTGCGGATTTTCGAGTTGGGCGGAAGACGAAACTCAGCCATCGCAGCTCCTCAATACGTGCGCGCTTTCGGCGGAATCGACTCGACCTCATCGGTCAGCGTGTTCAAATGCACGGGGCGGTAGTCGAATCGAGTGCTTCCCTGCGGGCTCACCCAGCACAGGGTGTGTTTCATCCATTTCTGATCGTCGCGGCTGGGAAAATCCTCGCGCGCCTGAGCGCCACGGCTCTCCTTGCGATTCTCCGCCGAGTGCAGCGTGGCGACCGCCTGACCCAGCAGGTTGTCGAGTTCGAGCGTTTCGATCAGATCGGTGTTCCAGATCAGCGATCGATCCGAGACCTGCACATCGGCAAACGAGTCGAATACCTGGCCGAGCTTGTGCTTGCCGTCGTTCAAGGTCTCGCCGGTGCGAAACACGGCCGCGTCGCTTTGCATGACGCGCTGCATGTTCAAGCGAATGTCCGCCGTGCGCAGCGAGCCCTTGGCGTGGCGCAGCTTATCCAAGCGTTCCACGGCCGGGGAGGAGGAATCCGCCTTGAGCGCGCGCTGCGGCGCGCCGGGCTTCAGCACCCGGGCGCAATGCTGGGCCGCCTCGCGCCCGAACACCACCAGATCCAGCAAGGAATTCGAACCCAATCGATTCGCACCATGCACCGAGACGCACGCCGCCTCGCCCACCGCCATGAGTCCTGGCACCACCGTCTCGCCGCCCGCGCCGCGCGTCACGGCCTCGCCGTGCACATTGCACGGAATTCCGCCCATGTTGTAGTGCACCGTCGGCAGCACCGGAATGGGCTCCTTGTTCACATCGACGCCGGCAAATATGCGCGCCGTCTCGGCAATGCCCGGCAGCCGCTCCTTGATGACGGCGGGCCCCAGATGTTCCAAATGCAGGTGAATATGATCCTTGAGTTTGCCGACTCCGCGACCTTCGCGAATCTCTACGGTCATCGAGCGGCTCACGACGTCGCGCGAGGCGAGATCCTTGGCGTTCGGCGCGTAGCGCTCCATGAAGCGCTCGCCGGAGGCGTTGGTCAGATAGCCGCCCTCGCCGCGTGAGCCCTCGGTGATCAAGCAACCCGCGCCGTAGATGCCGGTGGGGTGGAATTGCACGAACTCCATGTCTTGCAGCGGCAAACCGGCGCGTAGCGCCATACCGCCGCCATCGCCCGTGCAGGTGTGCGCGGAGGTGCATGAAAACCAGGCGCGCCCGTAGCCACCGGTAGCGAGGATTACTTTGTGCGCGCGGAAGCGATGCAGCGTGCCCTCGGACATGTCCAAGGCGATCACGCCGCGGCACTCGCCGTCTTCCATGATCAAATCGAGCGCGAAATATTCGATGAAGAACGCCGCCTCGTGCTTCAGCGATTGCTGATACAGCGTGTGCAGCATGGCATGGCCGGTGCGATCCGCGGCCGCGCACGTGCGCTGCGCGATGCCCTTGCCGTAGTGCGTGGTCATGCCGCCGAACGGCCGCTGGTAAATGCGCCCATCGTCGGTGCGCGAGAACGGCACGCCGAAGTGCTCGAGTTCGATGACCGCGGCCGGCGCCTCCTTGCACATGAATTCTATGGCGTCCTGATCGCCGAGCCAGTCCGAGCCCTTGACGGTGTCGTACATGTGCCAGCGCCAGTCGTCCGCGCCCATGTTGCCTAGCGCCGCTGAGATGCCGCCCTGCGCCGCGACGGTGTGGCTACGGGTGGGAAACACCTTGGTCAGACACGCGGTGGTGAGTCCGGCTTGCGCCAAACCGAAGGTCGCGCGCAACCCCGCACCGCCCGCGCCTACCACCACCACATCGTAGCTGTGATCGATGAATTTGTAGTCGCTCATACCCTGGAGTATCCGAACGCCATGCGCAGTATGGCGAAAATGCAGGCGCCGCCGCTCAACACGTACGCGAAACGCAGCAGCAGCAGCACAATGATCTTAGATCCAGCCGAGTGGACATAGTCCTCGACGATGACATGGGTGCCCAGGTAGGAGTGATACGCCATCACCGCCACCAGCAAGGAAGCCAGAAAACCCGTGCTCGGCGTGGATGCCCACTCGCGAACCGTGTCGTAATCGAGTCCGGGCAACATCAACAGCGACAGCACGAACCACAACGTCAGCGGCACCAACGCCACCGCCGTGACACGCTGCGCCCACCAATGCCCGGTGCCGTCCTTCGCGGACCCCATGCCGAGCACTCTGCCCAAGGGACTGCGTAAGCTCATGACAGATGCAGCCAGATCCAAACCCACGTACACAGTGTCAGCGCCGCGGCGCCGATGACCGCGACCCAGCCACCCGCGTGGCGCGCAGTCCGCTCGAAACCGCGTCCGGTGTCCCAGAAAAGATGGCGCACGCCGTTCAGCAGATGGAACAAAAAGGCGAAGGTCCAGGCGACGAGCACCAACAGCCCGAGCGGATTGCCGAAGACATTCCCGGCCGCGGCGTATGAATCCGCTCCGCCGGCCAGAGACACCCACCAATAGCACAGCGCGACGAGCCCCAACGCCAATAGCGCACCGGTGATTCGATGCAAGATCGACAGGCTGTTGCCGATCTGCCAGCGATAGATCTGCAGATGGGGTGAAGTGGGACGGGCGCGCGCGGGCATGATGCTCCTTGTGCTAACGGTGTATGTCGGCTTTGCGTACCGCAAACCGTTGCGCAAGCACAGCGCGATTAGAAATCAATGCAGCGCCCACGTAATTCCCAGTCTCCGAAGCGCGTCGGCTCCGGCCCTTCTCGACCGCCTACTTCGCGTGGCGCAGTTACTGCGGCGGGTTGCTTCGCCTCGGAGGGCGGCGGCTCGGGGGGTTCCATTTGATTCTGCTTATCGAACATCGGCGTCACGGTTGAAAGTTTGCCAGAAAACGGGTGTCTATAACCACGACTTCAACGATGATTTACGCGGCAATGAGCCGTCCAGGGGCTTGACATACCGAGTGGCGCACCCACTTGATGAATCCATGCGCCATACCGGGGTACCGCCGTCGGGTCGTTTGAGCCATTTGGGGATCTTGCGATTCACAGGACCCGACGCCTTGAGTTTCTTGCAGGGTCAACTCACCAACGACACCAAGCTGCTGGGCGCCAATGGCGCCCTGCTGGCGGGATACTTGAACTCTCAAGGGCGCGTCTTGGCACTCATATATCTGTTGCCCCACTCCAGCGGCACCTTAGGCATTCTGCCGATTGAGCTGCTGCACCCCACCGCGGATCGCTTGCGAAAGTTCGTGCTGCGCGCCAAGGTCAAGATCGAGGCGCCTGGCGATGCGCTAGTGGTGTCGGGCTTTCACGGGGCCGAGGCACTGACGCAAGCCGGACTTCCCATTCCTGCGCCCGGCGCGCTTTATGTCGAACAGGACGGTGTCGGCGTGGCACGGGTCGCTCCGAACCAGGATCGCTATTGGGTGGTGGGCCCGGCGCAGATAGACGCCGACCCTACGGACGCCCAACCAGCGGATGTCGAGGCGGGGTGGCGTCGCGCTGACATCGAGGCCGGGCTGCCACAAGTTTATGCAGCCACCAGCGAGGCCTTCGTGGCGCAGATGTTGAATCTCGACTTGCTTGACGGCATCAGCTTCAAGAAGGGCTGCTACACGGGCCAGGAAATCGTCGCCCGCACCCAGCACTTGGGACGCATCAAGCGGCGCCTGTTCCGTTTGAGCCTGCCGCCGGGCGCGTGGCACATCGGCGATGAGGTGCGCTTGCGCGATGGACGCCAGGGGCGCCTTACCGAAGTGGTCGACGCCGATGCGGGTAGCGAAGCCTTGGCAGTATTGGCCGTAGAAGCTGCGATCACGGCCGAGGCGGCTGTGCCCGATGCACGCGGCGGCGCCGCCATCCTGCCGCTGCCGTACGCGGTGGGGTGACCACTTTATAGGTCGATGATTTGCACGGCGTCCGCCGTCAGTGATTCGCCCAGAAACCGGCCGCCGACGCGGGCGAAGCGCGCGGCACCATCGGTGGCCAACAGGGTGATGCTGCCGCGCGCGCCGGCCGCCGCACTGCCGCTATGCGCCCCCAGCAACTGGCGTGCCACCGACGCAGCGGTGGTACCCGCCGAGTCGACGATGCGCACCTGCGGCGGCAATACCGCGCGAATCGGCTCGGCGAGCGCCGGAAAATGTGTACACCCGAGCACCAACGTGTCGGGAACCCGGTCGGTTACTCTATCGGGCGATCCGCCGCCGTCGAACAGCGGTTGTAAATAACGGCGCGCCACCGCCTCAGCTATAGCACCCTGTGTCCAACCCTCCTCCGCCATGGCGACGAATAGCGAACACGCCAGGGAGCTGACCTGCGCGCGAGGGTTCAGGCGATGAATCGCCGCCTCGTACGCGCCGCCCTGTATCGTGCCTTCGGTGGCGATCACGGCGATGCGTTGCGAGGCCGACGCGTCGATGGCCGCCTGCGCGCCCGGTTCGATGACGCCGATCACCGGCAGCGCTGGATAATGTTCTCGCAACGCCTGCAGCGACGAAGCCGAGGCAGTGTTGCACGCCACCACCAGACAGCGAATCCCGCGCGCCACCAAGGCCGCCGCGCATTGCAACGAATAGCGCACGACGGTATGCGCGCTCTTCGTACCGTAGGGCAGTCGCGCCGTGTCGCCGAGATAGACGAAGTCCTCGCGCGGCAACTGCGCGCGCAGGGCACGAAGCACCGTGAGGCCGCCCACCCCGGAATCGAATACGCCGATCGGAGCGGCCTGCATAGGGGCTGCCGTCAAAACTCCGGGCGCATGTGCGGGAACAGGAGCACATCGCGGATCGAGGCAGAATTCGTGTACAGCATGACCAGACGGTCCACCCCTAAGCCCAGTCCGGCCGTAGGCGGCATGCCGTATTCCAGTGCCCGCACATAATCGGCATCGTAGTACATGGCTTCCTCGTCGCCGGCATCCTTGCGTTCGACCTGATCCTTGAAGCGCTGCGCCTGATCCTCCGCATCGTTCAGCTCCGAGAAGCCGTTGGCGAGCTCGCGGCCGCCGATGAAAAACTCCCAACGGTCGGTGATGAAGGGATCTTGATCATTGCGCCGCGACAGCGGCGAGACTTCCGCCGGGTACGCGTACGCGAACGTCGGCTGAATGAGCGTGTGCTCACCGGTCTTCTCGAAGATTTCGATCTGCAGCTTGCCCGCGCCGTCGCCCGCCTTGTAAGAGATCTTCATCTGGTCGCAGACGCGGCGCAGGTACGCGACATCGCGTAGCGACATCGCATCCAATTCGGCGTTGTTCGCCAAGATGATTTCCTCGATGCTCATGCGCGCGAAGCTCTTCGACAGATCGAACTCCGTGCCCTGGTACATGATCTTGCGCGAGCCCAGCAACGAATCTGCCAAGCCCTGGAACAGATCCTCGATCAGCGTCATGAGATCGGTGTAGTCGGCGTAAGCCTGATACAACTCGAGCATGGTGAACTCGGGATTGTGCTGGGTCGAGACGCCTTCGTTGCGGAAGTTGCGGTTGATCTCGTAGACGCGCTCGAAGCCGCCGACGGTGAGGCGCTTCAAGTACAGTTCCGGCGCAATGCGCAGATACATGTCCACGTCGAGCGCGTTGTGATGGGTCTTGAAGGGCCGCGCCGCGGCGCCGCCCGGAATCGGATGCAGCATCGGTGTTTCGACTTCCAGATACCCGCGCTCGTCCAGGAACGCGCGCAGGTAACGCACGATGCGCGAACGCGTCTGAAACACGCGCTTGCTCTCCTCGTTGACGATCAGGTCGACGTAGCGGCGCCGATAGCGCAGCTCGGTGTCCGCGATTCCGTGCCACTTGTCCGGCAGCGGCCGCAGCGATTTGGTCAGCAACACCACGCGTTCGACCTTCACCGACAGCTCGCCCGTCTTGGTCTTGAACAGCGTGCCTTGCACGCCGATCACATCGCCCAGGTCCCAACCCTTGAACTCATCGTAGATCTCGCCCAAAGTTTGCTGCTGCAGGAACAGTTGAATGGCGCCGCTCGAATCCTCGATCTTGGCGAAACTCGCCTTGCCCATGACGCGCTTGATGCGCAGCCGGCCCGCCACCTTGACGCTGACCGGCGCGGCTTCCAGCGCCTCGGCGCTCTTCTCGCCGTAGCCGTGCAGAAGATCGCCCGCCAGTGCATCGCGGCGAAAATCATTGGGAAATGCCGAACGCCCCGCCGCCATGCCGCCTGCGGCGGCGCGCTCACGCAGTTTGGCAAGCTTGGCCCGGCGTTCCGCGATCAAATGGTTCTCGTCGTCACCGCTCATATTGGCTCGCTTAGAATCCTTGTTTGAGACTGGCTTGCATGAATTCATCGAGCGCACCGTCGAGCACCGCCGTGGTGTTGCCGATCTCCACGCCGGTGCGTAAATCCTTGATGCGCGATTGATCGAGCACATAGCTGCGGATCTGATTGCCCCAGCTAACGTCCGACTTCGAATCCTCGAGCACCTTGGCGGCCGCATTGCGCTTGTTGAATTCCAATTCGTACAGCTTGGCCTTGAGCATTTTCATCGCAGTGGAACGGTTCTTATGCTGGCTGCGCTCGCCCTGGCACGCCACCACGATGCCGCTCGGCATGTGCGTAATGCGCACCGCCGATTCGGTCTTGTTGACGTGCTGGCCACCGGCACCGCTGGAACGATACACATCGGTGCGCAAGTCCGCCGGGTTGATCTCGATGTCGATGTCATCGTCGACCTCCGGCGATACGAATACGGAGGCGAACGAGGTATGGCGCCGGTTGCCAGAATCAAAGGGCGACTTTCGCACCAAGCGATGCACGCCTGTTTCGGTGCGCAGCCAGCCGTAGGCATAGTCGCCGGTCATGCTGATGGTCGCACCCTTGATGCCTGCGACTTCGCCGGCGCTCTGATCGATGATTTCCGTCTTGATGCCGTGCGCATCGGCCCACTTCAGGTACATGCGCAACAGCATCTGCGCCCAGTCCTGGGCTTCGGTGCCGCCGGCTCCGGCTTGAATATCGAGAAAAGCATTGTGCGAATCCATCTTCCCGGGAAACATGCGCTGGAATTCGAGACGCTCGACCTCCAGCTTGAGCCGCTGGGCATCGGCTTCGATCTCATTCGCCGTGCCTGAGTCTGCTTCCGCCTCGGCCAGCTCCAGAAGTTCCGCGCCGTCGCGCAGCCCGCGCGTGAGTTGATCCACGGTGCCGACGACCTGTTCGAGTTTGGCGCGCTCCTTGCCCAGTTCCTGAGCCCGTTCCGGGTTGTCCCAGACTTGAGGCTGCTCCAGTTCCCGCGTTACTTCCTGTAAACGCTCGTGCTTGTTGTCGTAATCAAAGATACCCCCTCAAGGAATCGGTGCGCTCCTCGAGATCTTTGATGAATCGTTTGATTTGATTGAGTTCCATGAGCCGAATGCTAGCACATCGGCCGCGCCCTTTTAGACGCGCACGAAGTGCTGGCAGTTCAGCTGCATACGCTGAACGCCGCGGTATTCGTTGATTTCCAACCGATAAGCCAGCTGCAGCGCCGACCCGGGCTCGAGCCGCGCATCCTGTGCGCTGCCGCCCAGATAACCGAAGGCGATGGCCTCGATCGGTGACGCCGTGCATACGGGCGCCGTGCATACGGGCGCCAGTCCGTCCGGAATCGCGGCGGTGCCCGGCGCCGCGCGCAAATTCATTTTCAGATGCCGATCGCCGACGATACGCATCTCGACGATGCGAAACTCGCCATCGAATATGGGTTCGGGAAACCCCTGGCCCCACGGCCCGGCGCTGCGTAGAACGCGGGCGGTATCGACGCACATTTCCTCCGGCGACAGCGCGCCGTCCGAATAAATGACGCCATTCAAGGATTCGGCATCGACGCGCGCGGCGATCTCAGTAGCGAAAGCACTGCGAAACTCCGCCAGCTTGTCCGGCTGCAGACTCATGCCCGCCGCCATTGCATGACCGCCGAATTTATCGATGAGTCCCGGACGCCGGGTCGCAATGGCGTCCAAGGCATCGCGGATGTTGACGCCCGCGATGGAGCGCGCCGAGCCGCGCAAAGAGCCATCCTCAGCACGCGCAAAGGCGATCACCGGACGGTGCAGCCGATCCTTGATGCGCCCGGCCACCAATCCCACCACACCCTGATGCCAGCTTTCGTCGAACAGGCACACCCCCAAAGCATCTCCCTGGTCGGCCAAACGCTGTTCGGTCGCCAACTCGAGCGCTTCGGCTTGCATGCGTTGCTCGATCTCGCGCCGCTCCGTGTTGAGCTTCGCCAGCATGTTTGCCAGCCGTGTCGCTTGCGCCGCATCGTCGGCCAACAAACAGGCGATTCCGACCGACATGTCGGTGAGTCTGCCGGCCGCGTTCAAGCGCGGTCCGACCGCGAATCCCAAATCCGCCGCGGTCGTCTGCTCGATGTTGCGGCCGGCGGCCGTCAGCAAGGCGCGAATACCGGGGACACAGCGCCCCGCGCGAATGCGCTTCAATCCCTGCGCCACCAAGACGCGATTGTTATGATCGAGCGGTACGACATCGGCGACCGTGCCCACCGCGACCAGGTCCAACAAATCCGCTACGCGAAAATCCGGCCGCTGCAAGTATCGAGTCAAGGCGGCCATCACGTAGAACGCGACGCCGACGCCGGCCAGCGCCGGACTGGCAAAGCGGCTGTCCGCGAGATTGGGATTGACGATGACCTCGGCGCGCGGCAATACCGCGCCCGGCAAGTGATGGTCGGTCACCAGCACGGGGATGCCGAGTGCACGCGCGGTCTCGACGCCGCTCACGCTGGATACGCCGTTGTCGACCGTGACGATCAACGATGGCTTGCGCTCCGCAGCCAGCGCGACGATTTCCGGCGTCAGCCCGTAGCCGAAGCGAAAACGGTTGGGCACCAGGAAATCCACGTGCGCAAAGCGCAGTGCCCGCAGGGCCCGTAACACCAAAGCGGTGCTGGTGGCGCCGTCCGCGTCGAAGTCCCCGATCACCAGCACCCGTCCAGCCTCCCGGTGCGCGGCCAGCAACTGAGCCGCGGCATCGACACCCTGCAGCGTGCTGATGGGCAGCAGGCGATCCAGCGATATATCGAGGTCGTCGTCGTTGCCGATGCCGCGTCCGGCGTAAACGCGCCGCAATACCGGATGCAAATGCGGCGCGAGGGCCTCCCCGGAAGCGGGTGCTCTGCGTTTGATTCTCGGCATCATCACTCGAAATACTCCCACCAGGATTTTGTTCGGCGCCAAAATCTTCGCCGCCAACGAGCGCTCAACGTAAAGAGACGATTCCCGGCCGACAATTCGAGGCGCGTGAGCCGGCCGCGCCTCAAATCAGCGAGCGCGGGCTCGAGCCACACTGACTCGATGTCGCCCCAGGCTTCACCGCCCGGCACCGCCTCCACCACCATAACATCCGCGACGCGATTGCTGCCCACCGGAAACGCATCGAAAAGCACATCTTCACCCGCCGCCCCGCCGTGAACCACGGGTAGAGTAGCGAGCGGCGCACCGCCGCCCCACAGCCACAGGCCGCTGATGGCCAGGTGCGAGTGGTTTCTGCGGTCGTGATTCACCGCATGATCGAACAGCCACATCTCCAACTCGCTCATCAGCCGGCGCAGCCGCGCCGCATCGGGTCCGGCGGGCAAAAAGGTTTCCAGATGCCGGCCGCGTGCCAGTTCCGGATCCTGCGTCATCACTTGCAGCGGCGCGTCGAACCCACAAAACAAGCGGTTCGAGGCCGCCCACAGATGCACCCCCGCGCCGCTCCACAGCGCATTGAAATCCAGCGCCAGAGTCGCAGCTTCGGCGGACTCGAGCGATAGAATGCCGTCGCCGGCGAAGCGTACGTTGCTGAGTTCCGCCTGGTAGTGGACCGGCGTCGCCAAGCACACCCAGGCGGCCGCTTGCGAAGTTGTTGATGGCGCGATACCGGCGCCGCGCAAAGCGACGGGCGCGATGCAGGATAGCGCCGTGCCGGGCGCCAGGACCGCGAAGGCGTCAGCGCGCCAATCCAGCGCGATACTGGCCTTATCGGCGCAGGCCAGCAGGCGCTCCACTAACGGCGCCCTGTTCGGCTCACTCGAACCACGCAATTTGAATCGCAGAAATCGGGACGGCACTAACGCTCCGCGTTGGATTTCAGGGGCACGTCGTCGTGTATTCTTTGCGCATGCGCTTCACCCGAGACGCCACATCAGGCATCAACCTCATCCGCGGCTACGGCGGCGGCGAGCTACGCATCAACGACACTGTATATCGTGGCGCCGTCGTGGTGAGCGCCGCCGCGTTGCTGAACGAGCCGCACATCGTCACCTTCGATGCGCTGTTGAGCGATGAGCTGTTGGGCGCGGACGCCTCGCGCATCGTGGCCTTGGAGCCGGAAGTACTGCTGTTGGGGACAGGTACTCGGCAGATATTTCCGCCGGTGGAATTCGGCGCCCGCTTCCTGCGCAAGGGCATCGGCCTGGAGGTCATGGACACGGGGGCTGCATGTCGCACGTACAACGTGTTGCTCGCGGAGCAAAGGCGCGTGGTTGCCATCTTACTGGCTTAGCGCAATCATAATATCTTGTAAATCAATATATTATAGAACATATCTAGAAAGTTTCTAACGTATCAATCCCGACAATAAGGGCACGAAACTCACCATGCCGAGCGAGCGCCGCTCGATGCGCGCCTCCCCCTGCGTTTCTAACTTGATGTAACAGAACAATTCCTGGCGCCCCTCCGGACCGACCGGCGCGATGAGTCGTCCGCCCAGCGCCAACTGATCGAACAGCGCCGCGGGCACCGCATGCGGCGCTGCCGTCAACAAGATCCCATCGAACGGCGCGCGCGCCACCCAACCCACATTGCCGTCGTCATGGCGAAAATGAATATTGCGCAATCGCAGCTCACGTAAGGTGCGCCGTGCACGGCCCAGAAGACTCCCGATGCGCTCGATGGTGTAGATCTCGTGCACCAGGGGCGCGAGTACGGCGCTCTGATAACCGCAGCCGGTGCCGATCTCCAGCACCTTGGGGGCCGGTCCCGCGGACAACAGCGCCTCGGTCATCTTCGCCACCACGAACGGCTGCGAGATCGTTTGTCCGAATCCAATCGGCAGAGCGGTGTCTTCATAGGCGCGGCTGGCCAGCGCCTCGTCCATGAACAGATGCCGGGGGACGTTGCGAATACGATCCAGCACCCGATTGTCGACGATGCCCTGCTCCAGCAGCCGCTGCACCAGTCGCTCGCGGGTGCGCGCCGAGGTCATGCCGATGCCGGTGAGTCGCGGTCCTTGCAAAAATTCACTCAAAGTTCGAGCCACCTCTTCAGGTCCGCAATGGCTGAGTGACGTGTCAAATCGATCTGCAGCGGCGTCACCGACGCAAAGCCCTCGGCGACGGCGTGGAAATCGGTGCCGGGACCGGCATCCTGACCGCTGCCCGCATTGCCCACCCAGTACACGTCGCGGCCGCGCGGATCGACTGCCTTGACGATGGGCTTGCTGCGGTGTCGGTTGCCCAGTCGCGTGGCCTTGATGCCGCGCAATTGCCCATCGGGCAGATCGGGCACATTCACGTTCAGGATGATGGGACCCGCTTCGGGTCCGTGCCAGCGCTCCTGGCGCATCCGCTCGACCAGCTGCGCCGCAACCTGCGCAGCGCTCGCGAAATTTCGCGGGCTGTCCGGCGTCAAACACAGCGACACGGCGATGGCGGGTAGCCCGAGAAAGCGCCCCTCGATGGCGGCCGCTACGGTGCCGGAATACAAAGTGTCATCGCCGAGATTCGCGCCATCGTTGACGCCCGAGACCACGATGTCGTGCTCGAAGTCGAACAGCCCGGAAATGGCCAGATGCACGCAGTCGGTGGGCGTGCCGTTGACGTAGTAAGCATCGGTTTCGTAGCGGGCAACTCGCACCGGCGCGTCCAGGGTCAGCGAGTTGCTGGCACCGCTGCGGTTGCGGTCGGGCGCCACGATGGTGACCTCGCCCAAGGGTTTGATCGCCTGCGCCAGCGCAGCCAAGCCCTCGGCGCGATAGCCGTCGTCATTGGAAAGAAGGATTTTCACCGATACTGGGAGCCTGTCTGAATATTCCGCGACACCGCGGTGGCGGGCCGTGACGTCTATACTACCATCCATGGCGAAACGACGATCCAACCAGACTGAGTCCGTCGCCGCGGACGACGCGCAGGCATTTCGTGCCGCCGTTGCCGATGTGAAGCCCTTGGCGCATGTACCGCGCGCCGATGTTGCCGATAAACCCAAGCCCCGCGCTCGCCGGCGTAAGGCTGCATCGCCCGTGCAAGATCTCGACGCCGTCATGCCTTTGATCGCCGTCGCAGATGACGGCGCACCCTCATCGGTCAGCGGCGCGCCAGTGACTAGCGAGACGGCATTGAGCTTCCAGCGCGCCGGTGTCCGCATTCAAGAGATGCGCAAGCTGCGTCGCGGTCTGTTCCCCGCGGAAGACGAACTCGACTTGCATGGCCTCACGCAATCAGCAGCCCGCGATCATCTGGCCGACTTCATCGTTGCCAGCCGCGATGCCGGCCATCGCTGCGTGCGCATTATCCATGGCAAGGGCTATCGATCGGGCGGGCGCGGGGCAGTTCTCAAGACCGCCGTGGATCTGTGGCTGCGTCGGCATCTGGATGTCTTGGCGTTCGCATCCGCCAAGCCCATCGATGGCGGCACGGGCGCGCTTTACGTGTTGCTGAGGGGTTGACTCATGCAACGAGGACCTGGGCTTCGATTATTTCGGCTTCGCCATCAGATCGAGTGCCGCCAGAGTCAAGGTCATGATGCCGGTCTTGATAGCCGGTTCGGCGTCGGGCGCCCATTTTGAAGAATGCGGCGCCGGCAGCATGTTCCTGTCGGCGGTCTTGGCATAGACATCGGGATCGACGCCACCCAGCCAAATCTGCACAGACGGAATTCGCGGCTCGACCCAGCCGTATTCCGAGAAATCCTCCGAGGTCATCAAGGGTTCGCCTTCGCGCACCACCGCGCTGCCCATCGCCGCGGTCAGAATTGGACGCAGACGTGCTACCAATTCGGGGGAATTATAGGTGACTTTGATTGATTCGACGATCTTCAGGCTCGGCATGCTGTCCTCGGGCATGCCGTAGGCGCGGGCCTCATTGATGGCGATGCGTTGAATGCCGTCCAACAGCATCTTGCGCTGCGCTTCGTTGACGCTGCGCACCGACAATTGCAGCTTGACCGAATCGGCGATGATGTTGTGCTTGACGCCGCCATGGATCGAACCGACGGTCACCACCGCGGGCTCGAAGGGATTGTTGTTGCGAGACACCAGCGTTTGCAGGGCGCTGATGATCGCCGCCGCCAGCGGGATTGGATCCTTGGTGTTTTGCGGCAGGGCTCCGTGGCCACCTATGCCCTTGACCTCCAGATCGAGCGAATCGGCTGCCGACTTCAGCGGTCCGGCATGCAGCCCGATGGTGCCGGCCGGCAGTCCGACGATATCGTGCACTGACAGATTGTAGTCAGGCCGAGGAAAGCGGGTGAACAGGCCATCGGCCAGCATCGCCTTGGCGCCGCTGCCCGTTTCTTCGGCCGGTTGCGCGATCAAAACCAGCGTGCCCGACCAGTTGGCTCTCTCGGCGACGAGGCGACGAGCGGTGCCGGTCCACACCGTCATATGCAGATCATGACCGCAGGCATGAGCGACCGGGATCTGTTCGCCTTGGGCATTCTTGACGCGGACATGCGAGCTGAAAGGCAGGCCGGTATTCTCCTCGACCGGCAGAGCGTCGAGTTCGGTGCGAATCATCACGGTCGGTCCGGCGCCATTTTTCAGCAGCGCGACGACGCCCGTGCCGCCGACACCTTCGGTCACGGTAAAGCCGGCATCTCGGGTCTGTTGCGCCATGATCTTGGCGGTTTCGACTTCGTGGGAGGACAGTTCGGGATGTTCGTGCAATTGCCGATACAGCGCCTCCAACGATGGATAGTCGCGATTGATGGCGCTCTGCAGATCCGCGGCAAAGAGTGGCACGGCAACAGTCAAACCGAGACAAAACGCGATAAACTGTGGCATGGTCAATCAATACCCCCCGGTCGGCCCGCTCCGATCATGGCGGCTCTGCGCGGACATTGTAAAGGTTGCACGACGCCGCGCGGCCCGAACGCGATGGCTGATCCCTTGGGCGTTTGGCCTGGCGATCGGCACGGTGCAAGCCGACGGTTTGGCACCCGCGCAAGTCCTGACGGGATTGAAAACGGGCGGCTACGTCATCCTGATGCGACACGCCAGCTCTCCCAGCGCGCGGCCCGACAAGTCCGGCGCGGATCCGGAAAACACGCACTTGGAACGGCAGCTCGATGAGGCGGGCCGCACGTCCGCGCAGGCCATGGGCGAGGCAATCAGGCGCTTGAAGATCCCGATCGGCAAGGTGCTCTCGAGTCCCACCTATCGAGCACTCGAGACCGTTAAGTTGGCTGGATTCGGTGCGGCCGTTACCGCGCAACAACTCGGCGACTCCGGTCAAAGCATGACGCGGGACGACAGCGGTACTCGCGACGGCTGGCTCAGGCAGCGATGCGCGGAGCCGCCCGCCACGGGTACCAATACGCTCATCGTCACGCATTCTCCCAACATTACGGAGGCCTATCCGCAAGACGCCTCGCAGCTTCGTGAGGGTGAAGCCCTAATCATTCACCCCGATGGAAAAGGCAGCGCGCCCGTCGTTACGCGTGTGCAAATCAGCGACTGGCCCACGTTTCCATAGGACTGAACTCGCTCGCACCGCGGCGTTGATGCACGTTTACTAGGTGCTAAGCGCCGCTAAGGGCTGGCATTCCCCACAAGCACGGTAGCCATCGCCGCCAAGCCTTCCTTGCGGCCGATGAAGCCCAATTTCTCTGTGGTCGTGGCTTTGATGTTGATCAGGCTGGCTTGCACGTTCAAGTCGTCCGCAAGATTCGCCGCCATGGCGGCGCGATGCGGATTGACGCGCGGCGCCTCGGCCAACACCGTGACGTCGGCGTTGATGAGATTGAGTTTCGCGGCCTGCATGCGCTCTGCGACTACTCGCAGGAACACGCGACTATCGGCGCCGCGATAGCGCGGATCGGTGTCGGGAAAATGCTGACCGATGTCGCCATCGCCCATGGCGCCCAGCAACGCATCGCACAGCGCATGAATGATCACATCGCCATCGGAGTGCGCCACCACGCCTTGCGTGTAAGGGATGCGCACCCCCGCCAGCATCACGTGATCACCGGCGCCGAAGGTATGTACATCCAGGCCCTGCCCCACTCGCATCCGTTGCGGCGAGCTGATGATGTTCTGTTGCATCTTGAGTATCTCCGCCGCCATGGTCAGATCCGCGGCATGCGTCACTTTGATGTTGAAGGGCGAACCTGGCACCAACGTTGCGCCCACGCCCACGCGCTCCAGAGCTTGTGCCTCGTCGGTGACCGTGAGACCCAGGCGCGCAGCAGCCTGCAGGGCTGCGCGTAGCTGCGCGAACTTGAAAACCTGCGGCGTCAACGCCCGCCACAAACCCCGGCGATCCATGGTTTCGACGCCGTGGGCCGCCCCGCCATCTTCGCGTTCGCGTTTCACGGTATCGACGATGGGCGCCGCCAGCACCGCGCCGGCGCAATGCGCGTCTTGCGTCAGCGCATCCAACAGGCTGCGCAAATCCTCGCGGCTTATGCACGGTCGTGCCGCATCGTGCACCAGAATCCAGTCATCGGGCGAGGCGCGCGCGTGCAAGAACTCGAGGCCGTTCAGCACCGACTCTTGCCGATGCGCGCCGCCGACTGCCGTCTCGATTTTGTTCGAATGCAACGCATCGGCAACCGCCGGCCAATGCGCATCGCCGGCGGCCAGCACGACGACGATGGCATGCACGCGCGGCTCAGACAACAGCGCGCGCAACGTCCACTCGAGCACGCTGCTGCGCAGCAATGGCGCGTATTGTTTGGGTGTTTGCCCTGCGGAGCTTGCGGCGAAACGTTGACCGCTGCCGGCCGCGGGGACGATGGCCCATACGCGGCGCGGATGGCGAGATGCTCTCATTCCGTCGCCGCGATCAATTCGCGCGAGCGGTCACGGGAGTCGCGGCTGCGGCGGGTGCGGGAGTGGTCGCGCTAACGACTTGATAGAAGGTTTCGCTGCTGCCAACCATTCCCAGTTCGCTGCGGGCGCGCTCTTCGAGGGCGCTCATGCCGCCTTTCAAATCGGCAACTTCCGCCGCCAATTGTCGATTGTGATCACGCTGCTCGCGATTTACCACTTTTTGGGTTTCCACCGCGACCTGCAAGCGCGTCACTTCGCGCATGCCTTGCTCCGAGACCCACAATCGGTACTGCAGCAGTAACAATGCAGCACCCAGGATGACAACGAAAATCCTCATAGGGACATGAGCTTAGCACGAACTCTTAAGAAATTGGTACCGACAGTGCGCGCGCGCCGGCGTATCCCGCCTTCGACCCAAGTTCCAATTCGATGCGCAGCAGTTGGTTGTACTTCGCCATGCGATCCGAACGCGACATCGACCCCGTCTTGATTTGCGTCGCGGTGGTGGCGGCGGCAATGTCGGCAATGGTGCAATCTTCGGTCTCACCCGAGCGATGCGACACGATGGCCGCATATTGCGCCTGACCGGCCATGTCGATCGCCGCCAAGGTCTCGGTCAGCGTGCCGATTTGGTTGGGCTTGATGAGAATCGCATTGGCGATTTTCTTGGCGATACCTTCGGCCAGAATCTTGGTGTTGGTCACGAACAAGTCGTCGCCCACCAGCTGCACCTTGCTGCCGAGCTTGCGGGTAAGTGTCGCCCAGCCGTCCCAGTCGCCCTCGCTCATGCCATCTTCGATGGTCACGATCGGATACTTGGACACCAGACCCGCGAGGTAATCGGCGAATTCAGTGGAGTTGAACTTGCGGCCTTCCGATTCCAGATCGTAGACCCCGTTCTTGAAGAACTCGGTGCTGGCGACGTCCAACCCCAGATAAATATCTTTGCCGGCCCTGTATCCTGCCTTGTCGATGGCCTCCAATATCGTCACCAGTGCCGCCTCGTTCGAAGGCAGATCGGGCGCGAAGCCACCCTCATCACCGACCGCGGTGTTCAGTCCCTGCCCGTGCAGCACTTTCTTCAGGGTATGGAACACTTCGGCCCCGTAGCGCAGCGCCTCGGAGAAGGACGGCGCACCGATCGGCAATATCATGAACTCCTGGATGTCGACGCTGTTGTCGGCGTGGGCCCCGCCGTTGATGATGTTCATCATCGGCACCGGCAGGGTCAAATCTCCCATGCCGCCAAGATGACGGTACAACGGCAGGCCGCGGTCCTTGGCCGCCGCGTGCGCCGCCGCCAGCGACACTGCCAGAATCGCATTCGCACCGAGATTCGATTTGTTGTCGCTGCCATCCAGCTGCAGCATCTTGGCATCCAGCCCGCCCTGGTCCTGGGCATCGAGGCCGAGCACGGCGTCACGGATCTTGCCGTTCACATTGCCCACCGCTCTGGTCACGCCCTTGCCGCCGTATTTCTTAGGATCGCCGTCGCGCAGCTCCACCGCTTCGCGCGATCCGGTGGAAGCGCCGGAAGGAACCGCCGCCCGTCCAACCGCACCCGAATGCAGCACCACATCCGCCTCGACCGTCGGATTGCCTCGTGAATCTATGATTTGGCGCCCGCGGACATCGACGATACGGCTCATAGCAAGGATTCCTCGAATGGTTTCTTTTTGACGGCTTTATCCAGATCGACCAGCGTGGCCAGCAGCGAGCCCATGCGGTCCAAGGGCCACGCGTTCGGACCGTCCGACAATGCCTTGGAAGGATCGGGATGGGTTTCCATGAAAATCCCGGCGACCCCCGCTGCCACCGCGGCGCGCGCCAACACCGGCACGAACTCGCGCTGACCGCCGGAGGAGTCGCCCTTGCCGCCGGGCAATTGCACGGAATGAGTCGCGTCGAACACCACCGGACAACCGGTGGCGCGCATTACGGCCAGCGAGCGCATGTCGGACACCAGATTGTTGTAGCCGAAGCTAAAACCGCGCTCGCACACCATCACCTGGGTGTTGCCGGTGGAGCGCGCCTTGTCGACCACGTTCTGCATCTCCCAAGGTGAGAGAAACTGGCCCTTTTTGATGTTGACCGGCTTGCCCTGCGATGCGGCGGCGACGATGAAATTGGTTTGCCGGCACAGAAACGCCGGGGTCTGCAGGACGTCGACCACCGCGGCGACTTCGGCAAGCGGCGTGTCTTCGTGGACGTCGGTGAGTACCGGTACGCCGATCTTGTCCTTGACCAGCTGCAACGCCTTCAGGCCAGCATCGATGCCGGGTCCGCGAAAACTCGCGCGCGACGATCGGTTCGCCTTGTCGAACGACGCCTTGAAGATGAACGGAATGCGCAACGCGCCGGTCAATTCTTTGAGGCGCCCGGCGACATCGATGACCAGTGCTTCGCTCTCGATGACGCACGGACCCGCGATCAAAAAGAAGGGCAGATCCGCACCGACCTCGAACGACGTCAGCTTCATGTTCGTTGGGCAGCTTTATGATTACGCCGTGGCGCGACCCGGCTGCAGCGAGGCCCGGTATTCGCGTGCTGCGCGGACGAAGCCCGCGAACAGCGGGTGGCCGTCGCGCGGCGTTGAGGTGAATTCGGGGTGAAACTGACTGGCGATGAACCACGGATGGCTGCGCAGCTCTATGCACTCAACCAGGCCATCGGCCGAGAAGCCGGAGAAAGTCAGACCCGCCGCACTCAACTCGTCCATATAATGATTGTTGAATTCATAGCGATGCCGGTGGCGCTCGAAGATCGAGTCCTTGCCGTAGATCGCATGTGCCAGCGAGCCAGGATGGAGTTTCGCCTCTTGCGCACCGAGGCGCATGCTGCCGCCCAGGCCCGACTTCTCGTCGCGCACCTGCTGGCCGCGCTCCAAGTCCTGCCACTCGGTGATCAATGCGATTACGGGATGTTGCGTGGCGCGGTCGAATTCGGTGCTGTTCGCACCCTTCAACGCCAGCACGTTGCGCGCGTATTCGATGATCGCCAATTGCATGCCCAGGCAAATGCCCAGATACGGAATGCCGTTCTCGCGCGCAAAGCGAATCGCCTGGATTTTGCCTTCGATGCCGCGATCGCCGAAACCGCCCGGCACCAGGATCGCATCCATCTTCAGCAGATCCGCGGCGCCGGAGCGCTCGATGTCCTGCGACTCGAAATAATGAATATTGACGCGCGTGCGGGTCTTGATGCCGCCGTGCATCAGCGCCTCGTTGAGCGAAATGTACGAATCGCGGATCTGCACGTATTTGCCCACCATGCCGATGTCGACCACCGCTTCCGGGTTCTGCTTGGCGGCGACCACGGCGCGCCATTCGCCGAGTTCGGTAGGGGGCGCATCCAGGCGCAGCTTGTCGATGACGATGTCGTCCAGATCCTGCTCGTGCAATAGCATCGGAATCTTGTAGATGTCGTCGGAATCCACCGCCGATATCACGGCGCGCTCTTCGACATTGGTGAACAGCGCAATCTTGCGGCGCTGCTCGTCGGGCAAGGACTGCATGCAGCGGCACAGCAGGATGTCCGGTTGAATGCCGATACCGCGCAACTCCTTCACCGAATGCTGCGTGGGCTTGGTCTTGATTTCCCCGGAACCGCCCACGATGGGCACCAGGGTCAGATGCATGTACAGCACGTGATTGCGGCCGAGTTCCACGCCCATCTGGCGAATCGCCTCGAGAAAGGGCAGCGATTCGATGTCGCCGACGGTGCCGCCGATCTCCACCATGCACACGTCGGCATCGCCCGCGCCCAAGCGAATGCGGTGCTTGATCTCATCGGTGATGTGCGGAATGACCTGCACGGTGGCGCCAAGATAGTCGCCGCGCCGTTCCTTGGCGATGACGCGTTCGTAAATTCGGCCGGTGGTGAAATTGCTGTTGCGCCCGGTGGTCGTGCGAATGAAACGCTCGTAATGCCCGAGATCGAGGTCAGCTTCGGTGCCGTCGGCGGTGACGAAAACTTCGCCGTGCTGGAACGGGCTCATGGTGCCGGGATCCACATTGATGTAGGGGTCCAATTTCACCATGCTGACTTTCAGACCCCGTGCTTCCAGGATGGCGCCCAAAGATGCGGCCGCAATCCCTTTACCGAGCGATGAAACCACGCCGCCGGTGACGAATACGAATCGAGTCATGATGGGTCACCGCCGATTAAGAAGGGATCTGGAATTCGACGGGAGTTCAGGTTAGCAGATTGGGCTGCCTGCGACAATGCACTTACACGATTATCGGCGCGCGCAGCCACGTTAAGGCAAAGCCCGGCGGTGGGCTGCCCCGCGTCTGGTCGCCGCGCGTGCCCACGGCGGCGCACCAGTGCGCATCCAGCCATAAATCGGCTACGGCAATCAGATCGTTCCCCGCAAACAGCAGCGGCAATGCATCGCGCATCCACGGCAAAACGCCAAGCCCCTGACAAAGATGCTGCACGGTCTGCGTCTTGGCTTTGGGAAACGGCTGCAGGGATTCGCCGCCGACGCGGGCGCGCACCTGCAAAAGCACGTGCGAGAATTTCGGATCGATGCCGCCGTGCTGCGGCGTCCACACGAGCTGTCCCAAACCATTGCCCAACTCCAGCGGCTGCGCGGATCCGACCTGCCATTCTCGTGCACCCTCGAGGCGTGCAGGGCGAGCCGCCGTGAGGAATAGTCTTTGTCGATAGCGGCGCATGGCGAATTCGCCCCAGGCGACCACGGGCATGTGATCGGCCTGCGCATCGAACACCTGGCGCAGCGTCTCTGCCAGGCGCGTGGTGGACGGCGGCTGTACGCCCGATTCGCCCAGCCACAGGCGCACTGCATTGAAGCGCCGTAATGTGGGCAGCGCTCTCAAGGCCGGCACCGACAAAGTGTCGCCGTCGCGCAGGCGGCTCAAGTCGGCTGACGCCGACTCCTCCAGCAACTGCTGAGCCTCGGCCACATGACGCGCCGTGCGCGACAATGAGTTGCCGACACCTGGCCAGCGTTGCTCCAACATCGGCCAGACTTGGCGCCGCAAATAATTGCGATCGAAACGCAAATCCGCGTTCATGGGATCGATCGCATGGTCGGGCGCGAATTGCGCGCCGAATTCCAAAATCACCCACTGCGGCACATCGAGCAACGGACGCACATGCCAGCCGGGCCCGAATTCGCGGCATACCGGCATGGCCGACAGGCCCTTGAGTCCGGCGCCGCGCACGGCCTGCAGCAGCAGCGTCTCCGCCTGATCGCGGGCGTGATGCGCGGTCAGCAAACACTCCCCCGGCGCGAGATCCGCCTCGAGCGCGGCGTAGCGCTGCTCGCGCGCGGCCGCTTCCAGCGAATCGCCGGGCCCGGCTTCGACCTCCACCCTGAGCACGGTCAGCGGCACGCGCAAACGTTCGCACTGCAGTTGGCAGGCCACGCGAAAATCGGCGGCCGCAGCTTGCAGTCCATGGTCGATGTGCACCGCGCGCAGATGCAAACCTGCGTGGCTGTCGCGCAGCACAGATGCCGCGGCCAGCAAGGCGGAGGAATCTGCGCCGCCGGACAGCGCCACCACCAGTCCGCTGGCCTGCGGCGGCAACTGTGCACTGAGCGCCGCAAGCAGGGATGTCGCCGGCGCACTCATCGGGCGTGGGGGTGAGAGGCAGCCGGACGGCAACGGAAAGGCACAGTTCCCGTCCGACTGCCTCTCACCCCCCGCAGTGATGGTGGCTGCCCGACACCACCTGCCTTCGACCGCGTGATGTCGACCGGCCCAGTCTCCAGCCCGGCGGGATAAGGCGGAGCGCGGGAACTGCTGCCTTTCATGTTTCCGCGCTCCGCCTTATCCCGCCGGGCATGCTCTGTTGCCGGTAGAAATCACGCGTCGTGAAAGGCACCGAAGCGTCGCAGGCGCGCCTGACGTGCATCCAGTATTTGCGTCACCGGCTGATTGCGCAGTTCGTCGAGATTCTTGACGATGCTCTGGCGCAGAGTTTCGGCCATGGCCTGCGGATCGCGATGCGCGCCGCCGTGCGGCTCCTTCAAGACTTCATCGACCAGACCGAGCTTCTTCAAACGCTCGGCGGTGCCCCCCATGGCATCAGCGGCAACTTCCTTCTTGTCCGTGCTCTTGTACAAAATGGAGGCACAGCCTTCAGGTGACACCACCGAGTAAATGCCGAATTGCAACATGATGAGATGATCGCAGACGCCGATGGCCAACGCGCCGCCGGATCCGCCCTCGCCGATCACCACGCTCAATACCGGCGCCGCCAAGTGCGACATCTCGAACAAATTGCGTGCGATGGCTTCGCTCTGGCCGCGCTCCTCGGAGCTGATACCGGCATACGCTCCCGGCGTATCTATCATGGTGATAACCGGAATGCGAAAACGCTCCGCCATCCGCATCAGGCGCAGCGACTTGCGGTAGCCCTCAGGCTTCGGCATGCCGTAATTACGCCGCACCCGCTCCTTCGTGTCGCGTCCCTTTTGATGCCCGATCACCATCACCGGCGTGCCCTCGAGGCGCGCCAGGCCGCCAACGATCGCCAGATCGTCGCCGTACATGCGATCGCCGTGCAATTCCTGCCAGTCGGTGAAAATCATCGACACGTAATCGAGGGTGTAAGGGCGCTGAGGATGTCGCGCTAACTGCGTGATTTGCCAGGGGGAAAGATTGGAAAATATGCTGGTTGTCAGCGCCCGGCTCTTCGTTTGCAAACGCTTTATTTCGTCGGAAATATTGGCGCTGGCATCGTTGCCGAGGAAGCGCAGCTCCTCTATTTTCGCCTCCAACTCCGCAATGGGTTGCTCGAATTCCAGAAAATTCATCGCCATGAAGATGTTTCCTCGCCACGAACATCATTTCGCGGACCATACACTAAATACCATCCCTCGCGCCCCACCATTGAGGAAAGTTTGCTCAAGAGCTCGCGCGTCGGCCGCACCGACCAGGCGTCCGACAGATGCATCTTGCCGCTGTATTCGGCGCGATTGAGCGCCACGCTCACGCCGCAGGGGCCCCGTAGGTAGGGCTTCAACATCTGTTCGAAGCGTCCCATACCCTGGGGGTCGTCGAATTCGGACGGCCATTTCAGCCATAGACGTCTCGCGTAACGCTCTCGCGCCCGATCGATGTCCATCAGGGTCTTGGCCTGCAGACGCCAGGCCTCGATGAAATCATCGAAGCGCAACGTGCCCTCCACGATCAGGATGGCGTCTTTGACGATGATGTCGCGATGCTGCTGGAAGGTCTCCTCGTACAAACTGACCTCGAGACGCGCGCTGCGATCGTCGAGGATCAAAGTGACTCGATTGGGACGGCGGCGGATCTCCAACACCAGTCCGGCCACCGTGGCGCTCTTGCCGCCCCCCCAGCTGCGCCCGCCCTCCGCCGCCACCGGCTTCGGTCCACCGACATCGGCCAACCGCGCGCTCACCAAAAACTTCAGATCCGGCTCGTATGGCGTGATTGGATGGCCACTCAAGAACAGGCCCAGCGTCTCGCGCTCGCCCGCGAGGCGCTGCGCTTCGCTCCAGTCGGCCACCGAGGCGTTCTCGGCGGCGCTCAACCCGAATAAGTCCACTTGTCCGACACTGATGGCACGCGAATTCTGTTCACCCAACTGCATGGCGCGATCCAACTCCGCCATCAGAGTCGCGCGATTCGCTCCGATCGAGTCCAGGCTGCCGGAGCGGATAAGGGCCTCGAACACGCGCCGGTTCACGCGCTGCAGATCCACGCGCCGGCATAGATCGGGCAGCGTCGAAAAGGGTCCGCGCGCGCCGCGCTCCTCGATGATCGCCTCCACCGCCGAGGCACCCACCCCTTTGATCGCGCCCATGCCGTAACGGATGCTGAGTTCGCCGGCCACGCGGAACGCGTATACCGACTCATTCACGTCGGGCGGCAGCACCGTCAAGCCCATGCTGGCGCATTCATCGAACAGCATTACCACCTTATCGGTCTTGTCCATGTCGGAGGACAGCACCGCCGCCATGAAGGAGGCCGGGTAGTGGGCCTTGAGCCACGCGGTCTGATAGGAGAGCAGCGCGTAAGCTGCCGAGTGCGACTTGTTGAAGCCGTAACCGGCGAACTTTTCCATCAAATCGAAAATCATGGTGGCCTGCGACTTGGCGCAACCGCGCGTCACCGCGCCATCGACGAATATCGAGCGTTGCTTGGCCATCTCCTCGGGTTTCTTCTTGCCCATCGCGCGCCGCAATAGATCGGCGCTGCCGAGCGTGTATCCGGCCAGGATCTGCGCGATCTGCATCACCTGTTCCTGGTACAGGATCACGCCATAGGTGGCTTCCAGCACGGGCTTCAGATCCGGATGCAGGTAGTCTATGGTAGCGCCGCTGGTGTCGTGCTTGCGCGCGATGAAGTCATCGACCATGCCCGATTGCAGCGGGCCCGGTCGGAACAGCGCCACCAGCGCCACGATGTCGCCGAAGCGGTCCGGCTGCAGACGCCGGATCAAATCCTTCATGCCGCGCGATTCGAGCTGGAACACCGCCGTGGTCTTGGTGCTCTTCAGCAACGCAAAGGATGGAGCATCGTCCATCGGCAGCTCGGCCATGTTGAGCACCGGCTCGCCGCGCGCGGCGCGCACGGCATTGATGTCGCGCACCGCCCAATCGATGATGGTGAGCGTGCGCAGTCCTAAGAAATCGAACTTGACCAATCCCGCCGCCTCGACGTCATCCTTGTCGAATTGGGTCACCGGCGTGGTGCTGCCCTCTTCGCAGTACAGCGGCGTGAAATCCGTAAGCACGGACGGCGCGATCACGACGCCGCCGGCGTGCGTACCCGCGTTGCGCGCCAGGCCCTCGAGCGAGCTCGCCAGATCGATCAGTTCGTGCACCTCCGCATCGCCATCGTACAATCGTTTGAGTTCCTCCTCCTGCAGCAGCGCCTTCTCCAAGGTCATGCCGATCTCGAACGGTATCAGCTTTGCGATGCGGTCCACGTAGCCATAGTTGTGACCGAGTACCCGGCCGACGTCGCGTACCACGGCCTTGGCGGCCAAGGTACCGTAGGTGATGATTTGCGAGACGCGCTCGCGACCATATTTGTTGGCCACATAGTCGATGACGCGATCGCGCCCCTCCATGCAGAAATCGACGTCGAAGTCCGGCATTGAGACGCGCTCGGGATTCAAGAAGCGCTCGAACAGCAGATCGTGCTCGATGGGGTCCAGATCCGTGATGCCAAGCACATAGGCCACCAACGAACCCGCGCCGGAGCCGCGCCCCGGGCCCACCGGCACGCCGTTCTCGCGGGCCCAGCGGATGAAATCAGCCACGATCAAGAAGTAGCCGGCAAAGCCCATGGGGCAAATCACGTCGAGCTCCAGGGTCAGCCGCGCCTCGTAGGTCGATGGCGGCGCAGTCAGGCGCGACCCGAGGCCGCGGCGCGCCTCCAGCCGCAAAAAATCCTCGGTGCTGGTGCCGGGCGGCACCGGATAGGCGGGCAACATGGAGGCGCCGAGGCGTATCTCCAGAGAGCAGCGCTTCGCCACCTCCACGGTATTGGCGAGCAACTCCGGTACGTCGCTGAACAGCGCCGCCATCTCCGCCGGAGATTTCAAATACTGCTCCTCCGAATAGCGCCGCGCGCGGCTCGAATCGGCCAGCAGCGCGCCGTCGTGGATGCACACGCGAGCCTCGTGCGCCTCGAAATCCTCGCGCTGCAAAAAGCGCACATCGTTGGTGGCGAGCGCAGCGACGCCCTGCTCCGAGGCCAAATCCAGAACGGCCTCGGTGTAAGCCTCCTCACCCGCCCGGCCGGTCCGCTGTACTTCGAGGTAAAAGCGATCGCCGCACAGCGACTGCCACCCTTGTAGGCAGCGCAGGGCATCGGCGTCGCGTCCTCTGCCCAGGCAACGGCCGATGTCGCCCTCCGCACCGCCGCTCAGCAGGATCAAGCCCTGCAGGGACTCACGCTGCAGCCAGCTGCGATCCAGCATTGGCGCACCGCGCTGCTGGCCCTCCAGATACGAGCGGGTCACGAGCCGGGTCAGATTGCGATAGCCGATCAAATTCTGGCAAAGGAATACGATTCTCGTGGGTAGTGCGCGCTCGCCCGCTTCACGGATCCAAGCATCGACGCCGATCAGCGGCTTGATGCCGGCGGCCTGCGCCTCTTTGTAGAACTTCACCATCGCGAACAAATTGCTCTGGTCGGTGAGCGCCACAGCCGGCATGCCCGCGGCGGCCACCGCCGCCATGAGATCAGGCACCCGCACCACACCGTCGACCAGGGAGTATTCGGTGTGCAGGCGCAGATGCACGAACTGACTCACGGGTCGCACCGCAGCCCCGCCAGACGTACAGGCTCGAAGGAGCGCCGATGCAGCGGACACGGCCCATGCTGCGCCAGCAGCCGCTGGTGATCAGGAGTCGCATAGCCCTTGTGGTCCGAGAAACAATATTCGGGATATACCGCATGCATCTGATTCATATAATGATCCCTGGCCGTCTTGGCCAGAATCGAGGCCGCGCCTATGGCCGCATGCCGCGCATCGCCGCCGATGATCGCGCGCGCCGTCAGCGCCTTGCCTAGGCCGGTCAATCTGGGTAAACGGTTGCCGTCGATCAGCACATGGTCCGGTAGCAAGGGCATCGCGAGAATCGCGCGGTGCATGGCAAGAAAAGTAGCTTGCAAAATATTCAGCGCATCGATTTCGGCATGGTCCGCCCAGCCGATGCCGAAGCACAATGCGTCGCGCCGGATTAAAACACTCAAGCGTTGACGTTCCCCGGCACTCAATTGCTTCGAGTCGGCGATCCCCTCGATCGGCCGTCGCGCCCGCAGGATGACCGCGGCGGCAACTACGGGACCGGCGAGTGGCCCGCGGCCGGCCTCATCGATGCCGGCGATGCGCCTCATTGAGCCGCCGCTCCGCCACGTCGCTGGTCGAGCAGCGTGAGTATGGCGTGCGCCGCGCGGCTGCCTGCGTTGCGGCGCAACTGCGCGTGGATCTGCGCGAAACTTTGTTCCAAAGCGCTGCGCCGTTCGGCATTGTCAAGCCACATGAAGAGCTCCGCACCGATAGTCTCTGGAACGATGTCCTCTTGAAAATACTCGCCGACGAGACGGCGATCTGCAAGTAGATTTGGTTGCGAGAAAAACTTGGTTTTCACCAGTTTCGTGTGCCGCAAAATCCACGCCGTGAGTACCCCGAGCCGATAAATTACAACCATAGGACGCTTGCATAAAGCGGTTTCGAGGGTGGCAGTGCCCGAAGCGACCAACACCGCGTTCGCGGCGATGAGCGCGGTCTGCGCCCGACCGTCGAACAGACGCACCTCGATCTCGGGCGCCTCGCGCGCCAACACCGCTGCAAAGATCTCGCGCGTCGCAGCGCTCGCCAGCGGTGAAACGAAAACCAAAGCGGGACGCTGCGCATGCATCCAGCGCGCCGTCGCGGCGAGATCCGACGCCAGCCGCGTGACCTCGCCACGGCGGCTCCCCGGCAATAAAGCCACCACGCTCGCCGAAGCGGGCAGCCCGAGGGCGGCACGCGCGGCGCGCCGATCGACCTCGAGCGGGATGGCGTCCGCTAGCGGGTGTCCTACGAACTCCGCGCGTATTCCGTGCTCATCGTAGAAGCGCTTCTCAAACGGCAATAGACACAGCACCAAGTCGACGGCTGCGCCGATGCCGCGCGTGCGCCCCTGGCGCCACGCCCACACCTGTGGGCTGACGTATTGCACCGTGGGAATGCCCGCGGCGCGCAAACTTCGCGCCAAACGCAAATTGGTATCAGGGGCGTCGATGCCGACGAACACGTCGGGGCGCGCGAGCAGAAACATGCGGCGTACCCGCGCCAACAGCCGCAGTAGCCGCGGCAGATGAGTCAGCACCTCGAACAGCCCCATCACAGCAAACGATTCGGCGGGCTCCCAGCACTCGCACCCGGCCGCCTGCATTTTAGGCCCCGCCACGCCGAAGAATTGCGCCTCCGGCACGAGCCGGCGCACGGCCTCGATCAAATCAGCACCGAGCGTATCGCCCGACGCCTCTCCGGCCACCAGACCGACTCGCAGCGGAAGCATGGCTCCGACCATGGCTAGCGGACGATGCTGCGCGTACTACGCTTGATGAAATCCACGAAGGGACGAATTTCGGCCTGCGTTCCCGCCGCCTCTTCCAACTGTTCCATCGCCGCCTGTAGCTTCAAACCCGAGCGATACAGCAAACGGTAGGCGCGGCGTATGTTTAAAATCTGTTCCGGGGTGAAGCCGCGGCGCTTCAAGCCCACGGCATTCACGCTGTGCGGCTCGGCCGGCTGGCCCACCGCCATCACATAGGGAGGCACGTCGCGCGTCACGGCGGCGTTGTTGGCGATGAAGCAATGCGCACCCACCTTGGTATGCTGATGCACGGCCGATAGTCCGCCCAAGGTTACCCAGTCGCCGATCTCGACATGACCGCCGAGGGTTGCGACGTTCGCCATGACGATGTTGTCGCCCAGCTGACAGTCGTGCCCGACGTGCGAATAAGACATGAATAAATTGTCGCTGCCGATTTGTGTGACGCCGCGATCGTGCGTGGTACCCCGGTTGATCGTGCAGAATTCGCGAAACACGTTGCGGTCGCCGACCTGCAGGCGCGTCGGCTCGCCGTTGTACTTCTTGTCCTGCGGGGCTTCGCCCAAGCTCGCAAACTGAAAGATCTTGTTGTTCTTGCCGATGCTGGTCGGACCTTTTATGACAGCGTGCGGTCCGACCCACGTGCCCGAATCGATACTGACCTCGGCGCCGATGATGGTGAACGGACCGATTTCAACATCCGCTGCCACCCGCGCCCGCGGCGACACCACGGCCCGCGCATCGATCATCCGCGCTCTCCCGAAGGTGTAGTCGCTTTGGGTTCCGTCTTGACCTCGGGCGCCACCATCAACTCGGCGGAGGCGACTTCCTTGCCGTCCACCTCGGCGACGCCGTGGAATTTCCAGATACCCTTGAAGGCGCGCTTGAAATTCACTTTCAGGATGAGTTGATCGCCCGGTTCGACCGGCTTGCGGAAGCGCGCGTTGTCGATGGCGACGAAGTAAAAGCGTGTCTCTGCATTCGGTACGACCTTCGCCGTCCTGAACGCCAGCACGCCGGCGGCTTGCGCCAGCGCCTCGATGATCAGCACACCCGGCATCAACGGGCGGAGCGGGAAATGCCCCGAAAAAAACGGCTCGTTATAGGTGACGTTCTTGAGCGCCAGCACATGCTTGCCCGGCTCGCACTCCAGCACGCGATCCACCAGCAAGAACGGATAACGATGCGGCAGTTGCCGCATGATGGCCTCAATATCCATCTTCTCGGAAGACATCAGCGCTCCTTGTCCGCCAAACGCCGCAACTGCGCCACCATGCGGCGCCAGCGGCGCGTTTCCACCGTGGGCATGCCGCTCGAGTAGCTGCCCGCCTTGTGGATCGAGGCGCTCACCAGGCTGCATCCGGTGACCGCTACGTCATCGGCGATGGCTAGATGCCCGGCGAAGCCCACCATTCCGCCGATCATGCAGCGCTTGCCGATGCTGGTGCTGCCAGATATGCCGGTGCACGCGGCAATCGCGGTGTGCGCTCCGATAACCACGTTGTGCCCGACCTGAATCTGGTTGTCCAATTTGACCCCGTCCTCTACCACCGTATCATCAATGGCGCCGCGATCGATGGTGGTGTTCGCGCCGACCTCCACATCATCGCCGATTCGCACGCTGCCGACCTGTGGAACTTTCACCCAGGTGCCGGCGTCCGCCGCGAACCCGAAGCCGTCCGCCCCCACTACCGCGCCCGCATGCAGGATACAGCGCGCACCGATGCTCACCTCCGCGTACAAGGTGACGCGTGCCGTTAGCTGGGAATCCGCGCCTATTCGAACTCCGCGATGCACGATGCAGCCGGGACCCAAGCGCACGCGCTCGCCGATCTCGACATCTTCCTCGATGACGCACAACGGGCCGATGCTCGCCGACGGTGAAACCCTCGCCCCGGGGGCGATGACCGCAGATGCATGGACTCCCGCCGGCACCCCCGCTTCCGGATACAGAACTAAAGCGATGCGCGAATAGGCCAAATAGGGATTCGGATCGATGAGCGCCGCCACGGGGCACCCGGCGGCGTCGGCTTCGGTGAGCAACACCGCGGTCGCCTGGGTCGCGGCCAGCGCACGGCGATAGCGTGAATTGGCGAAAAAACTCAAGGTGCCTGCCTTGGCATGCGACAAAGTCGCGACATCGCGGACTTTCAGTCCCGGCTCGCCCTTGAGCTTCAGTCCGAAGCGCACCGCCAATTCGCCGAGGCTAACTTCAACCTGCACCGCTCACACTCCAGGACGCGGTGAGCCGTCGCGACGCGCTTATTATTTCGCGCCGGCCGGCTTGGGCGGAGCGGCAGCGGCAGGTGCCGCCGGCAACTTCACCGGCTTGGTCTTCAATACTTCCAAGACCTGGGCCGTGATGTCGAAGGCGGGCTTGACGTAGATGACGCTTTCGCCGACCACCAGGTCGAAGCCTTGGGCAGCCGAGTAGGTATTGATCTCCACAACCAAGAAGCGCTGTACCTTGCCGAGTTCCTCGTTGCGTCGCGTGGATACGTCGTCCTGGAATTCGCCGGCCTTGCGCGAGAATTCGCGCTGTTCGTCGCGCGCCGTCTTCTCGGCCTTGACGCGGTCAGCCTCCGCCATGACGGCGCCTTCCTTTTGCATTTTTTCTTCACGCGACTTCAGGTCGTTCTGCATGGTCACCAGTTCACGGCGCCGCGGCGCGAATTCATTTTCGAGGTCTTGCATCGCACTCTTGGTTTGCGGCGCTTCCTCCAGCAGTTTTTGGAAATTGACGACGCCGATTTTGATTTCCGCGCGCGCAGGTTGGCTCACCGCGAAACCGCAAACGAGCAAACTTAGAACAGTGAGACTGCGAAGGTAATTCGACATGTTGACTTTAAGACCTCAAATTGGCGTCAAAACGCTTGTCCGATGGAAAATTGAAAACGCTCCGTTTCGTCGTTGAATCTGACCGTGTCTCCGGGATACGCATTCAAAGGGATCCCGTACGAGAAACGGAACAAGCCCAGGGGTGCAAGCCATTGTACCGCAATGCCTGTTGACTTCTTAAGCCTATCATAGGCGAAGTGGTAATTGACCGCGGTTATGTCGTCCACGCCCAGGAATTTGACCTTGTTGCCGGTCTGAAAGACGTTGCCCATGTCGTAGAACCAACTTACCCGGGCGGCATTTTTCCACTTCTCCGGCTCCGGGAAAATCAATTCGGCCCGCGTCACCACCCGCAGATTTCCGCCGTACGGATTACCAACGCCAATGTTATCGCGCGGGCCCAAACGGCTTTCGCGAAAGCCGCGCACGCTGTCCGGTCCGCCTGCGAAGTAATTCAA
>Ga0182030_10002259_pt1 | contig 40783 bp, 36 predicted proteins | sample 812S3MmetaG_FD_121299 | JGI IMG/M metagenome (GOLD analysis project Ga0182030, IMG submission 121299) | Permafrost microbial communities from Stordalen Mire, Sweden - 812S3M metaG (Illumina Assembly) | ecosystem: Environmental > Terrestrial > Soil > Wetlands > Permafrost | place: Sweden...
CACCGAACTCGGGCCTCGTACACGCCCCCTGATTTTCATTCGCTTTGGCTCCTGATTACTTGACTGAATCGGCCTGTTGGGCGGCTAGGGCGCCCGCAGTCCCGAATTCGACATCCTTGAACTCGCGTCCATTCGGGAGCTTCATGCTCGCCAGCGCTCCGCCCAGATGACCGCTCTTCGCCGGGTGCCAGCTGATTTCCATCTTGTCCCCGACCTTGAAATCCCTTGGCGTGAAGCCCTGCTTGGAGAATACCGCCGGGGTGGCGCTGGTCACCGTCATCTCTTCGGCTTGACCATCCGGGCCCTTGATAACAACCACCATCGATGAATGCGGCGAGACCCACCGAAATTCCTTGAGAGTGGCCTCCGCGGTAACGGTCTTCGAAAAGTCATACCCGACAGCGGAATGATGGGCCCAGACTGGCGCCGTTATCGCCATGGCCACCATCGACCATAGAATCCGCTCTGGGCGTACTGCGCGCCTGTTCATACTCGATATCCTCTGATGGAGAAGGGCGAAAGGAGAAAGCCTAGTGTGATGTCCGAAAAAAAAATGCAGCGGCCGCATGTACTCACTGCCTGATCCCCCGAAGACACGCGGCCCGCCATCGGCAAGGCGATCTTTCGATGAGCGATCCTGGGCTACTATGGCTGTGAGCGGTCGTCGGGACCAATGCCTAGTTCGATTTGTCCCATATTAGAATGAGATGGGCCAGCGATGGGAGCCTGTAGCGCGGGAGAGAATGCGCGGCTGTGATCTGCTGGTCGATGAGGTCAAGAGGGTCGCGGCCGGCGGCCATTTCTTTCGCGAGGCGCACACGCCGGCGCCCTACGAGGGGGCATTTTATCGGCCGCTGCTGTCGGACTGGTCCAATTTCGCGCACTGAACCGACGCCGGCTCACGTGACGCAACTGAGGGGGCCACCGGCATCCGCAAGAAGGCGCTCGCGGACTATGTGCCACCCCCGCTCGAGGCGGCCACGCAATCAGCGTGTGCCCGTACACATCCAGCGGGCCGATGTCGTCGTTTCAACCGGAAGGCAAGCCCCGCAGCATAGACTGCCCACCGCCGCCCTATCTCACTCTAATATGGGACAAATCGAACTAGGCATTGGTCCCGACGACCGCTCACGGCCATAGTGGCCCACAAGGGGCGGCTATCTCTGAGCCGTAACGAGACGCGACGAGGATTGATGCAAGCGGGGGTTGTCCGTTGAGCGCAAAAACGCGAGCCACTTCCTGGGCGATCATCTTGCTCGGAACGAGCGGGGTGGGAACCGCCCATGCCCACCATTCCTTCGCCTCTTATGACATGGCGCATAGCGTGACGGTGCAGGCGACCGTCAAAGAGTTCCGATGGAGCGCTCCCCACTCGAGTGTCGTTCTCATGGTTAAGGGGCCCAACGGCGAAGTGCGGCAGCTGAATCTGATTACCGGGCCTCCCGACATCTTTGTTCGCCAGGGCATCACGCTAAAGAGCCTGCGCGCCGGCGACAAGGTCGAAGCGACCTATCACCCGAACATTAACGGCTCTGCCGGCGGTTCGCTGGCCGCCCTCACCCTGCCGGACGGGCGGAAGTTCCAAGATCAGGAATCGTTTGGCGCTTCGCCGTCGCCACCGCCCTCGTCGCCAACGCCCTCGTCGTCGCCTTGATGAGCTCGCAGAAATGAAACTATTGCGTACATTTTTTGCTCCGCTCGTCTGTATGGGCGTCAGCGTTCTCTTTTCGGCCTGGACCCAGGTGGCGTCTGCCGAAGCCAATCTCGATGGCACTTGGAAAATCGAACAGCAGCGCGCGATTCTCAATCCGATAGACGGCGCTGTACCGTTCACGCCGGAGGCGCGCAAACGTTACGAGGCCAACAAGCGCGCGCACGCTAAAAAGCAGTACGATTACGACTCTGTTCAAACACTTTGCTCAACGCCGGGCCTACCGCGCCTGATGTTGACGCCAGATCGCTTTCATATCTGGCAGCGCCCGGATTTGATTACTTTCCAGTTCGAGTGGAACCGTCTCTTTTACCAGGTCGACATGACCGATCGTCAGAGGGAGCCTCTGCTGGTCGGCGTCAATATCGGCGTGTCAAAAGGGCAGTGGCAAGGTGACACCCTTGTCGTCAAAACCGACAATTTCACCGATCAAACATTGATTGACTCGCTCGTGCCGCACAGCGATGACATGAAATTGACGCAGCGATTTAGGCTGCTTAATCCAGATACGCTTGAAGACCGCATCACGATTGAGGATCCACAGACTTTTACACGGCCGTGGGAAGCGATCGTGAGATATCTGCGGCAACCAGACGCGCCGTTTCCCGAAGATATCTGCATTGACCGGCGCAATGCCGGCAAGTTGCCGTTGCCGCCAAAATGAGGATGCCGGTGTTTGCTCATCTGAGATGTTCTGCCCGCGCTGGTGTGTTGCAGCGAGGCGTCTTAACGGCCGTAGGCATCGCTGCTTGCTTGGTCGCGTCTGCTCAGCAGGCCTACGCACAGGGCGCCTCCCCGCCACCCGGCGCGGCTCCCCCAGGTATTGCTGGCCCACCGCCCGGTGCGGCTCCGCCAGGAATTGGTGGCCCACCACCCGGCGCGGCTCCTCCAGGTGGTGGCGGACCACCGCCCGGCGCGGCTCCTCCAGGTGTTGGTGGCCCCTCCGCCGACGGATCGCCGCCTGACCGGGCTTTCGCCGCTTTCCGGGCCAAATTGGCGGCGGACTTGCTGCCGCTTTCAGGTAACTGGCCGTCACCGTCGACCGATCCCAGAAATCTCGAGGGCGTCTGGCGACAATACAATATTCTTTCCCTTGAACGCTCCACCGACATGTACGGCGCAAAGACGCCGCTTAACGAGAAGGGGCGCGCACTTCTCGCAAAGCGCGTGGCCGCAGCACATGCAGGCACCCCCTATGTGAATGCCTCGGCGGTCTGCCTTCCCCCCGGGCAGCCGGTGCAACTCGAAATCAACACAGCCTTCGTGATCTACCAGAATAAGGATTGGATGCAGTTCTTGTTCTATCAGTACCATGGCGCCTGGACGGTGGTATTTGATCCAGCAAAGCAGCCCGACGGCAGCGTGCGTCCATACATGGGACGCTCGGTCGCGCATTGGGACGGCGACACATTGGTCGTGCAGACCAGCGGCTTCAGGCAGGGGCTTTGGATGGACATCAACGGGACGCCGATCTCTACCGACGCCAAGCTCACGCAACGTATTCGCAAGGTGCATGAAGGCGCGCAGCAGGGCGACTGGTCGCTTGAGGTCATCACGACCCTCGACGACCCCACTTACTATACGCGGACATGGTCGTGGGCGACCGCCTATGTCTGGCGGCCGGATAAAGCGCCCATAAGCGAATTTGACTGCGAATATTCGGTTAATCGCCCCGACTATCTCACTAGCTCTGGGATGGTGCCCGAGCCGAACGATTGAGGCTGCGCCCTGCTCCAGCTCCGCGTTCCGGAGCCCGGTGCAATAGCAGCGAAGGCTCTCGATAGAAGCGGCGCACATTCACGCTGGCGACTCGTAGCCGGCCGCCTTCGCCTCCCGATCCCAATCCAGCAGCGTCGCATAACTGCTGTCGCTGGCGGCGGCAAATCCCTGCAGCAGCAGATACTCCCCCAGGGCCCCGAACCACGGCCGCGCCGCGGCGCCGGTGAACGCTGCGCGCAGCTGCGCAACCATTGGGGCGGGCGCACCGGCGGCGGCCACGAACGCCGGCATGGGCGCCAGCGCGGTCGATGCGAGTACCCGTATATCCGCCGTGAGCTCAGGGGCGTGACGCGCAATCAGCGTGTGCCAGTACGCATCCAGCGGGCCGATGTCGATACGACCCTCGCGCACGCCGTCGAGCACGTTGCGCGCGGTCACCAGATTGCCGGCCATCTCGCCGTACAGAGTCGGCCGCAGCGCGCTGCGGTGCGCGAGCAGGTGATGCCGGAAGGCATTGAAGCCGGACTGCGAATGTTGCACCGTCCAGCCCGCGCGGCCACCGAACGTGTCCTCGAGGCGCCGATACGGCGCATCCCGGCGCACGATCAGATCTGAGCGATACACGGCGCGGCCACCGGCCCACGCGGCGCTGGGGATCGGCGCCGCAATCGGGATCACCGGCGCAAGTTTCAGCGCGATCGGAAAGCCGCACATGAATACCGCCCCCAGATCCGGCCGCGACCACAGCTGCTCGAGCGGCTGCGGTGCTGGATAGGTGTGGTAGCTCAGTTCGACGCCGGCCTCGCGCGTGATGTGCCCGAGCAGTTCGCGCCACGCGGCTTCAACCGCGGGGGTCACCGCATACATGCGCGCGTTCATGATCGATGCGGTCACGCCGCAACCGTGCCGGTCACGCTGCTGCACTCAGCTCGCTGGTCCTGCGTGCGACATAGGCGTCGATCGCCTCCTTGACCGCCGGATCGAGCGACGGTGGCACATAGTCCGCAAGCACCTTCTTCCAGATGCCGGTGGCCCGCTCAGTCGCATTACGTGCCCCGGCGTCGGTCCAGTTCTCGAAATTGGACCAGTCCGACAGCAGCGGCCGATAAAATGCCGCCTCGTAGCGCGCCAGCGTGTGCGCCTCGCCAAAGAAATGACCGCCGGCGGCGACCCCTTTGATCGCATCGACCGCCAGATCATCCTCGCTGAAGCTCACCGGCCTGAGGATCTCGGCCCAATTACGCAGCAGTTCGGCATCGACCACGATTTTCTCGAGCGAAGCTGACATGCCGCCCTCGAGCCATCCGGCCGCATGATTGATCAGGTGGCTGTGACTGAGTATGGCCGCCTGCAGGGAAAACGCCGTCTCGTAGGTGGACTGGGCATCCACCACCGGCGAGGCGTTGACCGCGCTGGTGCGCACCGGCAGCTTCAGGCGGCGCCCGATCTGTGCGCTCGCCATAATGGCGTTGACGTATTCGGGCGTGCCGAACGCCGGCGAGCCGGTCCGCATGTCAACGTTGGACGTAAAGCCGCCCATCACGCACGGCGTGCCCGGGCGCAGCAACTGGCACAGCACCACGATGCCCATGGCCTCGGCGGTCTGCTGCACCAGTGCACCGGCCAGCGTCACCGGCGCCATCGCGCCCATCAGCGTGAATGGCGTGATGACCACGCACTGGCCATGGCGCGCCATGACCATGATGTTGTCGAGGATCTCGGCGTCGACGCGGCGCGGCGAATTGACGTTGGTGACCGTCATCAGTGTGGGCCGCGCCGCCAGCGCATCGATCGTGCAGCCGTGCTCGATGGCTGACATCGCCAGCGCGTCCTCGGCCTGCACGCCACCGACACCGCGCGCCGCCCAGACGATATCCGCGAACTCGATGTGCGCCTGGTAGGTGGCCAGGTGGCGGATCGCGACCGGCACGTCCACCGGCTCGACCACGATGCCACCCTGCCAGTGCAGGATGCCCAGGGTATGCGTCAGCCGCAGGATGTTGCGAAAGCCCTCGATATCACCATAGCGCCGACCGTTCTCCCGGTCGCTGATGTTAGGGGCGCCGTGCACCGGTCCGAAATTGACCACATTGTCACCGACGTGCAGGTGGCGTTCCGGATTGCGGGCGTGGAGCACGAAGCGTTGCGGTGCATGGGCCAGCTGTGCCTCGACGATGTCGCGGCCTAGCCGAACTATTTGCGTCTCATCGTCCACCAGCGCGCCGGCGCGTCGATAGACTTCGCGCGCAGACGCACTGCGGATCTCGAGCCCAGCCTCGGCCAGAATCCTGAACGCCGCCACCAGGATGCGCTCAACCTGCTCGGCGCTCAGGATCTCGAGCGGCGGGAAGTGATTCGCAAGCCGTGGCAGCGGTGCAAGCGACGGACCGGTGGAACGGGGCGCGCGGCCGCCTGCACGCCGACGCGACTTTGCAGGAATGTCGGTCATGGATGGTTTTTCATCTGCCGGGATGGATGCGATCTGGCCAGAGCATGATACTGCGACCGGTGCGATCCCCGGTGCAAGCGACAGTGCGATATCCATGAGCGACGATGCGACCTTTGACTACGTGATCGTCGGCGCCGGCAGCGCCGGCTGCGTGCTGGCACAGCGGCTGTCGGCGCGCAGCCGCAACCGCGTGCTGCTGCTAGAGGCGGGCGGTTCGGACCGCCGATTCTGGATCCGGGTGCCGATCGGCTACGGTCGCACCTACAACGACCCGCGCGTCAACTGGATGTACGAGACGGAGCCGGATCCGGGCCTCAACGACGTGCGCAGCTTCTGGCCACGCGGCAAGGTACTTGGCGGCTCGGGCTCGATCAATGCAATGGTCTATGTGCGCGGGCAGCCGGTCGATTATGACGACTGGGCGAGCAGCGCCGGGCCCGGCTGGAGCTGGCCCGAAGTGCGCCCGGTCTTCGAAGCGCTCGAGAACCGCGCCGATGGCGGCGCCGGCACGCTGCGGGTAACGGACATGAGCGCCAACGCGCATCCGCTGTGTCGTGCCTACATCCAGGCCTGCGAGGCGCTCGGCTATCGCTATACGCCGGACTTCAACGGGGCGCAGCCAGAAGGCGTCGGTATCTACCCGGTCACCACGCGCAATGGTTTGCGCGAATCGACCGCCGGCGCCCACCTGCGGCCGGCACTCACGCGGCCGAACCTGCTGCTACGGCTGGCGGCGCAGGTGCGGTGCGTTGAGTTCGAAGGCCAGCGTGCCCGCGGCGTCGCCTACCTGTGGCACGGGCGCCTGCAGCGCGCGCGCGCCACGCGCGCCGTGATCCTGAGCGCCGGCAGCATCAACTCCCCGCAGCTGCTGCAGCTCTCCGGCATCGGCGATCCTGCGCTGCTGGGCCGCTTTGGCATTCCGGTGCGCAAAAACCTGGCTGCGGTAGGCTGCAATCTCCAGGACCATCTGGGGATCAACTATATCTACCGCAGCCGTGTGGCGACGCTGAACAATGCGCTGCATCCGCTCCGCGGCAAGATCAGGGCCGGGCTGCAGTACCTGCTGGCGCGTACCGGTCCGCTGTCGATGAGCGTCAACCAGGGCGGTGGATTTATCCGCAGCCGCCCACTGCTGGCCGCCCCGGATATGCAGTTATATTTCAATCCCGCCAGCTATACCGGCACGCGCACCAGGACCCGGCGGCTGATGAATCCGGATCCATTCCCCGGCTTCCTGCTGTCATTCAATTCCTGCCGTCCGACCAGCCGTGGACAGCTGGCCATCCGCTCGACCGATCCGGATGTCGCGCCGGCCATCTGGCCGAATTACCTGACGACACAGCGCGATCTGGATGACGTCGTCATCGGCGCGCGGCTGCTGCGCCGGATCGCCGCCAGCGAGCCGCTGGCAGCGCTGATCGACCGCGAGTTACAGCCGGGCGCTGTTGTGCAGTCCGATGAAGGGCTGCTGGAGGACTTTCGCCGGCGTGCCGGCTCAGTGTTTCATCCGGTCGGCACCTGCGCCATGGGAGTCGATCCTGCCCGTGCCGTGGTCGATGCGCGGCTGCGCGTGCACGGCATCGCAGCGCTGCGCGTGGTGGACGCGTCGGTGTTCCCATCGATCACCTCCGGCAATACCAATGCGCCGGTGGTGATGGTGGCCGAGCGGGCAGCGGCGATGATCCTGCAGGACGAGGCGTTCGAATAGGCCTTGGCCTTCCCTACTGCCGGTCGTAGACCGACACTTCGTGGATCTTGATTGGTTGTCGCGTTCAGCTAAACACTCACACTATTCCCGCGGCCGCGCGCGTAGACTTTATGTGGCCAGGGTAGTCATCAGCCGGCACTCGCGCTAAGCTCGCGCGCAGAAGATAAAATTAATATGCCTTCGAGCGCGGTATTTCCAATGCCATCTTGCTCCTTTGATACAGCATTAAGTGGGCGTGGGAATCGTCGCCGCCGTTCGCCTATTCTGATGTTCGCAATCCTGAGCGCGTCGATTGCATCGACTTCCGCAAACGCGGAGGGATGCAAGATCGACAAGATTGCCGAGTTTCCAATCGTAATGTCGGGCATGCGCCCGTTGATGACCGCCAGGATAAACGATGTCGACGTGCAGTTCGTCGTGGACAGCGGCGCGTTCTACAGCATGATAAGCGCCGCGAGCGCGGCAAAGTTCAACCTCAGGACATCGTTCGCCCCGTTTGGCTTCTATGTGACCGGCGTCAAGGGAGCGGCCGATGTCTCAATCGCGACAGCCAAGACGTTCACTCTTGCGGGCGTGCCCTTGCACAACGTCGAGTTTCTGGTGGGTGGCAGCGAAGCTGGCCAGGGCAGCATCGGGTTGCTTGGTCAAAATGTCCTTCACATCGAGGACGTCGAGTACGACCTGGGTCAAGGTATGGTCCGATTGATGAAGCCTACGGATTGTGGCAAGACGGTCATGGCCTATTGGCTGGGCAAGTCGACGCCATATTCGGTCATCGATCTTGTCTCGGACCCGGCCATGAACAGGCCGCGGCTCTCGCATACGCTCGGCTCTGCCTATATCAACGGCGTCCAGATTCGGGTGGAGTTCGACACCGGTGCGCAGACTTCAATTTTGTCGCTCAAGGCCGCCGCGCACACAGGTATCAAGCCCGACTCCCCGGGCGTCGTCAGTGCAGGGACATCGTACGGAATCGGGAAAGGCACCTTCACGAGCTACATTGCGCCCTTCTCCAGCTTCAAGATCGGGGGCGAGGAGATAAAAAACACGCGCTTGCGGATCGGTGACATCGATCTGGCGAACGCAGACATGCTCATCGGGGCAGATTTCTTCCTGTCACACCGAATCTACGTGGCCAACCGTCAACACAAGCTGTACTTCACATACAACGGCGGTCCGGTATTCAACCTCACTACCAGCAACCGCCCCGGAACTGGGGCGGCAACCGATGCTTCCACCGAACAGCTCGACAAGGCGGACGCAGCAATTGAGGACGCGGCGGACTACAGTCGTCGCGGCGCCGCCCTCGCCTCGCGCCGTGAATTCGACCAGGCGCTCGGGGCTCTTTCGCGTGCCTGTGAACTGGCGCCCGAAAATCCGGATTATCTCTACCAACGCGCAATGCTGTATTGGCAGTTGAAGCAGCCGGCTCCCGCAATGGCGGATTTCGATCAGGCTCTCAAGCTAGAGCCCAATAACACACCGGCGCTTATTGCGCGCGCCCGACTATTGGTTCAACGCGGCGACAACGACCTCGCCGCGGCGGACCTTGACGCAGCGGACGCGAGCGCGCCTAAAGAGGCTGACGAGCGCTACCAGATGGCTTATGACTATCAGCGCGCCGATCGTCTGGCATCCGCTATCACACAACTCACTTTGTGGATCGACTCGCACGCAGACGATGCGCGACTGCCGGAAGCATTGAATTCACGCTGCTGGATCAGGGCGCTTCAGGGTACGGAGCTGGCGCTCGCAGTCAAGGATTGCAGTGCCGCGCTGAGGCGCGCGGATAAGTCGAGCCCCTTCTATGCGAAGGTCGCGAACAGCCGCGGGCTCGTTTTTTTGCGAATGGGTGACTACGACAAATCGATTGCCGACTACGATACGTCGCTCAAAATCAACGCCAAGAACCCCTGGTCGCTGTACGGGCGGGGAGTCGACAAACTGCGCATGCAAAAAACTTCAGATGGACAGGCGGACATTACCCAGGCGTCGGCCCTCTGGCCCCGGATCGCGGAGGAATTCAAGCGACGCGGAATCGTGCCTTGACCGTCGCGTTGACACTGATGGCGGCCACTCCGACACCCGACTGCCGAGCTGGCACTTGCAACGGTGCGCGGCGACACCAACCACCCAGCCTGCATCGCGACTTCAGCGCGTCAATGGAGCGAGGGCAGCCTTCAATGGCCCGAGGAACGGTTCGAAATGGCGCCACTGATCCAGGCCCTCCTTGAATATCGGCTGGCGTACCTGCTCGGAGCTGGCGGTACGCACGGCGCGCTCGGTCTTGTAGAACTCTACGCACTGCGGCTCGAATTCCAGGCCGCAGAAATCCAGCATGCGCCGCACACTGTGCTCCAGATCCTCGACCAGCTGCTCGTGCTGTACGCGCAGCACCTTGCCCGGCAGCGCCTGCTCCCAGTGCTGCATCAGTTCAATGTAGCTGCGGTAATAGCGGGCAATGTCCTCCAGGCTGTAGGTGAACTCCTGGCCGGAGGCAAACAGCTGCTTGAAATTGCTGAAGCAGCACGCCATCGGCTCGCGCCGCGCGTCGATGATCCTGGCGTTGGGCAGGATCAGGTGAATCAGGCCGATGTGGCGGAAATTATTCGGCATCTTATCGATGAAGAACGGCTTGCCGTGACGGTAGACCTGGGTGTCTGCAAGATATTGCTCGCCGAAGCGACGCAGCTGTTCGGCGCTCAGGCTTGCCAATACGTCGGGATAGCGCGGCATGCCCTGCTCCGGGTCGCGACCCTGCAGCCGGCTGACCAGCCGGGGAATCTCTGCCAGCTCCAGCGTGCCTTCGACGCGCGAGTGCGAGGCCAGGATCTGCTCGATCAGGGTCGAGCCGCTGCGCGGCAGCCCGACGATGAATATCGGATCGGCACGCTGGCAGCCGAAGCCCTGGCGGGCACCGAAGAAATCCGCGCCGCACAGCGCGGCCTGGAGCCGGGCATTGCGCTCGATCGGTTCCGGCCGGTAGCGGCTCTCACCCTTCTTGAGCGCGTTGCCGCGCTCGTAGTACTGATACGACTCGGCGTACTCGCCGCGATCCTCGAGCCCCTTGCCGAGCGCGAAGCACAGGTGATAGCGGTCTACCACCCGGGCGCCGGGCGCGGACTCCTCGGCGCGCATGCGTTCGAGCTCCGCATCGGTGAAGCGATAGGTCTTGAGGTTGGCGAGGCTCCAGTAGGCGTCACCATAGCCCGGGCGCGCCGCGGCGGCGCTGCGATAGGACTCGATTGCCTGCTGTTGGTGGCCCTGGGTCTTGAGCGCGTGTGCCAGCGACAGATGGATCTCGGCCGCCTGGGGCGTCTCGGCACACAGTTCCTGGTAGATCCGGATTGCCGACGGGAAGTCGCCGAGTCCGGCACAGGCAGTCGCCTGCAACGTGCGATACATACGGTTTGCAGGTTCGATTGCCAGCAGCTTGTTGGCCTCCTGCAACGACCTGTCGTAGCGGTGGCGGAAGGCCAGCACGCGCGCGTAGTCGCAGCGCGCCAGGTGGTAGTCCGGCGCGAACACCAGCACGCTCTCGAGCAGGAACTCGGCGTCATCGAAGATCTCCAGTTTCACTCCGATCTGCGCCAGCAGCCGCATCGCCTCGATATGATCGCCGTGGGTGAGCAGGAACTCCCGGATCACCTGTTCTGCCGCATGGACTTCGCCGTCGGCGAACATGCTGCTGGCGGTCACCACCGGCAGCGGCAGGCTGGCCAGCTTGGCCACGTGGCTGGCGGCGAAGTGCGCATTGGTGCCGTCGCCCAGTGCCAGATACAGCTGATGCAACGCACTCCAACTGGCCGGCAATGCCGGATTGATGTTGACCGCACGCAGGTAGGCGGCGATCGCAGCCGCTGCATCACCAAGCGCCCGCTGACAATGGCCGCGTTCCTGGAACAGGCGGCTGTAGTCGGGGTGGATCGCCTCCAAGCTCGCCAAGGTGTCGAGTGCCTCGGGAATGCGGCGCAGGTAGCGCTGGCTGACCGCGATCAGGTACCAGACGTCACGGTTCTCGGGCACCTGCTTGAGCAGCGCCTGGGCTGCCGCCAGCGCCGGTGCGAACTGATTCTTTTCAACCAGCGCGCGTATGCGCAGCAGTTCCGCTTCTACGCGCGATACGGGAGCCTTGGCAGCCGCAGCTTGCATGACCGGGTCCGGCATAGTAGCGGCAGCACCCTTACCGATACGCGGCCCAGATGGTTTTCAGGTCAACGTACTTGTCGATCGCGTGCGCGGAGCGGTCGCGTCCAAACCCCGACTGCTTGAAGCCGCCGAACGGGGTGGCCAGCGAGGAGCGATCGAAGCTGTTGATCCAGACCGTGCCGGCACGCAGTGCGCCCGAAAGCCGATGCGCAATGTTCATGTCGCGGGTCCACACCGCCGCCGCAAGCCCATAGATGGTATCGTTGGCCACGCGCAGCGCATCCTGGACGTCGCGAAAGCCGCTGACCGTGAGCACCGGGCCGAAAATCTCCTCGCGGCTCACACGCATCTCCGGACGCACCGCGTCGAGCACCGTCGCCTCGACGTAGTAGCCGCCGGTTTCCTGCATCGCCTGTTTGCCGCCGAAGGCCACGCGCGCACCCTCAGCGACACCGGAATCGATGTAACCGAGCACGCGCCTGAGGTGGTCGCTGTCGATCAGTGCACCCATCTGTGTCGCCGGGTCAAACGGATGGCCGAGCGTGATGGTGTTCGCCACCTGCTGGATGCCCTCGATCAATTCGGCACGCACCTGCTCGTGCACGATCAGGCGCGAACCGGCATGACAGGTCTCCCCGGCGTTGTAATAGATTCCCCAGGCAATCGCGGCGGCCGCCTCGGCGAGATCGGCATCCGCCATCACGACGTGCGGACTCTTGCCGCCCAGCTCGAGTGCCACGCGCTTCAGGTTCGATTTCCCGGCATAGCGCATCATCAGCTTGCCGACTTCGGTGGAGCCGGTGAAGCTGATCATGTCGACGTCGGCGTGCAGTGCCAGCGGCTTGCCCGCCTCCTCGCCAAATCCCGGCACCACGTTGAGCACGCCGGGCGGCAGCCCGGCTTCCAGCGCCAGCTCGGCCAGCCGGATGCCGCCGAGCGGGGACTGTTCGGCGGGCTTGAGCACCACCGAGTTGCCGGCCAGCAGCGCCGGTCCGATCTTCCAGGCGCTGATGATCAGCGGATAGTTCCACGGCACGATGGCGCCGATCACCCCGAGCGGCTCGCGGCGGATCAACGCCAGGTCGTTCGGGCCGGTAGGTGCTACTTCATCGCATAACTTGTCGGCGAACTCGGCGTAATAGGCAATGCAGTCGGCGCATGAGGCGACATCGACATTGATCGCATTGTGGACCGGCTTGCCGACATCCAGCGTCTCCAGCAGCGCCAGCCGCTCGACATCGGCGCGGATCAGTTCGGCGAAGCGCAGCAGCACGCGCTTGCGCAGCCGCGGCTCGATCCGGCGCCACACGCCGCTGTCGAAAGTGGCGCGCGCCGCCGCCACCGCGGCATCCACATCGGCAGCCTCGCAGCGTGCCACCTGGCCGATTACCCGGCTATCGATCGGACTGACGTCGTCAAAAGTGCGGCCCGAGAGCGCACCGACATGCTGCCCATTGATGAACGCGCGCCCCTCGATGCGCAGCGCCGCGGCACTCTTCTCCCAGGTCTCCCGGCCGCGCGCCAGCAAAGTTTCATTCATGAGCTGGGCCCATCATCAGGTTGCATTGAGAACTTCATGGGCAAAGGCTAGCAGGTCCGCATCGGCTACCGGCCGCCGATTGGAGCGGCGCATCGCTTCGTTCTCCGGTCGGGCCATCTGCAGCGCCAGGTCCGAAGGGCGGATTGCGTCGTACCCCTCCCCGGCGAGCGACACCCTGATGCCGGAGCGGCGCAGCAAGCGCTCGTAGGCACCCGGCACCCAGGCGCCATCCGCCCGCTCGCCCATCGCCGCGGCCACCGCGGCGAATCTGCCCGCGCCATCGTCCGCCGCATTCCACGCCAGCGTCGCCCGCAGCGCCAGCCCGACGGCGCGGCCATGATGGATCGGACGCAGCGACGCCAGCGCATGCCCGATATTGTGCGCCATGGCCGTGCCGCAATTGTCGATGCCGATGCCGGCCAGGGTGGCGGCGCGCTGCATGGCTGCGCGCGCGGCAAGGTCCGCCGGCGCCTCGAGGGCCCGCATCAAGTTCCCTACCACCAGCCGGATCGCTTCGTGGCAATACAGGTCGTTGGCGATATTGGCATTGGCATTGGTGGAGGCCTCGATTGCATGCACCAACGCATCGATGCCAGTGGCGGCGGTCAGCGCCGCCGGCAGGCCGACTGTCAGCGCCGGATCGAGCACGATCTGCGCCGGCTTGAGCTGATCGCCCCACAGCCAGATCTTGGAATGATCGGGCGCTGCCAGTACTGCGGTCCGAGTCGCCTCGGAACCGGTGCCGGAAGTGGTCGGCAGGCACACCGACAGCAGTGTTCCGGCCGGAAATGGCTGCGCGCACAGCGCATAGTGGCTGACCGGGTGATCGGCGGGTGCCACCGCGGCGACCGTCTTTCCCACATCCATCGCCGAACCGCCGCCGATCGCCACCACGCCGGCCACGCGCTCGCGACGGGCGAATGCCGCAGCGGCATCGGCCTGGGCCATGGTCGGATCGCTTTGGATATCGTCCCAGACGATGACACCGCAACCGGCGCCGGCCAGCGCAGCCACGGCCGCGTCGATCAGGCCACTGGCGCGCAGCCCAGGATCGGCAAGCAGCAGGATCGCGCTGCCGCGGGGCATGCGGGCGGCCAGCGTGGCGCCGAGCCCCTCGAGCGCTCCGGCACCCTGGACGATCTCTGGAACCCGTGCCAGCTGTACAGCCTTCATGGTGCATCCACTTTAGTGTGCCGGCGGCGGATACTTCCATAGATCCGCCGCCGACTCCAACCCGAGAAATGGCATCGGCTGCAGCAACAAAAGGCATTGGCCTCATGCCGCCGCTTGCCCCACCCTTCGGCTATCGGGGCGCGCACGGCGGTAGAATGCTGGCCGAGGACGCACGCCGGCCGGTAGCATGGGTTTCGGGGAGTCGAATGAGCGACAGAGGAAGGATCGACCGGCGCTGGCTGCCGCTCAATGCGCTGCGCGCCTTTGAGGCGGTGGCCAGGCACGCGAGTTTTACCGGCGCTGCCAATGCGCTGCGCATCTCGCAGAGCGCGCTGTCGCGTCATGTGATCTCGATCGAGAAGCTCATCGGCGTGCAGCTGTTCGATCGCCGGCCGCACTCGCTGGTACTCACCAAGGCGGGCCAGCACCTGCTGCCGACGGTGATCAAATCGCTCGACCGCCTCGAGTACGCGCTGGATGAAATCCGCAACGCCGGCGCACCGACGCTACGCACGCTGCACGTGCAGATGCCGCCCAGTTTTGCCGTGCGGCTGGCGGTGCCGGTGCTGCGCGACTTCCGCCGCGCTAATCCCGATATCGAGATTGATCTGGTCAGTCCCTACGGCGTAGGGCCGCCCCCCAGCGATGTCGATGTGGCGGTGGTGTACTCCAAGCCCGCGGTGACCGAGTACGTGAGCGACCTGCTGTGGCCGGTGAAGCTGTCCATCCTGTGCCACCCCGATCTGGCCGCGCGCCATGCCGGCAAGGATCTGTCGGCCTGGATCCGGGACAACGAACTGATCCACGTCCGCATCGCCGATCTGCCGCGCCACCACGTCTGGACGCAGCTGGCGCGCCAGGCGAACCTCGGGCAGATCAATTTCGAGCGCGGACTCATATTCGATACCGCGTTGCTGGCAGTCGAATACGCACTCAGCGGCGAAGGCCTGGCGCTGGTCGACGTCAACCTGTTCGCCGAGGAACTGCGATCCGGCCGGCTGGTACGACCGTTTGATGTGTCGCTCGATGACGGCTACGGCTATTACCTGATCACCCAGCCCGAGGCGCTGAGCGATACCGCGATAGCCCTATTCCGCTCCTGGCTGATCGAGCACTTCGGTCCGCGAAAGCCAGGCGAGGATCCACTCATGCGGCTGGCCGTATCGAATGAGTGAATCCGGCCAGCGCGTCGACCGGCGCCCGCGCCGACGCCCGGCCAGTGCCGCGGCGAGCGCACCGGTGATTGATCGCTCGCGCAGCTACCGGCACCTGGTCAATCCGTTCGAGCCGCTGCGGGTGTTCTCCGACGATCAGGTCGCGGCCATCCATGAGGCGGCGCTGGACGTGCTGGAAAACCAGGGCATGCGGGTGCTGCTGCCCGAGGCGCGGGCGACCTACGCCAGGGGCGGCGCCAGCGTCGATGAGGCCAGCATGATGGTGCGCATCGACCGCGGCCTGGTCGGCGGCGCGCTCGCCACCGCGCCGCGCGAGGTCACGCTGCACGCCCGCGATCCCGAGCACAGCATGCCGATTTCGGGGCGCCACGTGGTGTTCGCGCCGACCTCCGGGCCGCCCAACATCATGGATAGCCGCGGCGGCAAGCGCGCCGGCACGATGGAGGATTTCTGCAATATCATGAAGCTGTGCCAGAGCTTCGAAGTCATTCACGTCCTGGGCGGCGCCGTAGAACCGCAGGATGTGCCGGTGCAGTTCCGGCATCTCGAGACCGCGCGCGCGATGCTGATGCTGACCGACAAGATTCCCAAGGTCTACTCGCGCGGCTCACCGCAGATCGCCGATAACTTCGAGCTGATTCGGATTGCCTACGGGTTGACGCCGGAGCAATTCCGCGCCCGGCCGTACGTATCCACCATCATCAACACCAATTCGCCGCTGCAGCTGGATATCCCGATGGGCAACGGCATCCTCGAGTTCGCTGCCGCCGGACAGGTATTCATCATCACGCCCTTTACGCTCGCGGGGGCGATGGCGCCGGTGACGGTGGCCGGCGCGCTGACGCTGGCGCACGCCGAGGCACTGGCCGGCACCGTGCTGTCGCAGATCGTGCGTCCCGGCGCCCCGGTGGTGTACGGCAGCTTCACCTCGAACGTGGACATGAAGTCCGGCTCGCCGGCATTCGGCACGCCGGAGTACGTCAAGTCCTCGATCGGCGCCGGCCAGCTGGCGCGCCACATCGGCCTACCATGGCGCTCCTCCAATGCCACCGCATCCAACGCGCCCGATGCGCAAGCCGCTTATGAATCTCAGATGAGCCTGTGGGGCGCACTGATGGGCGGCTGCAATTTCGTGCTGCACGCCGCCGGCTGGCTCGAGAGCGGCCTGACGACTTCCTACGAGAAATTCATGCTCGATATCGAGATGCTGCAGATGTTCGCCGAGATCTTCCAGCCGCTCGCCGCCAGCGCCGATGACTTCGCGGTCGACGCAATCGCGGAAGTCGGCCCCGGCGGGCACTTTTTTGGCTGTGCGCACACGATGGCGCGCTACCGTACCGCGTTCTATACGCCGCTGGTGTCGGACTGGCGCAATTTCGGCCAGTGGACCGAAGCCGGCTCGCACACTGCGACCGAGCGGGCCAGCACGCTGTGGCAGGACACCCTCAAGAGCTACGTGCCTCCGGTTCGCGATCCGGCGGTGGTCGAGGCGGTGGACGACTATGTGGCGCGCCGCATCGCCGCCGGCGGTGCGCCGCCGGTGAGCTGACGCCTCCCGGATATGCAGACACACACCAGGGTGGCGGTGATCGGCGGCGGCGTGGTTGGCGCCAGTGTGCTGTATCACCTCACCAAAGCCGGCTGGCGCGACGTGCTGCTGATCGAACGCGCCGAACTGACTTCGGGGTCTACCTGGCACGCGGCGGGCGGCATGCACACCGTCAACGGTGATCCCAACGTCGCCAAACTGCAGCAGTACACGATCAGGCTGTACGAGGAGATCGAGCGTATCTCGGGTGTCTCCTGCGGAGTGCATGTCAACGGCGGCATCCTGCTGGCGGGTACACCCGAGCGGCTCGACTGGCTGAAGATGGCCAGGGCGCGCGGCCGCTACCTGGGGATGCAGCTCGAGCTGCTGTCGGTCGCGGAAGCCAAGAAGATCTTTCCGCTGCTCGACGAGACGCATTTCGTCGGCGCCATCTACGACCCAATCGAGGGCCACGTCGACCCCTACGGCGTGACGCACGCCTACGCCCGCTCGGCGCAGCTCGCCGGTGCTGAAATCATCCGCCAGACGCGTGTCATGGATATGAAGGCGCGCCCGGATGGCAGCTGGGACCTGATCACCGAACGCGGCAACGTGCACGCCGAGCATGTCGTGAACGCCGGCGGGCTGTGGGCGCGCGAGCTCGGCCGCATGGTCGGCCTGGAACTGCCGGTGCTGGCGATGGAGCACCAGTACCTGATCACCGAGGATCTGCCGGAATTCGCGGGCCAGAAGGATCAGCTGCACTGCATCGATTTCGAGGGCGAGATCTACATGCGCCAGGAACGCGGCGGCATGCTGGTCGGGACCTACGAGCGCGCCGGTGTACCGTGGTCGCCGCGCACCACCCCCTGGGACTTCGGGCAGGACCTGCTGCCCAATGACCTGGAGCGCATCGCGCCGAGCCTTTCGGTCGCGTTCGAGCACTTCCCGCGCCTGGCCAGCGCCGGCATACGCAAGGTGGTCAATGGTCCGTTCACCTTCGCGCCCGACGGCAATCCGCTGGTGGGCCCGGTGCGTGGCCTGCCCAACTACTGGGTCGCCTGCGGCGTGATGGCCGGCTTCAGCCAGGGAGGCGGTGTCGGGCTGGCGCTATCGCACTGGATGGTGGACGGTGATCCAGGCGCCGACATCTGGGGCATGGACGTGGCGCGCTACGGCGACTGGGCGACGCCGGCGTACACCAACGCCAAGGTGCGCGAGAACTACTCCAGGCGCTTTCGCATCCGCTTCCCGAACGAGGAGTTGGAGGCTGCGCGGCCGCTGCGCACCACGCCGGTATACGAGCGCCTGCAGGCGCACAACGCGGTGTTCGGCGAATACTGCGCGCTCGAGCATCCGCTGTGGTTCGCGCCCCAGGGCAGCGCGGCGCGCGAGCAGGTCAGCTTTCGGCGTTCCAATGCGCACGCCGTGGTCGGCGAGGAGTGCCGCGCGGTGCGTGAGGCGGTGGGGCTGCTCGAGATCTCCAATTACGGCAAGTTCGAGGTCACCGGTCCGTCTGCCGCCGCCTGGCTGTCGTCCATCATGGCGAATCACGTGCCGGCCGTGGGCCGCATCGCGCTGGCTCCGATGTTGAACCAACGCGGCCGCCTGATCGGCGACTTTACCCTGTGCCGCAGCGGCGAGCAGCGCTTCTTTCTCGTGGGCACCTACGCGGCCGAGCGCTACTACCAGCGCTGGTTCGAGCGCCACATGCCGGCATCGGGTGTCACGGTGCGCGCCTGCGCGATGGAATACGTCGGCCTGTCGCTGGCCGGCCCGCGCTCACGCGAGCTGCTGCAATCGCTGGTCGATGCCGACTTGTCGACGAGCGCGTTCCCGTTCATGAGCTTCCGGGCGCTCGATGTCGGCATGGTGCCGGCGCTGGTCGGGCGCGTGTCGTTTACCGGCGACCTGGGCTATGAGATCTGGGTGACGGGCGACTACCAGCGCGCGCTGTTCGATCTGCTGACACAGGCCGGCGGCAGGTTCGGCCTACGTCACTTCGGCGGTCGGGCGCTGAATGCGATGCGGCTGGAGAAGAGCTTCGGCACCTGGGCGCGCGAATACCGGCCCATCTACGGACCGTACGAGGCCGGTCTCGGACGCTTCGTCGATCTGCGCAAGGGCGCATTCATCGGCCGCGAGGCGGCACTGGCTGAGCAGGTCAGCGGCGGCGAACGGCGCCTGGTCACGCTCGATGTCGCCGCCCGCGATGCCGATGCCATTGGCGATGAGCCGATCTGGTACGACGGCCGTGTCGTCGGCTGGGTCACCTCGGGCGGTTACGCGCACAGCGTGCACAAATCGCTCGCGCTCGGCTATGTGGATCGTGACGTCGCCGAACAAACCAGCGGCTTCGAGGTGGAGCTGATCGGCGAGCGCCGCACAGCGGTGCGGCTTGCCGCGGCCGCATTCGACCCGGAAGGCAAACGTATGCGTGCCTGACGGCCAGCCCGTTCACTGTGCTGGCCCGCTCACCGTGCCGTCCCATGCGGCGGCCGTTCCGGCCGATGATCGAGGCCGGCCGCAATCTGTCCGGTCATCCCCTGCGGCTGCACGTTGATGAACGGCCCCTTCTGGCCGCTGGGCACCGGACGGCGCCGGCTCTTGCGCCACAGGTCATAGATCGTCAGCGTGCCGGTGAGCGCCGCCAGCGTGGCGAAATAGGCGCTGGCACCGAAGGCCGCCATCAGGCTGCCGGCCAGTATCGGACCGGTGGCCGCGGCGGCGCCGTTCAGTCGCAACAGCGAGCTGCTGGCCGCGACCGTCTGCGCCGGCTCGAGCTTGTCGTTGACGTGCGAGATCGCCAGTGAGTACAGCGTCAGCGCAAAGCCGCTGAACGCCGCCGACAGGATCAGGAACAGCGCCCTGGGCATGGTGCCGAACACCGCGATGCTGCCGGCCAGGGCGGTCGCCAGCGTACAAACGCCCGCAATCACCGTGCGCCGGTCGATGCGGTCGGACAGGCGCCCCACCGGGTACTGGGTCAGCACCGCGGCAAGGATGCTTAGCGCCATGAACGTGGCGACATTGGCGGTACCCATGCCGCTCAGCCGCGCATACACCGGACCCATCGAAAAAATGATCGCCGATATCAAGCCCGACGCCGCGCATGCCACCACGCCCAGCGGGGAATTGCGATACAGGTCGCGATAGCGCACTTTGCTCGGCAGCGCGGGCTCCGGCGCCTGGCGCGCCGATACCACGATCGGAACCATTGCCAGGCAGATCAGCGCCGACACCAGCATGAACGGCGCCGGTGTGCTCGGGTTCGACGGAATCAGCAGGAACTGCGCGGATCCAAGCCCGATGTACAGTACCAGCATATAGACCGCGAGCAGCCGGCCGCGATTGGCGCGCGTAGCGCGATCGTTGAGCCAGCTTTCGGCCACCACATAGATGCCGGCGAAACACAGGCCGGAGGTCGCGCGCATCGCGCCCCAGGCATACGGGTTGACGAACAGGGCCTGGACCAGCGCGGCTGCCGAGGCCACGGCGGCAAGCGCTGCGAATACCCGTATATGGCCGATCTGCCGCAGCATGCGCGGTGCGGCGATGGTGCCGGCCAGGTAGCCCAGGTAGTAGCACGACATGATCGCGCCGGTCACCGGCGTGGGAAATCCCTCCAGTGTCGCGCGCAGGCCGAGCACCGTGCTCTGCAGTCCCGCGCCCAGCATCAGCACGCCCATGCCGAGCAGCAGCGGCCAGGTAGTGGTGATGATGTTCAGCGGCACGATATTTTCAATGATGGCAGCCGCCGCTGCAGGCCGCTCATGCTTTTTCTACCGGCTCGATCAGTTTTTCGTCATTGGTCTGCGGGGAGTTCACGCGCTTGCTGACCGGCCACGCGACCATCAGGTCATCCGGATAGGGCTGCAGCAGCGCGCGCCCCTGCTCGGCCGTGCCGTTGAGCCAGATGCGGCAACCGTCCGCACTCAGCAGCGCCGGTTGCCGCAGTTTGGTGTTGTGGATCTCGGCCAGCAGCGGCGATGCGGGCAGCGTGATGATCGTGAAGCTGTAGGTCACGGTGCCATCCTGCGCCTTGGATAAATCCCACAGCCCGGCGAACGCAAAACTCTCCTGATCAACCGGCCGGATGAAATATGGCTGCTTGCTCTTGCCATCCGCCAACAGGTGCCATTCGTAGAAGCCGCTGGCGAGCGCCAGGCAGCGCTGGCCACGCTGCCACGGGCCGCGAAAGGCAGCGGAGGTTTCGATGGTTTCGACCCGCGCGTTGATGGTGCTGTAGTTGCCCACGACGCCCCTGGCGAAGAACGGGACCAGGCCGAAACGCATCTGCCGGCACACGTTACCCTCCGGAGTCGCTATGACCACCGGCGCCAGCTGCGTAGGGGCGATGTTGTAGCTGGCCTCGAACTTCGGCCAGTCCTTGACGTCGAGAAATGGCAGCTCGCGCTCGAGCGCCCTTTGATCTTTCGTGATGTAGCGACCGCACATGACAGGTGGCTCGAAGTTTATACAGCTTGCTGCAGTGCGGACTACTGAATGGACGCCGCGCGCCAGCTGCTCATACGTTGTCGACATGATACGTCGCCGCGATGACCGCAAACCGCTATCCGACACCCTGGCCCCTCACTGGCTGACCGTCAGCGATATGCAGGGCCGGGTGCTCGACTCGACCGCACTTGCAATCGGGACCGATCTGTATGCGGAACTGGCGCGCGCCATGGATCGGCTGGCGGCCGACGGCTGGAGCATCGAGGACGACGGGCGCTACGGGTCATTTTTCTGCAACCGTAATGGCGTCCGCCGATTCGTCCATGTGCGGCCCACCGACCCTGCGGTCAGCGACCTGTATGGCCCGTCCACCTTCGAGCGCTGCCCAACCTGCGGGGAATGACGCTATGATCGCGGAACTGGAGGTGCCGTGTCCGAGCCTGCCGTACCTGGCTATCTGTATCGACGCCATGCGCTGATCGTGCGCCTTACGCACTGGATCAATGCGATTGCGCTCACGATCCTGCTGATGAGCGGGCTGCAGATCTTCAATGCCCATCCGAGCCTTTCGTGGGACAAGTCCTCCTACAGCAATCGCGCCCCGGTATTCGAGACTGGTGCGGCAACCACGGCCGATGGCAGGACCATCGGCGTCACGCGCATTTTTAATCACACCTTCGATACCACCGGTGCGCTCGGTCTGTCGACCGCTGGCGGCCGGCGGGTCGCGAAGGGCTTTCCGTCCTGGATTACGATCCCGAGCTTCCCCTGGCTGGCGATGGCGCGTCACTGGCACTTCTTCTTTGCCTGGCTGCTGGTCGTAAACGGCTGCGTGTATCTTGCATTTTCCCTTTTCAGCCGCCACCTGGCGGGGGATCTGCTGCCGACGCGCCCGGACCTGCGCTCGATCGGCCGCTCGATACTCGATCACCTGCGCTTCCGACACCCGACCGGTGCCGCGGCGGCGCGCTATAACGTGCTGCAGAAGCTCACCTACCTGGCGGTCATCTTCGTGCTGCTACCGCTGATGGTATTGACCGGTTGCGCCATGTCACCGCGGCTGGACACTCTGCAGCCCGGCTGGGTCGACCTGATCGGCGGCCGGCAGGCGGCCCGCACACTGCACTTCGTGGTGGCGTGGACGCTGGTGCTGTTCGTGCTGGTGCACGTGTTCGAAGTGCTGATCAGTGGTGTATGGAACAACCTGCGCTCGATGATCACCGGCCGCTACCGGCTGCCGCAGTGAGCGCCGACTCCGACTCACCGCAGCGCCTGCGCCGCAACCTGCTGGCCGGCATCGGCACGCTGCTGCTGAGCGGCTGCGACGCGCTGTCGCGCAGCGAATGGTTCCCGAAGATCCTGCGGCTCGGGGAGAACCTGAACCGTCGCGTGCAGCATGCCGTGACAGCTCGCCGGTCGATGGCGCAGGAATTCACCGAACAAGACCTATCGCCCAGCTTTCGCAGCAACGGCACCGCCAATCCCGACGATGCCGGCTATCAGGCGCTGGCGCGCGACGGATTTGCCGCCTGGCGGTTGCAGGTCGACGGCCTGGTGCAGCAGCCGATGGCATTCTCACTGCAGCAGCTGCGCTCGATGGCGAGCCGGGTGCAGATTACCCGCCACGATTGCGTCGAAGGGTGGAGCGCGATTGGCAAATGGAAGGGCGTGCCGCTGGCCGCCGTGCTGACGCTGGTGCGGCCTGCAGCGGAGGCGCGCTTCGTGGTGTTTCACTGCGCCGATCCGATGGACCAGGCCGGCACCAGGTACTACGAGAGCATCGACATGGAGGACGCCTACCACCCGCAGACGATACTCGCCTACCAGCTCAACGACGCCGACCTGCCGATCGGCAATGGCGCGCCACTGCGGGTACGCATCGAGCGCCAGCTGGGGTACAAGATGGCGAAGTACATCATGCGCCTGCAGCTGGTGGACAGCTTCGCCGCCATCGGCGGCGGCCGCGGCGGCTACTGGGAAGACCAGGGTTACGACTGGTACGCGGGCATATAGGTGGCGCATACTCGCGCCCCGGTCACCGGTCGAACACAGACTGCGGCGGCGATCCGCACTAAATCCAATTCAAATCTGCTTAATGCGAGCAATGAAACCCGCTATGAATAAAATCTTCGGCATGCTTGTCGCTGCGACCGTGCTGTCGGTCGCCACCGGCGCGACTGCTTTCGCGGCCAGCCATCCGGACCCGGCGATCGGCACCTGGGTATTGAATCTCGACAAGTCGAAATTTTCTCCCGGCCCGGCGCCCAGGTCTGCGACCCGGACCTATGCCCAGACTGCGGATGGTATCGCGCTCACGTTCAGTGGTGTCGCTGCCGATGGCTCGGCGGTCTCCGGGAGTTCGACATTCAAATATGACGGCAAGGACTACCCGATCACCGGTACACCCGACTATGACACGCTGTCGTTGAAGCGAGTCAACGCCACCACGGTCAAGAGCGTGCAAAAGAAGGACGGCAAGGTCATCGGCTGGACCACGCGCACCGTCACGTTGCATGGCAAGGTGCTGACGCTGTCGAGCCATGGCGCGGATGCAAAAGGCGTGAAGTTCAAGTCAGTTGCGGTCTACGACAGGCAGTAGACCACTGCAGTTACTCGGAAAGCCCCGGCTGCGCGCCGGGCTTTCTCTTACTTCGGGAACTGCGGTCAGTTCGGGCTGCGGCCCATCAGGAGAGGCGTCTACCCATGTCCCTTATTGTCATTGCGATCATAGCGGTCCTGCTGATCGTGATCATGCGCTCATTGGCACGCACCGTGCCGCAAGCCACCGTTGCGGTTGTCACGATATTCGGCAAGTACCGCCGCGTTATGCGCGAGGGGTTAAATTTTAAGCGGCCCTGGGAGGTCGTCGCACACAAGCTATCGCTGCAAAACCGCGCCTTGCAACTGGAGTTCCAGGCGATCACGCAGGACCAGGCAAACGTAAAGTTCGCGACCATGGTCCTATATGCAGTCGCCGGCTCCGACGAAGAGGCGATTAAAAAGGCTGTGTTCAGTTTCGCTACCCCGCAAGAGTTCCAGCTGGCGTTGCAGCGAACCATTGATGGGTCAATTCGACAATTCGTCGCGACTACCAAACAGTCTGACATCCTCGGCATGCGCGCAGAGATTGTCGAGCACACTAAGAAGAATCTCGACGAAGTCGTGCTAGCGTGGGGCTATGTTGTACGTGACATTCAGATCACCGATATGACGTTTGATAAAGAGATCATTGACTCCATGGCGAGGGTGGTCTCGTCCAAGAATCTATTGGCGGCCGCCTCTAACGAAGGCGCCGCGCTATTAGTGAAGCGCACCAAGGACGCAGAAGCGGAAGCCGCGTACAAAACGATCGGCGCGGAAGCCGACAAAAAGGCTGCGGCACTGCGTGGCGAGGGGCTCGCCTTGTTCCGTAAGAACATCGCCATCGGTATGAAGGAAGCCGCCGATAGCCTGAAGGCTGCGGGCGTCGACAACCGGCTTTTATTATTTCTCGAGTACACCGATGCGCTGAAATATGTTGCGGAGCATTCGCAGGGCAAGGTCATCTTCATGGACAATGGGGCTGCGGCGTCATCCCGAGTGGTCCAAGGCATCTTTGGGATGTTCACCGACGTGGCGGCGGGCTCAGCACCCAGCGACCCACCGGGTTGAACATCGCGCATCAGGATTGGCGCTGGCTGCGTGGAGTTCTGAAGATTTGGATGCTGAAGGAACCCCGTCGGCGCGTGCGCTTCCTGCGACGCGAGGAGGCTGACCGATTGACGCCCTTTACGACTACATCGCACGCGACATTCCCGTGCAGCGCCGCGACGCGGGGGAAATCTGGTCGACTATCGGGGGAATGATTCCGGCCTTAAGAGTCTGGGATCGATGGAGAGGGCTCTAAAAACGACAGGCAACTCCCGGCCAAACCTGGACATTCGCCTCATCAAATTGCTTACCACAAAGCAGTCGTCTGCTGCTATCGGCAGGCCAAATGGGGCCACGATGCGCCGCCGCGAAGCCCGATGCGATCGACACCAATGCCGGCGACCGCGCGCGGAGCAGTTGTGGCCGCGGGGATTTTCAGCCTTTCGATTTCCCCTTCTTGCTCCAGCCGCCAAATGCGAGAGCGCCGGATGTGCAGGCGGCCCGTAAGTCATCCGCAAGAGAGCGGTCGACCATAGCTCGCGCCACGACCATGCCCCCAATGGACAAGGCAGCTATGATCTGTGCAGTCGTGCGGCGTTGGCGTCCCTTCCTAATCAAGCTCCGCTCCAAGACGCTCACCATTGCCTTAAAGACAGTCTGGAAAGCGCGCCTTGCGCTTATACCGCTACGTGAAACGTCCGTCGGCAGTGCGACCATCGGACAGGAATTCTCGACGTCCTCGAAATGCTGGCGCGACAGATAAGCACGGACCACTTGTGGTCCCACCTCGGTCGACGACAGGTCTACATTCACACCTTCCCAGCAGTTCTTCCACTCTGGATCAGTGAAGAAGCACTGCAGTACTTCGGCGTACAGATCGCTCTTGCTTTTGAAATAGCTATAGAACACACCATGTGTTAGGCCTGCGCCGGCCATGATTTGTTTGAGAGAGACGCACTCAAAACCATGACGGTTGAAGAGCTTGCGCGCGCTGTCAATTATGCGTTTGCGCACCGCTGCGCGATGACCGGCGGGGTATGGCATGAGGTCTTCTCGTTCTCCAGGGCGCTTAAACTATGCCCCGAAGTTCATTAGGCTAACAAGTAAAATATTATCTTGAACATCTTTTCACACGGTGCTCTTATGGCGGTTCAACGCACAATCCCGGGGACGACTATGGGCGATGCAGCAAATCTCGCGCCTCTGACCAACGGACCTACGCGGCGGCAAGCGATTGTGGGTGTTGTGAGCGCATTCGGTGGTCTAGCTCTGGGCTCTCCTGGGGCCTGGGCGGGAGCTGGCGATGGAATATCTCATACAGCGGACGCTATTCACCAGGAGCCCGTTTTCACGGCGAGCCCAAAGCGCGTCTACGAGGCTCTTACTGATGCCAAACGGTTTACCCGTGTCATACAGCTTAGTGGCGCCCTGCAGGCGATGCATTTGCCAGATAAACCCGCGGAGATCAGTCGGGAACCCGGGGGCCCCTTTGCGCTTTACGGTGGCTTCATCACGGGACGACAAATCGAGCTTGTGCCAAACACGCGGGTTGTCCAGGCCTGGCGAGCGGGCGACTGGCCTGCGGGCGTTTATTCGATTGCCAGGTTCGAGCTCGTCGAGCAGGGCTCAGGGTCCAAGATCGTCTTTGACCATACGGGCTTTCCTAAGGGCGAGGCGGAGAGCCTCGCTTCGGGATGGAATGCTCACTATTGGGAACCGCTAGCTAAGGTCCTGGCATAAATACTGCGAGGTGCTCAGGAAGAGACGAGATTAATTGGACTTCTCAACCGATTTGCGTCAAGTCATGCCATAAAATTGAGGGCCGCGATTCGTTGGCGGGAGATTTGAAGCCGACCTCGCGTCTTTGAGGAAAATTGATTGCCCGCTAGCTGCCGCTCGCCACCGGCGGCAGAGGGTCAGCTGCGGAAGTCCAGTCGATTTCCCATCACCGCGGGCAATGATTATTCTCTGCGCAGTCGCAGAGTGGGGTCGATGGAAATGCGATTCACTCATCTAATGATTCCGTCGGTCATTCTCTCGTCGATCGGGCATGTTTGTGCCGCGGAGAAGAACACCACGATCATCGACAACGTTGCATACACACAGGCCCAGAGACTCGTTTCAATCGAGCAAGGTCGGCGTCTCAACATCTATTGCACCGGTCGCGGAACGCCTACTGTGATCTTCGATTCTGGCTTGGGTGATAGCATGAAGGTCTGGGGGTTGGTACAGCCGGCGGTTTCGGCCGTGACCCAGGCATGCTCGTATGACCGCGCCGGGTTGGGCTTCAGCGATCCGAGCTTGTGGCCAGGCACCAGTGCCAATATCGTCGGCGATCTACATCGGCTCTTGCGTGCTGCGAGGATTGAGCTTCCTTATATCTTGGTGGGTCACTCCTCTGGCGGGATGAACGTCAAGCTTTATGTAGAGACTTATCTATCTCAAGTGGCGGGCATGGTGCTAGTGGACCCATCACCCGAAGATCTAGGGACAATGATGTGGGCAATGGATCCCGCAAGCCAGGCGACGTATGCGCCATACATGGAGAGTTTGCAACAGTGTCTCCGGGCGACACCATCTGATTTTGCCCCAGAATCGGAGCTACTCAAGAAGTGCGTCCCCGGACCTGACCCACGATACAGCGCAGCAATCAATGCCGTTGAGCTTGAGCGTGGCAAACAGCACGGACACCTTTCCGCGTGGATTTCCGAACAACAGCAAGTTTGGTTTACTAGCGCCAATCAGGTGCGTGCCGGTCATCGGTCCTTCGGCGACCTGCCTTTGATTGTCCTGATTCACCCGCCGTTTGAGCGCATGGGCAGCGAAACTCAGGAGCTTCGCGACGAAAAGAATCAACTCTGGATTCGATTGGACAACGAGACCGCGGCGATGTCCAGTCGCGGCACGGTCCGAACGGTGCAGAATTCGGGACATAATATTCAGCTGGACCAGCCGCAGGTTGTTACTGACGCCATTCTTGAAGTGGTGCGCGCAACCTCAGATCGAACGAAACCAGCAGCTCACCCGAAAGCCGCCGTCCCTGACAGGCAGTAGTGGGTCAGGTAGCGACCCTCTAACGATCCGCGAGGCTGAGAGCCGCCTCCTGGCCGACTGCCGGGTGGGTGTAGCGCCGGTCCTGACCCATCGGAGACGGTGACGAACGGCGGGTTTCCGGCTCCTACATCACCAAAGCTGCGATGCCACGCGTCCCGTCGAATGAGGGGTCAGGCGAGACCACTGCCACCATTCGCGACAGCACCCTGCCAGCGGCTTAGGTTTTGCTCATTTGCAGGCTCAACGATGTGCTTTAGTGATGCCGCAACCTCAGGGCTCTCGAAGGCTTGCTCCCAAGTGACGAGGGTTCCGGAAGCATTGCTCTCAAGCTCGATCGTGAGTTGGAAATGTGGCTTGGATAAATGCTTGATGACGATTTTTCGAGCTGGCTCGATGGCAACAAAGGTTGCTTCGTTTGGGAAGTTGGAGCCGTTTGGCCCGTGCATGGTAAAGCGCCAGAGACCGCCTGGCTTGAAATCAAAAAGGTCGAATGTATTGTGGAATCCATTGGGCCCCCACCACTTTGCGAGACGCTCTGGTTGCTCGAATGCCGCAAAAACCGTTTCCGGTGGCGCTGCAAACGCTCTGGAAGTTCTAAATGTGGACACGGTGCACTCTCTCTCGCATCGGGAACGAACACGGATTGATTTTAAAACCAGCTCGGCTTATGGCGCCTAACAACCAATTAGGCGACGAAATTTGGGCATAACTCTGAGCATGCGGAACACCCTCTGACCTCGGTTTTAAAAATGGTAACGCAGGCAATGAATGTCGGCTAACGGGAGCGTAATCTCGAAAGGCGAATGACTTGGTTTGGCCGCCTGCTGACGGACTGGCCTGTACTATCGGTCCTGACCCTATCGAGGCGTGGCCGGCTCCCAAAACTTGCCAGCAAGAAGAAGGATGGCTAAGAATCGTCGCCTACGGCTCCGTCGGTGACCCCTTCAAGGTGGTCCCCAACTCAGGAAATCAGTCGGTCCCCATCGGGGAAATCCTGCACTTTCCTCCCTCGACGCGGACGACTGCCACGGGAGACTAGTCACCGGAGAGATGTTTGAATGGTCGAAGGTTCACGCTCACTAAGGGGTGTAATGCGAGCGCAATCAGCGCAGTATTGATATGTCTTGGACCGGCTTTGGGGCCGGGATGCTGAGCAGATACGTATAGATTGCGGCGGCCTCCTCATCGGCGAGCACACGACTGGTGTACACAGGCATGCGATCGAGCGGCTTGCGCAGGATGCGCAGCATGATGTCGAGCGGCGGCGGATCGGGCGCCAATCGCGGCCCTGCCACTCCGCCACCCTGCCCGCGGGTGCCGTGGCACTCGTAACAGCCGTCGCGCATGAACAGTTGCTGGCCGACCTCGGCGCGGGCCGTCGGGGTGGCGGACTGCCCCGCGCCGGGGTGCAAAGCGCCTGCCAGAGAAAGCAAGGTGATAGGCAACAATGCCCTGGTCGCCCGACTTTTCATTCATCGTCCCTGTGAAACCACATCAATCAGTGCCGGTGCTCCCCCTTTGACGACCTTGATCGCGCGTGCAAGCGCCGGCCTAAGATCCTGCGGTCGCTCAATCGGTCCCTCGGCATACACCCCCAGGGACACCGCCAGGCGTGCGTAATGAATGTTCGGATCGCGGATATCGCAGGCGATGCCCATGCGCTCGACACCACGCTGACGGCGATTGGCGATGACCTGCATCTGCATGATCTCCTGGTGATACGAACGGTTGTTGTGCACCACATACAGTATGGGGATGCGTTCATGCGCGGCGGTCCACAGCACTCCCGGTCCGAACATCAGATCGCCGTCCCCAACAATGGCCACCGTGAGCCGGCCATACTTCTGATTCGCGAGCGCCGCGCCCAGGGCCGCGGGTGTGAAATAGCCGATTCCCTGTGCGCCGGAGCTGCCGATAAATTGGTAGTGCCGGCTCGCGTCCCAGAGCCGCTGCGGCCAGTGGCTTTGAAACGCTCCGTCTGAGACCAGCGACCAGTCCTCCTGGCGGATGGCGTGGAATACTTCCTGGCAGAGCCGCGGCACGGAAATCGGACTCACATCCCAGCCAAAACTCGCTTCCAGCCGGGCGCGCTCGAGTTCCGCGACATGTTGCTGCGCGAGTGCCGTGCCACGCGCGGTCAACGCGGATTTGCGGCCCGAATCGAGCTGGCGCTTCACCTCTTCGATGAGCGACGGCAACGTTGCCTCGGCGTCGCCCTGGATTGTCAGATCGACGTTGGCCGCGTGGCGTTGCAGGTTTTGATAGTTCCCCTTTGGATTGAGATCGACCGCCGAGAGGCTGATCGCCGTGGCTCCCGCGGGCAGGATGGAGCGCAGTCTTCCGTCTCGCTCGACAGCGGTGAGAAGGTCAAAGAGGTCGCCCACTTCGAGCGCGAGGACAACGTCCGCCTGCGACAGCAGTGTGCCCAGTTGGCTGCTTTGATTGAGCGGATGGCGCCAGGGAAAATTCATCCGGTTGAAGCGATCGCACACCGGGGCCTGCAGCGTTTCAGCAAGCTCGATCAACCGCGCGAGCCCTTCAGGGGTTCGCGCTGCACGATCAGCGACGATCACCGGATTGTCCGCATGCACGAGCCGACGCGCGGCCTCCCGGACGGCTCCCTGCTCTCCGGCTGGCGGCGAGAAACGCGGGATCGACAGCACCGGCGGCCGGCGCGCCGGGCCGCCCGGTATCTCGTCCTCCTGCATATAGGTATCCACCGCGAGCAGCGTCGGTCCGGACGGCGGTGTCATGGCAATTTTGTACGCGCGGGCGGCAGATTCGCCGAACTGCCGCAGTGATCCAGGGGTATCGTCCCACTTGGTGAAGTCACGCACGAGGGCCGGGCCGTCACTGACCGCGTGGTTCCACTCCACTTCGTCCCTGCGACGCATGGCGTCGATCGTGCAGCCGGTGAGCAGCAGAATCGGTACGCGATCGGCGTAGGCGTTGTAGATCGCCATCGAACCGTGCTGCAGACCGACCGTGGTGTGCATCGCGCAAGCCATGGGCTTGCCCGCAATCTTGGCGTAACCGTGGCACATCGCGACCGACGCCTCTTCATGCAGAGTGAGCAGTGATCTGAGGGCGGGCTGGGTGAGCATTCCGTAGTTGACGATGGCTTCGTGCAAACCCATGAACGTGTTGCCCGGCGTCGCCGCGAAGTACTCGATGCCAAGACCGCGCAACACATCGGTCATATAGTCGCCACCACAACTCGCGTACGTCACTCCCTCCTCACGAGTAGTGATTTCCTCCGAAGGAGGTTGCGCCGTCATGGGACGTGGCTCGCCTGCGGGCGGTGCAGCAGCGCCACCATCTTCCGACGCCCGCGCCGACGTGAGTGCGCCCGCCGCGGCTGCGGCGCCGGCGAGCGTGGCGTGCTGCAGAAAGTCTCGTCGGCTGAGTTCTGCCGCCGACGGTCGGGACTTCGAGGCTTTAGTGGTCATAGAGAGGCTTTGGCGTGAGCCCATTGGAACCCGTCCGCAAATCCGCGCCTAGCGTCTCTGCCCAGCATAATCCAGATTGTTAAAGAGCGCATCCGCCGGCCGGGGCGGTGCTGAGATCAGCAAACTCGTCCGGCGTCGGCAACGTCACCGACTTGTTGCGTGCGTTGGCCAGAGCGTAGGTCAGGTAGGTCAACGGGTTGACCTTGTTCGCTTTGCAGGACTCGATCAGTGAATAGTAGATCGCTGCGGCATGGCCGGCTCTCTCCGATCCGACCGACAGGAACGCTTTTCTCCCGACCGCGACCGTCCGCATGCAACGCTCGGTAAAATTGTTTGAAACATCCAGATTTCCGGCCTCTGTGAACCTCGCGATGCGATAGACGCTTCCTTTAGCAGACTGGCGCCAGACGCGCTGCTACCCTCGCATACCGCACAGGGCCGGAGTATTACCGCCTGAGCTAAAGAGGTTGGCGGACTAAGCACCGCGGCTTTCAACCTGCCGCTTTGGAATAGCCTGACGGCTATTGGGCCGGTTGCTGCCCTGTGCATCTTTGTTGATCCAGGTCGCCAGGTTCTGCTCAGTGTTCAACGGGCAACCGAACTGAAAATTCGCTCCCCTGCCCTACACCAGCACTCATCGCCGCCACGCGGCCGCCGTGCATTTCCACCAGCATGCGTACCAGTGCGAGCCCAATACCTAGACCCGGTCCGTAGTGTCGCGCAGGCGGATCAGCTTGCATGAAAAGATCAAAGATGTGCGGAAGTGTCTCCGCTGCGATGCCGATCCCAGAGTCGCGAACGTTCACAACGGCGTAGCCGTCGTGCACATGCAGTGACAGTGCCAGATCCCCACCCGGATCGGTGTATTTGAACGCATTAGCCAGCAGATTATCGAACACCTGTTGCAGCCGCGTTGCGTCGGCTTGCAGCCAGACCGGCGCCTCGGGCAAGCAGATCGCCAGACGGTGGCCGTGCTGCTGCAGCTCTGAATCCATGGTCTCGATGGCCTGATGCAACACCTCGCGCAGGTCCATCCGTTCGCGCTGCAGGCGCAGCTGGCCGTGCGAGATGCCTGAGACATCCAGCAGATCGGCGGTGAGCCGCATCATATGGCGCACCTGCCGTTCGATCAGCGCGTGCAGGCGCTGTTGCGCGGCCAGGTCTTGTCCTGCTTGGCCGTTGAGAATGCCGAGCGCGTTCTTAATGGCGCCCAGGGGGCTGCGAAGCTCATGGCACAGCGTCGCCAGAAATTCATCCTTGCGGCGCACCGCGGTCAGCAGCTCATCGACTTCCGACGGCGGTAGGTGCGTAAGCGACCGCTGTGCTACACCGGATGAACTGCGGGCCGCGTGTGCACTGTCGAATTCCTCCGTCGCCGCTCGTGAGGGTGTGTGAGTCCTCTCCATCGGTGTAGTCCTCCTTATCCTTACTACCCTAGCTGTCGACAACGCCAGCGGTGCACCCGTATCGGTTTGGAAGCCTACATAAAACGCCTGAACGTAAGATGAATCGTAGGGTTGACACGCTCAGAGAGACCCAAGCTGCCTGATCGAGTCCGACAGCTCGCCGGCGCGATCCTGCCCATGCACTCTGGACTTCCCACGCTTTCCGCCAACCCCAGAGGCTTGGCGCGATCGCTATAAGCGCGAATACACACACTTCCTGTCGACCACCGCTTGCACCGCGCGCGGCGCCATGCAATGTTCATCTGCCCGATAGCGGCCACTTGCGACCGGCGGAAATTGGTCAACTTGAGCCGTTGAACGCTTGGCCTTGGTACCGTCGTCGCAACGGCCGGTCTGGAGCGGGAGGTGGGGCAGCAGGCGGCCAATACCGGAAGTTCGATTGATCGGACCGTCTTCTCCGAAGCAGCCGTTCAAAGCGGATGCTGATGCCTTCGCTGGATTCTTTTCTGAAATAACCCCACGGCAATGTAGGAAAGCGCGCAGGGAAACTCAGAGAATCCCGGCTTCGCCTGCCCAGGTGGCAATGTATTTTTTCAGGAAGGCGCTGAATTCTGAAGCCTCTTCAGGTAGCTTCCTCCCTCGGTGACTAATCTGGTGGAACTCTAGTGTGACGACGGGCTCGACGAGCTCGCTCATCGTCACCTGTCGACTGCGGCACGCCGGCAGGCCAAAAGAGGGAACAATCGCAATTCCCTCACCCGCCTCAACGAGGCCGATCTGTGTATCCAGCTGATTGACGGCTTGCGCGCGCTTATAGGAAATGCCGCTCTTGGCGAGCTGCGTGTCGATGAGCTCCTGAAAAGGATAGTTCGTTGTAAGAGAAATAAGCGATTCCCCGTTCAGTGCGGACCATCTGGTCGATACCCGGTTGAAATCGGCATTCTTGTCCGCGCGGAGCACCATTAGCGAAAAACGAAAAAATGGAACGCCTCGTATGTCAGGCATTTTTCCAAAAATTCCCAGCCCCAAATCCAGTTTGCCCGCGACGACTCGCCGCGCAATAGCGCCCAGCGTGCCGTCGAAGAGCTGGATGCGCAAATCCGGGCGGTGCTGGCGAAACGCTTTGATTGCGGGCGGCAGAACATGGGCAGCCATCCAAGGAGTAGTACCCACGGAGATCAATCGGGTTCTTCCCTTAGTCGCTTGCACAACGAGAGACATAGCCGTATCGAACGCTTTCAGGGTGGGCTGAGATACCGCGAGGAGATCGCTACCGTAGCCGGTCAATGTGACCCGTCGCGTCGTTCGATCGAAAAGCCGAAACCCCAGTTGGCGCTCCAGTTCCCGAATCAGCACGCTCACGCCTGAGGGCGTCAGGTACATCCGCTCGGCGGCACGCGCGAAGCTCCGGTGCTCTGCGACCAGATGAAACGCTCGGAGTTGGCGGGAGCTGAATTCCATTAGTGAGAGATTATCATGAGTTACTAAGTATTAGGAACTTGTTGTTTTGAATGCTTCGCCGTACAAATGAATCATGCCAGAGCCAATTCAGAAGCCCTGGCGAGCGACCGAGTTCCACATTCACCTTAATCAGGAGATCAACATGGATACTGTAGCGGGAAGCGCCCTTGCGGCAATCGTGTTAGTCCACGGCGGATTCGTTGATGGTTCCGGCTGGGAGGACGTGTACAAGATTCTGAAGAAAGATGGATACAACGTAAGCATCGTGCAAAATGCGACTGTCAACCTCGCCGATGACGTGGTGGCAACTCGCAAGGTCATTCATGACCAGACCAAGCCCGTCGTTCTCGTCGGTCACTCCTACGGAGGCGTCGTTATCTCTGAGGCCGGCAATGACCCGATGGTTGCCGGGCTCGTGTATATCGCAGCATTCGCTCCTGACGCCGGCGAATCAGTGAACACCCTTATTTCGAATCCGGTGCCGGGTGCTCCGGTGCCGCCGATCCTGCCGCCTCAGGACGGGTTCCTGTTCCTCGACAAGGCGAAGTTTGCTGCGAGCTTCGCCGGAGATGTCGAGAAATGGAAGGCGGAGTTCATGGCGAACTCGCAGGTGCCCTGGGGCGTGGCCGCACTCGGTGGCGCGGTAAGCACCCCCGCTTGGAGGACAAAGCCCAGCTGGTACCTCGTGACGACGGAAGACAAGATGATTCCGCCTGAGGCGCAGCGCGCGATGTCGAAGCGGGCGGGGTCGACGGTCGTCGAGGTCAAGGGCAGTCACGCGGTGTATGTTTCCCAGCCCGCCGCAGTAGCCGCCCTGATCGAGAAGGCTGCCAAAGGGGTGAAGACGGCAGCGAACTGAGGGCGGAGTACGCGCCGGTACACCAGACGCTTTGGTGTGCCGGCGCCACTTCCTTTCCGTCTACCGGAATACTTACGACAGAGCCGGCCCGCTGTGGTCGCTAACGCCCTTATATGGCCACCCAGGAGCCGAAGGTCGTGGTCACCTTCGCAGAAAGCAATTGAAGCTCCAAAATACTGAACCATGACTCGATACTGGGCTAAATCAAGTAGCAGGCAGTGACTCGCCCAAGGATCGAACCGCAACGTCAGAGACAGGCTGGAGTATGCTGAGTATCCAGTGCCGGAAAGGGTTCCATTCCAGCACCCGCTTCGACTGTAAAAACAGGGAGTTCACGATGTCTACCCGCACATTTTTTTTAGGCGCGGCATCGCTCGCGCTATGCACGTTCGCCTGCGCGGCTTCCGCGCAGACTTCGAGCTCCGAGCAGCAGGAGGTCTGGAAGGTTGAACAACAACAATGGAAAATGTCTGCAGCAAAGGACGACAGCTGGATCGACACGCTACTGCTTCCAAGCTTGACATTCTGGGAGACTGGCGCGCCGATGCCGCGCGATAAGGCTTCACTCAAACAGTGGAGTCGTTATCAAAACGAGTCTGCGACCGTCCTTGAGCAGGAGCTCTTCCCGATCTCTACGACCATCACTGGCAATGTTGCCGTGGTTCAGTACTACTACTCATTGGCCCGCGAGAATTACAAGAAGGAACGTGAGACCGTGACGGGCCATTACACCGACGTGCTAATTAAGGACGGAGGCCATTGGAAGTTCATCGCGTGGGCCGGCGGAGACGACCCCAAAAAAAAATAATCAATGACATCGAGCTATGCCATACGCGAAGCCCCGGCTAAGCCGGGGTCTCGCGCGTCACTGAAGCCTAGCGACGGCTGGAGCGATTAGCGGTTAGGTGCCGCGAAGCCGACGTTGACGCTCGGCTGCTTGGGGTTGCGGATTCAATTGAGCCTTGCCGACCAGCGGCAAGTAATTGTGCCCTTCCTGATTGATGATCGATTGGCGCGCCCGGAGAGATTCGAACTCCCGACCCTCAGGTTCGAAGCCTGATGCTCTATCCAACTGAGCTACGGGCGCAGCGAGTGCGCATCGTGTCATGAACCTCGATAACGCACCACCGGCGCCCACCGGCGTAACATACGAGCATGTTGGAACCTGCGGCCGCGGAAACCCTGATCGGCGAGCACCTGGCCTGCCTGCCGATTGAATCGTTGCCGGTCGGCCAGTGCGCCGGCGCGGTGCTGCGGGAAAACATCTACGCCGAGCGCGACCAGCCCCCATTTGACCGGGTCGCGATGGATGGCGTGGCGCTGGCCTCGGAGGCGGTGGCGGGTGGCCGCCGGCGCTTCAAGATCCAGGCCACACAGGCTGCTGGTGAGGCGCCGGTCACGCTCAGCTCAGATCAGAACTGCATCGAGGTGATGACTGGTGCAGTACTGCCCGGCGGCTGCGACACCGTGGTGCCGGTCGAACGCCTGCAATGCGCAGATGGCTTCGTCGACATTGAGAATAGCCTGGATATCGCGCCGTGGAAAAACGTCCACCGGCGGGCAAGCGACGGCAGCCAGGGCACGCTGTTGCTTGCAACCGGCTGCGTACTGAATGCGCCGGAAATCGCGGTAGCGGCCTCAGCCGGCATGGCGCGCGTGCGCGTGAGCAGCCAGCCGGCGATCGTCGTGGTCTCCACCGGCAATGAGCTGGTCGAGCCCGGCGATCCGATTGCACCGCATCAGATCCGACGCTCCAACGCCTACGCCGTGGTCGCAGCGCTGCGCCAGCGCGGCTTTCATCGCGTGGCCGACGATCACCTGCCGGATGATGCACCACAGCTGCGCGAGCGGCTGCGCCTGCACCTGGAAACACACGAAGTGCTGATCCTGTCGGGCGGGGTATCGATGGGACGCTTTGACCTGGTACCCCAGGTGCTTGAGGACATCGGGGTGCGCTGTGTCCTGCACGGTATTGCTCAACGTCCCGGACGGCCGATGTGGTACGGGACCACCACCGACGGCCGCTCGGTGTTCGCACTCCCCGGTAATCCGGTGTCGACGCTCGTATGCCTGGTGCGCTACGTGGTACCAGCGCTGTACGCGGCGATGGGCATGCCGACGCCCGCGCGTGAGCGCGTGGCGCTGGCGGCGCCCATACACTGGCAGGCGCACATGACCGGCTTCATACCGGTACGTGTTTCAAACGATGACTGGGCGCGGCCCTGGGCCACGCCCTGCCCCACCAATGGTTCCGGAGACTTCGGCTCGCTGGCGTTGACCGACGGCTTTGTCGAGCTGCCTCCCGGGCCGGCTGATTTCGCCAAGGGCTACGTAACACGCTTGTTTCGCTGGTAAAAATCTGCCCCTGTGACCGACCGTGATAGGGCCGGGCGCCCGATCTGGTAGCCTTGCAGGATGGTTACCGCCAGGGTTCAACCGCTGCTGCCACGGCGCCGCCAGGTCCAGGACACGCTGGGCCGGCCGCTGCGCGATTTGCGCTTGTCGGTCATCGACCGCTGCAATTTTCGCTGCCCGTATTGCATGCCGCGCGAGCGGTTTCATGACCAGTATCGCTTCCTGAAGTCCACTGAACGGCTCGATTTCAATGAGCTGCTGCGCCTGACGCGCCTGTTCGTGCAGCTTGGCGTCGTGAAGCTGCGCGTCACCGGCGGCGAGCCGCTGCTGCGCGCCGGCCTGGCTGACCTGGTCGGCGACCTCACCAGCCTTCCGGGCATCGACGACGTAGCACTCACCACTAATGGCGTGCTGCTCGCGCAGCATGCGGCCGAATTGCGCGCCGCCGGCCTGCAGCGCGTCACCGTGAGTCTGGACAGCCTGGATCCGGCGGTGTTCGCACGGATGTCGGGAGGCTTCGGCAGCGTCGATGACGTGCTCGCGGGCATCGCGGCTGCGCAGCGCGCCGGACTGTCGCCGATCAAGCTCAATGCGGTAGTCCAGCGCGACGTCAACGATCACCAGGTGCTCGATATGGTCGAGCGCTTTCGCGGCACTGGGGTGATCGTGCGCTTCATCGAATACATGGATGTCGGTAACCGCAACGATTGGAATCGCGAGCGCATCGTGCCATCGCAGCAGCTGCTGGAACGCATCGCTTCACGCTGGCCGCTGAGCGCGCTCGAGCCGTCCTATTGCGGCGAGGTCGCGCGCCGCTACGCGTTCGACGACGGCGGCGGTGAGCTGGGATTCATCTCATCGGTCACCCAGCCGTTCTGCGGCGACTGCTCGCGCGCGCGCCTGTCCTCGGACGGCAAGTTCTACACCTGCCTGTTCGCAGCCGACGGCACCGACCTGCGCGCGCCATTGCGCGGCGGCGCCAGCGACGAGGAATTACTGGGGCTGATTCGCGCGGTCTGGGAACGGCGCTCCGACCGCTACAGTGAGCTGCGCGATAACCTGCGTGCCCGCGGCGTGCAGCATGTCGAAATGAATCATGTCGGGGGTTGACGACTGATGCCGTCCCGCGCTCGCAATGCCCGCCTGACGCATTTGGACACGCGCTCCCGGCCGACCATGGTCGATGTCGGTGCCAAGCCCATCACCCATCGGATCGCCGAGGCGGAAGCACGCGTACGTGTGCCGTCGGCGGTCGCTCGTGCGCTCCGGCGCAGCGGACATCGCACCAGGAAAGGCCCGGTGTTCGACACTGCGATCGTGGCCGGAGTCATGGCGGCCAAGCGCACCTCGCAGCTGATCCCTTTTTGTCATCCGCTGGCGCTGGAGAAGTGCAATATCGACATCGGCTTCGCCCCCGGCGCGAGCGCGGTCATCGTAGTGCGCTGCCGGGTCGAGGTGCGGCACAAGACCGGCGTCGAAATGGAAGCGCTGACCGGTGCGATAGTCGCGGCATTGACCATCTACGACATGTGCAAGGCACTGTCGCACGACATTCGCATAGCGAATGTGCGGCTGCTATCGAAGAGCGGCGGCAAGCGCACTGTCGGCAAGCACGCCACCGGCAGGCGCGTGCGCGCCAGGACGGCCGCATGAGTGCGCCGGAACTCTACGGTCTGGTCCTCACCGGCGGGCGCAGCAAGCGCATGCAGCGCGACAAGGCCAATCTGGAATATGCCGGCAGGTCGCAGCTCGCACGCGCGATGGAGCTGCTCACGCCGCTAGTGGCGCGCAGCTTCGTATCGGTGCGCAGCGACCAGCGGCAAGACCCGCAGCGCGCAGCCTACGACACCATCGCCGACATCAGGCAGGAGCTGGGGCCGATCGGCGGTATTCACGCAGCGCTGCATGCCTACCCCGACAAGGGCTGGCTCGTGCTGGCCTGCGATCTGCCGTTCCTGGACCGCGAAACCTTGCAGTACCTGATTGCACAGCGCGCGGACACACGCGTGGCGACCGCGTTTCGCAGCAGCTTCGACGGCAAACCGGAACCGCTGTGCGCGATCTTCGAGCCTCGCAGCCGCCAGATCATCGAGCACTCACTGGCGCAGGGACAGCAATGTCCGCGCGCAATTCTGTCGCTCAGCGATGTCGAACTGCTCGATCTGCCCAACGCACGGGCGCTCGATAACATCAATACCGGGGCCGAGTATGCCGCCGCGCAGGCGGCGCTAGGCAGCATGATCGTCGCCTCGCCGCCGACCACCGCCGCAACCGGACGGCGGCTGACCGTACGCTATTTTGCGGTGCTGCGCGAACAGGCGGGCCGCAGCACCGAACAGCTGGAAACGCAGGCCGCCACGCCGCGCGAGCTGTACGATGAACTGCGCCGTCGGCGCGGCCTGACCCTGGCACCGGAATTCCTGCGGGTTGCCGTCAATGATGAATTCGGCGACTGGCGCTCGCCGCTGTCCGACGGCGACACCGTGGTATTCCTGCCGCCGGTGGCGGGCGGCTGAACGCCGCCGTTGCCGCAGTCAGCCATGTATCACTTCAGTCTGCATGAGATCGCGTTGCAACCCGAGCTGCTGCGCCGGGAGCTGCAGGACCCGACCTGCGGCGGCTACGCGGCTTTCGAAGGCTGGGTACGCGATTACAACGATGGCCGCACCGTGTTGCGGCTGGAGTACGAGGCGTTCCCGCCGCTCGCCGTGCGCGAGGGCGAGCGGATTCTGGCCGAAGCGCGGCAGAAATTCGGCGTCGCCCGGGCACAGTGCGCGCACCGCGTCGGGCCGCTGGCAGTCGGCGAGCTGGCGGTCTGGGTCGGCGTCAGCGCTGCGCATCGCGGCGAGGCCTTCGATGCCTGCCGCTACATCATCGATGAGGTCAAGCATCGCGTGCCGATCTGGAAGAAGGAGTACTACCAGGACGGCGACTCCGGCTGGGTCAATTGCGAGCGCTG
>Ga0182030_10002260_pt1 | contig 40779 bp, 34 predicted proteins | sample 812S3MmetaG_FD_121299 | JGI IMG/M metagenome (GOLD analysis project Ga0182030, IMG submission 121299) | Permafrost microbial communities from Stordalen Mire, Sweden - 812S3M metaG (Illumina Assembly) | ecosystem: Environmental > Terrestrial > Soil > Wetlands > Permafrost | place: Sweden...
AGGGCATACCGCACAAGCTGTTTGTGTGGGACTCGTACAACGCCCACGATTGGCCGACATGGATGCGGATGGTGGACCAATACCTGTAAAGCAGGGAATAGGGAACAGGGAATAGGGAACACGGGGCAGGGGCTGGAGGAGGGGGGGGCGATGAGCGCGTTGAATCCATACGATAAATTTCTCGACGGCCGGCCGCTGGAGGCGATTCTTTCTGCCACGGCGGAAGAGCTGGAGCGGCTGCTTGCAGGGGTCGGCGCGGAGAAGGTGGATGTGCCGCCGGCGCCGGGGAAGTGGAGCGCGGCGCAGATCGCGGCGCACCTGGCTGACTGCGAACTGGTCTTCGCCTTCCGCCTGCGCCAGACGCTGGCCGAGGATGCGCCGCTCATTCAGCCCTTCGACCAGGACAAATGGGCTGCCACTTACACCGCCGTTCCGGCCGCGCAGACGCTGGAGGTCTTCAAAGCGATGCGGGGATGGAACCTGCGGCTGATCCGGCTGGCGCTGCCGGAGGCGGCTGAGCGGCCGGTCACGCATCCGGAGCGGGGAACGATGACCTTCCTGACGATCGTCGAGACCATGGCCGGCCATGACCTGAATCATCTGTCGCAGCTGGAGAAAATCGCGACCAGGGAATAGAGACCCGAGCACAGGTGGTTTCCCACCCTTTCCGCGAGAGAGCCGCGAAAAGGATGGGGCACGGAGCGTTACGGGCGATCCTCTTCGCATCTTCGCCCTCGTCTGCACGTCTACAATCTATAGAGATGTCTGACACTCTTTATCTGAGTCTGTGGTACCCGAACCTGCGGCTGGAAGGTCTTGCCGGCAAGCTGACGGCGGTGCTGGGCGCGTTTGCCGGCCACGGCGGCGAGACGCGCGTCTACTCGGCCACTATCTGGCCGGTGAGCTGGAGCGAGACGCCCATCTTCCAGCAGGTCTACGGACGGCGCATCGGCGCGGGAACCGGCCCGGAAGCTCCCGGCGAACTGGGCGCGGAGCCGCAATTCGCGGTCGAGGAAGCCCTGGAACTGCTCCACGACGACTATGCCTACGAGTTCCAGATCGGCTGGAGTTTGTGGGGGCTGGAGGCGCCGCCGGACACGACCGGCCCGCAGCCCCGCTGGGCCCGTCAGCCGCGACTGGTGCGGGTTACCGGTTATGGGCCGCTCTTCGACGACGGCGCCTACGAGCAGGATGGCCACATTCGCATTGACTTCGGCTCCGACACCCCTTTTCTTGAAGAAGGCGTCGAACTGGACTCGGCCGCCGCCCGGCATGTGGAAGAAAACGTCCGCCAGCTTATCGAGCTCGCGGGGGCGGTCGAAAAGGCCTCCGGAGCAACCGCCCGCCTGCTCTGGAGCGAGTTGGGCGAGAGCCTGGCGCAGCGGCTGGCGGCGCGCCTCGGGGTGTTCAACTGACTGTGCGATTCACCATTGAACGGTTGCGGACGCTGGTGCTGGTGGCGGGGGTCCTGCTGATCGGGGCGCTGGTTGTCTTTCTGGCGCGCGGCCGGCTCAAGAATCCGCTCAACCTGAAAGAGCTGCCGCAGAAGCTGGGCGTCAACATCACCTCCGACGCCAACGGCTTCACCCTCGATCACTCCTTCGGCGGTCATTCGCGCTACCGCATTCATGCGTCCAAAGCCGTTCAGTACAAGGACAACCACGCCATTCTGCACGATGTGAAGATTGAGCTCTACGGGGAGGACCAGAGCCGCGTCGATCGCATTGAGGGCGCGGAGTTCGACTACGACAAGCAGCACGGCACGGCCCAGGCCGCGGGCCCGGTAGAGATCACGCTCATGCGCCCCGGCGCGGCTCCGGCCATTGCGCCCAAGGCGTCGGCCGCAACAGCTGCCAAGGGCAAGCTGTCGCCGATTGCCTCGGCGGCCCAGACCGCGGAGCGTGGCGAGATTCACGTCAAGACCAGCGGCCTGCTCTTTGACACCCAGAGCGGCGTCGCCACCACCAGCGAGCATGTGGATTTCTCCATGGCGCAGGGCAGCGGCAGTTCGCAGGGAGCGTCGTATGACTCGAAGCAAGGCTTCCTGGTTCTGGACCGGGACGTTGATTTGAATACCATGCGGAGCGGCCAGACGGTAACCATCCGCGCCCAGCATGCGGAGTTTGCCCGTGACACGCACTTGTGCAAGATGCACCAGGCCACGGCCGACTACCGGGGCGGGAAAGCGACGGCCGGGGACGCCAATGTGCTCTTCCGCGACGACGGATCGGCAGTGCATCTTGACGCGATGAACGGCTTCAACCTGACCACGGCCACCGGCGGCCACATCGCCGCGCCCACCGGCTCCATGGACTTTGACGAGCACAACCAGCCGCGCCACGGGCATTTGGAAGGCGGCGTCACCATGGACTCGACGCGCGAGGCGGCCGATGGCTCCGGCCAACGCACCATGCAGACGACCGCGCCGACGGCGGAGCTCGAGTTCACCGACAAAGGCGAACTGCGCCATGCGCACCTCCAGCGCGGCGTCCACATGCACAGCGAGCAGCTGACCGAGGCCGCCAACGGACCGCTGCACGTGACCCGGACCTGGACCTCGCCGATCGCGGATGTGGAGTTCCGCGACAACGGCAAGGGACAGACGGAGCCGGCTACGATTCACGGCGTCGAAGGCGTGGTCATTACCGGCGAAAGCCAGCGCGGCAGGGCAGCACCGGAGCCCTCGCGGCTGGTGGCCGACGAGGTGACCGGCACGTTCGGCCCCAACTCCGCGCTGAAGGAGATGACCGGCACGGGCCACGCCACGATGGAGCAGACCAGCGCCTCGGGAGCGCGGCAGAACGCCAGCGGCGATCGGATCGAAGCGCAGTTTGTGGAACATGAGGCTGGCGCCGGAAAGTCCGCAGCGCCCGGCCAGGCTGGGGCAAGTCAGGCTGTGGCAAGTCAGACCGGGGCAAGTCAGATCGGGGCAAGTCAGGCCCGCTCGAATCAGGCTGAGGGTTCGCAGATCCAGTCCGCGGTCCTGGATGGGCACGTGGTGCTTACGCAGACCCCCGCGCCCAAACCGCCGGCGCTGGCCACAACCCAGCCCGGCGCGGCCACACAGGCTGCCGCGCCGGTCCCGCTTCAGGCCTGGGCCGGCCACGCCGTCTATGAAGGCACGGGCGCGTGGCTGCGCCTCACCATCAATCCCCGTGTGGAAGACGGCCTGATGCAGATGACCGCCGACAAGGTGGACGTCTCGCATGAGACGGGCGACGCCTTTGCGCACGGCAACGTGAAGGCCACCTGGCTCAACGCCAACGCTGGCTCATTCGGCCACCCGGCCAGTGGGCCATCCGGCCAGGGCGGCGTAGCGCTCGGCGGTCAGGGACCGGCGCACGTGGTGGCCGAGGAGGCTCACCTCCGCCAGGCCACGGGCGAGACGACCTTCACCGGGCACGCGCGGCTCTGGCAGCAGGCCAACTCGGTCTCTGGGCCGGTCCTTGTTCTCGACCGCCAGCGGCAAACCCTGGTTGCCCACAGCTCCGATCCGGCCGAGCCGGTCAGGGCCGTGCTGCTCAGCACCGGCGGCCTGGAGCCGGGCGCGGCCAAACAATCCGCGAGCGGTCCGGACACGGTCGCAGGCAACGATGCCCGGGGCAAGAGTGCGACGGGCAAATCCGGCGCGCCTTCGGTGATCCGTGTCCGCGGCGGCGACCTGAAGTACTCTGACGCCGAGCGCAGGGCGGTGATGCGCGCCGGTACGCTCGGCCCGGTGATTGCCGAGACTGCCACGGCCACCACGGACTCGGACGAAGTTGACCTGTTGCTGCTCCCGGCCGGTAACCACGCCGGCAAGGACGGCGGCCAGGCTCAGGTGGATCGCATGACCGCGCGCGGCCACGTGGTGGTTTGTTCACAGGGCAGGCGCGGCACCGGCGAGCAGTTGGTGTACACCGGCGACAATGGAGATTACGTGCTCACCGGTACTGCCGCCGCGCTGCCGCGCATGACCGACCCGGCGCGCGGCAACGTGACCGGCGAGGCTTTGATCTTCCATAGCCGCGATGATAGTGTGAGCATCGAAGGCGGCGGACACCGGACAACCACGGAGACAACCGCGCCGAAGTAGCGGTACGAAACGATGCCGAATGGCGGCAGAAACATTTTCAGGATGGCGGAAGCGAGTTTGAAGGCTAGATGGACACACTGATCGCTGAGGGAATCGGGAAGAGCTACAAGGGACGCCAGGTGGTGCGCGGCGTTGACCTGCGCATCTCGCGCGGCGAAGTGGTGGGCCTGCTGGGCCCCAATGGAGCCGGCAAGACCACCAGCTTCTACATGATCGTGGGCCTGGTGCAGCCGGAGACGGGCCGAATCATGGTGGATGAGATCGACATCACCCGCGTGCCCATGTATCTGCGCGCCCGCAACTTCCACATCAGCTACCTGCCCCAGGAGCCCTCGGTCTTCCGCAAGCTCACGGTGGAAGAGAACATCATGGCGGTGCTCGAGGCGCAGCCCTTGGGCAGCAAGGAGCGGCGCACCCGCACCGAGCGGCTGATTCATCAGCTCAATCTGGGCCACGTCCGCACCACCCGCGGCTATGCGCTGTCGGGCGGCGAGCGGCGCAGGGTGGAGATTGCCCGCTGCCTCTGTATCCAGCCCAGCTTCATCCTGCTCGACGAGCCCTTCAGCGGCATCGACCCCATCGCCGTTCTCGAGCTGCAGAAGATTATCTTCGACCTCAAGGCCAGCGGCATCGGCATCCTCATTACGGACCACAATGTGCGCGAGACGCTCAGCGTTACCGACCGCGCCTACATCATCGCCGAAGGCCGCATCATTTTTGCCGGGACGCCGCAGGAGCTGGGTAACAATCCGGATGTGCGGCGTCTCTACCTGGGTGAAGGCTTCTCGTTGGGATGATGCGAGGTCGGCGCGATCCACGGAAGCAAAATTTGTCAATACCTCCAGCGCGCTTGGTCTTGCACGAAAGTCCAGCCGTCCATTCCCAGATTGTTCGTTGCCTAATCTGGCACGACCGGGTCAATGTGGGTTAATTTGACACCAGCCGGTTTTCTGACGCGACTACACTGACACTACGAGCACGACACAGGGAAAACATTCAAGCTATGGCGCTGCTGCAACCAAAAATGACGCTCAAGGTGTCGCAACGCCAGGTCCTCACCCCGGGCCTGATGCAGATGGTGAGCGTTCTTGCTCTGAACAAGTTGGAACTGAAGGAGATGATTGATGCCGAGATGGTGGAGAATCCCGTCCTGGAGGAAATTGACGAATCGGTTCCCATGCTGGATGAGGTGGCCGGCCGCCAGGAGAGCCGGGAACGTCTGGAGCGGCTGGAACTGCTCGATCGTCCCGATCCCGGCGTTGTTCAGGAGCCCGCGGTCGCGGCCAAGGACCCATTTGAAGAGGTCGACTTCGGATCGTACTTCCAGGATTATCTGGACCCCGGCTACCGCACCCAGCCGGAGTATGAGGACAGCGAGAAGCCCTCGTTTGAGCACTTTCTCTCCCAGCCTACGAGCCTTTCCGATCACCTGGCGTGGCAGCTGGGCGCTCTGACACTCGAACCCCGCCTGCACCAGGCGGCTGAGTATGTAATCGGCAACCTGGATGGGGATGGCCACCTGGCAGCCGACGAGGACGAACTGGCCGCGGCCCTGCGCCAGGCGCCCGGCCCGGGCAACGGGCATGCTTTCCCCGTGCTGGAGCCCGAGGCGGCGCTCGATCTGGTGCGCCGCGCCATTGAGCTGGTACAGCGGCTTGACCCGGCCGGCGTGGGCGCCCGCGACCTGCGCGAGTGCCTCCTGATCCAGATCGCGGCCCAGCAACAGGAGTTTGTGCACCTCTATGCCCGCCAGGAGGCCGAGTCGGACGAAGACACCGATCCGGGCCCGGACGGCGATCCGCACCGCAGCTTCCGTGCCGAGGCCGACGCACGGCTCGAAGACCGCCGCCGCAGCATGGAGGTCGCCAACCTCATCGTCGACCGTCACCTGCCGCTGCTGCAGAAGCGCGACGTCAAGGACCTGGCCCGCGCCGCGCAGATCACCCCCGCCGAGGCCCATGCCGGCATCGAGTTCATCCGCACCCTGGACCCCCGGCCCGGCCGCCAGTACAACCGCGAGCAGACCCGCCTCATCGAGCCCGACGTAGTCTTCGTCAAGCGCGGCGCCGAGTGGGAAGTGGCCATGAATGAGGAAGACCTGCCCAGCCTCCGCTTGAGCTCCCGCTACCGCCGCATGCTGGTGGCCGAAAACACCGACAAGGAAGTCAAGGACTACGTCAAGGAGCGCTTCCGCTCCGCTATGCAGCTGATGCGCAACATCGCCCAGCGCAAGAGCACCATCCTGCGCACCTGCGAAGTGATCGTCCGCCGCCAGAAGGATTTTCTCGACCAGGGCGTTGAGGCGCTGCGGCCCATGATGATCAAGGAAGTGGCCGAAGAGATTGGCGTGCATCCTTCCACCGTCAGCCGGGCCGTGGCCAACAAATATGCGCACACGCCGCAGGGCGTCATCGAGCTGCGGTTCTTTTTCTCGGAAGGCTCAAACGGGCCCGAAGGCGCCGACACGCCGCTGCTGGTGCTCAAGCGCAAGGTCAAAAAGCTGATTGAAGACGAAGACCCACGCCGTCCGCTGACCGACGACCAGCTGGCCGCGCTGCTCCAGGCGCAGGGCATCCAGCTCACCCGCCGCACCGTGGCCAAGTATCGCGAGGACATGAGCATCCCTTCCACCCACCAGCGCCGCAGCCGCGACGCCTGATCCCAACCCGCGGTCCCGCAAGCGGCCCGCCGCCACGCTCCTCTTGCGCCGCGAAATGTGCTTCCCGGGCTGGGTTTGCTTCCGGGGCTGAGGGCGGGGCTATACTGTCCTGTCTTGTCCTCGCATGGGCCCGCGCACCGGACTGGCCGGCGCAAGCGTCTGTCGAGCGCGGTTCGTCGTTCTTGCGTGCCGCGTCCACCCATCCATCCACCGGCCGCCGGTCGCCGTGGAGCAACCGCAAGCGGAGGCTGACCATGGAAGTCGAGTTCACCGCCAGGCAGGTCAAAATTTCCCGCGCCCTGCGCACGCAGGCCGAAGAGGGCATGGAGCGCATCGCCCGCATCCTGGGCAAGACCGCACGCGCCAGCATGACCTTCGGCGCCCAGCGCCATGTCCAGATCGTCGAGCTCACCGTGCAGCTGCGCCTGCAGACCATCGTCGCCACCGGCAAGGCCGACACGCTCGATGCAGCGCTCAAGGAGGCCATCGACCACGCCGTCAACCAAGCCCGCCGCTACCGCGACCGGCGCCTGGAGAGCAAGCGCCTGCCCAAGGAAGAAAAAGTGCTCACCGCGCCGCCGGTGTCGCGGATCAAGTCCCGCGCCAGCCAGCCCCCGGCCGAGGCCGCGGAGGCCAAATCCGCCCGCGCCCGCGCCCGCACCTCCATCGCCGTGCACTCGTTTCCCAACCGGCCCACCGTGGTCGAGCCGCACATTCTCAAAAGCGCCGACGCCATCTCCATGAAGCCCATGACCATTGAGGAAGCGGTCAAGGAAGCCGAGTTCCGCGACCGCGATCTGCTCATCTTCCGCAACGCGGCCGGCGAGATGTTCGTCCTCCATCGCCGCCGCGACGGCCAGATGGAGCTGGTAGAGATCGCCTAGCGCCCTGAGTCGAAGATTCCTCTTATCACCACGACTGTCATCCCGAGCGGCCGTCACCAAGCGCGGGGATCTGATGGAATCGGCTTCTGTCCGAGGGCTCAATCCCCGGCCCGCAGTCCGGAACTGGCTGTTCCGCGGCCGGGAAAACCATGCCCCGGCAATGCCCGGCTCAGCCAGATCACTCCAGTGTCGCAAGCCAGCACACAACGCAGACTTTGGTAGCACCGGATACCCGGTTTAGGGGATTGGGGGCGGGCAGAATCGCGCATACGATTTCAGGTATGGCGACACCAATCTGGAGAGCCGATATCGAACCGCAACCAGAGCAGCCCGAGGCGGACGATGCGGTGGGGACGTACGGGAAGACAAGCTTGAACCTACCGAGAAATTCCGACTCGACTCAGCAGCGCGAGGTTCTGGATGCTCTGCCCCTGCTGGTGTTTCTTGAGCGGGCCGGCAAGGTGGTGTTTGCCAATGCCGAAGCCCGCCAGATGCTCGGTGTGCCCGACGGCGACTGGGTGGAGCGCCCCGTGGAAGACGTGCTGTGGGGCCTGTTTCCCGGCACCGCCGAGCCGCAGACCCACCTGATCGGCACCCGCTGCGGCAGCCCCTTCCACGCCACCATGCCGGGGCGCAGCGGCCGTCTGCTGCCCGTCGAAGGAACGTATAGCCTGTTGAACGCGGACCTGCGCGAGGCCATTATTGTGGCCCATCCCAGCGGACGCGTGAAGGCGCCCCGCTCGCGCCTGATGGAAGACGTGCTGGCCAGCATTCCTGAAGCGGTGGTGATTGTGCACGGCAAGCACGTGCTCTATACCAACCCCGCCTTTACGCAGATGTTCGGCTACACGGCTGAAGAAGCCGGCGGCGGCAACCTGCGCGAGCTGATTGTGCCCGAGACCCGCCAGTACGAGCTGGCCATGCTGGAAAAAGAAGTGGATCAGAAGGGCCGCGTCACCGTGGACACGGTGCGTGTGACCAAATCCGGCGAGCTGATCGATGTGGCCCTGGTCGGCGCTCCACTGCGTGTGGACGGAGCCAAGGTCGGCTATGTGCAAAGCTTTCGCGACATCAGCGAGCGCAAGCAGGCCGAGGCGCAGATCGTGCACGACTCGCTCTTCGACCTGCTTACCGGGTTGCCCAATCGCGCCCTGTTTCTTGACCGCCTGACCCTCGCGCTCAAGCGCCGCACCCGCCGCCGCAATCAGAACTGCGGCGTGCTGCTCATTGACCTGGACCGCTTTGAAGAGATCAACAGCGCGCTGGGCCACGCTGCCGGCAATGAGTTGCTGCAGGCTGTTGCCGAGCGGCTGCGCATTTCCATGCGTCCGGAAGACTCGGTTTCGCGCCTCGACAACGATGTGTTCGCCGTGCTGGCTGAAAATCTGCTCGACCGCGACGATCTGGCCTCTCTCTCTGCCCGCATTCTGCACCTGCTGGGGCAACCGTTCGACGTGTTCGGAAGCCTGGTGCGGGTCAGCGTCAGCATGGGCGCGGCCATGGCCGGCCCCGAGCACCTGGCCGCCGAGCTGCTTGTCCGGGACGCGGACTTTGCCCTGAATCGCGCTCAACTGGACGGCGGAGGCATTGTGCAGCTTTTCGATCGCCAGATGGAGCCGCTGTCTCGCTGCAAGGATCAGGACCCGGAGCGCGAGCTGCGCCGCGTGCTCGACAAGCGCCAGTTCGAGATCTGGTATCAGCCCATCTATCAGTTGAAGACCGGCAAGCTTGAGGGCTTCGAGTCGCTCTTGCGCGTGCGCCGTCATGACGGCAAGGTCGACAGCTTCCGCGAGCTGCTCCGCGTGGCCGAGGACACGGGTCTCTCCGTCACCCTGGGCCGTGAAACCATGGACGCAGTCTGCCGCCAGCTGCGCAGCTGGGCAGATGGAGTATCGGCACAGCAGCTCACCCTCACGCTCAACCTCACCGAGCGCCAGTTCTACCATCCTGAAATGGTCGCGCAGCTTAAAAAATCGCTGGCCGCCAATGCCGTTGACCCCACGCGGCTGCTGTTTGAAATCGCCGAGACCACGCTCAGCCTGCATCCTGAGGCCGCCGCGGCCACGCTTGAGCGCATGGCCGAGTGCAACGTGCGCATCGCCGTGGACAACTTCGGCGCCCGCCTCGCGTCGCTCAGCCATCTCGCCCAACTCCCCATCGACGTAGTCAAGCTCGCGCCCCGCCTGATCGCCGACGCAGCCTCCACCGGCCGCTCCGCCACCGTCCTTGAATCGGTCATTCAGCTTGGCCGCTCGCTCGGCATTGATGTCGTCGCCCAGGGAATCGAAACGCCGGAACAGTTGGAAGCCCTCAACCGCATGGGCTGCGAGCTCGGCCAGGGACACCTGTTCTCTTACGCTCTGGAACCGGCCCGCGCCACCAAGTTGGCCGGCCTCGGCCACTGGGCGCTTGCTGCCGGTGCCTGAGACGCACCTGCCGGTGTACGATGGTCCACATGACGCCCCGAAAGCCGGCCGCCAGGCCCCGTGCGGCCACCAAGTCCAGTCCGGCCGCCAAGCGTGCCAGCCGCCCCGCCAAACCAACCAAGGAACTGGTCATCGTCACCGGCATCTCCGGTGCCGGCAAGGCTTCCGCGCTCCGCGCCTTTGAAGACCTGGGCTATCACGCCGTCGACAATCTTCCTCTTGAACTGCTGCTCGAGTTCGCCGCGCTGGTGGAAAAATCCACTGAGGTTACGCGGGCCGCCATCGTTGTCGATGTACGCGAAGGCTCGACGCTCGACCGGCTTCCTGAAATCCTGATCGGCGTGCGCAAGCTGCTGCCCACCCGCGTCGTCTTTCTCGACGCGCAAGACGTGGTGCTGGTGCGCCGCTACTCGGAGACGCGCCGTCCCCATCCGCTGGGCAAGTCGGAGACTGTCTCCCGCTCCATCGTCGAAGAGCGCCAGCTGCTCGATCCCATTCGCAACGTTGCCGACACGCTCATCGACACCTCCATCTTCAACGTGCACCAGCTGCGCGCGCATATCCTGGAGCACTTCGGCGGCGAAGAGAAGCGCACTCACCTGCTGGTCTCCTGCCTCAGCTTTGGATTCAAGAACGGCGTGCCGCTCGATGCCGACATGGTCTTCGATGTGCGCTTCCTGCCCAATCCGCACTTCGTCCCCGCCTTCCGCAAGCTCACCGGCCAGGACCCCAAAGTCGCCGCGTTTATCCGCAAGTTCTCGCAGACCGGCGAGTTTCTCGCCAAGGTCACCGACCTCATGCTCTACCTGCTGCCGCACTACGTGAGCGAGGGCAAGAGCTACCTGACAGTCGCCTTCGGCTGCACCGGCGGCCAGCACCGCAGCGTCATGATGGCTGAAGAGATGTCCAAGCGCCTCAAAAAAGCCGGATACCAGGTGAAGGTTGTCCACCGCGACATGCCGCGCTGAGTCGGGCAGGCGCTGATCAGCAAGCCGGCGCAGCCACCTTGGGGGGCTTCATGGGTTGCCCGGCTTGCTGGACAGATCTTCGAGCCAGCGAGCAACGGCGTCGGCTGTATCTTTGCCGGGGTAGCGGGATGCGGCGAGCCAGACACGCATCTTGGCGCCGCCCGCCTCGTGGTAAGCGCCGGGATCGTCCTCACGCAGGGCAGCTTGTCCGGCGGGATTCGCAGTTTCAAACCACAGCGACGGAATCCGCAGCACCGCCGCAGCTCCATCCGCATCCCAGCGATCGCGCACCAGCAGGTGGGCGGGAGCCAGCTTCGCACGCGCGTCGGCGAAGATGGCGTCGACGGGAGTTTCGATCGGCTGCTCCAGGACCACGCCGGCCAACTCGGGGTGGGCGGCGGCGACTTCAAGAGCCAGGTTTGCGCCCAGCCGGGAGCCGTCCAGGATGATGGAGCCGGCGGGCACGTGGCGGGTTGCGGTCAGATATTGGATCGCCCAGTCGGTGTCTTCGCGCCAGCGCCGCTCGCTGGGGTGCGCGAATTGGCTCTGCCCGTAGCCGCGATAATCGAAGGCCAGAATATTGACGCCCACCGCGTGCAGCGCGGCCAGCACGTCGACGGCGTCGCCGAGGTTGCCCGTCTGCCCATGCAGATAGAGAACCGTGTAGCGGCTGTAGCGCGCGCCGTCTGCCGCGGGAATCCACCAGCCCTTGAGCCGCGGCTCGCCGGCCTCGGTTGCGGCAAAGCCAATTTGGTCGAAGGCCAAGCCCACGCTGGCCGGTGTCCGCGCAACCGTTGCCGTGGGATGGTAAAGCAGCTGCCAGCTGCCCTGCCAGAAGAGCAGGCACAGCGTGAGCCAGGCACAGGCCGCGGCGCCCACCAGGGCCACGCTCACGGCCGTGAGCAGCCAGCGCCCGCTCACCGTGGGCGGCGCGGGTTGCGGCGCGCGCATGCTGCTCCACGCCTGCTCAAATGCGGACGAGGAGAGCGGCGGAACGGGCCTGGATTGTGATTTCTTTCGCGGCATGGCTGGCTTGCGACCGCGACGTAACGGGCTTGCGGTCCACTTCCATGCTAAACGCCGCGGCCGCGCAGGGAAGGCCTGGATGCGGGTTCTCGGCCGGGTGCCGGGTGCCCCAGGTCTGGATTTTTCAGACCTGGGAAACCACCGATCTTAGCGCGGGCTCAGTACTTGACGATGGCGGCGAAGGAATCCGGCTTGAGGCTCGCCCCGCCCACCAGCGCGCCGTCAATCTCCTCCTGGCCGATCAGCGCGGTCGCGTTGTCCGGCTTCACGCTGCCGCCGTAGAGGATGCGGATGGCCGCGGCCACATCAGCGCCCAGCAGCTTGGCCACTTCGGCGCGAATGATCTTGTGCGCTTCCACGGCGATCTCCGGCGTGGCCGTTTTGCCGGTGCCGATGGCCCATACCGGCTCGTACGCAATCACGATGGAACCCGCGGCATCGGCGGTGATGCCGGCAAAGGCGCCGGTGATCTGCGTCTTGAGCACGGACTCGGTCTGGCCGGCTTCACGCTCGGCCAGCACTTCACCCACGCAGACGATGGGGACGACGCCGTGCTTGAGCGCGGTGTGCAGCTTCTTGTTGACGATCTCGTCAGTCTCGGCAAAGTACTGCCGGCGCTCGGAGTGGCCGATGAGCGTGTGCGTTCCACCCACTGCCTGCAACTGGCCGACCGAGGTCTCGCCCGTGTAGGCGCCCTCTTCGGCAAAGTGAATATTCTGCGCACCCACCGAAACGTTGGAGGCATTGCATGCAGCGGTAACCGTTGGCAGCAATACCGGGGATGGGAACAAGGCAATCTCGTCGCGGTCGTGGCCGGCAACGAGGGGCAAAAAGGCATCCACAAAGGCCTTCGCTTCGGCGGGCGTCTTGTACATCTTCCAGTTGGCGGCAATCAGTGCTTTACGCGGCATTTTTTATCAAACTCCTCTGCCTGATTCTAGTGGATGGGATTGAGGCCTGGAGTGACGGTGCGCACAATCGGGCGGACGCAACAGGCCGTTTCGGGAACGGCAAAGGGCGAGCCGCTACTCCCGCAAGCCGGTATTGCGCACCGCCGTCAGGTCGTCCGGCACCTCGCCGGCGAGGAAGGCGGCGCGATGTTCGGGGTCGCCCAGGTCCATCTTGAAGTGGTGCCACAGATCGTCCTTCCAGACGCCCATGTTCCACGGGCCGGAGACCGAGTCAGAGAACTGCCACACGATGTGGAACCCCTCTTCGTTGGTGAACCCCTCGTTGTCGGCCTGGATGATGGCGTCACCGCGCTCCCACAGATGCGAGCGCAGCGCGTGGAGCACGTTGCCGCCCTCCTCGGTCTCCGACCCCTGCAGGTGCTGGAAGGCATAGACCGTCTTCACTTCGGCCAGGTATTCAGTGAGCCATTCGACGCCGCTCTCCGGCTTGCAGTCTTGCAGCTCTTCAACGAAGTCGGCGATCTCGTCCTGGCCCACTGAACCGATCTCGACCGGGTTGCGTTCCACGACCGCGATTTCGACCTGGTCGTCGCCGGAGAGCAGCAGCGACTCCCACTCGTCTTCCTCGCCGCTCTCGACGGTCAGCTTGTAGGAGGGAAACCCGGCGCGAACAAACTCGGCAAGCTCCTCGAAGGAAGGGAACTCGTCCTGCTTAGAAAGGACACGGGTGTAATAGGGCATATTTGTATTCCTTATGTGAAATGACCGCCGACTGGCTAATTAGATGCTACTCCCGTATGACCGGATGAGACCGCAAGGAGGCGAGCGTGGAGGACCAAGCCGGAGACCAAGTAACGAAGTTCATCACTGCGGAGGGGTTTGAAGCGAATTGCCTGGATTTGATTGACTTGGTGGAGGAGGAAGGGCTCACCTATGACATCAGGAAAGACGGGAGGCCGCTTGTGATGATGGCGCCGGCGCCGCCCCAGAAAGAAACTCCAGGTACATCGTGTGTAAACGACAAGATTGGTTGAAAGCCGGAACCGCAGATTGAGGATGAGCCGGCGCATTCAGGCAAGCGTCAGGCGAGACGGTTTAGGCAGCGGACTGGCGCTTGGACGGAGTTTTCGCATCGGGCTTGATGTGTTTCTCCTCGGAGAGCAGCGCCTGCAACTCGACCGGCAGCGCGGAGAAGGGAACAAATTGAGCCACGTCTTCTTCGGTCAACTCGCGAACTTCGCCGTCGTCATCCGTCAATGGTTTTCGGTTTGCCATATTTGCGCGCATGCGATCATTTGCTTTGCGGAAACTGATCACTCGAACTCCGCCTGCCGTTGGTAAAAAACAGAGAATGTGCAGCCGTCTCTTCAAGTAGCCTACCGCAACCAAGCGATGCTCTCCATTGCGGACTTCGTCGAAGTAAGAAGCCGAAGCGAAATCGAATTCAGCGGCTTGCTCGAAGCTCAGGTTACGCTCACGAAGATTGCGCTCGCTCTTCCATGGGTCGAACGTGATCTCCACATAGATAATTGTAGCGGGAAAACGGTGGCTAGAAACATGAAATTGATGGGCAGGCAATGCATCCCAGGTCTCAGAAGCGAGACCTGGGGCACCCGGCTGATCTCTGGCTACTTGTCCGTGAGAGCTTCGACGCCGGGCAGTTTTTTGCCTTCCAAGAACTCCAGCGAAGCCCCGCCGCCGGTTGAGATATGCGTGATCTGGTCGGCTACGCCGGCCTGGTTGATGGCGCTCACCGAGTCGCCGCCGCCGATGATGGAGATAGCGGCTTTGTTGGCGGCTACGGCGTGGGCGATGGCGTTGGTGCCGACGGCGAATTTGGGAAACTCGAAGACGCCGGCTGGGCCGTTCCAGACAATGGTGCGGGCCGTCGAGACCACCTCTTCAATCGCCGCGATGGACTTGGGGCCGATGTCCAGTCCCTGCCAGTCGGCAGGGAAGTTGACGGAGGTGTCCCACGGCTGCGTCTTCGCGTCCGGCGAAAAGCTGTCGGCCAAAATGTTGTCGACAGGCAGCAGCAGGTTGACGCCCTTCGCCTTGGCCTTGTCGAGCGCCGCCTTGGCCATGTCGATCTTGTCTTCTTCGACGAGCGACTTGCCGGTTGAGACGCCAAGCGCGCGCTGGAAGGTGTAGGCCATGCCGCCTACGATGACCAGAGTGTCCACCTTGTCGAGCAGGTTCGAGATCACATCGATCTTTCCGGAGATTTTGGAGCCGCCGATGATGGCCACGAAGGGTTTTTCTGGACTTTCAAGAGCTTTACCCAGATAAGTGATTTCTTTTTCCATGAGCAGGCCGGCGACGGCGGGCTTGAGGAAGTGTGTGATGCCTTCGGTCGACGCGTGGGCGCGATGCGCGCTGCCAAACGCGTCGTTGACATAGACCTCGGCCAGCGCGGCCAGGGCCTTCGAGAATCCCGGATCGTTGGCCTCTTCCTCGGCGTGGTAGCGGAGGTTCTCAAGCAGCAGCACCTGGCCGGACTCGAGCTGGCGTGCCAGTTCGCTGGCCACATCGCCAATGCAGTCGGGCGCAAAGCCCACGTTCACTGACTCGCCCAGCTGCTTGTCCAGCAGTTCGCGCAGCCGATCGACCACGGGCCGCAGCGAGTACTTGGGGTTCGGCTTGCCCTTGGGACGGCCCAGGTGCGAGGCGAGGATGACCTTGGCGCGGCGCTTGAGGGCGTAGACGATGGTGGGCAGCGTGGCTACGATGCGGGTATCGTCGGTGATCTCCTGGCCGTCTTCAGTGAGCGGCACGTTGAAGTCGACGCGGATGAAGACGCGCTTGTTGGTCAGGTCGATGTCGCGAATGGAGAGCTTTGCCATGGGACGGGAACCTTTCTGAAGAGCAAGGGACTAAGGGACTAGGGGACCAGGGACTGCGCCTTCGACCACGGCGTCCATTTCGATTTCAATGCGCCATGCAGGGTTGAGCAGCGCGGCCACGACAACCATGGTGGCCGCCGGCCGTATCTGGCCGAAGAACTCGCCGTGGACCCGGCCTACGGCCTCCCAATCCTCAGCGTGGGTGAGATACATGCGGGTGCGGACTACGTCGTTGAAGGTGGCGCCGGCTTCAGCGAGCGCTTTTTCTGCGATGGCGAAGATGCGGCGGGTCTGCCCGGCTGCGTCTTCTGCTTCTGCGCCCACGGGACCTGTGCCGGATAAAAGAACGGAGTTCCCCACGCGCACGGCGCGGGAGAAGCCGATGATGGGCTCGTAAGGAGAACCGCCGGTGATGTTGTGGCGCATGGGGTCTTTAGAGGTCAGAGATCAGGTTTCAGAGATCAGAGGTCAAAGTCAGTGATCGGTTTTTGCTGATCCCTGACCCCTGATCCCTGCGGTTTACAGACCTTTGGAAACCAGGAAGCCGATCAGATCGACGACGCGGCTTGAGTAGCCCCACTCGTTGTCGTACCAGCTCAGCACCTTGACGCTCTGCCCCACCACCTTGGTCAGCGGAAGATCGACGATGGAGGAGAGCGCGTTGCCCTTGTAGTCGGAGCTGACCAGCAGGTTGGAGTCGACACCCAGAATCCCCTTCAGCTCGCCCTCTGAGGCGGCCGTGAACGCAGCGTTCAGAGCTTCCACGGTGGTGGGCTTCTCGGCGATGTAGGTCAGGTCGACGATGGACACATTCGGTGTGGGGACGCGGATGGCGAAGCCGTCCAGCTTGCCGGCGGTCTCAGGGATGACCAGCTTGAGGGCCTTGGCGGCGCCTGTCGAGCTGGGAATCATGCTGAGGGCGGCAGCGCGGGCGCGGCGCAGATCCTTATGCGGGAAGTCGAGGATGACCTGGTCGTTGGTGTAGCTGTGAATGGTGGTCATGATGCCGCTGACCAGGCCGGTGGTCTCCAGGATGACCTTGACGACTGGCGCCAGGCAGTTGGTGGTGCAGCTGGCGTTGGAGATGATGTTGTGCTTGGCTGCGTCGTACTTGTCCTGGTTGACGCCGAGGACGATGGTGATGTCTTCGTTGGTGGCCGGAGCGGAGATGATGACCTTCTTGACGGTCGCGCCCAGGTGCGCCTTGGCCTTGGCTCCATCGGTAAAGTGGCCGGTCGACTCGACCACCACCTGCGCGCCCACTTCAGCCCAGGGCAGCTTGGCGGGGTCGCGCTCGGCCCATACCTTGATCTTCTTGCCATCGACGGTGATGAAGTCGTCGCCGTGGCCGATCTCGTTTTTCAGGTTGCCCAGGATCGAGTCGTACTTGAGCAGGTGGGCCAGGATGGCCGGGCTGGTCAAGTCGTTGACGGCAACGAAGTCAATCTCAGGGTGCCCGAGAGCGGCGCGCAAAACGTTGCGGCCAATGCGGCCGAAGCCATTGATACCAACCTTAACTGCCATGTGTATTCTCCTTCGTGATCGGTGAAGCTTTGTGGTGTTGAACTTCTTGAGTTCGGCGTTTGAAATGCGCCCCTGGCATTTTCGGAAATGCTGTAGATCGAAACCGCGAGCTGAAGTGGCTTTTTCCTCAAGAAAAAGCCACCTTGCACGCCTTTTCAAAAGGCTGCATGAATTCCGAAAGTGCTCGAAAAGGCAATTCCACCAAACCCATGATGGTAACACCGCTGTCAACGGAAATCGGATGAAAACTCATCGATTCCCCTGTTGAAAGCGGAAAGTTCCTCATAACAAGGTTGCCATTCCGGAACCGGCACTCGATGTGATGGGCTGCACACGAGAGCATCTTGCGGAAAAACGCCGCCTTTATCGAGGAACGTGCAGGGCCGGCGCGCACTGCGGCTCGCTCCGGCTTCCGGTCGATTGCTTCGCGGAACGGGAATTCCGCAAGATACTGGATTTGCAGCGCCCGTGCCAAGTATGCTATTCGGGTATCACTACAGAAGGTGTCCAAGGCTGCATGAGAAGACGTTCAAGACGCGCCCCGAATACATCGGAATCGACTGGCAAGATCGGCCAGGAACTCCCACCGAATCAACTAGCTCCGCTGGTGCCGTTCTATCCGGACGAGACCCCGGCGGCGAAGCCCGCAGAACCCGCGCGCCCGCCGCGCGAGCATGAACCGCGTGCGCCGCGGGTGCAGGAACCGCGTTCCGCGGCTCCCGAGCGGCCGGCGCCCGCACACCGTACGCCACGGTCGGAGCGCCCCCCAAGGCAGGAGTGGAACGAGCCGGCAGGCTCGGGCCGCTTCGAGCTCGAAACCCAACCGGAGACGCCCAGCGTGCCTCCGCCGGAGCCGGAGGCGGCCGACCGCTCGCCGCAGGCGCCCAAGGGCTATGTGGTGCTGGCCATCGGCATGCCCGGCTCGGGCAAGACCACCTGGTTCCGCCGCCGCGGCGTTACGCCGCTGTCGAGCGATCTGCTGCGCAACATCCTGTTTGACGATGTTGAGGAGCAGCGCTACCAGGGGCTGGTCTTTTCCACGCTGCGCTCGCTCTTGCGCGCGCGGCTCATCGCCCGCATGCCGTGGAACTATGTGGACGCGACCAATCTTTCCATCCACGAGCGCCGCCAGTGGATCAAGATGGCCAAGAGCTTTGGTTACGAGGTGCAGGCGGTGTTCTTCGATGTGCCGCTGGACGTTTGCCTGGAGCGCAACAGCAAGCGCGACCGCTCGGTGAGCGAAGACGTGATGCGCAAGATGGCCGAGAAGCTCAAGCCGCCGGTGTTCGAGGAAGGGTTTGACAAGATCACGGTGGTGAGGGTGAAGAGCGCGGGGTAAGAGTTGCTTTGGTGATTGGGCACGGCCATAGCCAAGCCCTCAAGGAATCGCCCGGAGCGTTAATGCGCTTCGGGCGATTGCCGTTTACTCGCCGGTGAATGGGTTGGTGATCTCCGGCTTGAGCGTGGTCGGGTCGGGGCCGGCAGGGGGTTCGGCGGGGTGCTGGCCGGGCTGCTTGCTGTCCGGCGCGCTGACCGTCTCGCCCGACATGCGGAAGACGCGATTGGGGTCGCCGGGGAGCAGGTGATTTTCTTCAAGCGCCAGCCGCACCCGCCTCCGAAACTCGCGCACCGGGCCGTACTGCTGGGTGGCCAGGGTCTTGAAGATCACCGGGAAGATCATCTCCGATCCCTTGACGGCATCCACGCCCAGAATCTGCGGATCGGCGACGAACAGATTGTGGAACTGGTCGCTCTTGCGTATCTCCATGGCGATGTCCCCGAGAAGCTTGAGCACCTTGTCGGGATTGGCGGAGAAGTCGACGCTGACGTTGATGGTGGCCACCGAGTAGCCGATGCTCAGGTTGGCCACGGTGGTGATCTGCGAGTTGGGAATCACGTAAAGCGTGCCGTCGCCGTCGCGCACGGTGGTCTTGCGCAGGGTCATGGCTTCCACGGTGCCGGCCAGGCCGGCCAGGCGCACCGTGTCGCCCACGTTGAACTGGTCTTCAATCAGGATGAGGATGCCGTTGAGCATGTCCTTGACGATGGTCTGCGCGGCCAGGCCGATGGCCACGCCGGCAATTCCGGCCGAGGCCAGCAGCGGAGCCAGGTTGACGTCGAGAGCGGCCAGGATCTGCAAGCCGGCGATCAGGCCAATGGCGGCCAGCCTGGTGGTGCGGATGACGCCGGCCAGGGTCCTCACCTGGCCCACGCGGGCGGGGTCGGCCGCATGCTGCTCGGCCACGCGGATCATGTTTTTCGTCACCAGCCGCAGCAGCCGGCTCAGCACAAAGGCGATCAGCGCCACCACCACCAGGTGCGGCAGCTTCAGGCGGATAAACTCCTGGGCGTCCAGCGCCCACTCGTCCACCACCTTGCCCATAAACCGGCCTTCGGCGAACCATCCCGGCCGGTGTGCGACGAGGAAAAGATGCATCGCAATGCTCATGCTTCTAGACTAGACTGTGCGCACAGGGTCATTGGCGTCCGGGTGTACAAAGTTGAACAGGCGTCGACAGCCGCGTGCAGGAAAAATTACCTGAGAGGCAGCCATGAGAGGGTTCATCCATCGTGATCGGGCAGGCCGCCCGCGACGCCGGATGCTGGCGCCGGCGGTGCTGATGATGCTCGGCGGCGCGCTGGCTTTTGGCCAGCAGGGCTCGCCCGCCGGTCAGCCGCAGCCCGCTGCCGGCCAGCAGGCGCCTGACCCGGGCCCGAGCCGTCCCGGAGCCGGCGCCACGCCGCTGGCCATTCCCGCTGCCGCGCGCACCCCTGAAGCCGCCAATGCCGAGCGCCGTCGCCAGATTGCCGAAGACGCAGCGAGGCTGTTGCAACTGGCCACTGGCCTCAAAGCTGAAGTCGACAAGACCGACAAGGACACGCTCTCGCTGACCGTCATCCGCAAGGCCGACGAGATTGAGAAGCTGGCCCGCGCCGTCAAGGACAAGATGAAGCTCAATTTGGGAACCAACTGAGCACGCTCGCCGGCTTCCAAGGCCTGGTTCTCATGGCAAGGCCCGGCTCTAATGGCAAAGACAGAACGATGAATCCCAACGCAGCAAGCAAACCCGCGCTCCGCTCCGCCGGTCTCTCCGCCGCCACGATTTTGCTTTGCGCGCCGGGCCTCGCGTCGCTGTCCGCGGTCAACGCCGCGGCGCAGTCCAATCCCTCGCCGCCCATCCACGTTTATACCGGCCAGCCTGCCGGCGGCGGGGGCAATCTTACCCAGCAGGAGGAAGCCTCCGACACGCAATCGATCGAGTACGAGAAACACCTGCGCCTGCTCAACGCGGAGAGGCAGAAATCCATGGTGGCCGACGCCGCCAAGCTGCTCAAGCTGGCGCAGGCGCTGAACGATGAGCTCGCCGCCCAGCCCGGCGACCCGACCCCTGCGCAGCTCCGCAAGATGGCGGAGATAGAAAAGCTGGCGCGCAGCGTCAAGGAGGATATGAGTACCTCGGTGCGCGGACTGGCGCCGTTCACAGGACCGGGTACCCCGATCCGCTGACCGGGCGCCCGCCGCGGCTGTGGGCACGGTACCGCAGGGTGGATTTCTCCTCTGTTCCGCGGCGGGCGGGGTTGTTACAATCAGGTTGGCTTGAGCCAACAGCAAATTTGGGGAGAGAGACGGGAATGGAACTGGCAATCTCCAGCACGCGGGCGTCCGGGCACGGTTCCGCAACGGGAGCGTTAAGCCCCGAAGAACTGGTTCGCATCTACCGTCTTATCTATCTCTCCCGCCGCGTGGACGATCGCGAAATTCTTCTCAAGCGCCAGCAGAAAATCTACTTCCAGGTCTCCGGCGCCGGCCACGAGCTGCTCCAGGTGGGCGCGGCCTTGGCCATGCGTCCCGGCTACGACTGGTTCTTCACCTACTACCGCGACCGCGCGCTGTCTCTCACGCTGGGCGTTACGCCGACTGACATGCTGCTGCAGGCCGTGGGTGCGGCCAGCGATCCGGCCAGCGGCGGACGCCAGATGCCCGCGCACTGGAGCTCCCGGCCGCTGCACATTGTGAGCACTTCTTCCTCGACCACGACGCAGCTGCTGCACGCCGTGGGCTGCGCTGAGGCCGGCCGTTACTTCAGCCACCATCCCGAGGCCGCGGAGAAGGCTGAGGGGGATTATCGTGCCTTCGGCGACGTGGAGTTTCATGGCGACGAAGTGGTCTTGGCGTCGCTGGGCGAGGGGTCCACTTCCCAGGGCGAGTTCTGGGAGGCGATCAACACGGCCTCGAACAAGAAGCTGCCCGTTGTATTTTGTGTGGAAGACAACGGCTACGCGATCAGCGTTCCGGTTGAGGTGAACACGCCGGGCGGCAATATCTCGCGGCTGGTGGCCAACTTTCCCAACTTCTTTTTCATTGAACTGGACGGAACCGACGCCGAGGCCTGCGTGCGCGGGTTTCAGGATGCGGTTGCGTACTGCCGCGCTGGCCTGGGCCCGGCCTTTGTGCACGGCCACGTGGTGCGGCCTTACTCGCACTCGCTGTCGGACGACGACAAGCTCTACCGCTCCACGGCCGAGCGTGAGGCTGACGCCTTGCGCGATCCGCTGGCCAAGCTGCAGATGCGCCTGCTGCGGGAGGGCATTCTGACCGAGGAACAGATCAACGCGCTCGAGCAGGAGCTGGACCGCGAGGCGGAAGCAGCAGCCGAGGTGGCTCTTACAGCGGCGTTGCCCACGGTCGAGTCCATTCCCAACTTTGTCTACTCTCCCAACATCGATCCGACCAGTTCCATCTTCGCCACCGAGCAGGCGCAGGAGCCGGGCTCGGCCGGCGGAGGCAAGGCCGGCGGCGACAAGGGCAGCGGCCCTCGCACCATGGCCGACCTGATCAACGCCTGCCTGCACGACGAGATGCGCCGCGATCCGCGCATTGTCGTCTTTGGCGAAGACGTGGCCGACGCCAGCCGCGAAGAGGCTCTGAGCGAAGTCAAGGGTAAAGGCGGCGTCTTCAAGCTCACCGCTGGTTTGCAGTCCGAGTTCGGCTCCGAGCGCGTCTTCAACTCGCCCCTGGCCGAGGCCAACATTGTGGGCCGGGCCGTGGGCTACGGCGCGCGCGGCATGAAGCCGGTGGTCGAGATCCAGTTCTTCGATTACATCTGGCCGGCCATGCATCAGATCCACAATGAGCTGGCGCTCATGCGCTGGCGCTCGAACGGCACATGGGCCTCGCCGGCCGTGATCCGCGTGCCCATCGGCGGTTATCTCACCGGCGGATCGATCTATCACTCGCAGTCGGGCGAGAGCATTTTTACGCACATCCCCGGCTTGCGCGTGGTGTTTCCGTCGAATGCCCTCGACGCCAACGGGCTACTGCGAACGGCTATCCGCTGCGACGATCCGGTTCTGTTCCTTGAGCACAAGCGGCTCTACCGCGAAACCTACGGCCGCGCGCCCTATCCCGGTCCAGACTTTGCCATTCCTTTCGGAAAGGCCCGCATCGTGCGTTCCGGCACGGACATTACGCTGGTGACTTACGGCGCGCTGGTGCCGCGCGCTCTGCAAGCCGCGCAAAAGGCCCAGCAGCAGGGGGTCGAGGTGGAGATCCTCGACCTGCGCACGCTTAGCCCCTACGACTGGGAGGCGATCGCGGCCTCGGTCAAGAAGACCAGCCGGGTGATCATGGCCCATGAAGATATGCTCAGCTGGGGCTACGGCGCGGAGATCGCCGCGCGCATCGCCGACGAGCTCTTCGAGCATCTGGATGCGCCGGTACGCCGCATCGGAGCCATGGATACGTTCGTCGCCTACCAGCCGCTGCTCGAAGACGCAATTCTGCCCCAGCCCGAGACCATCCTCAAGGCGATCCTGGACCTGAAGGCGTATTGATCCGGTGTCGGCCCCGACCGGCGCAGGCGTCCGCGGCTTCGTCGGCGTCGACAGTGCAGTAACATAATCCCATCTGCGCTTCACGCTCGTGACGGGAACTGTCTTTATGCTGGGAAGATTTTTTCAGGTTCTTCGCGACGACCCGGGAAGAATCCCCGAGCGCATCTGGGGAGAACTGCTGGGGCTGCGTCTCGCCATGCGGCGCAACGTGATTCGCGAGGGCCGTGTAGTGATCATCGGCCGCCCTCTCATCGACATTCGCAAGGGCTGCAGGCTCATCCTCGGCAACGGCGTCATGCTCACATCGAAGAACCGCGGCTACCACATCAACATGCCATCGCCCGTCAAGCTGTTCGCGTACCGGCCGGGTGCGGAGATCCGCATCGGCGATGAGACGCGCATGGCCGGCTGCTGCGTGAATGCGCACAAGTCGGTGGTGATCGGCAAGCGCTGCCTGATCGCGGCCAACTGCCAAATCATGGACAGCAACGGGCACGATCTGTCATTTGATTACCTGCCCAACCGGTTCGAGTCCATCGGCGCATGCGTGCCGGTGGTGATCGAAGACGACGTGTGGCTCGGCATCAACAGCGTCGTTCTTCCCGGGGTGCGGATCGGCAGAGGCGCGGTCATCAGCGCCAACAGCGTGGTCTGCTGCAACATTCCGCCGATGGTGGTTGCGCGCGGAAATCCGGCGCAGGTCATCTACGACTACCGCTCGGACGGGAACGATGCAGATGACGCTCAGGAGAGCAGTCCGCGTGCGGACGGCAACCGTTGAAGGATGCCGCTCTGAGATCGGCCCGCGCCATCGTCGCCCCGCCACCCTATCGAGACAAGCCGCTTGCAGCCTGACCGCACCATCCGCCGCGTTCTGATCTACCGCCTGGGCAGCCTGGGCGATACGGTTGTTGCGCTGCCCAGTTTTCACCTCATCGCGCGCGCCTTTCCCCGCGCCGAGCGCCGCCTGCTCACCAACTTTCCCGTCCACGCCAAGGCGCCGGCGTCGGCTGCCGTGCTGGGCGGCTCGGAGCTGGTCACGGGCTACATGCGCTATACCGCCGGAACCCGCCACCCGCTCGAGCTGCTGCGGCTGATCGCGCAGATTCGCCGCTACAGGCCTGACGTAGTCGTCTACCTGATGCACGCGCGTCCGCCCCAGGCCGTCCGCCGCGACCGGCTCTTCTTCCGCCTGGCCGGTGTGCGGCGGCTGATCTGCGTGCCGCCCAAGGAAAAAGAGAAATTCCGCTTCGACCCGGCGACCGGTCTTTACGAGCGCGAAGTGGCCCGCCTGGCGCGGCTCACCGCCGAGCTGGGCGATGCCGGCCCGCTCGACCTGGCCAACTGGGACCTGATGCTCTCCGACGCCGAGCGCGCCGCCGCCCACGCAGCCCTGGCCCCGCTCGCCGGCCATCCCCTCATCGTCTGCGGACCCGGCACCAAGATGCACGCCAAGGACTGGGGCCCGGACAACTGGCGCGCGTTGCTGGCCCGCATCGACGCCGATTACCCCGGCCACGCATTGGCCCTAGTCGGCGCGCAGGAAGACGAGGCCGTCGCCGCCCACGCCGCCCAGCCGTGGTCCGGGCCCCTGGTGAATCTCTGCGGCCGGCTTACCCCGCGCGAGACCGCAGCGGTAATGGAGCAGGCGCGCGTCTTTCTTGGCCCCGACTCCGGCCCCATGCACCTGGCCGCCGCCGCCGGCATTCCCTGCATCATCCCTTTTTCCGCAGCGGGTTTACCCGGCATCTGGTTTCCGCCTGGACAGAAGCACCAGATCGTCTATCACCAGACCGCCTGCTGCGGCTGCTACCGGGAAAACTGCAACGTGGCCGGCCATCCCTGCCTGTCCACCATCAATGTGGACGAGATGGCCGCCGCCGTGGCTCGCGCCATGAACGGCGAAAGCGCCGCTCCGGCGATTACCCGCATCGGCTGAAGGCCGACCCGCGACCCATACCGATCGCGAGCACCGGCCCATCCGGAACGCCCCGCCGGATACAATACTAGGATGATGTTTTCCCTCCCAGCGCCGCTCGTTCCCACAGCGGCTTTGGCCCCTGAGGCGGGCCGCGCCGCATGAGGAATTTTCTGCGCCTGCTGCGCTATGGCCTGCCCTACTCGCTGGAGTGGCTGCCGGGCGTGCTTATGCTGGCCGCCGTCGGCGTGCTTGACACCTTTCGCACACTTCTTTTTCAGCCCATCTTCGACCAGGTTCTCCGGCCCGACGCGCCCGAGGGCCCGATCCTTATCGGTCTGCCTAAAGGCCAGTGGCATTTCGACCTGCGCGCCATTGTGCCGCATTTCATGCACATTCACAATGCGTGGGATGTGGTGGCCTTTTCCCTGATCGTCTCCACGCTAGCCAAAGGACTGTGCGATTACCTGGGCACCTACCTGGTCAACTACGCCGGCTTCGGTCTGATTACCGATCTGCGCAACCACCTTTACGAAGCCACGCTGCGGCGCTCCTCCAGCTTCTTTCACCGCCACGCCACCGGCACCATCCTTTCCACGCTCATCAACGACGTGGACAAGGTGCAGACCGCGGTCAGCTCCGTTATCGGCGAATTCCTGCAGCAGTTTTTCACGTTCCTGGTCGGACTCTTCTTTGTCATCAAGCTTGGCGGCCAGTTGAGTTGGGCGCTGCTCTTGTTTGTGCCCGTGGTCATCACCTCGTCGCGCAAAATCGGCCGCGAAGTCCGCACACGCACCCGCAGCGGCCAGGACAAGCTCGCCGAAATTCAGAACATCCTGCACGAAACCGTCACCGGCAATCGCATTGTCAAGGCCTTCAGCACCGAACTGTGGGAGATTCTGCGCTTCAAAAAAGCTGCCAGCCGCCTCTTCCGCGCCAACCTGCGCAGCGTGCGCATTCAGTCCATCTCTTCACCGCTCATGGACACCATCGGCGCGGTCGCCATCGCCATGTTCCTCTTCATCGGCCGCAATGCGATCATGCATGGCCGCATGACCATGGGCATCTTCGGCACCTTCATCATCCTGCTCTTCAAGCTCTACGATCCAGTCCGCAAATTTGCTTACTTTTACAACAGCTTCCAGCAGGCCATGGGCGCTTCGTCCACCATCTTCGACTTCTTCGATACCAAGGACGACGTCAAGGAGCGGCCCCATGCGCACGCTCTCAAGGGCTTCGCGCAGTCGGTCAAGTTTGAAGATGTGGGCTTCTCTTACTCGACCGAAGAAGGCGAGCACCAGATCCTGCACAACGTCGATCTGGAGGTGCGCGCCGGCGAACTGCTCGCCCTGGTTGGCCCCAGCGGAGCAGGGAAGTCCACGCTCGTCAACCTGATTCCCCGCTTCTTCGATGTGACTTCGGGCCACATCCTCATTGACGGCCGCGATATCCGCGAGCTGACCCTCGGCTCGCTGCGCCGCCAGGTGGCGCAGGTCACCCAGGAGACCATCCTCTTCAACGACACGGTGCGCCACAACATCGCCTACGGCCAGCCCGACGTCAAGCACTCGGTCGTTGAGCACGCCGCGCAGAATGCCCTGGCTCATGACTTCATCCTGCGCATGCCGCAGGGCTACGACACGGTCATCGGCGAGAAAGGCTTTCGCCTTTCCGGCGGCGAGCGCCAGCGGCTTGCCATTGCCCGCGCCATTTTGAAAAATGCGCCGCTGTTGATCCTCGATGAAGCGACCTCCGCGCTCGACGCCGAGAGCGAGTCGCTGGTGCAGGCCGCGCTGGCCAACCTCATGCAGGGCCGCACCGTGGTGGTGATCGCGCACCGGCTCTCCACCATTCGCCGCGCCAACCGCATTGCCGTGCTTGAAGATGGGCGCATCACCGCCATCGGCTCGCACGAGCAGCTGCTGACTTCATCGCCCACCTATCAGCGGCTCTATCAGCTGCAGTTCCGCGACATGCCCGAGGCGCAGCCGGAGGACCCCATGGAACGAGACCCGTCTCAATTGCGTCTGGCGCTCACTACAGGCCTCGAGGAGTAGCACGACATGCCGATCTATTCGATGACCGGGTTTGCGCGCGTTCAGGTTCAGGTGCCGAAAGGCGATCAGGGCCAGCTCAACTACACGCTCTCTCTGAAAAGCGTCAATCACCGCTTCCTCGATGTGCAACTGCGCATCCCCAACGGCCTCGACGCCCTCGAAGTGGAGCTGCGCAAGGCCCTCAAAGACGCGCTGGTCCGCGGCCACGTGGATTTAACTCTGAATGTCGATCGCACCACGCAGCAGAAGGCCGGCTACAACCGCGAGCTGGTGGCCGGCTACGTGGCCGCGTTCACCGCCGCGCGCGATGAGTTCGGCCTTACCGGTGAGGTCGACCTGAACGCTGTGCTCCGCATGCCCGGTGCGATGCAAAGCGAGAATCGCGGCGAGGACGACCTGGCCATCCTGGCCGACAGCGTGGGCCGGCAGATTGCGCCGCTGCTTGACGAACTCAAGACTATGCGCGCCCGCGAGGGCGAGTCGCTGGCGGCGATTCTGAACATCACGCTCGACAAGTTGACGGATGCGACCAAAGGCGTGGAAGAGGTGCGGCCGGAGATTGAGCAGCGCTTCCAGGACCGGCTCGCGCAGCGGCTGCTTGCGGCCACCGGGCCTGAGTTCAATCGCCAGCGGCTGCTTGAGGAAGTTGCGGTGATGGTGGAGCGCAGCGATGTGTCGGAAGAGCTGGCCCGCATGCACACCCACATCGGCCACTTCCGCCAACTGCTTGACTCCGGCGGCGAAGTCGGCAAGAAGCTGGATTTTCTGCTCCAGGAGATGAATCGCGAAGCCAACACCATGCTGTCAAAGACCGGCGGCGTGGGCGGGAAGGGAACGCGCATGACGGAGCTCGGTTTAGCGATGAAGGCCGAGATCGAAAAGGCGCGGGAACAGATTCAGAACCTGGAATAAATCAGACTGAGGAAGGATGATCTCAATCTTGTTTAGGAAGTCGGTGTGTAGCGGCGAACTGCGCCAGCCGGCGTCGAAAGATTCCACAGGGGCTAAAGCCCAAACTCATTTGGTGGCCTATTCGGCACGACTGAAGTCGTGCCCTGATACAAAACAGCAGCGTGCCGGCAGATTTGAATCCATGCCTGAGCAAGCTCGATGATCAACTAAGGAAGAATACACGTGGCAGGCATTCTATTCATCATTTCAGCGCCCTCGGGCTCGGGCAAAAGCACGCTGGTCAGCGAGCTGCGCAAGCAGGTCTCAGGCGTGGACTTCGCCATCTCCTGGACCACCCGCGCGCCGCGCGGCTCTGAGGAAAACGGGCGCGAATACAACTTCACCTCGCGCGCCGAGTTTGAGCGGATGCTGGAGGCCGGCGTCTTCCTCGAGCACGCCGAGGTCTTTGGCAACTTCTACGGCACGGCGCGCCAGTCGCTCGACGAAGCCCGCGCCGCCGGCCACGATCTGCTGCTCGATATCGACGTGCAGGGCGGAGCCCAGGTGCGCGCCAAAATGCCGGAGGCGGTGAGTATTTTTGTGCTCCCTCCCAACCCCAAGGTTCTGCGCACCCGCCTGCGCAATCGCAGCCGCGCCGAGGGCGTGGTCAACGAGTCCGAGCTCTATCGCCGCCTCTCCGAGGCCAGCAAGGAGATTGAGAATTATCGCCAGTACGGTTATATTCTGGTGAACGACATTCTCGATCGGGCGGTGGCGCAGCTGGAGGCCATCGTGCTCGCCGAGCGATTCTATCGCAACGGCGAGACCATCGCGTACCGCTCGCGCAGAGTGTTGGAGGTGGCCGCGGCCTGTCTGCAATCGAACGCACAGGACCGGCTCAAACCCGTGCTGGAAGCCTTCGGCATCGATGGGTCCGATGGCGCACAGCGGCAACTCGACTTTGGGGGCAGCCCCAACGACGACGACAGCGACGACGCAATCGATAACGACGAGGACAAGGACACCCCATGACGATTGAGACTCAGTTCGACTCGAACTATCGCAAGGTTTTGGTGGCCGCACGCCGCGCGCGCCAGTTGCAGAGCGGCTCCCGCGCCTTGGTTGCCAGCCAGTCCAACAAGGTCTGCCGCATCGCCCAGGACGAGATCAAAGCCGGCAAGATTGCTTACGTGAAAACCACCTCCGAGATTCAAAAGCCGCTGATCGACGGCCCGGCGATTCCCATCCTGTTCAGCTAGGCCGTTCTCCTCGCGCCCGCTGCTGATCCCCGAACGCGGAGCGCCCTGGCGCGCGGAAACCCGCCACGCCCCTGGCTGCGGGCCGCACCCCGCCGAACTGAGAGTGAGCGGGCTGTGGCTTGACCAGCACTGTCGCTCAGCCAGCTTTTCCTTGCCGGCTCTCGGCCGCCGCTCCCCCTACCTCTCAGGCATAAGAATGCTAAAATCCGACCGATTCCCCCAACATTTTATGGTCATTCAATCAAATTTTATGGACATTTGATCGCTCATTGTGTAAGGTTCCCTTGCACGGATTCAGAGCCGGCAGGCTCAATCGAATTCCAAGTTGATTCATTTCCGGCGCCCGTCGGCCCCGGTTTTGCCCTGGTCCCGTCTCTATCAGCATTCGACGGCCGCCCGTCTCATCGCGGCCGGCAGGCAAACCCCCGCCGGGATGGCTCCCAGCCCGTCTCAACCGCACCCGTCTCTCACCCTCAGGAGAAATCAGATGATGAAAATTCTCTCTCCCCGCCGCAGCAACTCCGCTCTTCCGGCCCTCGCCATTGCCCTTGTCGCCATGATCGGCGTCGCCTCGCTTCGCGCCCAGGTGGTCGTGGTGCCGCCCAAGCCTGTGGTCGGTTCCGGCAACCCCATCAGCGCCACGCCTCCGGTTGCCGTGCCCGGCGGCAAGTCCTGCACCGTCACGCTCTTTGAGAACCTGGAGTTCGCCGACTACAATACCAAGAACTTTACCTACACGCCGCCCAGCGGCTGCCCTGGCCCCTGGGCCAAGGTCGTCTTCACTGCCGACTTCACCGTCACTGCCGGCACCCAGTACGACCGCACCGGGGAGTTCTTCCTCGGCGGCGCCAACATTTACTTTGGCACCACCGCCGAGCCGGACACGACCCTGAGCCCCTCCTGGCATGTGGAGCGCGATGTCACCGATTTGAGCTCCGTCTTCACCGCCGCGCAGGCTGGAACTGCTCTGCTCGGCAACTACGTGGGCATCTACAACGGCGTGGACTACAACGGCATCATCTACGCCAACGCCCATCTCATCTTCTATCCCGCTTCGTTCCGCGATCGGGCGGCCATCGTGCCCAGTGTGGTGATTGGCCTGCCCGGCAACAGCGGCGCAACCGCCCTCAACACGCCCACCAGCGTCTACACCCAGACGGTCACGCTGCCCACCAATGTGACCTCGGCGTATCTCGATGTGACCGCGCAGAGCCAGTCGGACGACGAGTTCTGGTACACCTGCGTGCCCAACGCCCTGACCAGCGAGCTGGAAAGCTGCGGCGGCACCGGCTTCCGCGAGACGGAGATCACCATCGACGGCACCCCCGCCGGCGTTGCTCCCGTCTACCCGTGGATCTACACCGGCGGCATCGATCCCTTCCTCTGGCAGCCCATTCCCGGCGTGCAGACGCTCAACTTCGTGCCTTATCGCGTGGACCTGACGCCCTTTGCCGGCCTGCTGGCCGACGGCGCGACCCACTCGGTCGGCATCCAGGTCTATAACGCAGACAGCTACTTCCAGGTGGCCGCCAACCTGCTCGTCTACACCGATCCGTTCCTCAAAAAGGTGACCGGCGGGGTGGACACGAACACCCTCACCGCCGAGCCTGATCCCGAGATCACCAACTCGATCACGACCAGCGCCAGCGGCGTCGTGACCGGCTCCGTGGTCACCACGTCCAATCGCAAATACTCCATCTCCGGCCATGTGAACACCTCATTCGGACCGGTGCGCACCACGGTCAATCGCACCGTCGATTTTGCCCAGACCGAGACCTTCGACGTGAGCTCGACCCAGGACAAGCAGGATATTGTGCAGAAGACCACGGTCGAGGGCGATACCGAGACCAGCGTCCACGGCTTCAGCACACGCGTGCCGGTCAGCTATGTCTATCCCTTCACGCTCGGCTACAACTACGTCGTCAATGCCGACGGCTCTGCCTACCAGACCACGCAGACCAATCAGCAGGACCTCGTTAATATAGGCGGGCCCGGACCGTTCGGCTCCAGCCTCTCGAACACCGTGGCCGCCCAAGATACGCTCAACTGGGATGCGAGCGGGAACTTCACGGGCAACACCAACAACAAATCAACGCAGAGCTACATCTCGACGGATCCGTTCACCGGCTGCTACAGCGAGAAGCTGACCTCAGCCGGCGGTGTTTTGACCGCGGCCGTCAGCGGCTCCGGCTGCCATCCCTGGTAAGCGGCTGAACGGAAACCCGGGTGTCCCAGGGTCTTTCGCCGCGGCGAACCGCGGCGGAAGACCTGGGAGTTCCCGCCTCCACACCGTCGCGCACCCAACACGGGGCTTCCCCGTCTTCCACAATCGAAAACCAGCTACAATCGAGCCATGAGGGTCACGGTCGGCGTCTCCGGCGGCATTGCCGCCTATAAAGCAGCGGAACTGGTGCGGGCACTGCAGCGCCAGGCTTTGGAAGTCCACGTCGTCATGACGGCCGCGGCCACAATGTTCATCCAGCCGCTCACCTTCGCTTCGCTTACCGGCCACAAAGTGATTACCAGCCTGTGGGACGATGTGGACTCTACCGAGCCCGCCGAGCAAAACGGCATTGAGCACATCGCCGAAGCACAATGGGCCGATGCGCTGGTTGTCGCGCCGGCTACGGCCAACATTCTTGGCAAATTCGCCCACGGCATTGCCGACGACTTTTTGACCACCATGTACCTGGCCACGCGCGCACCAGTGCTGGTGGCTCCGGCCATGAACGTGAACATGTGGGAGCATGCGGCTACGCAGGCCAACCTGGAGCTGCTGCGCGAGCGCGGCGTGCGCGTCGTCGAGCCTGGAGCGGGCTCCTTGGCCTGCGGCATGGTCGGTCCTGGCCGCATGGCCGAGCCTGAGGCCATCGCCGACGAAGCGCTCAACGCCCTCGGGCGCCGTCACGACCTGGCCGGCGAGGTGGTGCTGGTCACCGCCGGCGGAACCCGCGAGGCGCTCGACCCGGTCCGCTTCATCGGCAACCGGTCAAGCGGCAAAATGGGCTACGCGCTGGCCGACGCCGCACGGAGTCGCGGCGCGAAAGTCATCCTCATCAGCGGCCCCTCGGCGCTGCACCCGCCGGCCCACTGCGAGGTGCTGAAAGTGACTACAGCCGACCAGATGCGGAACGCTGTGCTGGCGCGCATGGAGGAGTCAACGCTCATCATCAAGGCCGCCGCAGTGGCCGACTACCGGCCCGTCCTGGTCTCCGACCAGAAACTCAAGCGCACCGGCCCCATCACCATCGAGCTCGCGCCCACGGAAGACATTCTGGCTGAAGTGGTGCGCCGCCGCCGTCCTGGGCAGCTCATCATCGGATTTGCCGCGGAGACCAACGATCTTCTGGAGAACGGCCGCGCCAAGCTGCTGCGCAAGGGCGCCGACGCCATCGTCGTCAACGCCGTCACCGGCGACGGCGTGGGCATTGAGGCCGACTCCAACGCGGCCACGTTCCTCACCCTCAGCACTTCAATCGAGCTGCCCGAGATGCCCAAGCGCAACCTCGCCGATCGCATCCTCGACGAGATCGTGACCCTGCGCCGCCCGCGCACGCTGGTGGTGGAGCTGGACGACCACGCGGACCAGAGATCCCGCCAGGACGCCGTGCTGCGCCAGGCCGAAGCGACGCAGGAGCCCGCGCCCGCCGCCCGCAGCCGCCGGCTGATTGTGGAGTAGCCGCGTTGCCTCCCGCGCTCGATCCCGCAACCCGCGAAGCCTTGATCGCCCGCGTCCGCTTCTACCGCGACCTGGGCCTGACCGAGTTCTATCGCCGCCCCGTCGACCCCGCTCTGCTGGCGCAGTTGGAAGCCGCAGCCGATGAGCCACAGCAGCTCCGTGCCCCATCCAATCCGCGTTCTTCAGCGGAATGGGTGGGAGAGAAGGACCCCCAACCTGTATTCGATCAATCGACCACATCCCAGGAGGACCCAACCATCGCGCCTCGCAAGCCCATCACCGCTCCGCCGAAGGTTGCGGCCGCAATCGCGCCCGCGGACCGCGCCGCCGCTCTCGTCACCATCCGCGAAGACATCGGCGACTGCACCCGCTGCGCCCTGCACAAGGGCCGCAACAAGCTGGTCTTCGGCGACGGCAACCCCGCTGCCCGTCTGATGTTTGTGGGCGAAGGGCCGGGCGCGGACGAAGACGCCCAGGGCCTGCCCTTTGTCGGCAAGGCCGGCCAGTTGCTCAACAACATGATCGCGGCCATGGGCCTGAAGCGCGAGGACGTCTACATCGCCAACGTGGTCAAGTGCCGGCCGCCCGGCAACCGCACCCCGGAGCCTGACGAGGGCAATACCTGCTCGCCGTTTCTCTTCCGCCAGATCGACGTGGTGCGCCCGCAAGTGCTGGTGGCGCTGGGCGCTACGGCCGCCACGTATCTGCTGGGCCAGCGCCAGCCGCTCGCCGGTTTGCGCGGACGCGTGCACGCCTTTCGCGGCACGCAGCTGATCGTCACCTATCATCCGGCGTATCTGCTCCGCGATCCACGCCAGAAGAAGGAAGCCTGGGCCGATCTACAGATCGCCATGCGCGAGCTGGGCCTGAAACCGCCCTCAAAAGCGTGAGTCTGTGTACATCGCGCCCGTGATACGGTAGAGCAGTCTAGGAATTTATGTGGTCTTTAGGACGGACGTGCAAGGTGGATTTTTCTGGGGGAAGAATCCACTTGAGCTCGTGCCTCCGATCTACGGTAATTCCTGAACTGCTAAAGCCTCACATCCAACCGTCATGATTCCCGAGGGGGTCCATGCGCCTTATTCCCTTTGCATCTCTGAGTCTTGTCTTGGTCGCGGCTGTCGCGGCGGCGCAATCGTCTCCGCCCGCCTGCCCCGAGCTGCACCTGGTTCCCGCGCCGCGCGAGTGCATGTCCGTGGCATCGATCCCAATTGGAGATGTCGGCTTCTTTGTCGCCACCGCTGGCGGCGCTGAAGACGCCTTCGCCGCAGAAGACCTGACCGAGCAGGCCCTGGGCAAGCGCCTGGTCAAGCGCGACGCGCCCTTCATCCGCCTGGAGCGGGCCGATTCCGATGCGGCCAAAGCACTGCTCGGGCAAAACCACCTCAGCTTCGACGCCGCCATGCACGACGAAGGCTACGTCCTGGTGCCTGACGGCCAGGGCGGCCTCGCCGTCATTGCGGAAACCGGCGCCGGCATCTTCTACGGCGTGCAGACCGTCAAGCAGCTCATCCGCGGCGCAGGCACGGGCCAGCTGTTGCTGGCGCCCACGCTGCGCGACTGGCCGGCCATGGCGCATCGCGGCGTCTCCGACGACTGGTCACGCGGGCCGCTGCCCAACATGGAGTTTTTGAAGCGCGAGATCCGCACTCTGGCGGCCTATAAGATCAACACCTTCTCGCCTTACTTCGAACACACCTTCGCCTACGCCAGTACACCCGTTGCTGCCTTCCCCGGCGGCTCCATGACGCCCGCCGAGGCGCGCCAGCTGGTTGACTACGCGGCGCAATACCACATCACGATCATCCCCGAGCAGGAGTCCTTCGGCCACCTGCACAACGTGCTCAAGTTTGAGCAGTACTCGCCGCTGGCTGAAACGCCGCACGGCGCGGTGCTTGCCCCCGGCGACGCAGCAACCGTTCCGCAAATCGCGGCGTGGTTCGGCGAGCTGGCGCAGGTTTTTCCCGGTCCCTACGCGCACATCGGCGCCGACGAGACCTTCGAGCTCGGCCTGGGCCGCACCCGCGACGAAGTGAAAGAGCGTGGCCTGGGCGCGGTCTACATGGACTTCCTCACCCGCATTCACACCGCGCTCGCGCCCAATCACAAGCAGCTGCTCTTCTGGGGCGACATCGCCGTCAGCTCGCCGGACCTGGTGGCCACGCTGCCTAAAGACATGATTGCCGTCGCCTGGGATTACAGCGCCAAGCCTGATTTCTCTGCGCTTATTCTGCCCTTCACCAGGGCGGGTCTCGAGACCTGGGTCTCGCCCGGTGTGAGCAATTGGAGCCGCCTCTACCCCAACAACAACGAGGCATTGGGCAACATCCGCGCCTTCGTCCGCGATGGCCAGCGGCTGGGCGCAACCGGCGTGCTCAACACGGTGTGGAACGACGACGGCGAGGGCATCTTCGATCAGAACTGGTTCGGCATCCTCTTTGGCGCCGCGGCCGGATGGCAGGCGGACGAGAGCTCTGAGGACGCTTTCACTGCGTCCTACGGCCTGGCGTTTCACGGCGACGCGACGGGCAAGATCGACCAGGCGCAGCAGGCAATCAGGGCTGCGCAGGCGCTGCTCAAGAAAGCCGATCTGGGCGACGCACGCAACAGCTACTTCTGGGTTGATCCGTTCTCCGCGCAGGGCCAGCGCGTTGCGGAGAAGATGCGGCCCATTGCCGGCGAACTGCGCCTCGATGCCGAGCGCGCCATCACCCTGCTCGCCCAGGCTCGCGCCGCCGGGGGCCTTGAGAATCCCGAGGCGCTCGACGCTCTCGAACTGGGCGCCCGCCGCATCGACTTTGTCGGCCTCAAATTCCAGGCGTCGGACGATTGCGTCTCGCTCTACGACCAGGCTCGCACCCTGGCTGCCGGCGGCGACAAGACCCGCCGCAGCGAGGTCTCGAACCTGCTCCACACCATCAGCTCTACCAACGGCCGCATGCAGGACATTCGCGACGGCTACACGCTGTTGCGCGAGCTCTACCGCCAGGCCTGGCTGCGCGACAACCGCGTCTACTGGCTGCAGACCAACCTCGACCGCTATGACCAGTCGGCGCAGCTGTGGATTGCCCGCAGTGACCGCTGGCAGACCCAGGTCATCCAACAGTGGAACGAGACTCACACCCTGCCAAGGCCCGAAGAGGCTGGCTTGCCGACCGCCGCGCAAAGCCAGCCCCCGAAGCAGCCGAAGAAATCCGGCAAGTGGTGGAAGAAAGGATGATGGGCAAGGGGCTTAGGGGCGCTCAGCTTGATTGGGCGACTTGCTCTGTGAAATCGGCGAAGACAAAGCCGTCCCGGTCCACGATCTCTCCTGCTTCCAGATGCAATGGGGCCCTGAACATGGGGCCGGCGTAGACGCAGGTGTGGAACTCGCCGCGCTCGCCACATGGGTCAGTTTCCGCCGGCAGGTCGCGCAGCAGCGCTTCGTCGAACTCGCGACCTGCAAAGCTACCCTGCAACTGCTTTGTATCCACGCACGCCAGCCGCGCGCGCAGGCCGCCGGCGATCATGGTCCGCGCCAGCTCGTCCGTGGGGATCTGCCAAAGAGGAAACAGAGGCTCCAGGCCGGTGGGTGCGAGCTGCCTCTCGCGATAGGCGCGGACGTCTTCCAGAAACAGGTCGCCGAAGGCAACCGCGTCGATGTGCTCATCGGTTGCGCGCTTGCAGGCCTCGGCCATGCGCTGCTCATAGACTTCATTGGAGCAGGGCCAAGGCAGCGGCACTACCCACAAGGGAAGTTCCGCGGCCGCGGCCTGGACTTCCAGCACCGAGCGCCGCGTGCCGTGCATGGCCACGCGGTCGAACTCCGCGTTGAGCGTGGTGAGCAGGCCAACCAGCTCAATGGCCGGATCGCGCCGTAGCAGATGGAGAGCCCACGCGCTGTCTTTGCCACTGCTCCAGGACAAGAGAACCCGCTTCATGGATCGATCATACCTCTGGCTGCTATCGCAGGTAGTAAGACTCCTTCGCCTGATCGATCAGGCCGCGATCCTCGCTAGTTGAGCGTGACATCAGCCGTCAGCGGCGTGTTCTCGCTCGAGTCTCCAACCCGGATCACAAACTTGCCCGGATCGATCGTCCACTTGTGGCCTGCTTCATTCCAGTAGCTGAAGGCGCGCGCGTCGAGCGTCAGCGAGACGTGTTTTGTCTCGCCCGCAGCCAGCCGCACTTTTTCAAAGCCCTTCAACTCGCGCTCCGGCCGCTCCGCCTTGGCTGACGGATCGGAGACATACAGCTCGGCCACCTCCGCGCCCTCCACGCTGCCCGTGTTGGTCACGTCGAAGCTGACCGTCACGTCAGAGCCAGATGCAGCCGTGGCCGGCGCTTCCAGCTTGGCAAAGCGGAAGGTCGTGTAGCTCAAGCCGAATCCAAACGGATAGAGCGGATGCTTGCCCGTGGTCGTCCAATAGCGGTAGCCCACCATCAGCTTGTCGTCGTACTTCACGTGCGGGATCACGTAGTCCTCGGTCTTGCCGTCGGTCTCGGTCACATGCAGCGTGGTGTCGGCGCCCTTGGTGGGGTAATAGAAATTGTAGGAAGGGCTCTCCTCCCAGCTGCGATCGAAGCTCACCGGCAGCTTGCCCTCCGGGTTGTGCTTGCCAAACAGAATCTCCCCCACTGCCGTGCCGCCCTCCTGGCCCGGATACCAGAGGTCGAGCAGCGCCGGCACCCGCGCGAGCCACGCCCGCGTGTCCATGCCCCCGCCACCGTTCAGCGTCACGATGGTGTGCGGGTTTGCCTTGGCCGCGGCCTCAATCAGCGCGTCCTGTCCCCAGGGCAGCTCAAAGGTGCGGTCCAGGCCCTCGCTCTCGGTATTCGGATTGAACCCGGCCGCAACCACCACCACATCGGCGATTGAAGCGAAGTGCTTCGCTTCCTCTGAAACCAGGTCGGACTGGTAGGCGATGCCCAGCCCCAGCCGCACGCCCACGAATCCCGGCAGATAATCGGCTGTCACCGCAATCGTCTGCCCCGCGGCCAGATCGATGGTCCAGAACAGCGGCGCAACGCCTTCGACATGCGGCGGGCTCGCGAGCTCCTTGCCGTCGATGCGGATGGTGAAGCTGTCGCTGCCGGAGGCTGCGGCCAGCACCAGGTATTTGCCGGCCTTCTCTGCTTTATACGTGCCCGTGTAGCGAAGGCTGCGCGGCGTCTTGTCTTCCGGACCCCACCACTGGTCCTTGTAGTCGGAGATGCGATTGGACGTAGCCGTCTCCGGTGTGCCCGTGAAATCCTTGCTTGGATACGTGGCCACCGTGATGCTGCCCTGCCAGTGGGTGCCGTTGAACACGTCGTTCATCTCCGGCAGGCCACGCGTGTAGAGCACGTGCACATCCGGTCCGGCCGCGTTGGCAATCCCGGTCAGAATCGAAACCGGCTCAAACGCCTGCGCCTCGGACGACCCTCCGCCGCCCGGCACCGCCGGCCAGGCGTTGGGCCCGATCACGGCGATGGTCTCCACCTTCGCACGGTCGAGCGGCAGCAGGCGGCCGTCATTCTTCAAGAGCGTGATGCTCTCGAGCGCGCCCTCGAGCGCAACGGCGCGGTCGGCCACCGAGTAGGTCGAGTCGGCCGGATCGAACTGCGGCCGGTCCAGGAATCCGTAGCGCAGCGCGGTGCGGAACAGCCGCAGCAGCTTGTCGTCGATCGTGGACTCTTTGACTTCACCGCTCTTGACGGCTGCCAGCAGCGCCTTGGGATTCATGAACCGCGGTCCCGGCATCTCCAGGTCAAGGCCATTGTTGGCCGCGCCCACCGTCGAGTAAGTCGCATCCCAGTCCGACATCAGAATGCCCTTGAATCCCCACTCGCCCTTCAGCAACTGCAGGTTCAGGAACGGGTTCTCCGTTGCGTGCACGCCATTGATCAGGTTGTAGGAGTTCATCACCGCGTCCACATGGCCCTTGGTCACCGCGGCTTCGAACGCCGGCAGATAGATCTCGCGCATGGTCCGCTCGTCGGCGTCTGAGGAGACATTGTGCCGGTTAAACTCCTGGTCGTTCAGCGCGTAGTGCTTCACCGTGGCGATCACGCCCTGGGACTGCACGCCCTGAATGAACGGGACCACCAGCTTCGAATTGAGGTAAGGATCCTCCGACAGGTACTCAAAGTTGCGGCCCGCAATCGGCGAGCGGGCAATGTTCACGCCCGGCCCGAGCAGAAAGTTCACATTGCGGGCGCGAGCATCCTTGCCGAGCGACTCGCCCAGCCTGCGCGCGAACTCCGTGTCCCAGGTCGCCGCCAGCGCCACGCCTCCGGCGTAGGCCGTCGTCGGTCCCCAGGTGCGCACGCCCACTGAGGCGTCCGACATCTTGAACCGGGGCAGCCCAATGGACGGCGCCGCATTCGTGTACATTCCATCCACGCCGCCCACCAGCTCCACTTTCTCGTCCAGCGTGAGCTTGTCCAGCCAGGTATGGGCCCGGGCCTCAAGGTCTGGCGAATCGGCGGCCGGCGCCTGCGCTGCACCCGCCATCGGCAGGGCGAGAACGGCGAGCAGCAAAGCACGGAAGAAAAGCGCGGAACGGGGGAAGGCAATCGATTGCATCCTAAAGCTTTGCGGGGTTTTCATGTCGTGAAAAGGCTAATCCTTTTACCGCGTCGATGCAAATGCCGGGGCGATAGGCAACCCGTTCCCAGCGACCCCCTCGGCTGCTCCGCGCGCGCTGCCGATCCATATGTGATTTGGGTCACAGCGCGGGGTGCATCGTGTCACTGCTCCGGCGTCGCACGCGGGCGCAGACTCGGATTCCAATAGACCAGAAGCGCGGTTGGCGTCGGAGCGGACGCCAGGAGAACATCGTGAGTTTTGCCGGCAAGATGAAGACCATCGTGGTTGCCACGGATCTGGACGGCCAGTCGGACGCAGCCCTGGAGTACGCCCGCAAGCTGGCAGGCAGTTATGGCGCGCGGATTGTGCTGGCGCATGGGCTTGATCCCAAAGCGTATGCCGCAGTCGATGGCGTGCCCGGCCGCGTGCTGCGCAGCTTGACGGAAGAAGCCCGTGCCGCGCTCGAGACGCTGGCCGGAGACCTGCTCCGCGCCGGCATCCCCAGTCACTCGGAGATTCGCCAGGGCGCGGTTGCCGAGATGCTGGTCGCCGTGGCCCGCCAATACCAGGCCGGCCTGATCGTCATCGGCACCCAGGGCATGCAGGGCGCGGGCCCGGTCATTGTGGGTGCTGTCGCCGAGCAGCTGGTGCGCCTGGCGCCCTGTCCCGTGCTGGCTGTGGCCGCTGACTGGAATGCCGGCGAGTTCCGCCCCACCCCGGGCGGCCCGGTTTTGCTGGCCATGGAACGGAATGAAGCGACCTCTGCCGCAGTTTCCACCGCCCACTCGCTGGCCGAGACCTTCCACCGTACGCTGATCGTGCTCCACGCCCGCGGATCGGCCGAGGCCTCGGCCTTTCTCAACCCCTGCTCCACGACGCTTGAGGAGTTCGGCGTCCGCTCCAGGGGCAGCTTCCCGGTGCGCTGCATCGTCAAGGATGGCAACCCGGCAGACGCGGTTGCGGAAGCCATCGGTCAGTTTCAACCCAGCATCCTGGTTGTGGGCGTGAAGCGTGCCAGCGGAACTCCGGGCCCCCACGGCACCGCATTCGCTTTGCTGGCCCGTTCCCGCTGTCCGGTCATTTGCGTGCCTCCTGAAGACGAGCCGGCCGTTGGCTCGCTCCAAGCCGCAACGCATGCGGAAGCAAGATAGCGACCTGTCTCAACGCATCTGAACGTTCCGTTTTGGCAAGAGCAGGCGGCTTGGGAAGATTGGCGCGAGATGAAATCGGACGTAGGCCAAATCCGCAACAGCAGACCCGCACCGCAGGGTTCG
>Ga0182030_10002261_pt1 | contig 40764 bp, 36 predicted proteins | sample 812S3MmetaG_FD_121299 | JGI IMG/M metagenome (GOLD analysis project Ga0182030, IMG submission 121299) | Permafrost microbial communities from Stordalen Mire, Sweden - 812S3M metaG (Illumina Assembly) | ecosystem: Environmental > Terrestrial > Soil > Wetlands > Permafrost | place: Sweden...
GCGTGCGTGGACGCGGGCTGCACCTGGGGGGGCGGTGAGTCGCCATCGCTGCCGGGGCTACTGGACGAACGCGAGATCGAGCTGGCGGGCGCCGCCGTCGGCGCCGTGCCGGCGGGCCGGCGGGCGCTGCTCGGCGAGGAGCTCGATCCGGGCGATGAGATCGTGCTGGTCGCCTCGAGCGGTCTACACGCCAACGGCGCCTCGCTGGCGCGCCTGCTGGCGGGCCGGCTGCCGGACGGCTACGCCACCGAGCTGGCGGCCGATCGCACAACGTCGGACCCCGTCACCACCACCAGTACCGCCAGCGTCGGCACCACAACCTTGGGTGAGGCCTTGCTGGAGCCCTCGGTGATGTACGTCGGGCTGGTCGCGGCGCTCTTGGCGGAGGAGCTGCCGCTGCGCTACATCAGCCACATCACCGGGCACGGTCTGCTGAAGCTGATGCGCCCCTCGAGGGCGCTGACCTACCGGATCGAGCGCCTGCCGCCGGTGCCCGCGGTGCTGAGCTTCCTCGTCGAGCAGGCGCGGCTGGACGCGCACGCGGCCTACTCGACGTTCAACATGGGCTCCGGCTACGCCTTGTATTGCGCGCCTGGGGCGGGGGAGACGATCGTGGCGGTCGCCGAGCGGCTCGGATTGAGCGCGCTCGTGGCGGGCCGCGTGGAGGAGGGGCCGCGGCAGGTGATCCTCGAGCCGGTCGACGTGCGCTTCGCCGGCGAGGAGCTGGAGCTGGCCTGATCTAAACCTCTAGTTGAGGGTTGAGTTCTGCCACTTCGGCCAAGTCGCGCGGCTCGTCGCGCTGCAAGCGACGGCCCGTCCGATGGTTCGGGCTTGAACCGGTTGGCCGGGCCGGATAAGGTCTACTTAGAGATCGCCATTGTTCTCCGGCATAGGGATGTCGGAGATCTCGAAACGCCGGACCGAGATGGCTCCGGAGCTACCCGGATCGAGGCGGATCTGTCCATCGAATACGAGGAGAGAGATGATGCGCAGAATTTCCACCTGTCTGGCCGTGCTCGGCCTGGCTGTACTCGGCCTCTCGGCCACAGCGTCGGCGGCGCCGACGATCACGTTCAAAGCGGCGGCCGTGCCCGTTCCGGGAGTCTCCGGCACTGGAAACATCCTTGGCGCGGGGGCCGCGCTGCAGAGCGAATTCACGATCTCCGGCACCGAATACGGCGGCTTCCCGCCGCCGCTCACCGGCGTAACGGTCTACCTGCCGGCCGGCGTGAAGCTGGACCCGGGCGCGTTCGGCACATGCGCGCCGAGTGTGATCCAGGAAAAGGGCCCCGCGTCCTGCCCGAAGAAATCGAGCGCTGGCCCGGCGGGCTCCGCGAGCGGTGTCGTCAGCTTCGGGACCGAACGCGTTGGCGAGACGGTGTCGGTGCTGCCGTTCTTCGCCCCCGGAGGCGGCCTGGAGTTCTTCGTAAAAGGCGACACGCCGGTCTCGATCGAAATCCTCGCGAAAGGCAGCATCACGACAGCCGCCGCGCCCTACGGCCCGGAGTTCGTCGGCGAAGTGCCGCTGATCGAATCGGTTCCCGGCGCGCTTGACGCCTCGGCGCAGAAAATCAGCGTCAAGCTCGGCGCCGCCTACAAGAAGGGCAAGAAGACGATCTCCTACGGCACGCTGCCGAAGAAGTGCCCGAAGGGCGGCTTCCCGGTGAAGGCGATCCTGTCGTTCCTCGGCGGCTCGAGCGCGGAAGCCACGTACAAGGCGCCGTGCCCGAAGAAGTAATCGAGAGGACAGCGGCGAGCTGATGTCGAAGGGGACATGAGCTTGGCCGGAGCGTAAGCGAGACGGGCGGCCCATCGAATACGATGGGCCGCCCTTTCGCGTAGTGCAACTGCAAGGAAGAGGAACGGGTTGAGGACGCAGACCGTAGGGTGGAGGAGAGGCGCGGCCGGTTTCGCCGGTGCGCTCGGCGTGGCCGCGCTCGTGGCGGTCGTGCTGCTCGCCACCTCGGCCGGTGGCTCCGGCGGCTCCTACACCGTACGTGCGATCTTCGACGACGCCGGCAACGCGATCCCCGGCGAGAACGTGAAGATCGACGGCGTCAAGGTCGGGTCGGTGGCCTCGGTCACGCCGACCCCGCAGGCGCAGGCGGCGGTCGCGCTGAAGATCGAAAATCCCGGCTTCCAGAGCTTTCGCGCCGACGCCAGCTGCACGATCGAACCGGAGGCGCTGCTCGGTGAGAAGTTCGTCAACTGCCTGCCGACCCAGCCCCGCGCCGCGGGCGCGCCGCTGCCGCCGCCGCTGAAGCAGATCCCGAGCGGACAGGAAGGCGCGGGCCAGTACCTGCTGGGAGTGCAGAACACGTCGAGCCCCGTCGACGTCGACCTGCTCAACGACATCACGCGCCGTCCCGAGGCCGAACGCTTCACGATCATCATCAATGAGCTCGGCGCCGGGCTCGCGGGCCGGGGCAGCGACCTGAACGTGGTCGTCAAACGCGCCGACCCGGCGCTGCGCGAACTCGACAAGGTGCTCGCGATCTTCGCGGGCGAGAACAAGACGCTCGCAAAACTCGCGGTCGACTCCGCTAAGGCGCTGACCCCGTTTGCCGCCGTGCGCGAACGCGTCGCCAACTTCATCGTGCAGAGCAACACGGTCGCCCGCGCGACCGCCGAGCACCGCGGCGCGCTCGCCAAGAACCTCGCCGACTTCCCGGCGTTCCTGCGCCAGCTCGGTCCGGCGGCCGAACGACTCGGCAGGCTCGCCGACCAGACGACCCCGGCGTTCACTGACCTCGCGGTCGCGGCCCCCGGGATCAACAAGACCTTCACGAACCTGCCGGCGTTCGCGAACAGCTCGACCGCGTTCTTCACGAGCCTCGGCCGCACCGCCCGCACCTCCGGCCCGGCGATCGCCTCCACGCAGCCGCTGCTCGGCAAGGTGCAGGCGCTCGGCAGCTCGGCCAAGCCGTTCGCCGGCAACCTCTCCGAACTGCTCACCAGCCTGCGCGACACCGGTGGGCTCGAGCGCTTCCTCGACTTCGTGTTCCTCGGCGGCGGCAGCCTGAACGGATATGACTCGCTCGGGCACTTCCTGCGCGCCGAGATCATCGCGAAGAACTGCGTCGGCTACAAAGTCACCCCTCAGCAGGGCTGCAACGCCAACTTCGTGAAGGGGGAAGGCGCGGCCGCCTCCACGAGCTCAGCCACCGCCTCCTCGACCAGCCTCGTGATGGACCGCACGCTCGCGGTCCTGAACGGCGCGACCCCGGCCGCGGCGATCGCGAAATATCCCGGCTCGGTCCCGTCGCTCGGGTCCGACGGCAGCGCGCTCGCGGCGCTGAGCTCCGAAGCCGGGGCCACGTCGACCGTCACGCCGGTCGGTGGCGCCGCCGCGGGCACGACTTACTACTCGCCCTCGACCGAAGGCTCGAGCGCGAGCGGGATGCTGCTCAACTACCTGCTCGGCAACTGATCGATCCGTAGACGATGACCACGCGACCGACCAACCCAATCAGCCACCACGAGATCGCCGGCTCCCATCGCGGTCCGATCGCCGCGCGTCGTTTGCGCCCGGTGGTCGGGACGCTGCTCGCGGCGCTGGTTGTGTTCGCGTTCACGCCGGCAGCGGCGGGCGCCAGCGAACAGACGTCCTCGACCGGGACGACGACCGCGCCCGAAACGTCCCCGCCGAGCGCGACGACCACGAACACCCCGGCCCCCGAAGCTCCGGCCACCACGCCGGTAACAACCCCGGCGACGACCACGGAAACCGTCCCGGCACCCGCACCCGCGTCACCGTCGGGGGCGCCGAGCGAAACGGAAACGCCGCAGGTACGGGCCCAGCACGCGCAGGGGAGCACGACCGGTGGTTCCCCGACCGCTCACGCGAAATCAAAAGGCGTAACCGGTGGCGCCAATGCGGAGAACAAACAGACCGAAGCGAACGGGGGCTCCTCCACGACGGCCGTGCCGGGGAAGCACCGCGCGCCCGCGCCGTCGGCGCTGACGCCGCCGCTGCCACTGACGCTCGGATCGCCGATCTCGGGCGTGTCGAGCTTCTTCATCGAAAGCTTCCAGGTGCCGCCGTTCCTGCTGCCGATCTACCAGGCCGCCGGGACGGCTTATGGAATCCCCTGGCAGGTGCTCGCGGCGATCAACGAGGTCGAGACCGACTACGGCCGTGACCTGAGCGTCTCGAGCGCCGGCGCGGAGGGTTGGATGCAGTTCCTGCCTGCGGAGTGGGCCGAGTACGGGGTCGATGCCAACGGCGACGGCTTCAAGGACCCCTATAACCCGGCCGACGCGATCTTCACCGCCGCGCGCTACCTGAAGGCTGCCGGCGGCGACAGCGACATCCGCGCTGCGGTCTTCTCCTACAACCACTCGCAGGCGTACGTCGAATCGGTGATGCTGCGCGCGCAACTGCTCGGCGGCACGCCGGCACAGCTGCTCGGCGCGGTCACGGGGCTGACCGAAGCCCGCTTCCCGGTGCACGCGCCGTCGCACTACAGCGACGGCTTCGCGACCGTGCCCGCGAGCGACGGCTCATCCGCCAGCGCGCCGAAGACGCTGGTCGGGACGACGATCTACTCCCAGCAGGGAGCGCCCGTGATCGCGGTGCAGGATGGCGAAATCACGGAGTCCGGCGTTACCCCTTCGCTGGGGCGGTATGTGACCCTGCGCGACGCCTACGGCAACACCTACACCTACGCCGAGCTCGGCAGCGTGGCGACGCTCTACCCAGTGCTCGAGCCGCACGAGCACACCGCGGTCAGCGCACGGATCGCCGCCTCGGGCGCCTCCTCGCGCGAACCGGCTCCAAGCGGCCCCGCCAGCGCGGGCGCGCAGTCCCGCTCGCCGCTGTCCGAAGGCGGTACCGTCTCCCTGCTGGCGCTGGGCGCGGCGGCTACACTGGAATCTCCGCCGGCTGCTCCCGCGACCTCGCCGGCCGCCTCGACCCCCGCTGCCCCCGTCAACCCGGCGAAGACCCCGCGGAAGTTCCGCGCGGGCGCCGACGAGGTCTATCTGCATCAGCTGAGCGTTGGCGTGCAGGTGCTTGCCGGCACCGTCCTCGGGCACGTCGGGTCCGGGACGAGCGCCCAGGAAGCGGCCACCGGGGACGCGGGTTCGCACATGCTCTTCCAGATCCGTCCCGCAGGTGTCGGCGCGCCGCTGATCGACCCGAAGCCGATCCTCGACGGCTGGGTGCAGCTCGAAAACACCTCGGTCTTCCGCGCCAGGGGCGAGAACCCGTTCCTCGGCAACTCGCCGACGGTCGGACAGGTGCTGCTGGAGACAAAGGAGCAGCTCGAGCAGCAGGTGCTGAGCGACCCCGGGATCCACCTTCCTGCGTGCGGGCGCACAGACGTCCAGACCGGACAGGTCGACCGGCGCGTGCTGGCGACGCTCGAGTTCCTCTCGGTCTCGGGGCTGCATCCGACCGTGTCCTCGCTGCGCTGCAGTCACGTGGCCCCCGCCGACACCGCCAATGCCGCCGAGACGGCGGCCGGCGACACGGTCGCGATCACCGCCATCAACGGGATCGCGATCGCCGGCCATCAGGGCCCCGGCTCGATCGCAGAGATCGCGATCCACAAGCTCTCGAGGCTGCAGGGCACGATCAAGCCGAGTGAGATCTCGAGCCTCGAGAGCTATCCGGGTATCGCCAATACGGTCGCGGCGCCGGGCCAGGGCAGCGTGATCCGCGTCGAGTTCGCGCCGCTGCAGGGTGGTGCAGCGGCCGGCAAGGCCCGTGCGGCCGGCGCCTTCGACTCAGGCCTGACCTCGGGGCAGTGGGTCCAGCTGATTGCGCGCCTGGGCGAGATCCCCGATCCGAAAGTCTCGAGCGGCCCCTCCGCGGCGGCAATCCCCGACCACCCCGGCGCAGTGGCCGGCGCTCCCTCCAGCGGCGCTACCGTCAGGCCCTCGACGGGTTCCAGCGGCGCTCAGACAGGCGGGGAAGGCTGATGGCGACCGCCACTCCTCCGCGGCCGCCCGCCTCCTCGCCGCCGCCCCCGCCGCGGGACCCAGCCCCGGGTCCCCGACCACCGCGCGCCTCCGCGCCAAGTCGCGCACGGCCGTTGGCCGCGGGCGCGCTCGTGCTGGTCATCCTGGTCGTCCTCTATCTGCTGCTCGCCGGTGGGGGCGGGACCGAATACAAGCTGCTGTTCGCCGAAGCCAACCAGCTCGTGCGCGGCGATCAGGTGCAGGTCGGCGGCGTGCCGGTCGGGAGCATCAAGAACATCGTCTTGACCAAGGGAAACAAGGCGCTGGTCACGATCGACGTCGAGTCGTCGCTGACGCCGCTGCACGAAGGCACCACCGCCCAGGTGCGGGTGCCGTCGCTGACGAGCGTCGCCAACCGCTACATCGCGCTCAGCCCCGGCCCCAACAACAGGCCGGCGCTGGCAGCGGGGGCGACGCTGCCGACGAGCTCCACACAGGGCGTCGTCGACCTCGACCAGCTCTTCAATACCTTCAACCCGCAGACGCGCAGGGCGTTGCAGGAGGTGCTGCAGGGCTCGGCCGAACAGTACGCCGGGACGAACCCCGACTTCAGGCTGACGGTCAAGTACTTCGGCCCGGCGCTGGCGGCGGGCTCCCATCTCTTTGGCGAGCTCACACAGGACCAGAAGACGTTCACGAACTTCGTCGTCGAATCGGCCAAGGCGCTGACGACAATCGGCGACCACGGCGAACAGCTGAGCGAACTCGTCGCGCACGCGAACAAAACCTTCCAGGCGGTCGGTTCGCAACAGGCGAACCTGACCGCGGCGCTGCACCAGCTGCCGCTCACGCTGCAGGCGGGCAGCAAGGCGTTCGCGGAGGAGCCGGCCACGTTCAAAGCCCTCACGCAGCTGGTGGAAGTGTCCAAGCCAGACACGAAGGAACTCCCATTGTTCTTCTCGCGGCTGAGCTCGCTGCTGAAGACGGCGACGCCGGTTGTCGGCAACTTCGGCCAGGCGATCGACAAGCCCGGGCCGAACAACGACCTGACCGACGCGATCAACGTCCTGCCGGAGCTCGCGAAGGTACTCTCGACGAGCTCTCCGGCGAACGTGACCGCGCTGAAGGAATCGGTGCCGATCACCGCCCCGTTTGGCCCCTACAGCCCCGATCTGGTCGGCTTCGCACGCGACTTCGGCGCCGATAGCGGCTACTACGACGCCAACGGCCACTATGCGCGCGTCTCGCCGCTGTTCAACGACTTCTCGCTCGGCGCCAACAACACCCTCACCCCGGTCACGCCACAGCAGGGCCTGCAGGGCCTGATCGGCCATCAACTGCGTCGCTGCCCGGGCGCGGCGACGCAGCCGGCGGCCGACGGCTCCTCGCCGTTCATCGACAGCGCACTGCTCGGCTGCGACCCCTCGGAGACGCCATGAACCTGCGCCGCGGCAACTCCCTCGCCGGCAGCCCGCTGTTGATCGGTGCGATCACGACGCTGATCATCGTGGTCGCGGTGTTCCTCTCCTATAACGCCAACAACGGGCTGCCGTTCGTGCCGACGTACAACATCAAAGTCGCGCTGCCCGAAACCTCGGGTTTGCAGGCGACCAACCAGGTGCGGATCGCGGGCACGCGCGTGGGGATCGTCAGCTCGCTCAGCCCCCACGAGGACCCGTCCACCGGGCGCGTGACCGCGATCGCCGATCTGAAGCTGGAAAAGAAAGTGCAGCCGCTGCCAGCCGACACGAAGGCGATCGTGCAGTCGGTCTCTGCGGTCGGGCTGAAGTACCTGGAACTGGAAAAGGGCTCCTCCTCACAGACGCTGAAGGCGGGCGCGACGATCCCGGTTTCGCAGACGCGCGAACCGGTCGACATCGACCAGCTCTTCAACATGTTCGATCAGAAGACGCGGACCGCGATCCAGCAGAACACGATCAACTTCGGCGACGGTCTCGCCGAGCGCGGGCTGGGCCTGAACGACACGATCGCGACGCTGCGCCCGCTCGTCATCAACGCGACCCCGGTGCTGCACAACCTCGCCGCGCCGAAGACGGGGCTGGGCGAGCTGTTCGTCGCGCTCGACCGGGCGGCCTCGCAGACCGCGCCGGTGGCGCAGGCCAACGCGAACACGTTCAGCTACCTCGACACGTTCTTCACCGCCTTCGCGGGCGTCGCCCCCTCGCTCGAACAGGCGATCGTGGGCGGTCCGGAAGCGTTGCGGCAGGCGACCTACTCGTTCGCCTACGAGGCGCCGTGGGTGGAATTGACGACCGAGTTCATGCACCTGCTGCGCCCGACCGCGAGCGCGCTGCGCATCTCAGCAGCGCCGCTCGGCCACGCGATCGAAGTCGGCGCGGTCAACCTGCGCGCCGCCACCGCGCTGAACGCGGCGCTGAACGAAGCCGCGAAAGCGTTCCAGGCGTTCGCGCAGAACCCCGTCGTGACGCTCGGCCTCGAAGACCTGACCCAGACGACGACGCTCGGCAACCCGATCCTCGCCGGGCTCGCCCCCGAGCAGGTCACCTGCAACTACCTGACGCTGGCGTTCCGCAACGTCGCGAGCCTGTTCTCGGAGAACATCGGCGTCGGCACGCTGGCGCGCGTGCTGCCGATCCTGTCTCCGGGCGGTCCGAACGCCGAGGGCTTCCCCGCCTCGGCGCCGGCCAACGGCCCCTCGATCGATCGCGAAGCCGCGATCCCCGGTCAGGTCGGCAAACCGATAAACGACAACCACCTTCACTACAACCCCTACCCGAACGTCGCCGGACCGGGCCAGCCGCAGGAGTGCGAAGCGGGCAACGAGACCTACGCGGTCGGCCAGACCGTGATCGGCCACGTGTCCGGGAACACCGGCACGACCCACGAAGCGACGACCCGCGAACAGAACCTCTACGGAGAACCGTATTCGGCGACCACGCTGAAGGCGCTGGGGCTGGAAAGCGCACAGGAAAAGGCGAAGAAAGAAAAGGCGGCCAAGCAAAAGGCTAAGAAGGAACAGACGAAGAAGAAGAAAAAGGGGACGCAGGCATGAAACGCCCGCGTTTGAGACGTCGCCGCGACGAACTGTCGGTCGTCGAGATGCAGCGCTACAACCCGCTGCGCGTCGGGGTGATCTTCCTCGTGATCCTGATCGTCGCCGTGTACTTCGGCTTCACCAAGCACATCCCGTTCAAGCACGGCTACCGCCTGAACGCGGTGTTCGCGACGGCTCTCAACATCAAAACCAAGGCGCCCGTGCGGATCGCGGGGGTGGACGTCGGCAAGGTCACGGGCCTGAAGCGCGAGGGCAAGACCGGCTTGGTGAGCATGGAAATCGAAAGCCGGGGACTGCCGATCCACTCCGACGCGACCATGAAGATCCGCCCGCGGATCTTCCTCGAAGGCAACTGGTTCGTCGAACTGCAGCCGGGCAGCCCCTCGGCGCCGACGCTCTCCTCGGGGGCGACGATCCCGATCACGCAGACCTCCAACCCGGTCCAGCTCGACCAGGTCCTCGATGCCCTCAACACCGATACCCGCGCGAACCTGCAGAACTTCCTCGCCGGCTACGGCGACGCGCTGACGCGCAAGCCGACCGCCGCCGAAAACGCTGAACAGGACCCCGACGTCTACGGTCTGAACGCCGCGCAGGCGCTCAACAAGACCTATCATCGCTCGCCCTCCGCGCTGCGCGGCTCGGCGATCGTCGGACAGGCAACCAGCGGCAGCGCAGCCGACGACCTCTCGCAGCTGGTCGCGAGCATTGGGAAAGTGAGCGCGGCGCTGAACGTGCACGAACAGGATCTGAGCGAACTGTTTGGCAACTTCAACATCTTCTTCCGCTCGTTCTCGAACCAGTCGACGAACCTCGCCGCCACGGTCGCGGTGTTACCGAGCTCGCTGCACGCCACCGACCGTGCCCTGACGGCGCTTACCACGGCGTTGCCCCCGTTGCGCACGTTCGCGCTGGATCTGATTCCCGGCGTCAAGCTGCTGCCCTCGACGATCGCCGCGGCGCTGCCGTGGATCTCCCAGGTGCAGGCCTCGCTCGCGCCGAGCGAGCTCGGGGGCGTAGCCAAGGGCCTCGTGACGGCCACGCCCGCGCTCGCCAAGCTGTTCAGCGAACAGCCCGCCTTCTTCAAGCAGACCGAAGCGTTCAGCAAGTGTCTGACGAAAGTCTTTTACCCCGCCGTGAACACGAAGCTGCAGGACGGATCGAACACCTCGGGCGTCGAAGCCTACAAAGAATTCTTCTCCACGCTGACGGGGCTCGCGGGACTCGGCCAGACCTTCGATGGCAACGGTGCGATGACGCGCTTCCTCGTCGGCGGCGGCGGCGATACGTTCCGCTCGGCCGCGACTGGGATCACCGGCAGCTCCGTGAAAGGCCAGTCGCTGATCGCCCGCGCGCCGCTGGCCCCGGAAGGCACCCGTCCCGCCTTCCCCGCCGAAGAGCCGGCGTACAAGCCAATGGTGCCCTGCTACACCCAGGCGGTGCCGAACTTCAATGGGCCGTTGTCTTCCGGCCCGGCCGACGGAGCCGGCGGATGAGTCCCAACACCCCCAAAGAGGCCCACGAGGGCGGGCTGGACGTCCGCGACCAGATCCGGCGCTACCGCTCGGCGTTCCTCGCGGTCGTCGCGATGATCGTGTTCGCGGCCTTCGTCGGCGGCTACATCCTCTCCCACCAGAACCTCAAGCTGCCCCCCTGGGTGCCGGTGCTCGGGAAAAGCTACTTCACCTTGAAGGGGGAGTTCCAGACGGCGCAGGCGGTGGCGCCGGGGCAGGGCCAGGCGGTCACGATCGCCGGCGCGAAGATCGGGGAAATCGCGAGCGTCGATCTGAACAACGGGGTCGCGGTGGTCACGATGCACCTGACTCCGAAATACGCGAAGGATCGCATCTACAAGAACGCGACGATGCTGCTGCGCCCGAAGACCCAATTGAAGGACGAGACGGTCGAGGTCAGCCCGGGGACGCCTTCGAGTGGCGCACTCGAAAGCGGCGCGACGGTTCCCCTCTCGCAGACCGCACCCGACGGCAATTTCGAAGAATTCCTCGGCGCGCTCGACGCGGAATCGCGCGCCTACCTGCAGGAGCTGCTGGCCGGCGCGGGCGAAGGCCTGAAGAACAACGGCCAGCCGCTGTCGGCGGCGCTCAAGCGCTTCGACCCGACCGCGCGCGACTTCCAGGAGATCTCCTCGCAGCTCGTCGTCCGTCACGAAGAGATCGCCACGGCGATCCACAACTTCCGGCTGCTACTGGAAGCGGTCGGCGGTAAGGACAAGCAGCTGGCCGAGCTGGTCGACTCCTCCAACGCGGTCTTCAAGACGTTCGCCGAAGAGGATCGCAGCGTCGAAAGCACGATCGGGCTGCTGCCCAGCACGCTCAAGAAGACCAGGGAGGGCCTCGGCAAGCTGGCGACGGCCGCGACCGTGCTCGGCCCGACGGTAAAGGAGCTGCAGCCGTTCGCGAAGGCGACCGCTCCCGCGGAGATCGCCACGCGGGAGCTTGCGATCAAGACGACGCCGATCTTCAAGAACCAGATCCGCCCGTTCGCGCGCCAGATCCTGCCCGTTATCAACGAGATCGGGCCGGCCACGAAGGAACTGAGCGAAGCGTTCCCGAAGCTCGCGAGCGGCTTCTCGGTCTTGAATGAACTCTTCAACGAGTTCGCCTACAACCCCGGCACCAATCGCGGTGGGTTCCTGTTCTACCTCGACTGGGCCAACCACAACTTCAACAGCGCGGTCAGCACCGCCGACGCGCACGGGCCGCTCGGCCAGACGCTCGCCTACTTCAACTGCGAAGTCGTGCCGATCCTGAAAGGGGTCGCGGAAGTCAACCCCACGGCGCGGCTGCTGCTCGGCCTGCTCAACCCCCCCACCGGTGCGGAGTGCGCCGCGAGCTCGAGCACGACGAAAGCGGCGAGCGCGGCGCGCGGCGGGCACGCGGGCGCCACGAGCTCGACCGGCCTGCTCGGCGGAGGGCTCGGCGGCAGCACGTTCGGTCAGAGCCACGACAGCGCCAGGCGGTCCGCGGCCGCCGGTGCCGGGGGAGGTGGCTGAGCGATGCAGAAGCGCGCCCCCACGCTGGCCAACATCCTCGTGATCGGGCTGTTCGTGCTGAGCTGCTTCGGGCTGCTGCTGTTCCTGTGGGAGGCGTTCGGCGGCCCCCTGCCGCTGAAGGCGAAGGGCTACCGCATGGTCGTCGCCTTCCCACGGGCTCTGGCGCTCGCCGAAGAGTCGGATGTGCGGATCTCCGGCGTCGACGTCGGCCACGTGGTCTCGGTCAAGCTCGGCAAGGAAGGCCTGACCGACGCGACGATCGAAATCGAAAGCCGCTACGCGCCGCTGCGCTCGAACATGCACGCGATCCTGCGTCAGAAGACGCTGCTGGGAGAGACCTACGTGCAGTTGATCCCGAAGGGCAACGATGGCCCCTACCTGGCCGACGGTGGACGGCTCGCCCAGAGCCAGGTCGAACCATCGGTGACGCTCGACGACATCCTCTCCGCGCTCGACCCGAAGACGCGCCGCGCCTTCCAGGAATGGCAGCAGTCGGTCGCGCAAGGGATCAACGGGCAGGGCGAACAGATCAACTCCGGCTTCGCCGAGCTCGAACCGTTCGTCGAAAACGCCAACAAGCTGGTCACGTTGCTCGCCTCCCAGGAAGGGGCGGTGACCGCCCTTGTGCACAACACCGGCGTCGTCTTCAACGCGCTCGCCGGGCGCGACCACGAGCTCGAAGAACTGATCGTCAACAGCGAACACACCTTCCGCGCGGCGGCCGCGGGCAGCCAGAGCTTCGCCCAGGCCTTCCGCGAACTGCCGGCGTTCGAGCACAAGTCGACCGTCGCCTTCAAAGAACTCGACAAGTTCGCCGCGATCTCGAGCCCGTTCCTCGTCCAGTTCCAGGCTTCCCAGCGTCAGCTCAACAAGCTCTCGCGGCAGACGGTGAGCTTCGCGCCCTCCTTCAACACCTTCCTGACCGCGCTGGGTCCGCTGACGAAGGCCGCGAAGGTCGGCCTGCCGGACGTCGCCAAGGAGCTCGGGCTGACCGTCCCGATCCTCGAAAACACCAGTCCGGTCCTGCACAACTTCGATCCGTTCCTGCAGTACGTCGGCGAATACGTGCCCGAGCTACAGTCGCTGTTCGCCAACGTCACCGCCGCCACCGGCGCCCACACCTCCAACTCCAACACCGGCGGGTCTGGGCCGGCGGAGCACTACCTGCGCTCGATGCAGGTGGTCACGCCGCAGGGCCTCGCGGCCTACTCCCAGAGGATCGGCACCGACCGCGGGAACCCATACTTCAAGCCGGGCACGCTCAGCACGCTCGCCGGCGGGCTGCCCGTGTTCAGCGCCGGCACGTGCGCGAACTCGGCTCCGTCGGTGACCGGCCCGGCGAACACGACGGTCACGCAGGGCATCATCGAACAGCTCGTCGAACTGCACGTCGCCAACGCCCCCGAAAGCACCACCAACTCGGTCCCCGCTCCGCCCTGTCTGCAGCAGAGCCCGTTCACGTTCAACGGGCAGACGAGCCAGTTCCCGCATGTCGTCTACAACGGGAAATAGGCCTCGAGTTGATCGGCGTCGCGGCGCCGATTAGTATGGACGGCATGGAGACTGCCGGCGGCGCGCCCGAGGGCGAAGGGGACCTGGAGGCGGAGGATCAGGCCACGCTCGAGGCGGAGGAGTTCGAGTACCACTCCAACGAGCTCGACCTCACCGGCGATCCCGCCGAGGGCAACTGGTCGATCCGCTGCCTCGACGTGCACAAGCGCCTCGGCGGGATCCCCGTCCTCAACGGCCTCAACGTCGCGATCCCCGACGAGACGATCACCGTCGTGCTCGGTCCCTCGGGCACGGGCAAGAGCGTGCTGATCAAGCACCTGATCGGGTTGATGTTTCCCGACTCGGGCGACGTGATCGTGCGCGGACAGTCCGTTCCCAGCCTGACGATGCCCGACCTGCTCACCCTGCGGCGCAAAGTCGGCGTGCTGTTCCAGGACGGCGCGCTGTTCGGCTCGATGTCGGTGTACGACAACGTCGCCTTCCCGCTGCGCCAGCACACCGACTACTCCGAGGCGAAGATCTCCGAGATCGTCCGCCAGCGCCTGCAGGACGTCGGTCTCACCGACGCGCTCGGCGACATGCCCAATCAGCTCTCCGGCGGAATGCGCAAGCGCGCCGGCTTCGCGCGCGCGCTCGTGATGGAGCCCGACATCGTGATCTTCGACGAGCCCGACTCGGGCCTCGACCCAGTGCGCACCGCGCTGCTCTGCGACCTGATCCAGGAGATGCACAAGATCTACGGCGGTACCTACATCGTCGTCACCCACAACATCGCCTCCGCGCGACAGATCGGCGAGTACATCGCGCTGCTCTGGCGCGGGCGGATCGTGGAAGCGGGCGACGCCGAGCGCATGTTCTCCTCCGACAACGCGTTCGTGCGGCAGTTCCTGAGCGGATCGGCGGAGGGGCCGCTGACGATGGATTAGGGGCTAACCGAGGCTGCGCTGAACACGAGCAGCGCGTTTTCGTCCGGGTCGTGCAGGGCGAGAGGGCCCTCGTTTGCGCGCACAGATGCCGAGTCTGCTCCGTCTCCTCCCCGACCGGTCTCGCTCCCAACCTCAACCAACCTGCGCTCCAACGCAACGAGCGCCTCGGTGTCGCTCAGCTCGACATCGACCCGGCGCAATCCCGGCGCACTGTCGGGAGCCGGCCGGCCGCCCTGGCTCTGCCAGGAGTTGACGCCGACGTGGTGGTGATAGCCGCCGGCGGAGAGAAAGCCCGCGGAGGGCAGCCGCGCCTGCTCGTCGAGGCCGAGCGCGTCGCGGTAGAAGGCGACCGCGCGGGGAACGTCTGCGACCTTCAGGTGCATGTGCCCGATCGTGGTGTCCGCACCGATCGCGGCGCTCGCCTCGGCGCTCGTGGCCAGCAGATCGTCGAGGTCGAGCGGCAGCGTGACCATCTTCACGCCGTGCCCGTCCGCCGGCCGCTCCCACAGCTCGCGCGGGCGGTCGACGTAGATCTCGATGCCCAGGCCGTCAGGGTCGCTCAGGTACAGCGCCTCGGAGACGCCATGATCGGAGGCACCGTCGAGGAGCCAGCGCTCGCCCACGACACGGCGCACGGTCTCCGCGAGCGTCGCGCGCGAGGGGTGCAGCCACGCGACGTGAAACAGGCCGGTGCTCCCCGGCGGGACGGGAGTGGGGTCGGCGAGGGCGGTGAGAGCGAGCAGCGGATGCTCGCGGTCCGGCCCGAGCAGCGCGCTGTCCTCGCCGCGCGAGATCAGGGGCAGCCCGAGCACGCGCTCGTAGAAATCGGCGCTGCGCGACAGGTCGCTCACAGCGAGCTCCACGGAGCCGATGCGCAGCGCAGGATCGATCGGGGAGAGCTCCGTCGGCATCGACTTCGAGGCTACTACTCGCCGCGTTCTTAACCCGATCAGGGATCTCAGCGGCTAAGCTCGGAACCCATGGACTTCCGCCAGCTCGGCTCCAGCGGGATCGAGGTCTCCGAGATCAGCCTCGGCTCCTGGCTGACGTACTCCGGCGGGGTCGGGCGGGAGCAGTCCGAGGCGTGTGTGCGGGCAGCGTTTGACGCTGGGATCAACTTCATCGATACCGCCAACGCCTATGGCAAAGGCGCCTCCGAGACGCTGCTGGGGGAGGTGCTCGCCGGCTATGAGCGCTCCTCCTATGTACTCGCGACGAAGGTCTACTTCGAAATGTCGCCGACCGATCGCGGCCTCTCGGCGGCGCAGATCCACAAGCAGATCGACGCCTCGTTGAAGCGCCTGAAAACGGATTATGTCGATCTCTACCAGTGCCATCGCTACGACGAGGACACGCCCTTGGAGGAGACAATGGCGGCGCTCACCGAAGTTGTCCAGGCCGGCAAGGCACGGCACATCGGCTTCAGCGAATGGCCGGTTGACAAGGTCGAAGCCTCGCTCGCGCTGGGAGACACGGCCAAGTGGGTATCCAGCCAGCCGCAGTACTCGATTCTGTGGCGCGGACCCGAGGCGGAGGTGATCCCGCTGTGCGCGCGGGAGGGCATCTCGCAGATCGTGTGGTCGCCGCTCGCGCAGGGCGTGCTCACGGGCAAGTATCGCCCGGGCGAGCCTCCGCCACAGGATTCGCGCGCGGCGAGCGAGAGCATGAGCGACTTCATCAGCTGGCTCGTGGAGGCCCCCGTGTTGGAAGCGGTCGAGCGCCTGCGGCCGGTCGCCGAGCAGGCCGGTCTTACGATGCCTCAGCTGGCGCTCTCCTGGGTGCTGCGCGAGCCGAACGTTGCTTCGGCGATCGTCGGCGCGAGCCGGCCCGAGCAGGTGCACGCCAACGCGTCGGCCTCCGGGATTGTGCTCAGCGCGGACACGCTCGCGGCGGTGGACGAGGCGCTGGGCGACCTCCTGGCGGCCTGAGGTCACCCAGCGGCCTCGCGGGGCGGTCAGGCCTTGACGGCGGAGATGTCGAGCAGAATCTTGACCTTGTCGCTGACGAGTAGGTTGCCGGAGCCGAGCGCGGCATTGAACGTCATCCCGAAGTCCTTGCGATCGATCTGACCGCTGGCGGAGACGCCGACGCGGTCGTTGCCCTGGGGGTCGGTCTCGGTGCCCTCCACTGTCGCCTTCAGCTTCAGCGGACCTGTGACGCCGTGGATCGTGATCTCGCCCTCGATCTCGAAGTCGTCCTCGTCGACCGCTGTGATCGCGCTCGAGCGGAAGCTGATCTCGGGGTTCTCCTCGGCGTCGAAAAAGTCGGCCGAGCGCAGGTGCTCGTCGCGCTGAGGCTCGCGCGTGTTGACGCTCGCGGTCTGCACGGTGCCGTAGGCGACGGTGTTCTCGGGTGAGACCTCGAGCGTCCCCTCGAACTCGGTGAACTGACCTTTGACGGTGGCGATCCCGAGGTGTTTGACCTGAAACTCGACGCTCGAATGGACTTTGTCAACCTGCCAGGTGCCGGTCGGCAGGGCTGTCACCGTGGGTGTGGCGGACTCGGGCATGGATACGACCTTTCTGAAGTGGTGATGGAATTGAGTGCGCCCAGAGGACGCATCGCGGAACTGCGACCACCGTAGCAGGTACTTGTACATGCAACTATCATGTTCTGTAGGTGCCCTAAATACGCTTGAGCTTGCCGCAGGGGAGAATGACGCGATGGCATCGCTGAAGCTGATCCTGTTCGACATCGACGGCACGCTGCTCGACACCGGGGGCGCCGGCGCGCGTAGCTGGACGTGGGCGTTCGAGCACGCGTTCGACTGCCCGGGTGTGGACATCGGCAAGTACTCGAGCGCCGGCATGACCGATCCCGTGGTCGCACGCAAGACGTTCACCAAGGCGATGGGTCACGAGCCCTCGGGCGAGGAGCTGGCGCGGCTGATGGCCGCGTACCTGTCGGTGCTGCCCGACTACGTGACGGCATCGGAGGGCTACCGCGTGCTCCCGGGTGTCGAAGAGCTGTTGCCGAGGCTGCATGACGCGGGCGTGCTGCTCGGCGTGACGACGGGCGCCCTCGAGGCTGGCGCGCATGCGAAGCTCGGCCGCGCGCGGTTGAACCACTTCTTCCTCGTCGGTGGCTACGGCTCGGACTCCGAGGACCGCGTCGAGCTCACCCAGGCCGCGATCAGGCGTGGTGAGCACCTGCTCGGCAAACCCCTCGACCCGCGTCAGGTGGCGGTGGTGGGGGACACGCCGCTCGATATCACCGCGGCTCAGGGCGCGGGCGCAGTGTCGATCGGCGTGGCAACCGGCAAATACGACCTCGACGAACTGCGCGCGGCAAACCCCGACCACGCTCTGGCCGACCTCACCGAGCCGTTCCCCGACGTCCCCGGCTGATCAGCTCCGGCTTGTCAGTGGCTGCACTCCGGCCTCAGTGGCCGGTCGTCGCATTCTTAACGAGGCTGCACTACCAGGGTCTGAAACGCGCGTCCCACCGGGCCGCTCGCGTCGTGCAGCACGCTTTCGGCGGTACCCATGCCTCCCTCTGCCAACAGCGTCTGTGCATCGAGCCCGAACCACTCGCCCTGCGGTGTCCGCCACAGGTGGATCGTCAGATCGGCATTGATGAACAGGTACTTGTCAAACGGCAGCTCCGCGCTGACGCCGTTGCCGAAATCCGCGGTCGCGACCAATCGCACCAGCGGCGTTGTCTGCTCACCTGGGAGGATCGGCTCGCGCAGACGCATCCATACCCGGCCGGGTCCCTGATCCCAGGGGTCGGTGAGCCAGCTCATCTCCATCCCGGTGCTCGCCAGGCTCGTCCCCGCGGCCTTGTTCAGCGAGAACTCCACCGCGTTGCCGTGCTCCGGCCCGGGCATCGACTCGGGCGGAGCCTGTCCACTGCTGGGCAGGCCATCGGGGACCGCCTGTAGCCGCAGTGCGCTCGCGCGGCAGACCAGCTCCTCGCCATTCGGTCCGTCGGCGCTCAGCTCAGCCGCGATCTCCTGCACGCGCCGCCCTTCCCGCACAAAGCGAGTCTCCAGGGTCAGTGGCGCGAGCGGGATCGGCTTCAGGAACTCGAACCCCAGTCGCGCGAGCCCCAGCTCCGCGCCCGGCTCCAGCCGCTCGAAAGCGCGCGCGATCAACGCCGCCGGCGCGCCGCCGTGCAGCGCCCGCGGGTCCCACGGTCCGCGCGCGTGCTCGGTCGGCTCGTAGCGACCATCACCGGCGGGGATGAAGATGCTGTCTGCCATCGTGCGCGGGATGCTATTCGCGGTGGTTCCCGGGGATATGGAGGAGGATCAATCGGCGGGCAGGCCGGCGACGAACTCAGCCAGCTTGCCGGGGTCGCGCAGCGGCGGCCCGTGGCCGAAGCACGCGAGCGCCGGGCGCAGCTCGGCCAGCCTGCGCGCGGAGGTACGGTTGCGCGCAGGATCGGGGGTCGCAAACGCGAGCGGTTCGTGCAGGCCGGTGACGCCGGTCTTCATGTTTATGTTCACGAGCACGTCGCCGACGATCAGCACGCGATCGCGCTCGCGCCAGTAAGAGAGATGACCGGGCGTGTGTCCCGGCGTCTCCAGCACGGTGAAGCCGGCCACCTCGTCGCCCTCGCTTAGCGCGCGGGCGACCGGGTGGGGCGGACCGACCCAGAAGCGTTCCTGGAGGCTTCTCACGATGCGCGGGGCATCGCGCGCGATCACGCTGCCGGGTACCTCCATCGCGGGGACGTCTGCCCGTCCGCACCAGAGCGGAATCCCGAGCTGCTCGCAGATCGCATGGCTCGATCCCTGGTGGTCGGGGTGGACGTGGGTCAGCGCGTGCGCCGTGACGATCTTTCCTGAGATCTGGCGCATGATCCGCTTCTCCGCCTGGCGGGTGGCGGCATCGACTAGGACGTCGTCGATGAGGTAGACGTTGATCGCGTTCCGCGGCCAGCCCTTCAGTTGATGCACGCCCTCGGCCAGCTGCTTCATCTGCGCCCTTCCTCTCGTCGATCGTCCGTCTGTCCCGCTCGGCTCCGGCACAGCCTACCCGTGGTGCCCCTCCCAGGAGAACCCTCGTACCGCCAGCCACACCCCGACGACGCCCCAACCCGCGATCACCGCGAGCGCGCCAAGATTGTTGCCCAGGCTCGAGCCGGTCACGATCGCTCCGCTCAGCCCCTCGATCAGAGGCTTCAACGGCAGCGCGTCGGCGACCCCGCGCACGAACGCTGGCGCACTGGAGGTATCGAACGCGTAGAACGAGACGAACACGACTGGCAGGAACACCGCGTTCACGTAGGCGGCGGTCGACTCGAAGTTCGGGATCGCGTGCGCGAACGCGACGCCGAGCGCGGCGAAGCAGACGACGCCGACCACGACGAACACGACCAGCTCGCCCCAGTGCACGGGCCAGCCGATCCCAAAGAAGATCCGCCCCGCGAGCACGACGATCGCGATCTGCAGCGCCGTGTTCGTGACCGCGTTCGCGGCGACGCCGCCGAAGTAGGAGCCCGTCGGCAGTGGCGTGCCGCGGATCCGCTTCAGCATGCCGCGCTCGCGCAGGAACACGATGTTGTAGGCGAGCGCGGTGAACGTCGTCGACATCACGCTCATCCCCGCGATCGCCGGCACGAGCTTGTTCAGGTCATCCTGATTGCCGCTCAGGATTGCCCCGCCACCGACGAGGAACAGCAAAGGCAGCACGAAGTTGAAGAATGCAGCGCTCGGGTTACGCCAGAACATCCTCCGCTCCAAGCGGTACTGGCGCCAGGCGAGGGTGACAGCGTCACTCATCCGAGGTCAACTCCAGGTAGACGTCCTCGAGCGTCGGGCGGCCCACGCTCAACTCTTCCAGACGCTCGCCTCTCTCCAGGGCCGCGTTCGTGAGCTCGTTCAGCAGCCGCGTCGGATCCTCGGTCTGGCGCTCGACCCGCTCTCCGTTCGCACCCCGGTAGGAGACCGTGTACTGCGCCGCTCCCACTCCGAGCTCCCGCGGGGGTCCGACTGCCAGCACGCGCCCGTCCTTGACGATCGCCACCCTGTCCGCGAGCGCCTGCGCCTCGTCCAGGTAGTGCGTCGTCAGCAGGATCGTCTTTCCGCCTTCGCGCAGGTTCCGCACCGTCTCCCAGGCGTCGCGCCGCGCGGCGGGGTCGAAGCCCGTCGTCGGCTCGTCGAGGAAGATCAGATCCGGATCGCCGACGAGCGCGAGCGCGAAGTCCAGCCGGCGCAACTGCCCACCGGAGAGCGTCCGTGCGCGCGCGTCGGCCTTCTCCTCCAACCCAGACAACCTCAGCACCTCCTCGACATCCCGCGGCCGCGGGTAGAAGCTCGCCCAGTGCGCCAACGCCTCGCGCGGCGTCACGTGGCTGTAGATGCCGCCGCTCTGCAGCACGATCCCGATCCGGCGCCGCAGCTCGATTTGCCGCTTCGCCGGGTCGTACCCGAGCACGGAGACCTCGCCACCCGTGCGCGTGCGGTACCCCTCGAGGATCTCGACCGTCGTCGTCTTTCCCGCACCGTTCGGCCCGAGCAGCCCGAATACCTCGCCGCGCTTGACTGCGATGTCGATCCCGCGTACGGCCTCGTGTTCGCCGTAGCGCTTCTCCAGGCCCCGCACCTCGATCGCGGGGCTCGCGTCGGCTACCAGTGAACGCCCCTCGTCAACGTCGCCATCGCGATCTGCTCGAACGAGGCTCGCTCCTCCATGTCTTTGTGTCCCTTCGACGCCGCCGAGTCGGGGAACACGCGGTAGGCCAAGTGCAGCAGCTGATCGACCGCGCGCGGGGCGAGTGTGTACGCCACCTCGCCGAACGTGCCCAGCCGCGTGCCCATGTGCTTCGGACGCGTGCGCAGCGCCTCGCAGATCATGTCGCCCGCCTCCTCCGGCGTGATCGCGGGGAACGCGTCGTACATTTTCGTCGGCGCGATCATCGGCGTGCGCACGAGTGGCATGTGGATCGTCGTGAACGTCACCCCGTCGCCGATCACCTCGCTGGATACGACGCGCGTGAACGCGTCGAGCGCGGCCTTCGAGGCAACATAGGCGGAGAAGCGCGGCGGGTTGGTCTGCACGCCGATCGAGGAGATGTTCACGATGTGGCCTTTCCCGCGCTCGCGCATGTGGCCCATTAGCCCGATGATCAGCTTCACCGCCCCGAAGTAGTTCAGCTGCATCGTCCGTTCGAAGTCGTGGAAGCGGTCGTAGCTGAGCGCGATCGAGCGCCTGATCGAACGCCCCGCGTTGTTCACGAGCATGTCCACGTTGCGGTGATCGGCCAGCACCCGCTCGACCAGCCGGTCGACCGACTCCATGTCCGCGAGGTCCGCGGCGTAGACGTACGCGGTGCCGCCGCCCGCGACGATCTCGGCGCGCAGCTCCTCGAGCTTCTCGACGTTCCTCGCGACCAGCAGGGGTACCCCGCCCGCGGCCGCTACTTTCAGCGCCGCCGCCCAGCCGATCCCCGAGGAGGCGCCCGTGATCAGCACGTGCTTGCCGCTCAGCTCCTCCTGTAGCGAGCGCCCATGTGTGACGCCCGTGTCCATCTCGCGCTCCCAGTAGTCCCACAGCCTGGGCGCGTAGTCGTGCAGCGACGGCGGGCTCTCCAGCGCCGAGCCACTCAGCGCCCTGCCCGCCTCGTGCGTGTCGAACTCCGGCTTCAGCTCCATGTGCTCGATCACCTCTCCCGGGATCCCCAGCTCGCGCAGCGTGATGCTCTGCGCCTGGTGCAGCGGCGGCAGCGCCAGCGCCAGCTTCAGGGGCCACTTCGGGACGATGTCCGTCAGTCGTTTGTCGACGCTGACCGCGACCTTCGGCGCGTGGGCGGCGGACGCGAACTCGTTGTACAGCTCGTCGACTTTCTGCCCCCGGGGGTCGGTCAGGTGGAAGGCGCGGCCGTCGAGGTCGGGCTCGTGCGCGATGTGGTCGAGCGCGCCCGCGACCCAGTCGACCGGTACGACGTTCGTCTTGCCGAGGTCGAGCCCCACGAGCGGAACCCACTCGGGGATCAGTCCGCGCGTGCGCTGGATCGCCTTGAAGAAGTAGTACGGCCCATCGACCTTGTCCATCTCGCCGGTCTTCGAGTCTCCGACGACGACCCCGGGCCGGTACACGCGCCAGGGCACATACGGCTGCTCGCGCACGATCCGCTCGGACTCGAACTTCGTGCGGTGATAGGGCGAGGGCAGCTTCTGTCCCTCGTCGAACATCTCCTCACCGAAACGGCCCCGGTACTCGCCCGCGACCGCGATCGAGGAGACGTGGTGCAGGCGTTTGACCTCCAGCGCCCGCGCCAGCTCGACCGCGTGCGTCGTGCCGCCGACGTTCGTCGCGGTGTTCTGCTCGGCCGGCGCGGTCATGTCGTAGATCGCGGCGAGGTGGAAGAAGTGCTGGATCTTGCCCCGCAGCTCCGCGGTCTGCTCGGCCTCCACGCCCAAGAGCGGCCGGCGCAGGTCGCCGATCACCGGCTGCACGCGCTTCGCGGCCGCGACGCCGATCAGCGCGCCCCAGCGCTCGACCAGGTCATCGAGCCTGCCGGTCGAGCCCGCGCGCACGAGCACATACACCTTGCCCTGGCGCTTCTCGAGCAGCAACTCGACGAGGCGGCGTCCGATGAAGCCGGTTGCTCCTGTGACGAAATAGGCCATCTAGGAGTCGAGGATATAGGTGCTGGTGTTTCTCGGCTTGGTTAGCGGGTCGGGGTCTGTGCGCAGCTCTCGCCGGCTAGAGGCCTACGCGCCGGCGCCGGCGCCGCCACGGCCCTCGCCGGCCGCGAAGCGCTGTGCGCCTCGCTGACCCGCTGTGAACACCTCTGGACCGGCCTTCGCCTCCAGCGCGAGTCCCTCCGCGAGCGTCATCCCCAGCCCCTCGATCGCGGCGCGGCGATCGGCGAGCATCGTCTCCTGCGGGAAGCGCGCCAGTCCCTCCGCCAGCTCGAGCGCGCGCTCCAGATGCCCGTCCCGCGGGACGACCTCGGTCAGCAGGCCGATCGCGAGCGCCTCCTCGGCGTCGATCATCCGCCCCGTGAGGATCAGGTCGAGCGCCCGTCCCAGTCCGACGATTCGCGGTAGTCGCTGGGTGCCGCCGTCGATCAGCGGTACACCCCAGCGGCGCTCGGGGTAGCCGAGCGTCGAGCCCGCGGTCGCGATCCGCAGATCGCACCACAGCGCCAGCTCCAGCCCGCCCGCGAGGGCGAAGCCGGAGATCGCGGCGATCGTCGGCTTCGTCGGCGTCAGGCGCGTGAAGCCCATCGGGCCCTCGGGGGCCATCAGGCGACCGGCGAACGTCTCGGTCGCCTTCAGGTCGGCGCCGGCGCAGAAGGCCTCCCCTCCGGCGCCGGTGAGCACGAGTACGCGCGCCTCGTCGTCGGCCTCGAAGCGCGTGTACGCCTCGTGCAATGCCTCAGCCGTCGGCCCGTCGACCGCGTTCCTACGCTCCTGGCGGTCGATCGTGATCAGCGCCGCCGCGCCCGTGCGCTCGTAGCGAACGGCGTCGGGGGCGGGTTCGCTCATCGCCCTTGGCCGGGACCCGTGGGTGCTACCAGCCGCCGCGCCACTGGGCGTTGCCAGCGTGCGCCTTCTGCGCGGCTTTCCGTGCTTCCTTGCGCTTGTCCAGATGTTTCTGGAGCATGCTCATCACGAACACGAACGTCGGGAAGAAGATGATCAGGATGAAGCCCGCGTTCGTCACGACCTTGTCGTTCGTCGCGCCGTAGAAGCCGCGACCGTCGTTTTCGGTTTCGGCCAGCGCCACCGGCGCGAGCACGAGTAGCAGCAGGATCGCGGAGGTGAAGGTGGTCAGCAGGCGACGCATCGCGCGCTGGATCCTACCGAAGGCCGCGGGCGCTTTGCCGGACGGCCGTCGGATCGGCTGTTGCGGATGCCTTCGGTGTTCCGGGGTCGGGCGCCTACCATCAGCAGCCGATGGCCGTACTGATCGCATCCGACCTGCACAAGGACATGGCGGGACAGCCGCTCCTGCGTGGGGTCTCGTTCAAGCTCGAGCCCCGCACGCGCATGACGATCGCGGGACGCAACGGCGCGGGCAAGACCACGCTCCTGCGAATGCTCGCGGGCGAGGAGTCGATCGATCGCGGCGAGCTCAGCCTCGCGAAGGGCGCGCGGATCATGCTCCACGACCAGCGCCCACCGCGCGACCGCGGCCGGCCGCTGCGCGAGTACGTGCTCTCGGGCTGCGTCGAGGAGCTCGCGATCGAGGCCGAGCTGGCCGAGCTCGAGCGGCGCATGGCCGAGGGGGCCTCAGGCGAGGCGCTGCTCGCCCGCTACGCGCGCGCGCAGGCCCGGCTGGAGGCGCGCGGCGGCTATCTGTGGCGCGACCGCGCGACCGCGATGGCCCGCGGGCTGGGCTTCCGCGAGGACGACCTCGACCGCGGCCTCGACACGTTCTCTGGCGGCCAGCTCACGCGCGCCTCGCTCGCCCGCGCGCTCGCCACCTCAGCGGATGTCCTGCTGCTCGACGAGCCCACCAACCACCTTGATATCGAGTCTCTGGAGTGGTTGGAGCAGACGCTCGTGGGACTCGACTCGGCGATCGTCCTGGTCGCGCACGACCGCTGGTTCCTCGAGGCCGTCGGCACGGCCGTCTTGGAGCTTGAGGCCGGTCGGAGTCGCTTCTTCTCGGGTACCTGGCACCAGTGGCGCCGCGAGCAAGCCGCGCGGGAGATGGCGCTCGGCAAGGCGATCGACAAGCAGCAGGCCGAGATCGAGCGGATGGAGCGCTTCATCGAGCGCTTCCGCGCGAAGGCGACGAAGGCGCGCCAGGCGCAGTCGCGCGTGAAGCGGCTGTCGAAGATCGAGCGGATCGAAAAGGATCCGCGCGATGGGAAGGGCTTGGAGTTCGAGTTCTCCGCGCCGGAGCGCTCGGGGCGGGTGATCTTCGAGCTGCTGGATGGGCGCGTCGAGGTCGGGAAGCCTGCGATAACCCTGCTCGAGCACGCCGAGCTGTGGCTGGAGCGCGGCGAGCACGTCTCCCTCGTCGGGCCCAACGGCACCGGCAAGACGACGCTGATTGAGACGCTCGCCGGGCGCCGTCCGCTCGCGGCGGGCAGGCTCAGCACCGGGCACAACGTCACCCTCGGCTACCTCTCCCAGCACGCCGAGGAGCTCGGCGCCGGAGGCCATCCGGGCCAGAGCGTGCTGGAGGCCGCGGCCCGCGCGACCGGGCTGGCGCCGAACAAGGCGCGGGCGCTGCTCGGGCGCTTCCTGTTCTCCGGCGAGGAGGCCGAGAAACCACTCGACGGCCTCTCCGGCGGCGAGCGCCGGCGGCTGTCGCTGGCCGTGCTCGTCGGCGCCGCGAAGACGCCGAACGTGCTGATCCTCGACGAGCCCACGAACCACCTCGACATCGAGTCGCGCGAGGCGCTCGAGGATGCGCTGCGCGCGTTTGGAGGAGCGATCCTGCTCGTCTCCCACGATCGGGCGCTGCTCGACGCGGTCGGCACGCGCACCGTCGCCGTCGAGGACCGTGCGCTGCGCAGCTACGAGGGCGGCTGGCCGGAGTACGTGCGGGTGCGCGAAGAGCGACGGGCGGGGGCGGGAGCCGGGAGTGCGAACGGGGCGGTCGTGGGTTCGGCCAACGGCGCCGGCACCGCCGGGACCCCGCGCCCGGCGGCGGCGCCCGCGAAGGCACCGATCGAGGTGCCGGCCCCGACCAAACCCAAGGCGAAGCCCAAGCCGAAGGGCCCATCGAAGAATCGTCTGACCGCGCAAGAGCAGGCTGAGCGCGCGGTCGAGCAGGCCGAGGCCGAGATGCGTGTGCTGGAGGACGAGCTGGCCGATCCCGCGGCGTGGGCGACGCAGTACGAGTCGGCCAAGTCCGAGGCCCGTCACACCGCTGCGCGGCGCGCCGTCGAGGAGGCCTACACGCGGTTGGAGGCGCTCGTTGACTGACCTAGACTGGCTCGCATGGACAGCCTGAAGACCGCGCGCAACGTCACGATCATCGTGCTGATCGCCGCCGCGGTCTACTTCCTCCCGGGCGCCGGGCGCGCCGCGAACACGTTCGGAGGGCTGCTCTGGGTCGCCTTCGGGATCGGGGTCGGCTATCTCGGCCTGCGCGGGTACCGCGAATACCGCGTCGCCCTGCACAGCCTCGGCGATCGTCATCGCGGGCTGCTCTACGGTGGGATCGCGGGCGCAGTGTTCGCCTATATGGCCCGCGTGCGCATGTGGCAGACGGGTATCGGCGAGCTCGTCTGGTTCGCGCTGGCCGGCTTCATCCTCTACACGCTGCTCGAGGTCTACCGCCACTGGCGCGCGTATTGAGACTCGCCGAGCAACGCAAAAGCCTGCCCGACCAGCCCGGCGTGTACCTGTTTCGCGACGCGAAGGGTCGCGTGATCTACGTCGGCAAGGCGAAGTCGATCCGCAAGCGGGTCGCGTCGCACTTCGCCAAGGCGCAGGGGGGTGGGCGGGGAACGAATTCTCCCGGCCACGAGGAGATGGTGGCGAGCGTGGAGCGGATCGAGTGCGTGGTCGTGGGCAGCGAGGCGGAGGCCCTGCTCGCCGAGCAGGGATTCATCAAGCAGTACCGGCCGCGCTTCAACATCCGCCTGCGCGACGACAAGTCCTATCCGTTCATCGCGATCTCGCTCGACGAGGACTATCCACGGGTCTACTTCACCCGCGAGCGCCACCGTCCGGGCCGGGCTTACTTCGGCCCGTATTCGAGCGCGAAGCGCGTGCGCAGCACGCTGGAGGTGCTCGCGAAGGTGTTCATGTTTCGCTCCTGCACCGGCCCCGAGCCGGGGCGGCGCAGCGGCAGCCCGTGCCTGGACTACTACATCAAGCGCTGCGAGGCGCCCTGCGTGGGGTACGTGTCCAAGGAGGACTACCGCAAGAGCATCGACGGTGTGATCGACTTCCTGTCGGGGCGCTTCCGCACGATCGAGCGCGATCTCGAGCAGCGCATGCGCGCCGCGGCGGCGGCGGAGGAGTTCGAGCAGGCGACGCTCGAGCGCAATCGGCTGCGCGCGGTGCACTCGCTGCTGGAGCGCCGCCGCGTCGCGAACGAGTCGGTGGGTACGCTCGACGCGGTGGCGGTCGCGGTCGACGGACGCGAGGCCAACGCGCAGGTCTTCCAGGTGCGCGATGGAGTGCTCTCGGACCGCCAGTCGTTCTATCTGTCGAACGAGACCGAGCGGGGCGTGACGGAGGTGGCGGAGGAGTTCATGCTCCAGTTCTACGCCTCGCACATCTCGATCCCGCCGCTGCTGATCGTGCAGCGGGAGCTCGTCGATGATGGCGTCGAGGCAGCGCTCGCCGAGGCGCTCGCACAACGGCGCGGCGGGCCGGTCGAGCTGCGCGCGGCCGAGCGCGGCGAGAAGCGCAGGATCCTCGAGCTGGCCGAGCGCAACGCGCTGCTGGCGCTCGACGAGGAGCGCCTGCGCGCCGAGCGCCGCCGCTCCAGTCGCGTCGAGGCGCTCGAGGGGCTGCAGCTCGCGCTGGGACTCGATGCGCCGCCGATCAGGATCGAGTGCTTCGACATCTCGCACCTGGGCGGCACGCAAACGGTCGCCTCGATGGTCGTGTTCGAGGGCGGTGCGCCGAAGAAGTCCGACTACCGTCGCTTCACGATCCGTACGCTTGAAGACAGCTCCGACGACTACGCCGCGATGGCCGAGGTGCTCGGCCGGCGCTTCGCCCAGTGGCAGCGCCAGGCCGACATCTCACCGCACGACCCCGAGTACAACGCGAGCTTCGCGGCACTCCCGAACCTGGTCGTGATCGATGGCGGCAAGGGCCAGCTCGCGGCCGGCCTCGGCCCGCTGCGCGGCTTTCGCGAGCGCGGCGTCGCCGTCGTCTCACTCGCAAAGCGGATCGAGGAGGTGTTCATCCCCGGGCGCTCGGCCCCACTGGTGCTCGATCACTCGACCCCCGAGCTGCAGCTCCTGCAGCGCGTGCGCGACGAGGCGCACCGCTTCGCGATCACGCACCACCGCTCGCGGCGCGACCGCGCAATGACGAGTTCGCTGCTCGACGAGCTGCCCGGCGTCGGCCCCGCGCGCAAGCGCGCGCTGCTTGCGCACTTCGGCTCCCCGGACGCGGTCGTCGCGGCCTCGCGCGAGGAGCTCCAGGCAGTGCCCGGGCTGCCCGCGAAGGTCGCGCGGGAGCTGCACGGCCATTTACACCGCGCCGGGTAACACCGGCGTCGGGGATTACCGGCACAATGACAACGATGGCCGCGAACGAGTCACGCCTGAAGGACGTCGTCGTGATCACGGGCTTCTCCGGCGCGGGCAAGTCGACCGCGATGAACGTGTTCGAGGACGCGGGCTACTTCTGCGTCGACAACCTACCCCCGGAGATGATCCGCTCGTTGGTCGAGCTGTTCATGCACGAGGGCTCGAAGGTCGAGCGCGCGGCGGTCGTCTCCGATGTCCGCGGGGGCGTCTACTTCGAGGCGCTGCGCGCGGTCGTCGACGACCTCGACGCGCTCGGCGTCGACCATCACGTGCTGTTTCTCGAAGCGGCCGAGCAGACGCTCGTGACACGCTACAAGGAGACCCGCCGGCGCCATCCGCTGGCGCCCGAGGGCAGCGTCTCGGCCGGAGTCGCCGCTGAGCGCGCGCTGCTGGAGCCGTTGCGCAGTCGCGCCGACCTCGTGATCGACACGACGGGCATGTCCGCGGCGATGCTGCGCGGGAAGATCGCCGACGAGTTCCTGCCCCGCCAGCGGGGCGGCAAGCTGGCGGTGACGTTCATGAGCTTCGGCTTCAAGCACGGACCCCCGCGCGAGGAGGATGTGGCGCTCGACGTGCGCTTCCTGCCGAACCCGCACTACGTGCCCGAGCTGCGTGAGCTGACCGGCAACGACGAGCGCGTCGTCGAGTACGTCGCGCGCGACGGTCGCCTCCAGGAGCTGTACGAGCGACTGCATCCGCTGCTCGACTTCCTGCTGCCCCAGTACGTGGCGGAGGGTAAGGCGCACCTCGTGATCGCGATCGGCTGCACCGGCGGGCGTCACCGCTCGGTTGCGATCGCGCGCCATCTGGCCGAGCGCTATCGCGACCGCGAGGATCTCGACGTGGCGGTCGCCCACCGCGACATCGACAAGCGCTCGCGCGAGTCCTAAAGCGCCTGTCGCCGGCACGCAGATCACAGAGAAAGGGCCGCTCCTGGGCTTAAAAATGGGACCTCTGGACTGAAAAACGGGGCTCGCTGATAGCCTTCGTGGAGCACGGCCGGGCCATGGGGAGGTACTCCTGAGGCCCGGCATTGTTCATTTTTCGCTCACGGAGGCCGTGGAGAATGTCGGTACGGGTGGGAATCAACGGGTTCGGCCGGATCGGCCGGAACGCGTTCCGCGCCGCCCAGGCGCGGGTCTTGGCGGGCAGCGGCGCAGACGCGATCGAGTGGGTGGCGGTTAACGACCTGACCGACGCGAAGACGCTCGCGCACCTGCTCAAGTACGACTCGATCCTGGGGCCCTACCCGGGCACGGTGAGCGTCGGCGAGGGCGTGCTGGAGGTCGACGGGCGGGAGCTGAAGGTGTTCGCCGAGCGCGATCCGGGTGCGCTGCCGTGGGGGGATCTGGGGGTCGACGTGGTGATCGAGTCGACCGGCCTGTTCACCGACCGCGCGAGCGCCGGGAAGCACCTCGCGGGGGGCGCCAAGAAGGTGGTGATCTCCGCGCCGGCGAGCGATCCCGACGCGACCGTCGTGCTCGGGGTGAACTTCGACGAGGTCTACGACCGCGACGCCCACGACGTGATCTCGAACGCCTCCTGCACGACCAACTGCCTGGGCCCGGTCGCGAAGGTGGTCAACGACACGGTCGGCATCAGACACGGCCTGATGACGACGATCCACGCCTACACGGCGGACCAGCGCCTGCAGGACATGCCCCACAAAGACCTGCGCCGCGCGCGCGCCGCCGCGATCAACCTGATCCCCGCCTCGACCGGGGCGGCGAAGGCGATCGGGCTGGTGATCCCTGCGCTGCAGGGCAAGCTGAACGGCTTTGCCGTGCGCGCCCCTGTGCCGACCGGTTCGGTCGTCGATCTGACGGTCGAGTGCGCGCGCGAGACGAGCGTCGAGGAGGTCAACGGCGCGTTGAAAGCGGCCGCGGAGAGTGGGCCGCTGAAGGGCATCATGGCCTACACCGAGGATCCGATCGTCTCCAGCGACATCGTCTCCTCGCCGTTCTCCTCGATCGTCGACTCGCAACTGACGGCCGTGATCGATGGCACGATGCTGAAGGTCGTCGCCTGGTACGACAACGAGTGGGGCTACTCGAACCGCCTCGTGGACCTCGTGCAGAGGGTGCTGTGAGCATCACGCCGGCCGGCTGGACGAGGGGGCGGGACCGTCGCCCGTTTGCGGTGGGCTCCGTAGTGCGGCGCGACGTGCGCGGAGGCGAGATTCGATGAGGAGCCTCGACGACCTCGACGTGCACGGCAAGCGGGTGCTCGTACGGGTCGATTTCAACGTCCCGCTGGCCGCCGCGACCGATACTCAGGCTGAAGCCGGAGGCGTGCCGCTCGTGAGCGACGACACACGGATCGCGGCGGCGCTGGCGACGATCGAAGAGCTGCGCGCGGGTGGAGCGAGGCTGGTGCTGGTCTCGCATCTGGGGCGACCGGAGGGCAAGCGCGTGGCGGAGCTGTCACTGGCGCCGGTGGCCGACCGCCTGCGCGAGCTGACCGGAGCGAAGGTGACGCTGGCCCCCGCAGTGATCGGCGACGAGGTGACGGCGCTCGCGGAGGAACTGGAGGAGGGGGACATCCTGGTGCTCGAGAACCTGCGCTTCGAGCCGGGCGAGACGAGCAACGATCCCGAGCTCGCGCGAGCGCTTGCAGCGCTGGCGGATCTCTACGTCAACGACGCATTCGGCGTGGCCCACCGGGCGCACGCAAGCACGGAGGGCATCACGCACCTGCTGCCGAGCGCGGCTGGACGACTGCTCGAACGGGAGGTCAAGACGCTCACCGGGATCCTCGAGCATCCCCGACACCCGCTGGTGGCGATCGTGGGCGGCGCGAAGGTGGCCGACAAGATCGCGGTGATCGAGCGCTTCCTCGAAGTGGCCGATGTGGTGATGATCGGCGGCGCGATGTGCTTCCCGTTCCTGTGCGCGCAGGGGCACACCGTGGGCAAGTCGCTGTGCGACGACGAGGACGTCGAGCACGCGCGCAGCGCCCTGCGGCGAGCAAGCGACAGCCACGACCCGCAGCCTGGACGAGCGCGACTGCTGGTGCCGAACGACCTCGTCATCGGCGAGCGCTTCGCGGCGGACGCGAACCATCGCGTGCTGGACGGGGTGGAGGTGCCGGAGGGCTGGATGGGACTGGACATCGGCCCCAGGACGGTCGAGCGCTACGCGGGCGTGATCGCGAGCGCGGGCACGGTGTTCTGGAACGGTCCGATGGGCGCCTTCGAGCTGGAGCCGTTCGCGGCGGGCACCCGCGCGGTGGCGGAGGCCGTCGCTAGCGCACCTGGCCTGACGGTCGTGGGCGGCGGAGACTCGGCGGCGGCGCTGGCGCAGTTCGGGCTGGAGGGGACGGTGGACCACCTGTCCACCGGTGGCGGCGCGACGCTCGAGCTCGTCGAGGGTCGGGTCCTGCCCGGCGTGAGCGCGCTGCAGGGGGCCGGCGTCGCGTGAGCGCGCGCACACCGCTCGTCGCGGGCAACTGGAAGATGTACAAGACGGAGTCTGAGGCAGAGGACTACATCCAGGCGCTACTGCCACGGGTCTCCTCGGTGGAGAGCGTCGAGGTTGCGATCTGCGTGCCGTTCACGGACCTGCGGGCAATGGTCGACAGCGCCCGGGGCTCGCGCGTGGAGGTCTACGCGCAGAACATGCACCACGAGCCAGAGGGCGCCTACACGGGCGAGATCTCCCCCGCGATGCTCAGCGATGTGGGCGTGCAGGGCGTCGTGCTCGGACACTCCGAGCGGCGGGCGTGCTTCGGCGAGACCGACCGGGCGCTCGCGCTGAAGGTCCCGGCGGCGCTCGCTACCGGTCTGAGGCCGATCCTGTGTGTGGGTGAGACCGAGGAGGAGCGCGACAGAGACGAAACGCAGCGCAAGCTGCGCCAGCAGGTGCGAGAGGGGCTCGCGGGGATTGCGGACGATCGGTTGGCCGAGGTGACGATCGCCTACGAGCCGATCTGGGCGATCGGCACCGGTCGCGTCGCCAGCGCCGAGCAGGCGCAGGAGGCGGTCGCGTTCGTTCGTGCGCTCGTCGGCGACCGCGACAGGCAGGCGGCCGAGCGCGTGCGGATCCTCTACGGCGGCTCGGTCAAGCCCGAGAACGCGGCCGAGCTGCTCGCGCTCCCAGACGTCGACGGCGCGCTTGTCGGCGGGGCGAGCCTCGAGGCGGAGTCGTTCGCCGCAATCGTGGGTGCCGCATGAGCCGGCGCGTGCGGCACCTGGCTCGATGACCCTGCCCGCCGGTCCAGACGGCCTGCCGGCGAGGAGCGTCTGCCTGATCGTGCTCGACGGCTGGGGGCTCGCCGAGCCCGGTCCCGGCAACGCCGTCTCGCTGGCGCACACGCCTGTGTTCGACGAGCTGTGGGAAACCTATCCGCACACGACGCTGACCGCCTGCGGGCGCGCCGTGGGACTGCCGGACGGGCAGATGGGCAACAGCGAGGTCGGGCACCTGAACCTCGGCGCCGGGTCGGTCGTGCGTCAGGATCTCGTGCGGATCAACGACGCGATCGCGGACGGGACGTTCGCCGCCAACCCCGTGCTGCGGGCCGCGCTCGACGCCGACCGGGTGCACCTGATCGGGCTCGTCTCCGACGGCGGCGTGCACTCCTCGCTCGACCATCTGCTCGCGCTGATCGCGTGTGCCAGTGAACACGCCGATACTGGGGGCGCCGGTGAGCAGAAAGACGTGATCGTGCATGCGTTCACCGATGGGCGCGACACGCTGCCGCACGGGGGTGTCGGCTTCCTGGCCGCGCTGGACGCGGCCGAGGGCGCGCGCGTCGGCTCGGTCGTCGGCCGTTACTGGGCGATGGACCGCGATCGGCGCTGGGACCGCGTGCAGCGCGCCTATGAGCTGCTCGTCCATGGTCGCGCTCCATACAGCGCCGCCAGCGGCGCGGAGGCCGTCGCGGCCGCCTACGAGCGGGGAGAGACGGACGAGTTCGTCGAGCCGACGCTCGTCGCTGGAGACGACGCGCAGATCAGGCCCGGTGACAGCGTGATCGCGTTCAACTTCCGCCCCGACCGCATGCGCGAGCTGACCCGTGCCCTCGCCGAGCCGGAGTTCGCCGAGTTCGATCGCGACGGCGGCGAGCCACTGCGGCGATATGCGACGCTGACCGAGTACGAGGAGGGCTGGCCCTACCCGGTCGCGTTCCCGCCGGAGCGGCCGCGGACGACGCTGGGGATCGCGCTGGCGGCTGCCGGCGCGCGGCAGCTGCATGTGGCCGAGACGGAGAAGTACCCGCACGTGACGTACTTCTTCAACGGCGGCGAGGAGACGCCGCTGGCGGGCGAGCGGCGGGCGCTGGTCGATTCGCCGCGGGACGTGCCGACCTACGACCACAAGCCGCAGATGAGCGCGCGTGCGGCGGCGGCGGCGTTCACCGAAGCCTGGCGGGCGGACGGAGACGGCGCGGGCGACTCCTATCGCTTCGGGATCATCAACTTCGCGAACGCCGACATGGTCGGTCACACGGGCGTGATAGAGGCGGCGGTGACGGCGATCGAGACGGTCGACGAGTGTCTCGGCGAAGTGGTGGCGGCAGTGCACGAGCGCGGCGGCGCGTGCGTCGTAACCGCCGACCACGGGAACGCCGATCACATGCTCGAGCCCGACGGCAGCCCGAACACGGCGCATTCGCTCAACGAGGTGCCGTTGATCGTGACCGTGCCGGGGCTGAAGCTGAGGGCGGGCGACGGGATCCTGGCGGACGTCGCCCCGACGGTGCTGGATCTACTGGAGCTGTCCCAGCCGGTAGAGATGACCGGACATTCTTTGATCGAAAGGACGACGAGATGAATTCTTCGCGGAAGGCCCTGGCGGTGTTTTTTATCGGCTCCGGCGTGAACCACTTCGTGATTCCGGGCGTCTACAAGCGGATCGTGCCGCCGGGCCTGGGCGACCCGGAGACGCTCGTGCGGGTCAGTGGCGTGGCCGAGGTCGCGGGTGGCGTCGGAGTCCTCCTGCCGCGGACGCGCCGGCTGGCGGGCTTCGGCCTGATCGCGCTGCTCGCGGCGGTGTTCCCGGCGAACCTCCACATGGCTCGCAACCCGGAGAAGTTCGAGAAGATCCCGGCCTGGGCGCTGTATGCGCGGCTGCCGCTACAGCCGCTGATGATGTGGTGGGCGTGGCGCGCGACGAAGCCGTCCTAGGGCCGGTCGAGGAGCGACCCCGAGCCGCCTTGGAGGGCGGGAAAGTGGCGCCGACGCTGCTATGTTCGGGGAAGTAGGACTTACGTATCGAGCGCCATCATGTCGACCGCGACCGCCGTCAAGATCCCTTCCGGGGAGGAGTCTCTTAGCGAGGGAGAGGTACGCGCCTGGCGTGGCCTGCTGCGAGCGCACGCGTGCCTGGCCAAGCGGCTCGACGCCGAGCTGGAGCAGGCACATGGGCTGCCGATGACCTCGTATGAGGTGCTGCAGCACCTGCAGGACGCGAGCGGCGGGCGGATGCGGATGTGCGACCTCGCCGAACGCGCCCAGCTGTCACGCAGCGGGCTCACGCGCCTGGTCGACCGGCTGGAGCGCGACGAGCTGCTGGAGCGCTGCTCGTGCGACCACGACGCGCGCGGCTCCTACGCCTGCCTGACGGAGCTGGGACGCGAGCGCCTGGCCGAAGCGCGCGGCACGCACCTGGCGGTCGTCAGAGAGCATTTCTTCTCGCGCTTCTCCGAGAGCGAGCTGAGCGCGCTGGCGGATCTGTGGGATCGGATCGCGCCCTGCGGCAGCAGCTGCTGAGCTACTGACTACGCCGGCGATGGCGGCGGTGCATGAAGAACGTGCTCACGATTGCGAGCACAACCGCCACCAGCCCGTAGATGCCGAACGCCTCGATCGCTTTGCCGGCGGAGTGTCCGAGCAGGTAGGCGAGCAGGCCGATCGCGGTGGCCCAGCAGATCCCGCCGAGCGCGTTCCAGAAGAAGAACGAGCGCCAGCGCATGTGCGTCGCGCCGGCCAGCCACGAGGCCCAGACACGCAGGCCGAGGATGAAGCGCCCGAAGAACACGGCCTTCGGGCCGTGGCGCTCGAAGAACGGTTCCCCCGTCTCGAGCACGTCCCGGCGCTGGCGCTGAAAGCGGCCGGGACGTTCGAGCAGCCAGCGTCCGCCCTTACGCCCGATCAGATAGCCGATGTTGTCGCCGACGATCGCGGCGGCGGCCGCAAGCGGGATCACGAGCTCGATTTTGAGCTTGCCGCCGGAGGCGAGCACCGCGGCGGTGATCAGCGCCGTCTCGCCCGGGATCGGCACCCCGGCCGACTCGGACATCACGAGCACGAACAGCAGCGGGTAGCCGGAGACTTCGACGAGGTGGGTGACGTTGACGAGGGCCGCGAGCATTGAGGTAGGTCTCAGGAGGCGAGGGGAAGACCCTTAGGATGCCGCAGCGATGGCTGCTTTTACGATCGAGGGACGCGACGGGGGCTCAAATGCCCGCGCCGGAGTGCTCGCGACGGCGCACGGCGATGTTCGCACACCGGCCTTCGTGCCGCTCGCGACGAAGGCGACGGTGAAGGGCCTCTTACCGGCGGAGGTGGCGGCGCTGGGCTACGAGATGGTGCTCGGGAACACCTTCCATTTATTGCTGAATCCAGGCCCGGAGCTGATCGAGCGCTTCGGCGGGATGGGCAAGTTCATGGGCTGGGACGGACCAATCGTGACCGACTCCGGTGGCTTTCAGGTGTTCTCGATGGGCCACGGGACGGTCGCCGAGGAGATCAAGTCCTCCCGTCGCACCCGCGCTGGCGGCGCGGGTGTTGAGCGCGAGGGGGCGATCCTCGCGATCGAGGAGGACGGGGTGCGCTTTCGCTCCTACGTCGATGGCCGCGAGCGATTCCTCTCGCCCGAGGGCTCGATGGCGACGCAGGCGGCGCTCGGTTCCGACCTCGCGCTCGTGTTCGACGAGTGCACGCCGTTCAACGTCGACCGCGACTACACGCAGCGCTCGACCGAGCGCACGCACCGCTGGCTGGAGCGCTGTCTGCGCTGGCACGCCGAGCACGGGCCGCCGGGCCAGCTCGTCTACGGGATCGTCCAGGGTGGCGTCTACGAGGACCTGCGGCGTGAGTCGACGCAGACGGTTGCCGCGAGCACGTGCGACGGGATCGCGATCGGTGGCTCGCTCGGCGCGGAGAAGGAGCAGATGTACGAGGTCGTCGGCTACGCCGCGCGCGAGCTGGGTGGCGAGCACGAGCACAAGCCGCGGCACCTGCTCGGGATCGGCGAGGTCGATGACTTGATCAGGGGGGTGGAACTGGGGATCGACACGTTCGACTGCGCGATGCCGACTCGCCTCGGCCGGCACGGCACGGCGCTCGTCCCCGACCCGGCGAACCGTTGGCGCGTCGACCTGAAGAAGGCCCGCTGGCGCGAGTCTGAGGAACCCTTGCTGGGGGGCTGCGAGTGCCCGGCCTGCGCCGACGGTCTATCGCGCGCCTACCTCAGCTACCTGGTGCGCGCCGGGGAGCCGACGGGAGCGCGGCTGCTGAGCATGCACAACCTCGCTTTCCTCGCGCGGTTGATGAAAGATTTGCGGGCCGGAATTCTAGATGGGGACTTGGAAGACGTGGTCCACACATGGCGCGCCGGCGGATTTCCTTCTAAGGGCTGAGTGACGTTATTTGGTGTTTTCCGATACCAGCTGTTTGAGCGCCGAAGAGGCCTGCTGGACGTCGGAGTAGACGACGTTGCGCAGCACGACCTTAGTCGGTGCCGGGGCGGTGGCGACGACGACGGCGACGATCACGACGACGATCGCGAGTAGCACGAGGATCGCCGGTAGCAGGCGCCCGCGCCGACGCCCGGCGGGCGAGCTCGCGGAGGCGCCGCTCGGTGCCACAACTGGGGCCTGCTGGCGCGGTGGCCCGGGCCGCGGCCGCCGGGGGGTGACCGCCCCCGCGGCGGAGCTGCCACTGCGCTCGGACTCGCGTGCCCCGGTGCTCGCCAGCAGGCTCGTCGCCGCGGTCGCCGGCCCCCCGCCACGCGCGCCGTCGATTGGTTCGCCGGGTGAGATACCGCGCGAACCGTCGTCGATCGCGCGCCCCATCTCGCGGGCGGTCTGGTAACGGTCGCGGGGGTCGAGCGCGAGCGCGATCGCGACCGCATCGGCCAGCTCGGGCCCGACCGCGGCGACGAGCGTGTCGAGCATCGGCGGCTCCTCGCGCTGCTGCTTGAGCGCGAGCTCGGTCAGCGAGGTGGCCTCGTAGGGCAGGCGCCCGGAGATCAGCTGATAGGCGACGACCCCGAGCGCGTAAAGGTCGGCGGGCGGGCCGGCCTCCTCACCGCGCGCCTGCTCAGGCGCCAGGTAGGCGGCGGTGCCGAGCACGGAGCCGACCTGCGTGATCGAGGACTGCTCGGTCGCCTTGGCGATGCCGAAGTCGGCGAGCTTGACCTCGCCCTCGCGCGCGCGGAGCAGGTTGCCGGGCTTGACGTCGCGATGGACGACGCCGTGGCGGTGCGCGTAGTCGAGGCCCTCGCAGGCTTGCTCGATGATCGAGACCGCCTCGTCGACCTCGAGCCAGCCGTCGTCGCGCAGAATCTCCGCGCAGGACTGGCCCTCGATGTACTCCATCACGATGAAGTGCCGGCCCGATGCCTCGTCCAGACCGGAGTCGAAGATCTGCACGATGTTCGGGTGCACCAAGCGCGCGGCGGCCTGCGCCTCGCGCTGAAAGCGAGATACAAATGTGGGGTCGTCCGCGAGGTGCTCGGCGAGCAGCTTGACTGCCACCTGGCGCTCGAGGCGCAGGTCGAGCGCGAGATGCACGGTGGACATTCCGCCGAAGCCGAGCCGGCCCTCCAGGCGGTAGCGCCCGGCGATTCTCACCTCGCTCATTTCACGCTTTCCTGTGCGCCACCCGCGCCCGAGGCGCCGGGGCGGGTGGGTCCCGATTCGCTTTCACCGCCGATGCCCGTGCCGCCTCCCGGCCCGTTGGACACTCCGGGTTCGCTTTCGTTCCCGGGCGCCGGCGTACCACCTCCCGGGGTGGTGGCGGTCGGCGTCGTCGGCGTGGTTGGCGTGGTGCTCGTTTCGGTGTGGGTGGTCGTAGTAGGCGTGGGCGTCGTCTGGGTGCTCGTCGCCGTCGTGGGGGTGGTGCTCGTCTTCGTCGTCGAGGTCGTCTGCGGGAGCGGCTGCGCGCACAGCGCGAGCGCGCGGCGTCGCAGGTTCGCGATCCCGACGTTGAGCGTCTTGCGCAGACCTGCGTCGACCGTCGCGGGCAACGCCGTGAAGTCCGATTCGGTTTTCTCGATCGCGGCTTCGGTGGCGGTGCAGCTCCCTTCGCCGCTCTCCGCGGCCTGGGCGACGGCTTCGAAGTCGCTTTGCAGCGGCCCGGCGTTGGCGGTCGGGATCAGGCCCTTGCCGGAGCTGCCGCAGGCGACGAGTAGGGCGGCGCTCACGCCAAGCAGGCCGGCGAGCGGGATCCGCAGGCGCAGATTGCGGCGGGCACTCCCCGCGGAGGGTCGCTTACCGGCTGGTTTGGCTCGATTCACGGTCATTGACCGTACTCCAGCCGCTCGGCGAGCGAGTCCGGGAGACGCGCCGCGCGGATCGCGCCGGCGGCGCCGGCAACGTCGTAATCGGTGCGCCGGAAGGAAGCGCTCTCCCCGTCGAGGTCGAGCAACAACCAAGAGGCGCGCGGATCCCCGTCGCGGGGCTGCCCGACGCTGCCGGGGTTCAGCAGCCATTCGCCGCTTGAGAGATCGAGCTGCGCGCCCTCGCGCTGGGGCTCACCGGTGGCGAGCTCGCCCTCGTGGCGCACGAACGAGAGCGCCACGTGCGAGTGGCCGATCAGGCAGACGCGGTCGGGCTGGCGATCCAGGCAGAGCTCGGCAAGCAGGGCCGAGAGCACGTACTCCCACACGGGATCGCGCGGGCTGGCGTGGTAGAGGCCGATCTGTCCCTCCCGCCCCTCGGGGCGCAGCGTGGCGAGGAAGGCGAGGTTCTCCGGTGCGATCACCTCCTTCGTCCATTGCGCGGCAAGGCTCGCCCCGCGGGAGAACTCGTCCAGCGGGATCTCTCCGGCGACGGCGAGGTCGTGGTTGCCGGCGAGGCACACCGCGACGTGCTCGCGTGCGAGCTCCACGCAGATGTCGGGGTCGGCGCCGTAGCCGACGAGGTCGCCGAGGCACCACAGCTCCGACGCATCGCTCGCCGCGACCGCGTCGAGCACAGCCTCGAAGGCCTGGCGGTTACCGTGGATGTCCGAGATGACGGCGACCTTCATTGCTGTCGCAGTTCGCCCACGCGCCGCCCTACTCCTCCTCTGATCCAGCCTCCGTGCCGCCGTACTCGGGCAGGTTCTTGATGCCCTCGCGGGTGCGCCACTTGGAGTAGTTGTCCTCCATCGCGTCGATCAGCTCGCGCATGAAGCGCGGCGAGATGTTGACGCGGGAGACGACGACGCCCGGAACCTCGTCGGACTCGACCTCGTGGTCGACCCGCGCGAAGGTGACGGTGAACTCGTAGTCGGAGTGGCTGACGTTGGCGAAGTTCGCGTATACGCCCCCCATGATCTCGGGGGACAGGTGGATGTTTATGTGGCGCTCTGCGCCTGGGTCTTGATCGTTCACGCAGCTAGTATCGCAACCGGTGAGCACGGATCGATGAACGAGTCGCTCGGGGACGCCTCATGAGCAGCGTCTCGACGCCGCTGGACGACCTGCGTGAGGCCGTGCTGTCGGCGGCCGGCGAGCTGGCGGGCGAGCCGCCCGGCAGGTTCGGCGCGCGCGGCGGGATCGTGCTGGAGCGCCCTCCGCGCGCCGACTTCGGCGACTACTCGACGAACGCCGCGCTGCTGCTGGCGCCGAGCGTGGGCGCCCCCCCACGCGAGGTCGCGGAGCGTCTCGGCGAGGAGCTGCAGCGGCGTCTCGGCGCGAGCCTCGAGCGCTTCGAGGTGGCGGGGCCAGGCTTCCTCAACCTGTTCCTCGCCGACCGGTGGCTCCTCGGCTCGCTCGCGGAGGTGCTCGCCGCCGGGGACGTGTTCGGGGCGGATGGCGCGGAGGATCGCGAGCGGATTCTCGTCGAGTTCGTCTCGGCTAACCCGACCGGCCCGATGCATGTCGGTCACGCGCGCAACGCCGCCTATGGCGACGCGCTCGGTCGCCTGCTCGCCTTCCACGGCCACGAGGTCGAGCGCGAGTTCTACGTCAACGACGCCGGTTCGCAGATCCGCAAATTCGGTGGGTCGATCCAGGCCGTGGCACGCGGCGAGCAGGTCGCCGAGGACGGCTACCAGGGCGATTACATCCACGAGCTGGCACAGCAGC